>Ga0265342_10000900_pt1 | contig 29569 bp, 24 predicted proteins | sample 4CB327metaG_FD_203125 | JGI IMG/M metagenome (GOLD analysis project Ga0265342, IMG submission 203125) | Rhizosphere microbial communities from Carex aquatilis grown in University of Washington, Seatle, WA, United States - 4-CB3-27 metaG | ecosystem: Host-associated > Plants > Roots >... | reverse complement strand
GCCAAAAGACCGAGCTCCGCTTCACGCACGTCGGTCTGGTTCCGACCGTCGAATGTTACGGCGGTTGCTCGGGCGCTTGGGGGTATTACGTCAACGACAGTCTGCGCAGCCTGATTGCGACGGGCAAGGGACAGCCCAATCCGGAGGAATAGGTCGCGCCCGCCTCCGCTCAGGATGGATAACTTGCCAGCGCAGGATTGCTCGACAACTAATGTCATTGCCGCTGCCTTCGTATTTGAGTCTCCGGAAGAGTAGGCCGGTGCGGATCCGTACGACGGCGAGAGGCTAACCTCGACGTAGCAGTTGCTTTTGTAGAAGCTGACCCACCAGTGGTCACCAGTGTCCGCGATGCGAGACAATGCCATGGGCACTACGACTCGATCACCTCGACGGTTCCTTTGCTTCCGTCCAGCTGCACCAGATCGCCGGTCTTGATGAAACGCAGGGCGCCTTTTGCAGAAACCACCGCAGGGATTCCGTACTCGCGCGCCACCACGGCACCATGGGACAGCGGACTGCCGATCTCGGTGACAAGTCCTCCGATGAGGCTGAAGTAGGGTGTCCAGCCGATGTCGGTGAACGCAGCCACCATGATCTCGCCCCGTTCGAGCGTGGCCGCTTCAGCGATGCTGTTCACGAGCCGAGCCCGAGCACGAACGGTGCCACGGCTGACCGGGATTCCCCGAATCTGATTGCCGGCAAGAACGACCGCCTCTTCCTCTTCCAGCGGCTCGGGAATTCCCACGTTCATCAGCGGGAATCGCAGCTTTGCGGTCTCCGGTAGCAGGGCCCGTCGTTTGCTCGCCTTCGCTTTCCACGCAGGGTCGCAGTCCTCGACGAGTCGCCCGATCTCTTGCCGGGTGAGGAAATAGATCTGGTCGGCATCGTCGAGCAGGCCGCGCTCGACCAACGTCACGGCATAGTCGCGGTAGGCTTTGCGAGCTCTGTTGACCATGCGCATGGAAAGCGCTTTGGTCATTTCACGGTTGGCCACGGACTTACGCGCGACTTTCTTGAACAAGTTGAGAAAGAGGCGCTGGGAGATGGTGAGGTCGTTCTTCATGCGCTGACGAAGGTCGCTGCCGCTCTCGCTCGCGAGCTTCGACGGCTTGCCGGCTTTGAGGGAAGCCTGAATCATGGAGATGAGTTGCTCCTGATCTTCTTCCCAAGGCTTCTCGCGTAGCTCCGCTTCGCGTACGCAGCGATGGCCGTGCCGGCGCAAGAACGCGTGGTAGCTCTCGCGCAGATGGACCGGAGCATTCTCCTCGATGAATTTGAGCGCAATGGACGGGGGCACGGATGCAACCTGCTCTACAAGGCTCGCAGAGACGCGCAACTGGTCCACAAAGCGTTCGATAGACTTGACCGCGTCGGCGCTTTCGATCGCGGAATTGTCGGCAAGTAGCAAGGTTGCCAGCGCGTGGTCGCGCGCCTCGGGAAGTCGGCGGTTGCGGGTCAGAATCCCCATCAGGAGCGAGTAATAGAGACCGGATTGGGCCGACGTGAGGTTGTGGAAGCAGAAGGCGTCCGCCAGCCGCTCGCAGGCGAAATTCAGGGTTTGGTAGTCTTTGTGCAGATCCCCGATCATGTGCAGTCTGAATCCCTGTTCCAACTTGCGCAGCTTTCTCACGCTCCGCCCGGCGAACTGAATCGAGGTGATTTGCTTGAGAAAGCCCACCCAGCGAACAATAGCGGGGGCGAATTTTCCCACGACCAACTCGGGTACATCGGTCGCGCTAAGAGAAATGAGCACATTCTCTTTCTTGTTGAGCGCCAGCCTTTCGACATAAGCCATGTACCTGCTCATATTGAAGAAGAGGCGGTTGTAGAAGAGTTCTAGCGACCGCCATTCCCGAATCTTCTTCATGGGGATGACGCCGGAGCGGGCGGCCAGGTAGCCAAGCCCTATGTCGATGGCGCGACCGCACACCGAGTAGGTCAGGGGCGTGACCACCCCCGGCATCATCTCGCCGATGTTTCCCAGTGACCAAACCCCAGCGCAGGCATCCTTGCCGTTATCGAGCACATCATCGAGCTCGTTGAAATGAACGTCGTCCAAGGTGGTGATGGGCCGCAACTGCAACCAGTGAATCCCACCCGCGCGATCGATGGCCCATTCCAGGTCGACGGGATAGCCGTAAGCCTGCTCGGCCGCCCTTGCCCCTGCCATGAGCTCCAGGACCTGTGCAGCAGAGAGTGCATCCCCGCTTGAAGCCATTTGCGACGCAAGGTCTTTGCCGCTGCGGAAGATCCGGTACTGGACACCGTCCTTCTTGCCGCCGACCAGATCTTCCCCGAGGCCGGCTGCGACATTGATCAACATCTTGTCCCTGCGGTTGAAGACCGGATCGGCGCTGAAGATGACCCCAGCCTTCTCGGCCTTCACCATGTTCTGCACGAGAACGGAAATGCGCGTGTCCGCCGCGCCTTGCAAGTTGGCTGAGTAACGCAATACCCTGTCGCTGCGGGCCGAGGCGATGCATTGGAGAATGGCGGCCCTGACCGCTTGGGGGTCGCTGACATCGAGGTAGCTTTCGAACTGACCAGCAAAGGACGCCTGCAACCCGTCTTCGCTCACCGCAGACGAGCGTACCGCCTTCGGTCCAGGGCCGAGCGCGGCGAGCTGACTTGCAAGCAGCTCTTGCGGAAGATCGCGCTCCTCGGGCTGGACGATGATCAAGGTCTTGGGAACCTTGAGTCCCAGCCGGTCAAGCAGGTGCAGTCCGCGGGCTTTTCCACCCACGGGTTGGTCTTGCAAATCGCGGAGGAAAAGCCACAAGCGTCAGTCTATCCGATGAAGGTCTGCGTGAAATCCGTATTCCGCCATGCCGAGCCCGTCCACGCCATTGAATCGGTAGCTGGCGATGCCTTCTCTCATCATGTACTTGCCGTCGTGCAGATAGGGGAACTCCCCGTGGCGCTGGAACTCTAGCGTGTGTTTCTTCCCGCCCCGCGTGTGAAACACCAGGGTGCCCCGATCGGGTTTCAGTCGCTCCCGGTGCAGCGTCTCAAGGTCGGTGGTTTCGACGATCGCGTCGGGAACACCGTCGGGCCCGGTAACAAAGCCCGCGGTGAGGCGCCCAAGAAACTGCCATTTGATGGTGGTGACGGTGAAGTGATAGCCGTCGTCCGAGATCCCGGTGAACCAATAGTGGCGATCCCAGGTGAGCCAGTTGCGTGAGCCAAACGAGTGATCGCGCGACGCCCGCAGGTTCAAGTCGAAGCGCCTGCCGTCGAGCTCCACGTGACCGGTGAAGTTGCCGGTCTGCTCGTAGTGGATCTGGTGAGTATCCTTCATGGCGTGGAAAAACGCCCGGGTCCACTTTTCGGAGGCAATGGCCTTTGCGATTAGATTCCGATCGGAGCTTTGCGCGTAATCGTAGATGGGGTGCTCGCCTGTGAAGAGCAGGTCCGCCTTGCACCGGTGGGGCTGGGCTTGGGCATCCCTCACGCGCCCTTCGTAGGTCACGCGCCATTGCTTTCCAACTTCTACCGGCACCCACCGTAGCGCGCCCATCTGGAACCCGTCGCCATCCGGGCCGGGATCTTCCTTGATGCCGAAGAAGCCCATGCCAGACAGGTGAAAATCGAACCAGTATTCGTGAGCGCGGTTCGGCCCCCGGAAAGCCATGCGCGTGATGAACGCGTTGCCCGCCTTGTCGCTACCGTAGAAATACGAGCTGTCGTTGGGGTAGGGCTCGGCCACGTTCACGTGCTTCTGTTCGAGGTATGCCACGGGAAACTGGCGGCGTTTGGTACGGTTGACCATCAGTTTGGCGATGGATTCTTTGATCATGTTCGACGTGAGCCTCTAGGATTGCGCAGCGACTGTCCAATCGCTCATAGAGCGACAACCCAAGGCAACCGCGACGCTGCGTCTTGTTTGGGGTGAGCGACCAACTCGCCCTATCAGGGGAGCGGCTTGCCGTCGGAGGTGCAGTTGGTACAAGCGATCGTTGTCGAGCCGTCGCTCATGTAGATAGGGACCGCGAAATCCGGAGTGTCAACATGGTCGATGGCCAAGTGATCGAGCGTCAGTGTGCCGTCGGGCAAGGCAGTGTCGATGACGATGGCTCCGTCGCCGTTGCCCCCTGCGTAGTCGACCGTCGTGTAGGTCACTTTCGATCCGCTCTGGGTGCCTGAATAGAACACCAGGCCGTACCAACCCGCGAGCACGGGCGGGTTGTATTGGGTGGTAAGAGTAACTTTGCTCTGTGCTGTGCCGTTGATCAGAACCTTGCCCGTGCCGCTTTGTCCGACAGAGATCGTTGTGTTGTCACTGAATTTCAACGTGGTGCCGGCTTCAATGGTCAGCACGCCCCCGTCCTTGACGTCGATCTGGTCGACCAGATAGGGGCTGCAGGCCTTGGTCAGCGTGAGACCGCTGGGATAGATCGCGGCTGTGACCGTGCTGCTGCTGAACGTGCAACTCGCGGTGCTCCCCGTGGTGCCTCCGGTGCCGGAGCCACCGCTGCCGGTCGCCCCGCCGTTCTTGCCCGCGCTGCCACCACTGCCGGTTTGCCCGCCGCTGGCGCTCGAACCGCCGTTGGCGACAGTTCCACCGCTGCTGCTGGATCCGCCGTTGGCGATAGTCCCGCCGCTGGCGCTCGAACCGCCGCTGGCGACCGTCCCCCCACTGCTGCTGGATCCGCCGTTGCCCGTTGCTCCGCCATGTGCGCTTGCTCCCCCACTGCTGTTCGTTCCGCCAGTGGACCCAGAGACTGAACTCTTGGTGGTACAGCCGGAAACACAAAGCGATGCGGCCATCAAGGCCAGAGTCAAGAATCGGACGCTACTAGTGATCATCGAAGATCAGCCTTTCTGTCGACATGAGACACTGCGTGGTTGGGGTGGAGATCATTCTACACACTTCGTGTGCACGAGCCCAACCTCCCTTGTCAAAGAGATTCGGTGCGGGTTTCGCAGCATGCTCGCCTGCGGTCCAAGCAGATTGGCGGCTGCGACTTCTCCACGGGTGCGCTTGTTCGATGGCGCGCTCGTCGCGGCTGCGGGCGAGCTCGGCGCGGCGTTCGAAGCGAAACGGCCCTCGGCTCACTCGGCATGAGTACGATGATTACGCCTGCATTGCCGGGGTCATCGTGCGACACTCGCTGGCCGAGCGGGCACACAAGAGCCATGAACCGACAACGATTGAAAGATCTCCTGGCCGAGTACGGAAGGCTCGCGCTTTACACGTACTTGGTACTCTTCGTAGTCGTGCTGGTGGGGTTCGCGGGGGCGATCCACTGGGGTTTGCGCGTGGAAAGCACGGTGGGCAAGGCCGGTTTGTGGGGGGCGGCTTGGCTTGCGACCAAGGTTACCCAGCCGCTGCGCATTCTGGCCACCGTTGCCTTGACGCCCCTGGTGGCGCAGGTTTTGAAACGACGGAAGAAGACGGCCCCGGTGGACGGAACCGTGCTGCGAACGAAGACATTCTGAGCTTCTTGTTCGCAACACCGATACGCTCCTCCGCGAATTCCAGCGGCACGATGCCGATCGCCGCGCGGCTCCGCGCTGGCGCTTCAGCAGTGACCACGACGAAGCGAGGTTTCGCTACTGTTCCCTGGCGCGACTAGGTCGTCGTCGGTGTCCGATGCTGCAAGGGCCTGATCGGCAAAGCCCGTGCACAACAGGCCGTCCTCCGCGAGAAGCTCCCTGACTGCAACCGCCAGGCACTTGCGAGCCGACGCAACCAAGGGCACGAGTCCCTCGTGACAAAGGATAGCTTGCAGCGGGCCCGTCATAGGAAATGGCAAGCGGGTCAAGTTCAAGCGACGGAAGTGCACCATGTCCTTGATGTCTTCATCGATCCCCCAACCACCGTCAACGGCGCGAAAATATCGGTCGCGCATGCACGGCGGAACGTCGCACAGCTGCTCCTGGTCGAAAACGCCCCGCTTTCCGCGGTCGATCACGGACATCGAGATGTCGGTCGCCAAAATCTTGATATCCATTTCGTCCAGGCTGACTTCAGATGCCTGCATCGCGCCGAGCGCCGTCAACGCCATGCCGTAGGCTTCCTCGCCGGTGCCGCAACCCGCGGACCACAAGCGAATGCGCCGCTTGCCGCCCTTGAGCCAGCCCACAAGCCGCCCGTGCAGCGCCGTGTGATCGTCGAGCCGGGCGAAGAACCGTGGCGGCCTGGGGCGCAAGAAATCTAGGAAATCGACCACCTCGCCGCAGTCTTTGTCTTCTTCGAGCCGACTCATGTACTCGTCGAGTGGAACCTGCAATAGCTGCATGCGCTTGGCGACCCGACCCGCGACGAGCGTCTGGTGTTTGGAGCTAATACCGACGCCTAGCCGATTCGTGGCGATGTGGCAGAAGTGCCGCACAACTTCTACGGGAACAACTTCGTCAAACATGACCTACCCTCTCTTCTATTACGCCATGGTGGATGTCAATCTCAAACTCAGAATGCTACCCTTCGAGAGGATTTACCCAACCATCGGCCCAGAGGTTACAAGGGCGAAATAGACGTCAAGAATCCGACAGTTGTGCTCTGCCATCCTCCCATGACCCATTCCCTAGAGCCTTGGCTTGTGCGCCACGGAGAATCGACTTTCAATGCCGAAGGCCGGTACGCGGGCTGGTCGGACCCGCCCCTCACTATCGACCGGCGGAGGCGCGAGATTCTTCCGTGAGCGCCAAGGCGATCATGGTCTGGGGATGTACCTCCGACGCGGGGAAATCATTCCTCGCCACGGCGCTATGCCGTTGGTTTTCCAACCAGGGACTGAGGACGGCGCCGTTCAAAGCCCAGAACATGAGCAACAACGCGCGTGTCGCGCTCGGTGGCGAGATGGGAAGCGCGCAGTGGCTGCAAGCCAAGGCGGCCCGGCGCGAGCCCGAGGTACGCTTCAATCCCATCCTGCTCAAACCCGAGCGCGACACCGCGAGCCAGGTAGTGGTGCTCGGCCAGGTGGATCAGGATCTCTCCGAGCTGGAGTGGCGGCGCCGCTCGCCCCTGTTGTGGGAGCGGGCGCGCCCGGCATTGCACGCCTTGATGGCGGACAACGATGTCGTCGTGATCGAGGGAGCGGGAAGCCCGGCCGAGATCAACCTCGCCGATGTGGACTACGTGAACCTTGAGACAGCGCGAGCGTCCCATGCGCGCTGCCTGCTCATTTCCGACATCGACCGGGGTGGCGCCTTCGCCCATCTTTTCGGCACATGGTCGCTTCTTCCCGCAGATCTGCAACCGCGCCTGGGCGGGTTCGTGCTCAACAAGTTCCGCGGCGACGCATCCTTGCTAGAACCAGGGCCGCACGACCTGCACGCGCGCACCGGGATTCCCGTGCTCGGAACCATCCCGCTTGTCGCCCACGACTTGCCTGACGAAGACGCAGTGGCGCTGGACCATTTCCCGTCGCCCGACCGAGATGGGGAAAGATTCCGCGTGGGCGTTGTGGCGTGGCCGCGCATCTCGAACTTCGACGAGTTCCGCCGCATGGGCTCGTGGCCGGGCGTGCGTCTGCGATTGGTGCGAAGTCCAGGCCAGCTCGACGGCCTGGATCTTTTGATCCTGCCCGGATCCAAGCACGTCCCCGGCGACCTCGGCTGGTTGCGCGAGCGCGGGCTCGATTCGGCAGTGCATGCCTTCGTGCGTGCCGGGAAACCCGTGCTCGGCGTGTGTGGCGGCATGCAGGCGCTCGCAGGCCGCATCGACGATCCCTCGGGCCGGGAGGGAAACGCAGCGGGGCTCGGACTGCTGCCGTTTTCCACGATCCATGCGGCGCACAAGATCGTGCGCAAGTCCGCGATCGTCGTTCCTGTTCTGGACGGATTCTGGAAACCCCTGGCGGAACGAAGACTGTCAGGCTACGAGATCCGCACCGGCACAGTGGCCGGCGTAGATCCGAATTCCATCCAAGCATCGGTCCAAGCACGGGGAAACGTCCTCGGCATCTATTTACACGGTGTCTTCGAGGATGCGGAAATCCTGGCCGCGCTCTTCGGCGGCGACGAGCGCTCCCCCGATCCACTGGAAAAGGCATTCGAGGATTTGGCCCGCCTTGTTGGGAAACACATGGACATGAAGACTATTTCTGAATGGGTCGAACCCAGCCGGCTCGCGGGATTCTGCTGAGCATGACGGAAGGAGCACTCCACGATGGCCTTGCCCAAGGCGAAGATTCATGCCTGGCACTAAAAACGGCCAGTCGGAGGTGCATCTCCAAGTGACCGGTGCAAAGTCGGGACAAGCGCCATTTTTTCTTCACCGAATCGCATCCGCAAAATGGCCGATAACAGATCTTACGTTAACCACATTGACCTACACACCCAAACTATCCCCTCCACCCAGGGATATTGGCCCTATCTCAGGAAGTCCACGCAAACAAGGCAATACCGAGACGTTGCTCGGGCGATGCCCAGCTGTGTGCGCAGACCTATCGCACGAAGGTGTACGCAACAGCGTCAGTGCTGAAATCATGGAGGAATTGGCGGTGCGAGAGGGTTGGCTTGCTGAGAGCTGCACCCGTCGCAAGTCATCGCCCGGTTCGCTGCGAGACGCTCCGCCCGCGCCTTGCTCCGGGCCGCCGCCAGTTGCATCTGGGTGTTGTGCTCGTCGACGAAAAACTTCACGAGAGATCGGAGCCTCTCAATCGAATCGAGGGAGTTGAGATAGAGCCACTGGTGTTTCAGCGGCCGCCAGAAAGCCTCTATCATCGAGTTGGAGTAGGCAACGTCGACCTGTGCGAGGACGCGCTCCAGGCAAGCGCTGAGCAGGGTGGCGTCTCCGACACTGTTGATGTTCTCGATGCCCGAGTCAGCGAACAGAAGCGGCAGCCCCGCGATTACCATGTGCTTGCCAGCGGCGAGAAGAAGCTGGCAGGTGGCTGTGGGCTCCCGCCGCTCGGGCAGGCATCTGGTGCCGGTCTTAACCACCTGGTCGCGAAGACCGTGGTCGTACGTGCAGCGCATCGGTGACCTTGCCGTGGCGATGTCTATCATCACGAAAGCATCACCAACCTCGGCTCGCCAGCAAAAAGCTCAACGACATTAAGGCCGTCGAAGTTGCGTACACGAAAGTGTGGAATGTCTGCGCACCCAGCCTGGTCCATCTCGCGGGGCAATCAGAGCAGCGATGCTTTCGCCCTCCATGACCACTCGGCAGTGCTCTCTGTCACCATCTGGTTTGGGCGAGTGATCTCTGGCATCACACTCGGGAGCGCGATCGATTATCCGTGGTTGGGGTCGACACACACTGGGCGGTAGATCTCGATTTCCTATATTTGCGGACTGTTTCCATCGGACTCCGCCCAGACGCGCAGCTTCTGCGTGCTGGCGTTGATAGTCACCTCGTACCACTTTTCTTCCGGCGTCGAGATGAGGTCGCTGGCTGCGACCCAACCCGTGCCGACCCAGATGTCCACGCGGAATCGGTCGAGATAGGAATAGTTGAGATCGGTCGAGATGTATGATGTATCGGTCAGGAAAGACGCGCACGCGGCTCACTTGCCGGGCGATCCCGAAATCGACGCCCAGCCAGGCCTTCTGCTCGCCGCTGCTGGCGGTCCAGCCCGAGTTCTGCGACATGTCTCCGTCAAAGCAGGTGATCGGGACATACGATGAATAGGAACTGGAAGCTGACAGCATGTCGGCCGCGACCGAAATCTTCTCGTCGGCGGCGACGCAGGCGGCATCGAGCACAGGCTGGGCGACGTCGGCTAGCCCGGCCGCGTCTGTTGCGACGGCGGCGTCGATTCCGATGGGAGCGGGCGGCGTTGCAGGCAACGTAGATCTCGATTTCCTTTCCTTTATTTGCGGGCTGTTTCCGTCGGATTCCGCCCAGATTTGGAGCTTCTGCGTGCTGGCGTTGACGCTCACCTCGTACCACTTCTCTTCCGGCGTCGAGACTAGGGCGGTCGCGGCCACCCAACCCGCGCTGCCCCACACGTCCACCCGGAACCGGTCGAGGTAGGAGTAGCTGGGATCGGTCGAGATGTATCGGTCGGGGAAGATGCGCACGCGGCTCACCTGCTGGGCGGTCCCAAAATCGACGGCCAGCCAGCCCTTCTGCTCGCCGCCGCTGGCGGTCCAGCCCGAGTTCTGCGACATGTCCCAGTCGAATGCAGTCATAGGCACGTAGCTCGAGTAGGAGCTGGAGGCTGACAGCATGGCGGCCGTGATCGTCAGCTTTTGATCGCCCGCGGGGCAGGCAGCGTCGACCAGAGGCTGCCCTGAGTCGACCGATCTGGCGTCCAGCCGCGTCCCGCCCGCACCCGATGCGCCGCCGTCGATGACAATTGTTCCGCCCATGCCGGCCAGAAGTAGTTCGCGTCCGCAACACCACACAAGGTTGCAATCTGATTTACCGAAGATCTGCTATCTACAACCTGTCATTCGCCGACCTCTCAACCGCCGGCGAGAATTGTCCCGAATTGCGGGGCCGTCGCTGGTATAATAATTGGCATGTGCAACACGGGGGCGCGACGAAAAGAATTTCTTACGGACGTAGCAAAGAGAAAACTGCTTTTCGGCCTCGCGACGGCGGTCGGCCTGTGCGGATGCGGCGGTAAAGGCCGCAGCGGCGATCAGCTTGCCGACTGGAAGGCGACAGCGGTCTACCCCTGGCCGTCAAGCAATTGTGTTGACCCCACACTGGGATTTACCTGCGTCGCGCCCGTCTGTGTTACGGACTCGGGATACGTGTACTGCCTGGGCGCCGGCGGCGCTGCCGCCAGTTACTTTGCTGCGTTGTCCGCAAATGGTCTTGGCGAGTGGGTCGCGACCACGCCGTATCCTGCGCCTCCGGTTAGCAAACCCGCTTGCGTTGCCAGCCAGGGATATGTCTATTGCGTTGGCCAAGTGTACAACGGACCCAATTGGTACGACTATGTGCAAGGAGTCTACTTCGCGCCTCTATCTTCGTCTGGCATAGGTTCGTGGACACAAACGACGGCATTGCCGGGTGAAAATTTCGGAGGGACATGCGTTGCGAGCTCTGGATATCTCTATTGCATCTACGACCAAACATTTAATGCTTACTTTGCGCCCATTTCATCGAAAGGCATTGGTGCGTGGACCGAGACAATCGCCCCCCCAGAGGCATCCGTGGGTTGCTTCGGTGCCGGCGACCTGGTCTACTGTGTTAGCGCTGGAAGCAGCGCCGCGGGCGCAGGATCGTCGGCCTTCCAAGCAGATCCATCTTACTTTGCGCCGATGTCGGATAGCGGTATTGGGTCGTGGACGGCGACGGCAGCCTTGCCGACGCCTATTGCGGCGAGCTTCGCAGTCGCAGGAAATACAGGTTTCTATCTGGCGGTTCCGGCTCTTGTCGGCCAGTTGACGCCTACCGGCATCAGTTCGTGGGCACCCACACTCAATCCACCTGGATCGTGGTGGGCTTCTGCTTGCTTCGCCTATGAAAACTACATGTTCTGCATAACGCCGGGGTCCGAAGAGTCCTATTTCGTTGACATCGGACAACTGACGGCGAGCTCTGTCGAGCCCAATGATCCCCCACCGTTTTCAGACCCAGATTACCTCGGTCCCGCGTCGTCTAGCAGCGGCGGTTGCAGTGTGTCGGCAAATGGTCAAGCTGCAGGAGCCCCGTGCTTTGGTGCGGGCATCGACACGGCCGTCGTTTTTGACTGCGCCTCAGAGGCGGCGACTTCTGCGGGATGCAAGACTACCGTCGTGAGTGAACTCGACACTTCGTACAACTACGACATGACGATCTGGTATCCCTGCAGCCAGGCGCCTGGTCCGGATGCAAACTGCTGCTTTCAGCCGACTATTGGGTATGATGCTCCACTGTTTGGGTGGTGTATCCCCACCGGCTCCAACTCTTTCATTATCTCGAACCCCAGCCCTCCGCCTCTCTGAGCGCCAGCGCCCCGTGCCGTCCCAGGTGGGGATGACCTGTGACACCACGCTCGCCATCTCAAGAGCGTATCCGCTGCACGAAGATCGTCTTTTGCCGTGGCGTTGGATGATGCAGGTTGGGCTGCATGGCAAATGCAGGTGCATAGTCGGGACAGTGCGCCATTCTTTCTTCATCGAATCGCATCTGCATGGCACGCGCCAGGCGCGCAATGTCCTCGTCGCTGGGTGCGGACAGCGGGTGGAACAGCAGGCTTCCATCGGGCTGCTCCGCGTACACACCATCCATCACGATCGCGTGAAAGTGAACATTCAGAGTCAGCGACGAGCCGAATCGTTGCACGATGGTCAGGCTTTCGGTCTGCAGCCGGCCACGATGTTTTCGCAAAGGCCGTGCATGAGGATGCCGCAACGAAGGTACGCCTCGAACTCGTCGGCACGGGGCGATCGCAGTTGCGGGATTCGAGTGCGCGTCCTACCCCATCGGCGCGAATTCTTCGAAGCGCTTCTTGTTGCTGGCCTTGAGCCAGGCGTCTTCGCCGGTGATGCGGCCTTCTTTGGCGAAGGCGTAGAGGGCGTCGTCCATGGACTGCATGCCGTCTTTCTTGCCGCCTTGGATGATGGAATTGATCATCGGCGTGTTGCCCTCGCGAATGACGTTGGCCAGGCCGGTCGTGCGCAAGAGCAGTTCCAGGGCGGCCACGCGGCCCTTGCCGTCCGCCGTACGCAAAAGCAACTGCGACGCCACCGCGGCCAGCGATGAAGCCAGCATCGATCGCACCTGGCGCTGCTGGTCGGTGGGGAAGACGTCGATCACGCGGTCGATGGTTTTGCTGGCGCTGTTGGTGTGAAGCGTGCCGAACACCAGCACGCCCATCTCGGCGGCGGTGATGGCCAGCGAGATGGTTTCGAAGTCGCGCATTTCGCCCACCAGGATGACGTTGGGATCCTGGCGGATCGCCGCGCGCAGGGCCGCCGCGAAGCTTTCGGTGTCGGTGCCGACCTCGCGCTGGGAGATGGTGGATTTCCTGTTGGGGTGGACGAACTCGATGGGATCTTCGATGGTCACGATGTGGCGGTCGTGCGTCTGGTTGATCTTGTCGATGATCGACGCCAGCGTGGTCGATTTGCCCGAGCCGGTGGGACCCGTGACCAGCACCAGGCCGTGTTCGAGATTCGCCAGTTCGAGCGTGGCGGGCGGCAGGTTCAGCTTTTCGATGGGGATAATTTCTTCGGGAATGATGCGAAAGACCGCGCCCGCGCCGTTTTCCTGGTTGAGATAGTTGGCTCTGAAGCGGGCCACACCTTCGAGGCCGTAGGCGAAATCCAGGTCCAGGTTTGTCGCGAATTGGTCCCACTGCTTGGGCGAGGCGATCTCGCGCAGCAATTCCTGCAAATCCGCATCGGACAGCACAGGCCAGTTCGGCACCTTTTCCAGGTGGCCGTGGCGGCGGATACGCGGTTCCAGCCCGGCGCCGAGGTGCAAATCCGATCCCTTGGTGTCTTTGAGGTAGCGAAAGAGTTCGTCGAGGCGAGCCATGGTGCTGCTCAGGCAAACAGTTTGGGGTCGTCACACTGCTTGCGGGCCGTCTCTTTGCTGATGGTTCCCGCGCGCATGAGTTCCAGCAGGGAATCGTCGAACAGGCGCATGCCCAGGGTGCGGCCGGTCTGCATCACCGAGCGCAACTGAAAGACGCGTTCTTCGCGGATGAGGTTCGACACGGCTATGTTGACCAGCAGGATCTCCAGAGCGGGCACGCGGCGCGAGCCGTCGACGGTGGGCACCAGTTTCTGCGACACGATGGCGCGCAGGGATTCGGAAATCATAGCGCGGATCTGCGACTGCTGATCGGGCGGATAGGCGTCGAGGATGCGGTTGATGGTGCGGGCGGCGTCGTTGGTGTGCAGCGTTCCCAGTACCAGGTGCCCGGTTTCCGCGGCGGTGATGGCCAGCGAGATGGTTTCGAGGTCGCGCAGCTCGCCGATGGCGATGACGTCGGGATCTTCGCGCAGGGCCGCGCGCAAGGCGCTGGCGAACGAGCCCGTGTGTTTGCGCACCTGGCGCTGATTGACCACGCAGGTTTTCGAGTGGTGGGCGAATTCGATGGGATCCTCGACGGTGATGATGTGGTCGGCGCGATCTTCGTTGATGAGGTTGATGAGCGCCGCCATGGTCGACGACTTGCCGCAACCCGCGGGCCCGGTGACCAGCACCAGCCCCTGGTGGTAGCCGGTCAGTTTCGCCAGCGATCTTGGTAGACCGAGATCATCGAGAGTGGGCGGTTCCAGCGGGATGGGGCGAAAGACCGCGTCCACGCCTCGCCGTTGCCGGTAGACGTTGCCGCGAAACCGTCCCACGCCGGCAAGGGTGTAGGCGAAGTCGAGATCGTTGTGGGCGGTGAAGTGCGCGCGCTCGCTCTCGGTCAAGATCTCCAGAACAAGCGACTCGGATTGCGCGGGTTCGAGCGGCGCGCTGTTGGCCTTGAGCAGTCGGCCGCCCACACGCATCTGGATGGGCAGGCCGGCGTGCAGGTGCACGTCGCTGGCGTGTAGCTGGATGGCCTTGGTCAGCACGCGGTCCAGCTTGCGCTCGCCGGTCGGCGATGCTTGCACGGGCAGCGCAGGCGCCGTGGCGGGTGCCGGCCTTGGCGCGGGTTCGCTGGGCGGGATCGCGATAGCGCCGCTTTCCGTGAACGACTTCTGCTGCTCGATGTGCGCCTGACGCTGCGTCTCGGCCTCGGCCTGGCGCTGGCGTTCGATCAGCGTGGCTTGCGCGCGCAGCAGCCATTCGAGCTGGACCTGAGAGATGTAGCCAAGTTCGAGCAGGATGTCGCCCAGGCGCTTGGTCGCTCCCATGTGGTCCTGGGCGCGCAAGGCTTCCAGCAGCTGCGCTTGCGTGATGAGCTTGGCCGAGACGGCGATTCGCCCCATGAGCGACGGCTGCGGGCTGTTGCTCATGGCCTAGAAGAGCTTGCGCACGACCACGGTTTGATCGACATCCTGGACAACCGGCATAACGTTCGCCGACGAATCGGTCACGACGAAGCTGGTGCTGTTCTTCTCACACAGGTAGGTTTTGGGCAGGCCAGTCGCCAGAGCATCGCCGCGTGCGACGACCGTGCATGCGTCGCCGGTCACGGAGACGCCACGGGCGATCTGGAACGGGATGGCTTGCGCGAGAATCTGGCACGTTCCACTGTTGCCGGGGTACGCACCATCCAGAACAACGACGGTTCCCCCAGAATTCACGAAGGCGACGAGCGCGGCCGACCAATCCGAGCCGAGCTGGAGCAGCGTCGCATCGTTGGCCAGTTCCTGACCGTAGATGAGGAAAACATCGGTTGAAGCAAGCAGGTTGGGGACATCGGCGGCGGCGGCGGCGGTGCGCACGGACTGCCGGCCCGTGGCGCCTGCCACCTGCGCGATGGCTGCGTTGGCGCCGGCGATGGCAGTGGCATTGGCACTCCCCTCGTAGACGAGCAGGCGCACCGGATTGACCGGCCACAGGAACACGGCGTTGCCGAGGACGCGATTGATGTCCGGCCGGTTCTTGAGATAGTCGTGGCCGATGACGATGGCGTGTCCCGTGCCAGCGGCTTCGCACTGCCCGCTGCTGCACAGGCCGTTCGTGCATGGCGTTCCACAGGATCCGCAGTTGTCGGGGTCGGTGGCGAGATTCACGCACTCTTGCCCGCACACGGACTCCTCGGCCTGGCACACCAGGCAGCTGCCAACGAGGCATACGCCGGAGGCGCAGATTTTGTTGCAGTCGCCGCAGTTCTCAGGATCCTGTGAAATGTCGACGCATTGATCGTTGCAGATCACTTGCGGATCCGCGCACACGAGCGCGCCGTCGAGCGCGCCGGAATTGTCCGCGTCGTCGCTGCTCACGTCGTCGCTGCTCACGTCGCTGGCACCGCCGTCATCGGTATTGCCGCTCTCGACACCTTCCGCGTCCACGCAGTCGGCGCAGGGCGGGCCGTCCACCGGCGCTCCTGCGTCGATGGCTTCGTTTTGGTCCTGGGCACTGTCGACGGCGAGGATGGGCGGGGGGCCGGTATCATCCAGCGTCGGAGCATCGTCCGGCGCGTCGTCCTGCACTGGCACGTCCTTGCTCCCTTTGCCGTCAACCGGTTCACTATCAACTGCCAGCGCCTCGGCGAGGGTTCCTGCCTCCGTGGTGGTTTCCCAGATGGCCGTGTCGATGGATTCGCTCCCATCGATGCTGCCACCATCGACAGTCGTATCGATGGCAGCGGCATCCTCGCTTGCGGCATCAACTGCCGCGCAAGTTCCAGCGGCCACGCAGACCCCGTGGCAAGGCGAGTAGCCAGTCGCGCACTCGGTTCCCACGATGGAATCGAGGCACGCGGGAAGGCCCAACAGTGCCAAGCAAGCTAGCCAGCGCCGCGCGTTCATGGTTCGATCGCTCCGGCTTGTGTTTGTGCGGCTGGCTCCAAGCCCTCGGTGTCGGGGCCAGGTGCTTGGCCCTTCTTGACGATAACGAATTCGACCCGGCGGTTCTGCCGATCCGCCTCTTCGTCGTCGCCCGGGATGCGCAGCTGGCGGTGGCCGAAGGCCCGGATGCGCAGCTTCCCGGCGGGGAAACCCATCTCGACCAGCACCTTGATGGCGCGCTCGGCGCGCAGGTGGCTGAGCCAAAGATTGAAACCATCGGGTCCGCGGTGATCGGCGTAGCCGTCGACGACGAGATAGTCCCACTCGGGATGTTGCTTCCACAGATTGAAGACCGCGGCCAGGGACGGGCGGCCCTCCGCGTTCACCCGCGCGCGATTGGTGTCGAAGAGCACGTGCTCGGTGAGCAGGATGCGGTTTTCCTTCACCACGATGGGCGCGCTGTCCGGGCAACCATCTTCATCCTGGAAGCCGTTGACGGTTTCAGGCTCGTTCGGGCAGGCGTCGGCCGTATCGGGAATTCCGTCCTTGTCGTTGTCGGGATCGGGGCAGCCGTCCTCGTCTTCGAATCCGTCCTTGTCTTCGGGCTGGTCGGGGCACTTGTCGAGATCGTCGGGAATGCCGTCGCCGTCGCGATCCATGATCTTCGCAAGTTCCACGGACGGTACGGGCTGCGTGGTCGGCGGCGGCGGTTGTCTATCGTGTGCATCGTGGAGAACGATCTCCAAACCGGCGAGCACGATCTGGGCATCCGAGCTGTCGAGTTCGTTCGCTGGTTGCACGACATGCAAGTAGCGCAGCGAGGGGCCGAAGGTCACGCCCAGCGCGCGGAAGTTCCAGCCCACCGCGGCCTCGCCCACGGCGCGCGCCAGGCTGCCGGTCAGACCCAGGCCAGCGCCGAGTTCGACCCATGGACCCTGGGCACGCGAATCTGGGTAGCGCCCGGCTAGCGGCCGGAATCTGGCTACCGCGGCGAGAACCACCAGGCCGCCGGTGCCGGGATCCTTGATGGCGGGATTCGACGGGGCTGGTCCGTTCGAGAGAAAGCCGCCGCGCAAGCGCAGTCCGAGCAGCGTCCACTCTCCGACCGGGACAGACGCGGACAGCGCGGGCATTGTGCCCAGGCCAAAGCGGTCGCGCAAGGGCGCGCTGATCGGGAGCGCAACCGGCGCCTCCACCGTCACCACGGTCTTGTGCAGATTGGACGCTACCTCGCCTGCGGCCGTATTCGGAAGTGCCAGCGCCAGGCACGCGCCAACAAGAGCGAGGGATGGAAGCGCGGATTTCATGCTCAAGGTAGATCGCCGGTTTCTGTCCGGATCTTGAACAGGTCATTGAATTGGAGTGTGGTTCCGCCGCTGCTAAGCTGATTTCTCATGGGCCTCGGCGTTGCGACATTCGCGCTTTCCCTGCTTCTCTCCGCGGGTGCGTCGGGTTTCACCGTGGTCATCGATGCGGGACACGGCGGCTCGAATCGCGGAGCGCCCACCACGAAGCCGGACTACTTTGAAAAGCACCTGACCCTCGCCATTGCCAAACGCGTGCAGCGCATTCTGGCCGTCGAGAAGAACCTCAAGGTCGTGCTCTGCCGCAGCACCGACGCGCTTGTGCCGATACGGGCGCGCGTCCGTTGCGCAAACCAGGCCGGCGCGCGGCTCTTTATCAGCTTGCACGCGAATGCCGCCGGTCCCGCGGACGAGCCGGGCAGCCAGAAGGGATTCGAGATTTTCTTGCTGCCGGTCGCCGAAGTGGACAAGGAGGTCGCCCGCGTCGCGCTACTGGCGCCTGACGATAGCGAGGCGGCGTGGGCCGGCCACCAAGTCCGGACCGTGGCGGAGCAGAGTCTGGCCGCTGCACGCCGTATCCGATGGCGTTTCGCGGATACCTTGGGCCGGGATCGCGATCGGGGCATCAAGCAGGAAGGCGCGACGCTGGATGTCCTGCAAGGGCTCGAGATGCCGGCGGTTCTGGTGGAGATCGGTTTTCTCGATCACCCGGAGGAAGGGCCGTACTTGCTTTCCGAGGAAGGCCAGCGCGCCATCGCCACGGCCCTGGCCGGTGCCATCACCGACTTGCGCAGCCGCGAACTGCGCGGTCTCAAAGAGCCCATGACCACCGCCCCGCGCGCCCGGCATCTACCGTAGGCGAAGGCGGGAGAAGAATGACTTGAGCAGGGCCGCGCTCTCGAGGCCGAGGACGCCTGGCACTACTTCCACACGGTGATTGAGGCGCTGGTCGTCGAGGAGCTGGAACAGGGTTCGCACCGCGCCGGCCTTGGGATCGTCGCAGCCGTAGATGAGGCGGCGCACGCGCGCGTTGACGATGGCGCCCGCGCACATGGGGCACGGCTCCATGGTGACGTACAAGTCGGCGTCCACCAGGCGCCAGCTATTCAGCGTGGCCGCGGCTGCGCGCAGGGCGACGATCTCGGCATGGGCCGTGGGATCGTTCCTGGTCTCGCGCTGGTTGTGCGCCACCGCGATGATCTCGCCGCGCACCACGACCACGGCGCCAACCGGAACTTCGCCTGACAAGGTGGCCTGTTCGGCGGCGGCCAGGGCGGTGCGCATGTGGAGCTCGTCGAGAACAACGGCCTCGGGAGTTGCGTCGAGCGAGAGTTCAGCAGTTCGGGTCAAGGACATCGTAAGGCCGCGTATACTAGCGCACTCACGGCGCAGGCAAAGCAGTTGTGGGGGAATTGTCGTCGGCCAGGCCGGGTACGCCGCGCCAGGGCCAGCTTTTGCGCGCCTCGGGCGGCAATCGGCCGTGGCGTCGCACGTATTCGGCCACGAAGGCCAAAGTGGCTGGGTTGACGTAGCCACCGCCGCGCAACGCGCCGAATTCGGGTCGGTAGTGGAGGGCGATGGCTTCAAACAGGTCGTCGCGTAGCGCCTTGGCGCAAATGCTGGCGGCGGCGACTGCGGTGTGCGCCGCCTCGGCCCGATCGACGGCTTCGATGTGCGCGAATTCCGCAGCGAGCGGCGAGAACAAGGTTCGGCCGTCGGCAATGATGCGCGAGCACGGCGGCGCCCGGCGAATCAAGAGGCTTGCGCGCTCGCGTTCGAGCTGATTGAGCGCCGATCGTGCGACATACGCATCCACGTCGGAGACATCGCAGATCTCGATGGAAGTGAAGGGAGCGTGCTCGCGGATCAGCGCAGCCAGGCGCGTTCGGGCTTGTCTCCCTGCGGTGCCGGAACCAAAGACCTTGGAATCCCGAACCCCGGCCTGTGCAAGCAACGCTTCCGAAACATCGTCGAGGGCGACTGCGGCAAGTACCATGGGACCGATGCCTGGTCCGCGGCCAGCCTCATCGATGCCGAGAACGAGCTGTCTTGTCATGTGCGCGAAAACACCATGTGTTACAGAAATCAACCTTCAAGGGCTCGTCCCTTTGACGAGTTCGTTCTAAGCTTCGCTCATACCGCTCATTCAAGGCAATCAATGATCCCCAAGACCGACAGCGGCTCTTCCCCGCCTGAGGCGACCACGTCTGGCCAAAGCGGCCAGATCGTCTCGGTTGGATCGAAGCACCAGTTCGATACCTTCGAGACCAAGTTTTTTCAGCAAGGGGATGATGAGAGCGTCGGCGTCGCGGTCGAGGTTGAGCGATTCGACGATCTCGAAGAGTTGGCCAAGCACAAGAAGCTCGCGCCGTCCCGGCAATTCATGATGGGGGTTGGCGTTGGCAGCACCTGCATCGCGATCATTGGCTGTCTCGCTTTGTGGCGGAGCAGCGGCCATTCTCATGCCGCGCCCTCGGCGATCGTCGACCCACCCGTGCTCGCAGGGCCGGTGCTCGCGCCCTCGGCGGCCGGCGCTCCGCCCGTGCAAGCCGAGCCAGTCCCTTCCAATCCCGCGGCGGTCGCTCCGCCCGCGCAAGCCGAGCCCGCCCCAGCGAATGCGGCGGCGGCCATAGCGCCTGCACAGCCGACGCCGGAGAATCCACTGGCGGCCGCGGGCCCCGCGCAAGCCGAGCCAGCCGTTGCACCGGCTCCCTCGCAACCTGTGGCGGCCGAAGCCCTCGCGGTGCCAGTTCCTTCGTCAGCTCCGCCCACCGCTGCTCCCGCAGTGGCACAGCCGGCGCCCGCCGCGGCCGAGAAGCCATCGCTCGCCCCTGCTGCGCCTGAGCCAGCGAAGGCAGTCGCCGAAGAGAAACCTTTGCCCGCCGCTCCTGCTGTCGCGGCCGACGCCTCCGAAGCGCAAGGCCGATGCAAGAATGCCATCAGCGGCAAACGCAACAAGGAGATCCTCGCTGCCTGCCCGGACGCCTTTGCCGCGGATTCCAGTGCGGCCGACATCGCCGTCGCGTTGGCCAAGATCGAATTCGATCGCGGCCGGCCCGCCCAGGCGTCCGACTGGGGCAGAAAGGCCCTGGCCGCGGATCCGAATGCCGCCGATGCCTATGTCTTCATTGGTGGGGCTGAGCAGAGCGCGGGGCACCGCAAGGCGGCCAAGGAAGCCTACAAGCGCTATTTGCAGCTCGCCCCAGGCGGCCGCTATGCCCGGGATCTTCGCGCCATCGTGGGTGCGCTGTAGCGGCTGTACTTAGAGGCCGAGGTAGGACGCCAACCACAGCAGCCCGACAAGGGCCGCCGCGATCGCGAACATCAGCGCCACGCTGGGCACCAAGTACGGGAACACCATGAGCACGATCCCGATGGCGAGGTGGGGTGCCCGGCGCTGGCGCTTGCCATAGATGAACAGACCCATCCCAATCGAGCCGATGAGTACCGAAGCGAGCATTGAATTGCCACTCACGCCGACAGTTCTAGCATCGCGCCGCTGGCTTGGCTTAGAGGATGCTAGCTCAGTATCTGAGGCTTGCTGTGCTTGCGGCGGATTCGTTCGATTTCGATTTCCGAAAAGCGATACTGCTGACCGCAGAAGTTGCACGTCACTTCGGCCTCGTTGGTTTCGAGGATCATCTCCTTCAGATCCTCTGGTCTCAGCATACCAAGCGTCGATTCCGCCCGCTCGCGCGTGCAGGGGCAGAAGAACCTGACCTCGCGCAGGTCGAGAACCTGCATGTCGTCTGCACACTGGCCGAGCGCGGCCCGCGCGATCGACTCAGGATCGAATGCGTCCTTGGCCAGGGCGCTTATGAGCACCGAGGATAGAGCCGGGCCGCGCAGGGTGTCGCGCAAGAACTCCACCACGGCGGCACCACGGGCCTGGGGCAGGGTTTGTACCAGCAAGCCGGCCGCAGCGGTGACCTTGCCGTCGCGGTCCACCAGGGTTTCGCAGCGGAGTACGCTATCAATCTGCTCGCTCGTGGTGAGGTAGTGCTCGACATCCTCGTCGATCTCGCCGGTGCTTAGCACGACCTGGCCGCTGTAGTTCTGCGCCAATCCAAGATCGCGCGTGACGTTCACTACCCCTTGTTTTCCGACGGCGTCCCCGATCGCCAGGCGCGGCGTCGAGGCGAGTTCCGGATCCCAGGTGACAGCCGTTGGGCGTTTCACAAAGCCGCGCACGCGGCCCGACGAACGCGCGTCCACCGTCACACCGCCGAGAGATCCGTTGCCCAGCACTTGCAGCGTCACCTGTTCTTCGTCCTTGGTCAGGGTCGCTAGCAGAAGTCCGGCGAGCGCGCCGCGCCCCAGGGCCACCGCGGGAACGCCAAGGGTTTGGTGGCGAAGGACCATTTCGCGCACGGCATGGGTCGCGGTCGCGACCACGACGCGCGCCCGGCCGCCCTCGATCAGGCTGCGCATGATCCGGTCACCGGAGATCTTCTTCTCTTCGCTCACTCCGTCTCTGTACCACAGGTCGCCCACGATGCGCTGCTAGCGATGGCGATTCGCTGCACCCGATGGCACCCGATTGCAATCGATGGCAGCGACGTGATTTTCGATCGCGCGAAATTGGTTTATACTGCGCACTCCCCGTGCAGTGCGGCTTCTCAACTTCTGTCACTCGGCTAGGTGAACATGACAAACGCTAGGACGAAGAAGCTCTTGGCAGGTTCCACGCTCATCGCGGCGCTTGCCGTCGGTGCAACGACTTTCGCGCAGGGCTTCGCCTTGGATCGGTTCCAACCGGCTCCAGCCGGAGACAGGTTCTTCGGCGTGCAAGGCGGAGATCCCGGAGGGGATCTGTCGCCCCGATTGATGCTACTTGGCGACTACGCCTACAAACCCCTGGTGCTCTACCGCGCCAGCGACGATCAGGCGATCGGCAACGTGGTGTCGAACCAGCTCATTGTCCACGTCGCCGCGGGTATTTCGCTTTGGGATCGCCTGTGGGTTTTCGCGAACATGCCGCTCGCGCTGTACATGAACGGACAGAATCCGTCGGATGGTTTGTCGCAAGTTACATCCCCGTCGGGTTTTGCCGCCGGTGATCTGCGCGCGGGGATACGCGTGCTCCTTCTTGGTGAAAACCGTTCCCTTGCCAGCCTCAGTCTGTCGGGCTACGTGTTCATCCCCACGGGCAAGAAGGACAAGTTCACGAGCTCGGGTGAGGTTCACGGCATGCCCGCACTAGTACTCTCCGGCGAGGGCGACAGCGTGGCCTACGCGGTCAACGCCGGCGTCGATGTGCAAAAGAAGAGCGACGTCTCCACCCCGGGCGTCATCGGTTCCGCGCTCGGGTCGGAGCTGACTTTCGGAGCGGCCGTTGCGTTGCTGCTCGCCGACCGCATGCTGCAGATTGGACCCGAGGTCTACGGCACCACGGTGATGGTGGGCAGCGATCGCTTCACCAAGGCCACCACCAATGTCGAGGGGATCCTGGGCGCGCGTCTGCGTGTCGGGCCCATGGTCCTTGGTCTCGGCGCGGGTCCCGGCATCACGCGCGGCCTTGGCACGCCGACCCTGCGCGCGGTAGCCAGCCTGGCCTATGCGCCCTTGCCGCCGCCGCCGCCACCGCCGCCGCCACCGCCACCGCCTGTGCGCAAGAAACCAGTACCCCCGCCCGACCGCGACAAGGACGGCATCTACGACAAGGACGACGCCTGTCCCGACGAGCCTGGTGTGAAGAGCGACGATCCCGAAAAGAACGGCTGTCCGCCGCCGCCACCGGATCGCGATGGCGATGGTATTCTCGACCGGGACGATGCTTGCCCGGATCTCAAGGGCGTCAAGAGCGACGATCCGACGCAGAATGGCTGTCCGCCCGACACCGACGGCGATGGAATTCGCGACGATGTCGATGCCTGCCCGAACGAGAAGGGCAAGCCCGATCCCGATCCGCAGAAGAACGGATGTCCGACTTCCGTGCGCGTGACCGATCAGGAGATCATTATTCTCGAACAGGTGCAGTTCAAGACCGGCAGCGCCGTGATCCTGAAGGCAAGCGACGACCTGCTCTTCCAAGTGGCCGTGGTGCTGGCCGAGCACCCGGAGATCCTCAAACTTGAGGTCCAGGGTCATACCGACAACCGCGGGGGCAAGAAGTACAACAAGAAGCTCTCCGAAAAGCGCGCCGCGGCCGTGGTCAAGTGGATGGTCAAGCGGGGCAGTATCGACGCGAGTCGATTGAGTTCGCACGGCTATGGCATGGATGAGCCTCTGACTGACAACGACACGCCCGAAGGCCGGCAGAAGAATCGTCGCGTGCAGTTCAAGATCGTGGAGAAGACGAGCAAGAAGAACGAGGTGTCACCATGAAACGACGGAATCGCATCGCATGGCAGCGGGGAGTTTCGCGGGCCTTCGTCCTGGGCCCTCTGGTTTTCCTGCTCGTAGCAGGCGCGGGCTGTCCTTCGCTGTTCGAAGGCCCCGCGCAACGGGCGACGCACATCCAGCAGGCCGTGGTGGGCAAGGACGGGACGTACACAGTCCCCGCGTTGAATACCGTCGTGAACGTGTACGCGCCGCTTGTTGCCGATGCTGCGGTCGGGGCCAAGTCCATCTCTGTAACGGATGCCACTTTCTTGAGCGCCGTCTCGCAGGGCGACCTATTGCTCATCGTGCAAATGGCTGGCGCCACCATCGACACCACGGATGCCCCTACCTATGGCACGGTCACGCTGGGCAATGCCGGCCGCTACGAGTTCGTCGGCGTCGAGGGCAAGTCGAGCAACACAATCACGCTCGCCTGCGGGCTTAAGAACGGCTACAGCAGCACTGGCAAAACCCAAGTCATCCGCGTTCCGCAGTACACAACCCTGACCATCGGCAGCGCAAACTCGATCACCGCCCCGGCGTGGAACGGCGTCACCGGCGGCGTGGTCGCGGTTCACGCCGATGTAACCTTGCAGCTTGACGGCAGCGTCAACGTTGTAGGCAAGGGATTCCGCGGTGGCTCTACGGTTGGCGACAATGCCTCAGACGTGGCCACGAGCTTGATCACGCTCTATCGTTCCCCTACGAATACCGACGGAGCCGAGAAGGGTGAAGGCATCGCCGGCTATCAAGGTGAATACACCAACGGGCGCTATGGCCGGGGCGCGCCGGCCAACGGTGGTGGTGGCGGTGATTCGCACAATGCCGGCGGTGGCGGCGGCGCCAACGCGCCGAGTGGAGACGCCTGGACGGGCCAGGGTGTCATGGAGCAATGTGCTTTGACCGAGGCCTATAGGGCCGGCTGGCAACTTGACGATGGCTACATCAGCAATGCGAATACCTGCACTAATTCCGAGGGTGGCGGTCGCGGCGGCTATTCCTATTCCTCCGGAGACCAGGATCCGCTGGCGGTTGCGCCGGGAACCTGCACGGGCGGCACCAGCTGGGCCGGAAACTGCCGGCGCCAGGTCGGTGGTCTGGGTGGGCGACCTGTGCCGAACAATCCCGCGTCCCGCCTGTTCATGGGCGGCGGCGGCGGTGCGGGCGACGGCAACAACAACGTCGCCGGCCGCGGCGGGAATGGCGGCGGCTTGGTTTTCATTATCGCCGGAACCGTTGCCGGCGCGGGCAGCATCATTGCCACCGGCGAAGCCGGGGGCAACGCCGTGTTTGTAGCCGGTGGCGGAGACGCCCCTGGCGGTGGTGGCGGCGGGGGAACCGTGGTCGTCCACGCGACCACGCTCAGCGCTATTACTATTTCGGTGAACGGCGGCAACGGCGGCGATCAGGTGGGCAGCAGCGGCCCGACCGAGGTCGAGGGTCCAGGCGGCGGTGGCGGGGGCGGCTACGTCGCGGTTTCAGGCGGGTCGCCCACGATCACGGCTGCGGGCGGCCCGGCGGGGACGACGGATCGAACCGTCATGACAACTTTTCCAACCGACGGCGCTACCGCGGGCAATGCCGGCGTGACCAATGGCAGCGCCAGCACCTTCCTCTATTGCGGCGCCACGCCGGTCACGACCATCGCGACCCATCCCACAAATCCCACGAAAGACACGGCCAGCGATTTCACCTTCACGAATGCCTCGGATCCAGTAACCTACGAGTGCAAGTTCGATACTCCTGCTGGGGCGGGGACGTGGGTGGCTTGCAGCGGAATCGACGCCGGCACCGCGGGCTACGCCACGGGCACGCTGGCAGACGGGACGTACACCCTGTCCGTGCGCGCGACAGATAGCCATGGAAACGTCGAGAGCCCGCCGGCCACCTATACCTGGACCGTCGACACCGGTGCGCCGGTCACGACCATCGCAACCCATCCAGAGGTAACAACAGCCAGCACGACCGGAGTTTTCACCTTCACGAATAGCGAGACCGTGAGCGTGCCAGTGACCTACGAGTGCAAGCTCGACACGCCCGCTGGAGCAGGGACTTGGGCGGCTTGCAATGCGAGCACTCCGACCACCGCAGGCTACACCACGGGCACGTTGACGGATGGCACATATGCCTTGACCGTGCGCTCGACGGATCAGGCTGGGAACGTGGAATCGAATCCGCCTTCTTTCATCTGGACGGTACAATCGAACGGGCTCGACGGCGGCGTTGATGCCGAACCGCTCGCGTTCGACGGTAGCGGGAGCGAGGCTTCTCCCACACTCGTCGATGCAGAGGGCATCGATGCGCTGGTGAGCGACGACGCGACAGCGGCCGATCTTCCGGTAGATGCGGTCGCGGTCAGCCGTGACGACACTGCTCCCATCGTTCTCTTGGATGCGGCGGCCCTGGACGCGGAAAATGTGGATCTTCTGCCTTTCCTCGATGTTGGCGCAGCGGCCGACACGAAGATCGTAGCCACCGACGGCGCCAGCGTGGATTTGCTGCCCGATGCGCAGTCCTCCGGCGCCGAGCCGCAACCCGATGCGGCTTCGCTCCCGGATACCGCCAGTCCGGTTGTGAAAGCCGACGCGGCAGTGCCTCCGGCCAACAAGGATGCGGCCACGGCGGTGGACGACTTGAAGATTTTGGGCGGCGGGTTCTGCGCTATCGCCGGGTCGCGTTCGACATCGCCCACGCCTTACATGATCGTGGGCCTGGCAGCGCTGGCCCTGCTGCGCAGGCGCCGCAAGTAGGCAACTACGGCGTCGGAGCAGCGAATGGCAGCGGCGGTGCGCCAGCGACGGCCACGGCGTACCAGCCCGGCTGCGGCTCGGGGACCATGTACATGCTGGCCGGCTGGTCGGCGATGTCCGTTCGATAGACCGTTACGCTGGTCAGCTCCGCGCCCGTGCTGTCGAAGATCGTGGCCGGTTCGGGATCGCCTTCCGCCGGTATTTTGTCGGTGATGGGAATTCCCCATCGCGGCCCACGTTCGTCGACCAGCAGGACCCGCCACCTAGCAAGCGCGTAGTCCGGCGTGTACACCATGGTCACGCCATTGACCGCCGCCACACGTGTCGTGATGCCGCTATAGGTGTAGTCGCTCATCCACTTGTTGCTACAGTACCCCATGATATCGCTGTATTTGGCCGGATCGAGGATGGCCTGCGTGCGGTAGTCGTAGCCCCAGCTTCCGATCAAACCGCCGGCATAGGGATATTTGGAATCCACGCCGCTGATGGCTCCAGCGGTGGAGCAGGGCGAGTGATTGCGTCCGTGGTTGTGGCCGACTTCGTGGGCCATGGTTTGGGCGGACGATTTGTCGGCGAAGCCTACGCCCACGGCGGCGCGGCCGGAACCCGCCGTAATGCCTGTTGCGCTTGTCACCACGAAACCGATCCCGGTCGTGCAGACAGACTGGCAGTAGGTGCGAAGCGTGTCGGCGGGTTTGACTAGGCCGAAATAGTAGACATCGGCCGTTGGTTTGTCGCTGGTGCGCTTGGCGCGAACCTGATCCAGCATGCCGCTCCAGTCGAGTGGAGACGTCGTGGTTAGCGTGTCACCCACCGTGATCGAGATGCCGTTGATGGGATATTCGGCCGCCATTTCGGCGGCATAGACGGCCAGCGCAGCCGGCGAGGTATCGGGCAAGAGCGTGCCAACCTGGATCGGGATGATCTTGATCTTGAGTCCGCCCGTGGTCTTCACGCCGAGGTCGATGTCTCCGCTGGTCGGGAAACTCGCCTGTCCTGCCGTGCCCGACTGTGTGGTGCACTCGACAACTTCGACCGAATAGCGAAGCGAGCCGGCCATGCCGTCGGGCGGAACGAAGATCTGGAAGGTCGTCTTGAGATCGCTGTCCACCGAGGAAGTGCTGATCGTCTTCTTGGAATAGTATTGCACCACTGGGCCACCAGCCGGCGTCACGGTCAAGCGGGCGGCGAGATCGCGCGCAACCCATCCGCTGCCTAGGGTCACGAAAACCCTGAACAGGGTGGTTCGACCCTGGACCACGCTGGCGTTGCGCGCGGCCGAGGCGACCTCGGCCCCATTTTGCATCACCGGAATCTTGACCGACTGGTAGACGGCAATCTGCTGCAAGGTCAGGTTGCTCGCGAGGTCGCTCGTGCATCCGTCGCCGCTTGCGCTGCCCCCTTCCACGCACGTCCCTGCCAAACACACCTGCGTCGCAGCGCAAGCTGTGTTGCACCCACCGCAGTGGGCGGTGGTGGTGATGTCGACGCAAGCGGCGCCACACAAGGCCTGTCCGCTTGGACATGCGCATTGTCCGGAGACGCAAGTCTGTGGGGCCACGCATAGGGGGGAGCAGGCCGCGTCCGTTCCGGCCAGGTCGGGCGTGGTGGGCGTGTCTCGTGGGACAAGATCCGCGGTTGCGTTGAAACTGTCGGGTCCGCTGCCGTCGGCTTTGACAGCCGCATCACCCCCGCCACCCGCGCCGCTGCTCCCACCGGTGCTACTGCCGCCTGTGCCGCTGCCGCCAGCTCTGCTCCCACCGGTGCTACTGCCGCCTGCGCCGCTGCCGCCTGCGCCATTGCCGCCTGTGCCGCTGCTGCCGCCACTATTGCTCGCTGAACCTCCGGCGCCTCCCGCCCTCCCACTGGTGCCGCCTGTGTTGGCGCTGCCGCCAGCGGAGCTTCCTCCAGCACGGCTGGCAGTGCCGCCTAGGCCGCTCGTGCCGCTGCCGCCCGCACCGCCCGCCGCAACAGAACCTCCCCCGGTTCCGCCAATGCTCTTGATCCCACCATCGTCCTTGTGGCCGGGTGCGGAATCGCTCTTGCAAGCAAAGACGCCCAGCGATGCGCTAGCAAGCAAAACCATGCACCGGTTCAATCGGCCCATCGTGGTCATGGTGGATTCCTTTCCTCGCTGATCGTCTTGTGAAGTCAGGACGGCGTCTGCCACAAAGAAGGAAGCCTAGCAGCCCGTGCTGAAAGTCTCCACGTCGCCGTTCGGGCAGATTCTGGGCCGTCTGCTGACCTTGGAACCCTGGGAGGGTCCCAGCCTCCCGGCCCGAATCCGCTCCGAACGGCTCGGTCCGACTTCCCGGAAATCCAGACCGGCGATGGATCCTTTTGACGGTTCGGCCTACGGGCCAACTTTTGGGGGTCTTGTGCCGTTGAAGATCTGCACGTCCTGGCAGGTGTCGCGCGTTCCGCAGTCCACGGTCTTGTTGGTGGCAAAGCCATAGCTCACGCTGCCAGTGATGACGTCGCCGGACACGTTGCCCACCAGATGGGCCTTGCGGGTATAGGCACAGGTGCCGTTCGAGCCCGCCATGGTTCCGCTAATGGACAGGTCGAGCGCGTTGCCAGAAACGTTGCCCGTGAAGGTGCTGCTGCCCATCTCCAGCGCGAGGGCGAGACCCGCTACGCCCTGCACCTGCGCCGCTACCTGGGATCCCGTCGTGGTCACCACCACCGTCACGCCGGTGGAGCTCTCGCCTACCGAGTTGCCCAAGATTCCGCAGTCGTTTTGCTGAACGGTCAGGGACATGGTGTACGTGCCAGCCACATCGGCCGGCGTGTCACTGCCACAAGCACAGGCAACAAGGGCAACGAAGAGCGGCAATCTACGCATGGGGGACTCCTTCCCTCCATCATTAGACACGCGAGCCGCGGATTTCAGCAAGGTCGATTTGCAGCCTTGCAAGAGAGGTCTATTCGTTCTGGCTCTTGGCCGGAACCCGCGCATGTTCC
>Ga0265342_10000899_pt1 | contig 29584 bp, 22 predicted proteins | sample 4CB327metaG_FD_203125 | JGI IMG/M metagenome (GOLD analysis project Ga0265342, IMG submission 203125) | Rhizosphere microbial communities from Carex aquatilis grown in University of Washington, Seatle, WA, United States - 4-CB3-27 metaG | ecosystem: Host-associated > Plants > Roots >... | reverse complement strand
AGCCCGACGTAAACCGTGGTCTTGCCGCCCGCGCCGCACGACAGCGGGTCCAGCACGACGAACGCGATGCCGACGGTGTTCGGCGTCGTCGCCGCGCCCGGGAACGACGTCAGGTGCGTCCAGGTGGCCGCGGCGTCGGTGCTCTTCCACAGGCCCATCGTGCGCGAGCCGAAGTACAGCGTGTTGCCGTCGTTGGGGTCGACGATCAGGCGCTCGCCGACGGAGCGGCCGTCGGCGTTGCCGCCCATCGGCAGCGTCATCGTGGTCGCGGTGAACGTGCGGCCCTGGTCGCTCGAGCGCAAGATCGCGGTGTTGGTCGAGCTCAGGTACGTTCCGGCCGCGACGTAGACCTTGTTGGCGTCCATCGGGTCGACGGCGATGCTCTCGACGCCGCCCCAGTTGGCGTTGGCGCGCGTCACCCAGTCGAGCAACGGCACCCAGCGCTTCGCGACCGGGTTCCAGCGGTAAGCGCCGCCGATGTCGGTGCGCGCATAGACGACGTCCTTTTGCGCCGGGCTGAAGACGATGCCGCTCACGAAGCCGCCCGCGGTGATGTTGACGTTCTTCCACAGATACGGCCCCGTCGCCGCCGGCGGCGTGGCGGTGTCGCCGGGCGCGGGCGTGGCGTTGCCGCGCGGAGCGCACGAGCTGGTCACCATCGTCGCGTCGGGCGGCGCGCCCTTGTCGGTCGCGGCGTCAGGCATGTCGGCGCGGTCGCCGCCAGCGCCGCCGGCCGACGATCCGGAGTCGGGCAGCTGAATCGCCGAGCTCTTGCCGCATCCGGGACTCACGGCGGCCAGGGCGATGAGACCGGATAGTGAAACGAGCGCGGCGGCGCGCTGCGTGAAGTCAAGCACTCGACGTACCTCCCAGGGGATGGACCGGACCATACTACGTGGCCTCGAGCAGGCAGTGACCTCTTGTCGAAAAAGCGGACCATTTCCGGTCACTGCCCCTGGAATTCCACAACCGCCAGCACTTCGATGTGCGGCGTGTGGGGCAGCATGTCGAACGGCGTCAGCGACCGTGTCCGGTAGCCGCGCGCCGCCAGCCAGGCCAGATCGCGCATGAGCGTCGTCGGATCGCAGCTCAGGTACAGGATGGTCCGGGGCGCGAGCCGCACGACCGCGGCGAGCACCGGCGGCGCGCAGCCCTTGCGCGGCGGGTTGAGCACGACCACGTCGGCGCGCAGGCCCGCCTGCGCGAGCTCGCCCAGCCGCGGCGCGACGTCGCCGGAGACGAAGCGGGCGTGGGTCACGCCGCTCAGCGCCGCCGACGCGTTGGCGTCGTCGACGGCAGCGATGTTCTCTTCGACCCCGATGACCGCAAGAGCGCTCGGCGCCAGCGTCAGCGCGATGCCGCCGACGCCGGCGTACGCGTCGACGACGGTCTCCTTGCCGGTCAGGCGCGCGGCGGCGGCGATCGCGCGATAGGCGAGCGCGGCGACGTCGCGGTTCGCCTGCAGGAACGCGCGCGGCGACAGGCGCAGGCGTACGCCGTCGAGCTCGTCGTACAGCGCCGGGGCGCCCGACAGCACGAGATCTTCGGCGCCGTAGATCGCGTTGCCGCGCGTCGGGTTGACGTTCTGGACGACGCCGACGATCTCGGGGCGCGCGGCGCGCAGGGCGGCGGCGATCTCCGGGCCCTGGGCCCAGGCCCGGCGCGCGGTCACCAGCGTCGCCAGCACTTCGCCTCGGTGGTTCACGCGCAGCACCGCGTGGCGCAGGTCACCGGTGAACGTGCGCTCGTCGTACGGGACGGCGCCGGCCCGCGCGAGCACGTCGCGCAGCGCGACCGCGACGTCGTCGAGGGGCGTCTCGGCGATGCGGCACCCACCCACGAGATCGACCACGTCGTGCGAGCGCGGCGCGTACGCGCCCAGCACGACCTCGCCGTCGTGCGCGCGCGCGAACGCCAGCTTCGATCGATTGCGGTAACCGAGAGGCCGCGGCGCCGCGACGCAACCGGCGACCGGGACTTCATGCAGCGCCGGCTCGGCCGCGGCGATCGCGCGCACGCGCGCCGTCTTCCAGCGGAGCTGCTCCTCGTACGCCAGGTGCTCGAGCACGCAACCGCCGCACACCCCGAACGCGCGGCACGCAGGCGCCTGGCGGTGTGGCGAAAGCGTGACGATCTCGCGCAGCGAGGCCCAGGCCTCGGGCCGGTGCGGCGACCGGTGGTCGATCGTCGCGATCACGGTCTCGCCGGGCAACGCGCCCGCGATGTGCACGCGCATCGCCGCGTCGCCGTCCCCGTCGGTGCCGGTCGCCGCGCCCTCGTCGTCGAGGTCGTCGCAGACGACGCGGACGTCAGACATCCGCGCCCAGCGCCGCGGCCAGCTTGGGCAGCGACACCTCGTAGCGATAGTTGATCGAGCGATGCCCGTCGTCGAACTCCTGGTGCTCGAACCGCACACCGAGCGCGGTCAGGCGGCGCGCCAGCACGCGCGCGCCCAGGTCCAGGCTCCACTCGTCGCGCGTGCCGGCGTCGATGAACAAGAGCTTGAGCTCGCGCAGCGCGGCCGCGTGCGCCTCGGCCATCTCCACCGGATCCCAGGCTTTCCAGCGCCGCCAGACGTCCCAGTCGATCTCGCCGGTCTCGAGATCGAACGGCAGCGCGATGCCCAGCGGCTGCTTCGCGTCCGGCGAGTAGCAGGCGCCGAGCGCGAGCATCATCATGGTCGTGATGTCGTCGGAGCGTTTGGCCTCGGTCGCGGCGAAATAGCGCACGAAGCCCTCGATGCCGCCGTGGCGGCGCAGCGTGCGCACGGTCTTGGGGATGTCGGGGATCACCGACAGCTCGAAGTAGGCGTCACCGGAATGGCACGCGACCGCCGAGAAGAGCGCCTGGTGCCGCATCGCCAGCACCAGCGCGCCGAAGCCGCCCGATGACTTGCCGCCGATGCCGCGCGCAGCGCGCGCCGCCTGGGTGCGGAAGCGCGCGTCGATGGCCGGGATGACCTCGTGCACGATGTGCGTCTCGTAAGCGCCCGACGACGGTGAATCGAGGTACTGTCCGCCACCCAGGCGCGTGAACCCGTCGGGCGCGACGACGATCGCCTCGCCCATGGTCCGCTCCGCGACCAGGCGATCCAGCCGCTCGCCCAGCCCGGGTTGCCAGGGGCTGCCCTGGAACATCATCTCGCCCGTGCCGGTGTACCCGGCCAGCCAGTAGATCACCGGATAGCGCCGCTGCGGCGACGATTCATACGACGGCGGCAACCAGACCGCCACGCGGCGGGTCGCCGAATCGCCGAGCGGGTTCGCGCGCAGCGCCGCGCTCTCGACGAGCTCGATCCTCAGCGTTCCGGGCATGCGTTCGATTTTATGCTCTCGCGGCGGGTGTGTCATAGTTGGCCGCCGCATGCAGACGTCCACGCCGATCAACCGCTGGCTGTTCGTGCTCCCCGTCTTCCTCGCCCTCGCACCGCCGCCCGCGCTGGCCGCGAACGCGAAGGGCGCGGGCAAGTTCGTGGTGCCCAAGGTCGAGGTCGTCTCCTGGGCGCTGCCCAACGGCCTCAAGGTGCTGTTTCTCCCCGACCACAAGGCGCCGATCGCGACGGTGCAGGTCTTCTATCACGTCGGATCCAAGGACGAGCACGTCGGCATCCGCGGCGTCGCGCACATGTTCGAGCACATGATGTTCAAGGGGACGGAACACGTGGCGCCCGAGGAGCACGCGCGCCTGCTCAAGGAGGTCGGCGGCCAGGTGAACGCCTTCACCACCGAGGATCTGACCGCCTATCACGACACGGTGCCGCCGTCGTACCTCGGCTTCGCGATGCAGCTCGAGGCGGAGCGCATGCGGTCGCTGAAGCTGTTCCCGGCGATCATCGACTCCGAGCGCAAGGTCGTCGAGGAGGAGAAGCGCCTGCGCATCGACAACAACCCCATCGGCAAGGCCATCGAGCGCTTCCGCGCGCTCGCGTACACCAAGCATCCCTACAGCTGGACCGCGATCGGCACCATCGAGGACCTGGACAAGGTCACGCCCGAGGATTGCCAGAAGTTCTACGACACGTACTACCAGCCCAACAACGCGACGCTGATCGTGGTGGGCGACGTGCACGAGAGCGAGGTGCGCAGCCTGGCCGACAAGTACTTCGGCGCGATCCCGCGTGGCGCGGAGCCGCCGCGCCAATACGTCGAGGAGCCGCCGCAGACGGCGACGCGCAGCGAGAACATGGCCATCGAGGTGCAGGTGCCGGTGGTCGTCGGCGGCTACCACATCCCGCGTGCCGCCGATCCCGACACCGCGCCGCTCGAGGTGCTGGCGGCGATCCTGTCGGGTGGCGAATCGTCGCGCATGCACCAGCGCCTGGTGCGCAAGGATCACCTGGCGATCGCGGCCGGCGGCGTCACCGAGAGCATGGAGTACCCCGGCCTCTTCATCGTGTTCGCGGCGCATCTTCCGGACCGCGACCAGCGCAAGGTGAAGGACGCTCTGCTCGACGAGATCCGGCGCGTGCGCACCGAGCCGGTGACCGCACACGAGCTGGAGCAGGCGAAGAATCAGCTGGCCGCCGGCTACATCTTCGGGTTGCAGACCGTCGACGGAATCGCGCAGCAGCTGGGCCAGTACCAGTATGTGTACGGCGACTGGCGCGAGTTCATCAAGGGCGCGAGCCGCTATCTGGCGGTCAGCGCCGCCGACGTCAAGCGCGTGGCCGCGAAGTACCTGGTCGACACCAACCTCACGCTGGTGACGTTGCAGCCCGTGGGGCCCGGGGCCAAGTCGACGACGGGAGGTGCGCCGTGATTCGTCGCGCGGTCCTTGCCGTGGCGCTGGCGCTGTCGAGCTGCGCGAGCACGCCGCCGCCGGCGAACAAGCCGGCGAGCAGCAACCCATCGACGGTCGACGTCCAGTACGAGCCGGTCGACAAGAAGCCGGCGCCGGGCGCGTCGGCCGCCGCCGCGCCGGTGCCGGGCGGCGCGGCGCCGATGCCCGACTTCTGGAAGAATCGTACCGATCTCATCAAGGCGCCGCCGCCGCCGGTGCCCGCCGAGCTGAGCCTGCCCAAGGTCGATCGCTGGCAGCTGAAGAACGGGCTCGAGGTGCTGGTCATCGCGCGCCACGATCTGCCGGTCGCCAGCTTCAGCATCGCGGTCAAGGCCGGCGGCTACGACGAGGAGAAGGGCAAGACGCTGGGCGTGGCCGACTTCACCGCCAGCATGCTGCGCAAGGGGACCAAGGCGCGCAGCGCCGACGAGATCGCGAGCGCGATCGACTTCGTCGGCGGCGCGCTCGACACGCAGGCCAGCAGCGAGAGCTCGTTCGCGTCCTGCTCGGTGCTGTCCAAGGACGCTCGCCTGTGCATCGACCTGCTCTCGGACGTCCTGCTGCGGCCGACGTTCCCCGAGACCGAGATGGCCGAGGTTCGCGACCAGGTGATGGCGGCGCTCGCGGCGCGTTACGACAACCCGCACGAGCTGGCGAGCGAGCACTTCGACAACCTGCTCTTCGGCGAGAAGAACCCCGACGGGTGGGTGCTGATGCCCGAGGATGTGCAGAAGATCAGCCGCGCCGACCTGGTGACGTTCTGGAAGACCTACTACCGGCCCGGGAACGCGATCCTCGCGATAGCCGGAGATGTTGACGCGGCGAAGCTGCGCGGCGAGCTGGACAAGGCGTTCGGCAGCTGGGAAAAAGCCGACGTTCCGGTGCGCGCCGAGCCCAGGGTGCCGCCGCTCAAGGCGACGCGCATCCTGCTGGTCGATCGCCCGGACCTGACGCAGGCGACTTTGATGTTCGGCCACCCCGGCATCAAGCACGTCGACCCCGATTGGTACGCGGTGACGTTGATGAACTACGTGCTCGGCGGGTCGGATTTCTCGTCGCGTCTCATGACCGAGGTGCGCTCCAAGCGCGGGCTGACCTACGGCATCGGCTCGTCGTTCGGCGCGTCGCTTTACCAGGGCGCGTTCCGCGTCTCGGCTTCGACCAAGAACAGCAGCGTCTGGGACGCGCTGGTGGCGTCGGTGAGCGAGCTCCGGCGCATGAAGGCCGAGGGACCGTCGGAGGAGGAGATCGCCAAGGGCAAGGGCTACTACGCCGGCAGCTACCCATTCAAGTTGCAGGGCGCGGGCGAGATCGCCGGCAGCATCGTCGCCGCCGAGATGCACGGGCTGGACGTCTCGTACGTGAAGGATTTTCCGTTGCGCCTCGGCGCGATCGGCACGGCGGCGGCCAAGGCAGCGGCGGCGAAGTGGCTGGAGCCCGACGCGCTGTGGGTGGTGATCGTCGGCCGCGCCGCCGACATCGAGCCGCAGATCGCGAAGAGCGGCCTACCTTACGAGCGCATCGACTTCAAAGCGCCGATCAGCTACGCCGCGCGCGCGAAGTTGCGGCGCCAGCAGGAGCGCGAAGCTCACCCGGTCTTGCCGGCGCCCAAGTGATTGACCGGGCTGTCGACCGCTTCGCTTTCGGCCTCGTCGACGGCTGCTCGCTCGATCGGCGGGTTCCCGGCCACCGCGGCGCGCGCCGGTAGCCCGCGAAACGCGAACGCGCGCGCGATGAACGTCAGCGCGTAGCCCGAGATCACGTCGGCGACGAAGTGCTGCTTGGTGGTCAGCGTCGACAGCGCCAGGATCGCGCCCATGACGATCGTCAGCAGCCCCAGGCGCGGGCGATCGCGGTAGAGAATGAACGCCAGCGTCGACGTCTGCGCGACGTGCAGCGACGGGAAGACGTTGCCGGGCCGGTCGATCCGCTGCACCCACGCCATGAACGCCGTCGAGACGTCGGGGTAGGGCGGGTGCAGCACCGGGCGTGGATACTCGGCGCCGATGGTCAGGTGGCAGATCGCGCCGACGAACATCACGAGCGCGACCGCCTTGAGCCCGCGGTCGAACAGAGCGCGCGAGCGAAAGCCGGCGATCGCGATGATGAAGATCGCGGCGTAGAACGGCAGGTAGAACCACGACGTCCAGGTCCAAAATGGGATCGCGTCGTCGAGGCGCGTGCGCAGGAGCTCGGTCGAGCGGTGGAGCTCGAGATGGCCGATGCCGAAATAGAGCGACGACTGGATCGCTCCGGCCAACAGGCCCAGCGTCCATTTGTAGCGGCTGCTGGCGACCTGATCGCGGCTCACGATGACGGTGGAATCATACCCTGCCGACGGCGAACTTGAGGTAGTTGCCCTCGGGAAAAAATGGCGCGACCGGATGGTCGGGAGCGGCGCCGCGCAGCTCGTCCAGCGTGAAGCGCCGGCCCGCGTCGGCCGCGCCCTCGTCGATGGTGCGGGCGAACGCGTCGGCGCGGACGTGGCTGGAGCACGACGCCGCGCAGAAGATGCCGCCGGGGGCGACCACAGTTGCGCACAGCCGGTGCAGGCGTCGATACGCGCGAAGCGCCGCCGGAAGCGCCTTGCGGCTGGGCGCGAAGCTCGGCGGGTCGGAGATCACCAGGTCGTACGAAATCCGGTCACCGATAGCGCGCTCCAGGAAGGCGAAGGCGTCGGCGGCGTGCAGCTCGGCCGCGCCGAGCGGCAGCTGGTTGCGCTCGAAGTTCCGCCGCGCCGCTTGAATCGCCTCGCGCGCCACGTCCACGGTCGTGGTGTGGGCGGCGCCGCCGGCGGCGGCATAGATCGAGAAGCCCCCGGTGTAGCCGAAGAGGTTGAGCACGCGCCGCCCGCGCGCGAGCGTGCGCACCAGCGCGCGATTGTCTCGCTGGTCGAGGAACAGCCCGCCCTTCTGGCCGTGTGCGAGATCGACGCCGAAGCAGAGGCCGTTCTCCCGCACTTCGATCTCGCCCGACGGCAGCGCGCCCACCAGCGCGCGCGCGACCTCGCCGTCGCCACGCTTGCCGCGCTCGATCACCGACGTCACGCCGAGTCCGCGAGCGCGCGCGACGGCGCTGAGCACCGCGGGCAGCTCCGCGCGCTCGAGGTAGAACGCGCGCGCGCCGCCGCCGTCGAAGCGGATCGAGATCGCCTCACCATAGAGATCGGCGTGAACGCCGGGCAGTCGATCGGCCTCGCCGTGGATCAACCGAAACGCATCGGTCCGGACGTCCACGCGATCGATGAACGCGAGCCTCCGGTCGATGGCCTCGACGACGCGCGTCTCGACGGCGTCCGTGTCGCTCTCTCGTTCGCCGGCGAGCTCGAGCACGCGCACGGCGATCGCGGAGCGCGCGTCCCAGAAGCCGGTCGCCAGCGGTTGCCCGTCGGGCGCGGTCACGGTGACCCACGCGCCGTCGGGCAGCGTGGGCGGCGTGCGAAGCGCGTCGCGAAAGATCCAGGGGTGCCCGCGCCGGATCGATCGCGCCAGGTTCTTCGCCAGCACGACGCGGGCCGACGGCGCGCGGCTCACCGCGCCTTTCGTCCGCGCCATCGAATCACAGGTGCGGCTTCGGCGGGCGATCCGAGATCGGCGCGTTGGTGACCGCCGACGGACGTTCCAGCGTCGAGACCGCCTTGGCGCAAGCGAGCACGCGCACGCCCGCGGGGAACGCGATCTCGATCTTGCCCGGGCCGGGCGTTCCCGTGACCACGCCGGTCCCGAACGCGGGATGGGTCAACCGCTCGCCGGCGCTGAAGCCTTCCTTGACGGTGTACGGCCGCGGCGGCTTCGACGGATCGAACGGTGGGATCACCGGCTGCGGCGTCTCGACCTCGCGCCGCGAGTACCGACGCGGCGCCGACGGTCGCTTCCCGTCGCGGCTCGCGGCCGGCGCGCCGGCGTCCGCCCCCTCGACCTTCTCGATGCGGTAGCCGTGGTGCCCGCCGCAACGCTTGCACACCACCTTGGCGATGCGATCGCCCATCTTCGCCATGACGACGTGCCAGACCTGGCCGCAACGCCCGCAGAGAGCCTCGATGTCCTCGCCAACCGCTGGAGTCGCCATCAATTGTACCTTTCAATCGCGTGAACAGAGCTGTTAGACATAGCCGGGATCTCGATATTCGCCGAAGCTCTCGCGGAAGACCTGGCAAATCTCGCCGAGCGTTGCCTCTTTCTTCACGGCGTCCAGCACGGCGTCCATGAGGTTGTCGTTGCCGTCACAAGCACGGCGCACGCCGTCGAGCCCCGCGCGCGCCGCCAGCTCGCCGCGCCGCGCGCGCAACTCGCGCACGCGCCGCACCTGCTCGCGCTCGGGCTCGAGATCGATCCTCAGCGTCGGCGGGCTCTCTTGCTTGTCGGTGACGTGTCGGTTGACGCCGACCACCACGCGCTCGCCGCTGTCGACCTGGCGCTGGAACGCGTACGCCGACGCGGCGATCTCGCGCTGCGGGAAGCCCTCCTCGACGGCGCGAACGATGCCGCCCATGGCGTCGATCTTCTCGATGAGCGCCAGCGCCTCGGCCTCCATGCGGTCCGTGAGCGACTCGACGAAGTAGCTGCCGCCCAGCGGATCGGCGACCGCGGGCAGGCCCGACTCCTCGGCGATGATCTGCTGCGTGCGCAGCGCCAGCGCCGCCGCCTCTTCCGTGGGCAGCGCGTAGGTCTCGTCGAAGCTGTTGGTGTGCAGCGACTGCGTGCCACCCATCACCGCCGCCATCGCCTGGATCGTCGTGCGCACGACGTTGTTCAGCGGCTGCTGCGCCATCAACGACACACCCGCGGTCTGGGCGTGCGCGCGCAGCAGCCACGAGCGCGGGTTCTGCGCCTTGAAGCGATCGCGCATGACGCGCGCCCAGATGCGGCGCGCCGCGCGGAACTTCGCGACTTCTTCGAAGAAGTCGTTGTGCACGTCCCAGAAGAACGACAGCCGCGGCGCGAACGCGTCGACCGCCAGCCCCGCCTCCAGCCCCAGCTCGACGTAGCCGATGCCGTCGGCGAGCGTGAACGCCAGCTCCTGGACCGCGGTCGCGCCCGCCTCGCGGATGTGGTACCCGCTGATGCTGATGGTGTTCCAGCGCGGCATGCGGGCCGTGCAGTGCACCAGCATGTCGCGGATGATGCGCATGTGCGGCCGGATGCCGCAGATCCATTCCTTCTGCGCGATGAACTCCTTGAGCATGTCGTTCTGGATCGTGCCCGCCAGCCGATCGGCGCCGATGCCGCGGCTCTCGGCGACCGCGACGTAGAACGAGAGCAGCACCACCGCGGGCGCGTTGATCGTCATCGACGTGGTCACCTGGTCGAGCGGGATGCCCTCGAACAGGTCGGCCATGTCCGCGACCGACGAGACCGCGACGCCTTCGCGTCCGACCTCACCCAGCGAGTGTGGGTCGTCGGGGTCGAAGCCCATGAGCGTCGGCATGTCGAAGGCCGTCGACAGGCCGGTCTGGCCGTGCGCGAGCAGGAACTTGAAGCGGCGGTTGGTGTCGGCGGGCGTGCCGAAGCCGGAGAACATCCGCATCGTCCAGAGCTTGCCGCGATACATCGTCTCGTGCGGCCCGCGCGTGTACGGGAACTGTCCGGGCGCGCCGAGCTTGTCGTCGTATGACCAGCCGGCGCCGAGATCCTCCGGCCCGTAAATGCCGGCCAGCGGCAGACCCGACATGGTCTCGCGCGGGTGGCTGCCGAATACGTGGCGCCGGTGCGCGCCCGCGTCGGTCGCAGCCGGTGGGCGGCGATCGGTCTTTTTGGCCGCAGGTGACATGGTCGCTGGACGCGAAAGTTTACTCCGAATGGCGCGCGGGTCGGCTCGAATCTTCCGCCGTCGTTGAGTGCCGTCGCGTATCGTTGGGCCCGTGGCGACGTTCGATCTGGCGATCTTCGATCTCGACGGCACGCTCGTCGATTCGCTGCCCGACATCGCCGCGGCGCTCAACCGCACGTTGCGCGGTGCGGGGCGCGAGCCGTTGCCTGCGGCCCAGGTTGGCGCCTACGTGGGCGACGGCGCGGCCAAGTTGGTGCAGCGCGCGCTGCCCGAAGGATTTCCCGCGGATGCGCTCGCGCGTCTCATCGCCGATTTTCGGATCCACTACGCCGAGGGCCTGTGCGTCGAGACGCGACCGTATCCGGGCATCGAATCGATCCTCGAGCGGTTCGCGACGGCGATGCCGCTGGCGGTCTTCACCAACAAGCCGAGCGACCTGGCGCGCCCGTTGCTGCAGCAGCTGGCGCTCGACCGCTACTTCGCGCACGTCATCGGCGACGGCGACGGCTACGCGCGCAAGCCGGCGCCCGAGGCGGGGCGCTGGCTGCTCGAGCGCCACGGCGGCGATGCGGGCCGGGCGCTGGTGGTCGGCGACGGCGTGCCCGACATGCGCTTTGCGCAAGCGCTGGGCGCGCGCGCGGCGGCCGTGACCTGGGGCTACAGCCCGCGTGATCGTCTGGCCGCGGAAGGTCCGACCTGGATCGTCGATCGCGCGGACGAGCTGGTCGATATCGCGTTCGGCGCTCCCTGAGAGACCGCCGAACGCGTGCGGTTTACGCCCGCGCGGTGACTTCCGAGCTCGCTGGCTCGCCGGGCCCCGGTACGACCACCGGCGCCTCCTCGAGCCCCAGCTCCAGCACCTCGTCGATCTTCTTCACGAACGAGAGCTCGAGGTCCTGGCGAACGGTCTCGGGGATGTCGACGATGTCCTTGCGGTTGCGCTCGGGCAGCAGCACCCGCTTGACGCCGGCGCGGTGGGCCGCCAGCACCTTCTCCTTGATGCCGCCGACCGGCAACACCGTCCCGCGCAGCGTGATCTCGCCGGTCATCGCGACATCGCCGCGCACGCGCCGCCCGGTGAGCAGCGAGACGAGCGCGAGGGTGATCGCGACGCCTGCCGAGGGGCCGTCCTTCGAGACGCCGCCCGCGGGAACGTGCAGGTGGATATCGGTCTTCTCGAAGTCGGTGGTGATGCCCAGCTCCTCGACGTGCGTGCGCACCCAGGAGAGACCCGCGCGCGCCGACTCCTTCATCACGTCGCCGAGCTGTCCGGTCAGGATCAACTGCCCCTTGCCCGTCATGCCCGACGCTTCGATGAACAGGATGTCGCCGCCCGCCGCGGTCCAGGCGAGACCCGTCGCCACGCCCGGGATCTCCGTGCGCTCCGCCGCCTCCGAGTAGTACTTCTGCGGGCCAAGCAGGTCGGCCACGCTCTCGGCGGTCACGTTGATGTCGTACGGCGTCTCCTCGGCGATCTTCACCGCCACGCCGCGGATGACGTTCGCGACCTCGCGCTCGAGGTTGCGGACGCCGGCCTCGCGCGTGTACTGCTCGATGATCGTCGTCAGCGACTCGTTGGTCAGCACGATCTGCTGGTCGGTCAGGCCGTGCTCGGAGATCTGCTTCGGCACCAGGTGGCGCCGCGCGATCTCCAGCTTCTCCTCGCGGGTGTAGCCGGGGATCTCGAGCACCTCCATACGATCGAGCAGCGCCGGCGGGATCGGGTCGAGCATGTTCGCGGTTGCGATGAAGATGACGTTCGAGAGATCGAACGTGACCTCCAGGTAGTGGTCCGAGAACGTCGAGTTCTGCTCGGGGTCGAGCACCTCGAGCAACGCCGCCGACGGGTCGCCGCGGAAATCGGCGCCCAGCTTGTCGATCTCGTCGAGCATGAAGACCGGGTTCTTGGTTCCGACCCGGCGCATGCCCTGGATGATTCGACCCGGCAGCGCGCCGATGTACGTGCGCCGGTGGCCGCGGATCTCGGCCTCGTCGCGCACGCCGCCCAGCGAGATGCGGATGAACTCGCGCCCGAGCGAGCGCGCGATCGACTTGCCCAGCGACGTCTTGCCGACGCCCGGCGGTCCCGCCAGGCACAGGATCGGCCCCTTCTTCCCGGGCGCGAGCTTGCGCACGGCCAGGTACTCGAGGATGCGCTTCTTCACCTGCTTCAGATCGTAGTGATCCGAGTCGAGGATCGTGCGCGCCTGCTCGAGTTCGAGGCGGTCGTCGGTCTGCTTGTTCCACGGCAGCTCGACGAGCCACTCGAGGTACGTGCGCTGCACGGTGTACTCGGCGGACGATTGCGCCATCTGCTTCAGGCGCTCCAGCTGCTTGCGGGCGGTCTTCGCGACCTCCTCCGGCATCTGCGCCCCTTTGATCTTCTCCTCGAACGCGTCCAGATCACTCGCGTCCTCGCCCTCACCGAGCTCGTCCTGGATCGCCTTCAGCTTCTGGCGCAGCACCGCCTCGCGCTGATGCTTCGAGAACTCCTCGCGCACCTGCGAGTCGATCTTTTGCTTCACCTTGATGAGCTCGACCTTGCGCTGCAGCAGCACCAGCAAGCGGCGCAGCCGCTCCGCGACGTCGATCTCGACCAGCAGCGACGCGCGCTCCTCGGGCGATAGATCGACGGTCGCGGCGACGATGTCGCCGAGACGCGCGGGATCCTTGTGCTGGTCCAGCACCTGCGCGGTCTCGTCCGGGATGTCCGGCGAGATCGCGATCAGCTGCTTCGACACGTCGTAAACCGCCATGCCGAGCCCGTCGATCTCGATCGCGTCCTTGCGCGCCTCGACCAGCGGCTCGTACGACGCGACCAGGTACGGCTTCTCTTGAACGAACCCGGTCACGCGCCGGCGCTCGAGGCCGCGCAGCACCGCGGTCACGCGGTTCTCGGCCGCCTTGACGATGCGGACGACCTCGCCCTCGACACAGACGGTGTAGAGGTCGTTGCCGGCGGGCTCTTCCACGTCGGCGTCTTTCTGCGTCCCAACCAGGACGTGCGCTCCCTTGCCGCCGAGCGCCTCGATCAGTCGCAGCGAGCTCGGACGTCCGATCTCGACCGGCATGACCGCGCCCGGGAACAGCACCAAATTGCGAAGCGACAAAAGCGGCAGGGCCTTGGAATTGTCTGGCGTTGTCATTGGCTCCTCACGTTGCACTAGATTTGATGCCGGGCCCACTCAAAAGGTAAGCGGAAAAGTGCGCTTTTGCCCGTATCAGAAGCTCCTCACGGAGGTGCCGGCGGTGCGCCGACCGATCTCCTCGAAAAGCTTTCGGATTTCTCCGTCGTCCGGCCCCAGGCGCGGAACGACGACCTCGACGCGGCAGAACTGGTCGCCGCGCGTACCGTCGGACTTCTTCACCCCGCGCCCGCGCAGGCGCAGGCGCGCGCCGCTCGACGTTCCCGGCGGAATGCTCAGGGTGACCCGTCCCTCGACGGTGGGGACGTCGACCTTCGCGCCCAGCGCTGCCTCCGCGACGCTGACCGGCAGGTCGAGCTCGATATCACTGCCATTGCGGTGCAAAAAACGATCGGCAGCGACGTTGATATCCAGGAACAGATCGCCTGGCACGCCGTTCTTCTGCGGCGATGGCGCCCCCTGTCCCGGGACGCGCAGCCGGCCACCGGTCTCGACGCCGGCGGGGATCTGAACTTCGACCTCGCCGCCGGAGCCGGTTCGCACCGTCCGGCGCGTCCCCAGCGCCGCTTCGGTGAAGCTCACCTCGAGCGACCCCAACATGTCCGAACCGCGGCTGGGCCGGGTGCGGGTCTGCGAGAACGGATCACCCCCGCCCGCGCGGCCGCCGCGACCGCGCGCTTGTTCACCGAAGAGGCTGGAGAAGATGTCCCCGAGATCAACGAAGTCTCCCGAATGATGAACTCCACCTCGTGCACCCCGACCGCCGCCTCCTCCGAACGCCTGGGCGAAAGCATCGGGATCGAAGCCTTCGGGCATCCCATCGGGCCTTACCGGCGCGTTCTTGAGCCGGTCGTATTCGGTGCGCTTCTGCTTGTCACCGAGGACACCGTACGCCTCGTTGATCTCCTTGAACCGCTCCGTCTTCTTCTTGTCGCCCCCGGTGACGTCGGGGTGAAACTCCTTGGCGAGCTTCCGGTAGGCCTTCTTGATGGCTGTCTCTTCGGCGTCCTCGGCGACGCCGAGCGTTTTGTAAAGATCCTTCATGGGATGGGCAGGGGTGGGAAGGTCGAGGATGCTGCGGGAAACGTCAACGATACCGGAGTTGTCGGTTCGATCATGTCACGAGACCGCCGCGACCGGCGAGGCGATTTTCTTCTGGAATGTCAGTGCTCCCCCCTCGGCGCGGTCGCCAATCGAGCTTCCGGCATCGACGTCGACGAGGATGGTGTCGTGCGGCGCGAATTCGCCGCGCAGCAGCCGCTTGGCCAGCGGGTCCTGGATGTAGCGCATGATGGCGCGCTTGAGTGGCCGCGCCCCATACGTCGGGTCGTAGCCCTTGTCGCCCAGGAACGCCGCCGCCTCGGGAGTGAGCTCGATCGCCAGATCGCGCTCTTGCAGCAGCTTGCGCAGGCGCCCGAGCTGCAGCTTGACGATGCGGCCGATCTCCTCGCGCCCCAGCTTGTGGAACAGCACGATGTCGTCGACGCGGTTCAGGAACTCCGGCCGGAACGTCCGGCGCAGCTCGTCCATCACGCGCTTGCGCGTCTCCTCGTCGTCCCAGCTCGCCGCGTCGCCGATCAGGTGGCTGCCGACGTTCGACGTCATGATGATGACCGTGTTCCGGAAGTCGACCGTGCGGCCGTGGCCGTCGGTCAGGCGGCCGTCGTCGAGGAGCTGCAGCAGCGTGTTGAACACGTCGGGGTGCGCCTTCTCGATCTCGTCGAACAGCACGACGGAGTAGGGGCGCCGGCGCACCGCCTCGGTCAGCTGGCCGCCCTCGTCGTAGCCGACGTAGCCGGGAGGCGCGCCGATGAGCCGCGAGATGGCGTGCTTCTCCATGTATTCCGACATGTCGATGCGCACCATGTGCGTCTCGTCGTCGAACAAGAACTCGGCCAGCGCGCGCGCGAGCTCGGTCTTGCCGACGCCGGTCGGGCCAAGAAAGATGAACGACCCGATCGGGCGGTTCGGATCCTGGAGCCCGGCGCGCGAGCGGCGGACGGCGTTGGCGATGGCGGTGACCGCCTCGTTCTGGCCGATCACGCGCTCGTGCAGGCGGTCATCCAGGTGCACGAGGCGCTCCTGCTCACCCTCGAGCATCTTGTCGACCGGGATGCCGGTCCACTTCGAGACCACGCCGGCGATGTCCTCTTCGGTCACCTCTTCGCGCAGGAACGAGCCCTGCTTCTGCGCCGCCTTGAGGTCGGCGTTCTTCGCCACGGCCTGCTTTTCGAGCTCGGGAACGCGCCCGAAGCGCAGCTCCGCGGCGCGGTTCAGATCGCCCTTGCGCTGCGCCAGCTCGGCCTCGGTCTTGGCGGCGTCGACCGCCTCGTTGATCTTGCGCAGGTCGGAGATCAGCTGCTTTTCACGCTGCCAGACGCTCTTCATCGCGTCGACTTGCTCGCGCTTTTCGGCGATCTCCTGCTCGACGGCGTCAAGCCGCCGCGCCGAGGCCTCGTCCTTTTCGCGGCCGAGCGCCGACTTCTCGATCGCCAGCGACGTCAACCGCCGCTCCAGCTGATCGATCGGCTCGGGAAGCGAGTCGATCTGCATCTTGAGGCGGCTCGCCGCCTCGTCGACGAGGTCGATGGCCTTGTCGGGCAGCTGCCGGCCCGAGATGTAGCGGTCGGACAGCCGTACGGCCGAGACCAGCGCGCCGTCGCGGATGCGGATGCCGTGGTGAACCTCGTAGCGCTCCTTGAGGCCGCGTAAGATCGCGACCGCGTCCTCCAGCGATGGTTCGCCGACGAAGACCGGCTGGAACCGGCGCTCGAGCGCCTTGTCCTTCTCGATGTGCTTGCGGTACTCGTCGAGCGTGGTCGCGCCGATGCAGCGCAGATCGCCGCGCGCCAGCGCCGGCTTGAGCATGTTGGCGGCGTCGACGGCCCCTTCGGCCGCGCCCGCGCCGACCAGCGTGTGCAGCTCGTCGATGAACAGGATGATCCCGCCCTCGGCGGCGCCCACCTCTTTCAGAACGGACTTCAGGCGCTCCTCAAACTCGCCGCGGAACTTGGTGCCCGCAATCAGCGCGCCGAGGTCGAGCGCCAGGATCTTCTTGTTCTTCAGCGACTCCGGCACGTCGCCGGCGGCGATGCGAAGCGCGATGCCCTCGACGATCGCGGTCTTGCCGACGCCCGGGTCGCCGATCAGCACCGGGTTGTTCTTGGTTCGCCGCGACAGCACCTGCATCGAGCGGCGGATCTCCTCGTCGCGGCCGATGACCGGGTCCAGCTTGCCCGAGCGCGCGAGCTCGGTCAGATCCCGCGTGTACTTGGCCAGCGCCTGGTATTTACCCTCGGCCTCCTGGTCGGTGACGCGCTGGTTACCGCGCACCTCGGCCAGGGCGCGCAGCAGCACGTCCTTGTTGGCGCCCGCCTCGCGCAGCGCGCGCGATGCCGCGCCGTGGTCCTTGTCGACCAGCGCCAGGAGAATATGTTCGCTCGAGACATACTCGTCCTTGAACTCCTTCGACTGCCGGGTGGCGTCGTCCATCACGTCCTTGAGCCGGTTGCCCACATAGACGTCAGCGCGCGAGCCGCGCACTTGCGGCAGCTCGTCCAGGTCGCGCTCGACCCGGGTCGCCAGCGCCTCGGGGTCGATACCCAGCTTGCGCAGGATCGCTCCCGTGACCCCTTGTTCTTGCTGGAGCAGGGCCAGGAGCAGGTGCTCCGGCGTCATCTCCTGGTGGTGGCGCTGCTCGGCCAGATCGTGGGCCGCCTGCACGGCCTCTTGAGCTTTGATGGTGAACTTATCCAGTCGCATCGGAAACCTTCCCGCGGGCCATCGTAAGCACCCGCTCCCCGGGGACAAGCGCGGATGCCGCGGCGAGTTTTTAGGGGGCCGCGCGGGGTGGAACGAAGTAGATTCCCCCCATGGCGTACCTGGTCCTCGCGCGGAAGTACCGGCCCCAGCGCTTCGACGAGCTGGTGGGGCAGGAGCACATCGCGCGCACGCTGACCAACGCCATCGCGCAGCAGCGGGTGCACCACGCGTTCCTGTTCACCGGAGCGCGGGGCGTCGGTAAGACCAGCGCGGCCCGCATCCTGGCCAAATCGCTGTGCTGCGCGGAGGGCCCGACCGCCACCCCCTGCGGCAAGTGCGACTTCTGCCGCGAGATCGCCGAGGGGCGGTCGGTCGACGTCATGGAGATCGACGGCGCGTCCAACACCGGCGTCGACGACGTGCGCACGCTGCGCGAGGGCGCGCGCTACATGCCGACCAAGGGGCAGCGCAAGATCTACATCATCGACGAGGTTCACATGCTCTCGACCAGCGCGTTCAACGCGCTTCTCAAGACGCTGGAGGAGCCGCCGCCGCACGTCATCTTCATCTTCGCCACCACGGAGGCGCACAAGATCCCGACGACGATCCTGTCGCGCTGCCAGCGCTACGACTTCAAGCTGATCCCGACGCCGCGGCTCACCGAGCACCTCACGACCATCCTCGGCAGTGAGTCGATCGCGGCCGAGCCCGAGGCCGTGCGGCTGATCGCGCGCCAGGCGGGCGGGTCGGTGCGCGACAGCCTGTCGCTGCTCGACCAGGTGATCGCCTACGTCGGCAGCGAGAAGCTCACGCGCGACATCGTGGCCGAGGTGCTGGGCGTCGCCGACCGGCGCGTGCTGGTCGGGCTGGCTGGCGCGGTGCTCGACCGGGACGCTGGCGCGGCCCTGCGCATCCTGGCGCGGTCGGCCGACGTCGGCGTCGACCTGGGTCAGCTCGCGCGTGCGTTCCTGGGCTTCCTGCGCGATCTCGAAGTCGTCGGCCGCGTCGCCGACGCCGCGGATCTGGTCGACGCGACCGCGGACGAGCTGGAGGAGGCGCGCGCGCTCGCCCGCAAGGCGACGGCGGCGGCCGGCGGGCCGGGGCTGCTGGGTGTGCTCTTCGACCGCTGGGCGCGCGCCATCGACGAGTCGGCGAAGTCGCAGAGCCCGCGGCTGATCCTCGAGATGGCGCTGGTGGACCTCTGTCAGTCCGAGCCCCTGGAGCCGATCGGCGATCTGCTCGAGCGGCTCGAGGGGCTCGAGGGGCGGCTGGGCAGCGGCGCACCGGCGCCCCGTCGGGCGCTTGCGGCGCCCGTCCCGGCGCCGCCGCGATTGGCGGCGGAGTCTCCCCGCCCGACGCCGCCGGTGCCGTCCATGGTTGCCGCGGCACCGCCGTCTGTTGCCGCTGCGCCGGCCGCGGCACCGCCGTCTGTTGCCGCTGCGCCGGCCGCTTTGGTCGCGCGTGCGTCCGCGGCGCCCGCGCCTGAGCCGGCGCCGCCGCCCGCGGCGGAGTCGCCGGCCGAGATCTGGCACCAGATCCGCGCCGCCTTCGAGGCGAAGCGGCCGCGGCTCGCGGCCCTGCTCGCTCACGCCGAGATCGGAGAGCTCGGCGCGGGGCGCATGAGCCTGGTCTTTCGCACCCGCGCCGACGCCGACGCCGGCGAAAAGGTGCGTGCCGAGATCGAGCAGGCGGTCGCCGCCGGCTTCGGGCACGTGGTGCGCCTGGTGATCAGCGGGCGCGACGCCGGCAGCGGCCCCGCGCCGGCGGCGGTTCGTTCCGAGGTCGCCGTCGAGGAAGAGGCGAACGCCTCCGATCGCAAGAATCGAGAGGCGGAAGCACGGCAGCACCCCATGATCAAAAAGGCGCAGAACCTGTTCGGCGTCTCGCTCAAGGAGATCAAAACCTGATGTCGATCCCCGACCTCAAAGGGCTCATCGAAACCGCGCAGCGAATCCAGGCTGAGGTTGCGCGCGTGCGCGATGACCTGGCCGGCAAAACCGTCGAGGGCGAGACCGGCGGCGGCCTCGTCCGCTGCGTCGCCAGCGGCAAGGGCGACATCGTCTCGATCGCGATCGACCCGACGGTGGTCAGCGGCAGCGAGCCGGTGAACTTGAAGATGATCGAAGATCTGGTGGTCGGCGCGGTGAACATCGCGCTCGAGCGCGCCCGCGAGCTGGCTCAGGGCGAGCTGACCAAGGCAACGGGTGGGCTGCCGCTGCCGCCCGGGATGTTCGGAAGCTGACCACGGATGTACGCATCACCGATCGCGCGTCTGGTTCAGCAACTGGGCAAGCTGCCCGGCATCGGGGAGAAGACGGCGGCCCGTCTGGCCTTTCATATCCTGCGCGCGAGCCCCGAGGACGCGGAGGCGCTGGCGGCGGCGATCACCGACGTGAAACAGAAGATCCGGTTTTGCGGGATCTGCTGCAACCTGACCGAGAGCGACCCGTGCGCGATCTGCCAGGACGCCCGGCGCGACGCCGGCACGGTCTGCGTCGTCGCCCACCCCCAGGACGTGGCGGCGGTCGACCGCTCGGGCGGCTATCGCGGGCGATTTCATGTCCTACATGGCGTACTTTCACCGCTGGATGGCATCGGTCCGGACGATCTGCGCACGGCGGAGCTCATAAGGCGGTGCTCATCCGCCGATAGTCCGGTTCGGGAAGTGATCTTGGCGACCAGTCCAAACGTCGAGGGCGAGGCAACCGCGGTCTACATCGCGAAGCTGTTGCGTCCGCTGGCCGTGCGGGCCACGCGCATCGCGACCGGCGTGCCCATCGGCGGCGAGCTCGAGTACGCGGACCAGCTGACGCTCGCGCGCGCGATCGACGGCCGGCGTGAAATCTCTTGAACGCCGTGGCTGAAGTTACGCGCGTAGCTGCCGAAAAGGATCTTGGTCAGGAGCTTGGCAAGGAGGGCCGCGAGGAGATCTTTTGTGAGCCGAGGAGATTCACGCTGAGGCATCGGGGAGCGCGAAGCTTGAATCCCAGGGATTCGAATGATAATTGTGATTCTCCAGGGCGAAGCGTGATGTCCATCGTACAAGGAGCGCAATGAGCGGCCCCGAAGTGATGTTCCCCGAAGAGCAGCAGCTGATCTCGACGCTCTGCCAGCGCTTGCAACGGGACGCCAACGCCAAAGCGATTCTGCTCATCGGCCGCGACGGTCAACCCATCGCCGAGGCGGGCGACATCGAGGAGCTCGACGTGACGTCCTTGTCTTCGCTCACCGCCGGCAACGTGGCGGCGACCGGTGGGATTTCCAAGATTCTGCGCGAGAAGGATTTCACCAGTCAGTTTCACGAGGGCGAGAAGATTCACGTTCACATCACCCTCGTGGGCGGGCGCGCGATCCTTCTGGTGCTGTTCGACGAGCGGTCGTCGCTGGGCCTGGTGCGGCTGCGCGTGAAGAAGTCCTCGGACGAGATGGCGCGGCTGTTCGATCAGGTCGCGAAGAAGGCCGCCGCGAAGAGCCAGCCGTCGATCCTCACCGAGATCACCGACAGCGACATCGACAACCTTTTCAATGATTGACCGCGGACCGGGCGCGAGCCTATGAGCTTCATCAACTACTCGTCACGCGAGATCAACTGCAAGTTGGTCTACTACGGCCCCGGGTTGTGCGGGAAGACGACCAACCTCCAGTACATCTACGCGAAGACCAGCCCCGACGCGAAGGGGCGCATGATCTCGCTCGCCACCGAGACGGAGCGGACGCTGTTCTTCGACTTCCTGCCGCTGTCGCTGGGTGAGATCCGCGGCTTCAAGACGCGCTTTCACCTCTACACCGTGCCCGGCCAGGTCTTCTACGACGCCAGCCGCAAGCTGATCTTGAAGGGCGTCGACGGCGTGGTGTTCGTCGCGGACTCGCAGATCGAGCGCATGGAGGCGAACATCGAGTCGCTGGAGAACCTGCGCCTGAACCTCACCGAGCAGGGCTACGACCTCGACAAGCTTCCGTACGTGGTCCAGTACAACAAGCGCGACCTGCCCAACGCCGCGCCGCTGGACCAGCTGCAGAACGTGCTGAACCCGACCAAGGCGGCCGAATTCGAAGCCTGCGCCACCAGCGGCGTCGGCGTGTTCGATACGCTCAAGGCCGTGGCCAAGGCCGTCCTCACCGAGCTCAAGCGCGGCAGCAGCTAGCTTCTTTGGCGCGGCTCCGGTGCTCGGCCCGGCTACGCCACAGACCCGGTTTGCCGCCGCCTTCCAAGCAGCGCCGTGGCCGGATCCGGGACGGAGATCCTACTTGCGGATGACGGCCGCCGCGAAGAAGCCGGCGATGGCCGCCTGGCCGAGGAGCCAGAAGCGGTCGAGGAAGTCGGGGACGTAGCGGACGTCGACGGTGTTCGACACCGCGGCGAAGAGCAGCACGCCCGCGATGCCGAAGCCGAAGCCCGCCAGCGCGGGGCGCAGCCGTGACTGGCCGTAGAGGAGCACGGTGAGCACCACCGGAATCAACGCGCTCCACAGCAGCGGGTTGCCGTAGGCCCACGGGCCAGCCGCGCTTGCCACGTCGGCCGTGAAGCCCGACGACAGCAGCGCGACCGCCGGGTGCGCCGACGACACCAGGTATGGCAGCGCGAACAGGCCCGACGAGCCGGCGATCAGCGCAGCGAGGAAACCGCCGCCGAGGCGAATCGTGCCGCGGCCTCGGCGGCGGATGAGCAACGCGCCCAGCAGCGCCATGCCCCCGCCGAGCCCGAGCTCGCCGGCGCCTCGGCCGACCTGGATCTTGCGCAGCGCCGCCGCCGCGTCGACGACGCCGGCGCCGTAGTGGTCGTCGATGCGCGCGGCCGTCAGCTGCTGGCCGTCGCCACCGACGCGCGGCTTCGGCGTGTGCGCCGTACCGAGCAGGATCTCCTCCACCGCGTCGGGCTTGCGCACCCCGGCGCCGACGATGAGCGCGGCGACGCCCGCGACGTGCGGCGAGGCCATCGACGTGCCCATGAACCACAGATAGTCGGTCTGCGACGTGTTGCCCGGGACGATCGTGTGTTGCAGGACGCCGTCGGGCTTGCCGTCGCCGTTCTGGTCGACGCGCACGTTGCCGCCGGGCGCGGCGATATCGATCTGCGGGCCCCAGTTCGAATAGAAGGTGGTCGTCTCGTCGTACTGGGTCGCGGCCACCGCGATGACGCCCGGGTAGCGCGCGGGGTAGCTGACCGACCCGCGCCCGTCGTTGCCGGCCGCAGCGACGATGGTGACGCCTTTTTCGCGGGCGTACTTCACGGCGCTGCCGATCGTGCCCACCGCCACGGGTCCGCCGAGGCTCATGTTGATCACGTTCGCGCCGTGATCGGCCGCCCACCGGATGCCCTGCGCGATGCCGGCCATCGAGCCCGAGCCGCGCGCCGACAGCACCTTGATCGGCATGATCGAGGCCTGGAAGGCGACGCCGGCGACGCCGAGCTTGTTGTTGGTCGACTGCGCGATCGTGCCCGCGACGTGCGTGCCGTGGCCATGGTCGTCGGTCGCGTTGTCGTTGTTGGCGATGAAGTTGTAGCCGGGAACGAACTTGGTCTCCGCGAGATCGCCGACGCGGCTGACGCCGGTGTCGATGACCGCGACGACGGCGCCCTTGCCCTGACCGAGCTGCCACGCATCGGGCAAGCCGATCTGGCGCAGGTGCCACTGATAACGGAAGCAGGTGTCGTTGGGGAACGGCGACGGCTTCGCCGCGTCGGCGGCGCACTCGGCCTCCATCGTCGAAGCGCTCGCGAGCGCTTCATCGGTCATCTCGTCGGGCGGGATCGACGCAAGGCTGTCGTAGTCCACGCTCTCGACCTCGGGATCCGTCGCCAGCCTCGCGGCCGCCGCGGCGGCGTCCTCGGCGTTCGCGAAGTCGATGCGATAGAGCTTGTCGACTGCCGAGTAGGCGCTCACCGGCACCTCCGTGTACGGCTCGGCGGCCAGCGCTTGCGGCGAGATGTCGTCCTTGAAATCGACGATGAGCCGCGTCGGGTTCACGCCGGCTGCCCCGGCGCGATCGGCGCTGGACGGATCGGCCTTTGCGCGCGGGTCACGCGCTCCCACGTGGTGCCACAGGAACCCGGTGCTCGCTACGCCGGCCACGAACACGCCCCAGAGAACGACTTTGGGCATCGCCATGGTGGAATTATACGACTGCAAATCCCTTTCGTATGTTTCGCGCCAAGAAGATACGAGGCACGCCGCGTCGCGCGTGTGGCTCAACCGTGGCCGTTCGTTGATTTCGCGGGCGGCCTCCTTTAAAGTGTCCGCTACTTTTTCAATTAGTTTTCCGCTGTTGCGAGGAGACTCCACGACGATGCCGACGGTCCCACCCCTTCGCCAGCCTCCCGCAAGGGGGCCGGCGTCTTACTGGATCCGGCTCTTCGTCGACATCGTCGCGGTCCTGGTCGCGGTCGTGGTGGGCTGCGGGGCGCCACGAACGGCGCATGCCCAGGCCAACAAGGACGACCTGGCAGCCACGGTGGCCAAGCTCAACAAGAAGGCGCTCGACGAGTACGACAACCTCAACTTCGAGGAGGCTCGCAAGATCCTCAAGGACGCGCTGGACTTCTGCAAGGAGGCGGGGCTCGACCAGCACCCGATCACCGCGCGCACCAACCTGCACCTCGGCGTGGTCTTGCTGACCGGGTTCAAGCAGCGCGACGCGGCCACCAAGTACTTTCGCAAGGCGCTGGAGATCCAGCCCGACATCAAGATGACCAAGAGCCTGGCCAACCCGGAGATCCAGGCTGCGTTCGACGAGGTCGTCGCGTCGCTGGGCAAGCCTGGCGGCGGGACGACGACCGCGGTGCGCAGCGGCGCCGACTCGGGGATCTCGCACGAGCCGGTGACGCGCGCGTCGCGCGGTCAGGGCGTTCCCATCAACATCACGCTCGATCCCGCGTTGACGGCCGACCGGGTGGCGCTGTCGTTCCGCGCAGCCGGCGCCTCCGAATTCACGACGCGCGACATGCGCGAGGCGACGCCGGGGAACTTCACCGGAGAGATTCCGTCGAGCGCGACGGGCGGCAACCACGTGGCCTACTTCGTCGAGGCTCAAAAAGGCGGGCAACCGATCGCGACGGTGGGAACGAAGGCCAGCCCGCTCATCACGTCGCTGGTCGCGGCTGCGCCGGTGGCGGGCGTTCAGCGCCCTCGCGGGACCGAACCGGAGTCGCCGGCGCCGTCCGGGAGCGAGCCGTCGCACTTCTTCGTCGGTGTCGGCGTCGGCAGCGGCGTCGGCTGGGCGACCGGCTCCGGCGAGATCAGCTCGACCCACGTCGCCGATCCGCCGGGCCTGGCGGCGGCGCAGATCGTCCACCTGACGCCGGAGCTCGGCTACTTTCTGGCGCCGGACCTGCTGCTGTCGGTGCAGGCGCGCATCCAGTTCCTGTCCGGGCTGACCAGCTGCCCAGGGTGCGCGTCGCCGCCGTCGACGGCGATCGCCGCGTTCGCGAGGCTGACCTGGCTGTTTGGCGCCGACAAGCTGCGGCCATACGTGTCGGCGAGCGCGGGCGGAGGCCGTATCCGCCACGTCGCCGACTTCTCGTGGATCAAGGAGTGTGGCTCGACGGGGACCAGCGGCTGCGTCGACAGCATCCCCGGCGGCGCGGTGCTGCTCGGACCCGGCGCGGGGATCCTCTACGGCATGTCGCCCAACTTCGGTTTCATCGCCGGCGTGAACACGCAGGTCGGCTTCCCCGACTTCACGTTCAACGTCGATCTGAACCTGGGAGTCGCCGCGCAGTTCTGATCGACCTCGGACTAGGTTTTCTCGGGCTCCCAGAGCGGCTCGGGCTCGCCGTAGATGCGCGAGGCATGGCGGCTCATCACGAAGAGCGCGTCGGACAGGCGATTCAGATACGGAACGACGAACACGCCGATGGTCTCGGTCGCGGCCAGGCGCACGGCCAGGCGCTCGGCGCGGCGGCACACGGTGCGCGCGAGGTGCAGGTACGACGCGACCCAGCCTCCGCCGGGCAGGATGAAGCTGCGCAGCTCGCCGAGGTGCTCGTTCCAGGCGTCGATCTCGTGCTCGAGCGCGGTGACGTGGCGCGCTTCGATCAACGGCTGCTGGGGGTGGCGGTCCCCGTGCAACGTCGCCAGATCGCTGCCCAGGTTGAAGAGCTCGTTCTGGATGCGGCGCAGGACCGCGGCCAGGGCCGGCGCCTCGGCGGGGGCGCCCGGCTGCTCGAGCGCGGTGCGCGCGAGGCCGACGCACGCCGACAGCTCGTCGACGGTGCCGTAGGATTCGATGCGCAGCGAGTCCTTGGCGACCTTCTGCCCGCCGACCAGGCGCGTCTGCCCACCGTCGCCGGCCTTGGTGTAGATGCGATTCAGCCTGACCATGCGTGGTGTCTACTTCAGGATCAGCTCCTGGACCAGGCCGCGGCCCTTGGGGTCGCTGTTGACCGAGCGGCGCGCGCCGACCTTCACGCGATCGAACCCGTCGCGATAGATCTCCTCGATGAAGGGAGAGTTCGAGTTGGACAGCACGACGGCGACACCGCGCTTCTTCAGCGCCCAGGCCACGTCACGCAGCCGCACCTGGTCGACGTCGCCAAAGCCTTCGCTCGTGTAGTCGGTGAAGTTGGCGGTCGTGGTGACCGGGCGATAGGGAGGATCGAAGTAGACGAAGTCGCCGGGACGCGCGCGATCGAGCACTGATTCGAACCCGACGGCCTCGAGCTCGGCGCCCGACAGCGCCCTCGAGCAGGCGCGCAGGTTCTCCTCGTCGCAGATCCTCGGGTTGGCGTACTTCCCGAACGGCACGTTGAAGATGTTGCTGCTGTTGACTCGATAGAGCCCGTTGTAGCCGGTGCGATTGAGATAGATCATCCAGGCCGCGACCTCGGTCGCCGTCGCGCTGTCGATGTCTCGCTGCTCGCGCACCTTGTGGAAGTAGGGTTTGCTGTGCTTGCGCTCGTGCTCCTGCAACAGGGCGATGACCCCCTCGGCGTCGTGCTGCACGCCGCGATACGCGCGAATCAGGCGCCGGTTCGAGTCGGTCAGGAACGCCGGGCACGCCCGCGACTGGCGCAGGTGAAAGAAGAGCGCACCTCCGCCGATGAACGGCTCGTGATAGCGCCCGAACGAAGCCGGCACGTGGCGCGCGATCTCGGTGAGGAGCTGCCGCTTGCCGCCGACCCACTTCAGGAACGGCTTGGCATCCGCAGGCGGGGAGGCTTCGGGCACAGCCGCGACTTGCACGTCGTCCTTTTCGATCGGTCCGCCCTCCGCCGTCAAGTCGTCGCGCGCGTCACCGTCGGAGATTCGCTCACGGACGCGACAGTTTTTCCCGGATGACGCCGCTTGTGCCCGGCCGATCGATGCCTATCTTTGAACATGGGAAGTGGGCAGGGCGAGCGGGGACTGGGGCGACGGGGGGGATCGGTCAGGCACGTCCTGACACGTCGAGGGCCAAAGGCGCAAGACGCCTTCGGCCCTCGACGGCTATTTGGGTCGAAGTTCTGCTATCCTCGCCGCCCCATGAGGAAGCTCGCCCCCGCGACCCTGCTGCTGTCTGCGCTTGCGTTCGCGCCTGCGTGCCAGAAGAGCAAGTCAGCGACCGAGACCGCCCCCACGACGTCCGCGCCTGCTCCGGCGCCCGCGCCCAACCCGCCAGCCGGAGGCCTGGTCGTCGAAGAGGTCAAGGCCGGCGACGGCCCGGTCGCCACGACCGGCAAGGTGGTGTCGGTCAACTACACGGGAAAGCTGACCGACGGCACCAAGTTCGACAGCTCCTACGACCGGGGTCAGCCGATCGAGTTCCCGCTCGGTTCTGGTCGGGTCATCAAAGGTTGGGACCAGGGCCTCGAGGGCATGAAGGTCGGGGGGAAGCGCAAGCTGACGATTCCCCCGCAATTGGGCTACGGGGAACGCGGCATGGGGCCGATACCTCCCAATGCGACGTTGGTGTTCGACGTCGAGCTCATGGGAGTTCGCTGAAAAGCCACCAGGAAGTCACAAGAGGTAGCGCTGGAAAAGAGCGCCGTTTTGGTTAGACTACCGCGCTTTTGGTAGTCCGGAGGCCGCCGTTCGCGGCCCCTTCGCGTCATAACAGAACAGACAGCAGGCAACGGCAACGCAACGGAAGGTGAGCTCGTAATGGCTTCGATCGACAAGGTTCGCAACATCGGTATCTCGGCCCACATCGACTCGGGGAAGACCACGCTCTCCGAGCGCATCCTCTACTACACCGGCAAGATCCATAAGATCGAAGAGGTCCGTGGAAAGTCCGGTGTCGGCGCCAAGATGGACTCGATGGACCTCGAGCGCGAGAAGGGCATCACCATCCAGTCGGCCGCGACCTATTGCGAGTGGAACGGCTTCATCATCAACCTGATCGACACCCCCGGCCACGTCGACTTCACGATCGAGGTCGAGCGCGCGCTGCGCGTCCTCGACGGCGCCGTGCTCGTTCTGTGTGGAACCTCGGGCGTGCAGTCGCAGTCGTACACCGTCGACCGCCAGATGCGGCGCTACAACGTGCCGCGCCTGGCCTTCATCAACAAGCTCGACCGCGCGGGCGCCGACCCGGCGCGCGTGACCGGCCAGCTCAAGGAAAAGCTGCGCCACAACACCATCACGATGCAGCTGCCGATCGGCGCCGAGGCCGACTTCGAGGGCATCATCGATCTCATCAAGATGAAGGCCTATTACTTCGACGGCGACAACGGCGAGGACATCCGCGAGGAAGAGATCCCCGCCGACCGCCTCGAGGAGGCCAAGACCGCGCGCCACGACATGATCGCGTCGATCGCCGATCACGACGACGTCATCGCCGACAAGTTCCTCGGCGAGCAAGAGGTCAGCGTCGACGAGCTGCGGGCCGCCATCCGGCGCGTCACCATTGCGCTCAAGATGACCCCGGTGTTCATCGGCTCGGCTTACAAGAACAAGGGCGTCCAGCTCTTGCTCGACGGCGTCAACCTGTACCTGCCCAACCCGACCGAGGTCACCAACATCGCCCTCGACCAGAACAACAAAGAGGAGAAGGTCATCCTCCTGTCCGAGCCCAAGAAGCCGTTCGTGGGCCTGGCGTTCAAGCTCGAGGACGGGCGCTACGGGCAGCTCACCTACATGCGCGTCTACCAGGGGTCGCTCAACAAGGGCGACTTCATCGTCAACAACTCGTCCAACCGCAAGCGGGTCAAGGTGCCGCGCCTCGTGCGCATGCACTCGAACGAGATGAACGACATCGAGTCGGTGACGGCGGGCGACATCGTCGCGCTGTTCGGCGTCGAGTGCTCGTCGGGTGACACGTTCACCGACGAGGCGATCAACTACACGATGACCTCGATGCACGTGCCCGAGGCCGTGATCTCCCTGGCGGTCGCGCCCAAGGACAAGGGCTCGAGCGCCAACTTCTCCAAGGCGCTCAACCGGTTCACCAAGGAAGACCCGACCTTCCGCGTGAGGCGCGACGAGGAATCGGCGCAGACCATCATCAGCGGCATGGGCGAGCTGCACCTCGAGATCTACATCGAGCGCATGAAGCGCGAGTACGCCACCGAGGTAATCTCGGGCAAGCCGCAGGTCGCGTACCGCGAGGCGATCGGCCAGAAGGCCGAGTACAGCTACACCCACAAGAAGCAGACCGGCGGCTCGGGCCAGTACGGCAAGGTCGCCGGCTACATCGAGCCCTTGCCCGCCGAGCACCCGACCGGCTTCGAGTTCGAGGACGACATCGTCGGCGGCTCGATCCCGCGCGAGTTCATCCCGGCCTGCGAGAAGGGCTTCCGCGAGGCGATCAAGAAGGGGCCGCTCATCGGCTTCCCGATCGTCGGCGTGAAGTGCGTCGTCAACGACGGCGCCTCACACCCGGTCGACTCGTCGGAGATCGCCTTCCGCACGGCGGCGCTCATGGGCTTCCGCGAAGCCTATGCCCAGGCCAAGCCGACCATCCTCGAGCCGATCATGCGGGTCGAGGTGCAATTCCCCGAGGAGTTCCAGGGCGCGGTGCTGGGGCAGATCAACCAGCGCCGCGGCACCATCATCTCGACGGAGAAGCTCGAGGGCTTCGTGCAGGCGATGGCCGAGGTGCCGCTGAACGACATGTTCGGCTACTCGACCGACCTGCGCTCGGCGACCCAGGGCAAGGGCGAGTTCACGATGGAGTTCCAGAAGTACGCCGAGGTGCCCAAGCAGCAGCGC
>Ga0265342_10000897_pt1 | contig 29592 bp, 24 predicted proteins | sample 4CB327metaG_FD_203125 | JGI IMG/M metagenome (GOLD analysis project Ga0265342, IMG submission 203125) | Rhizosphere microbial communities from Carex aquatilis grown in University of Washington, Seatle, WA, United States - 4-CB3-27 metaG | ecosystem: Host-associated > Plants > Roots >... | reverse complement strand
CGGTTGCGGCTCGAGGCGATGGCCTGTGACATCTCGGTCAACGGCTGCTCGTCCTCGTCGCTGCCCACGGCCGCGGGGTCCTTGCGCCCCGGCTCGATCTCGATGTCGCCGCCCGAAACGATCTCGCTCTTCAGATCGAGCAGCTTTTGTCGGTAGCGCTTGAGGTCGGCCGAGTCCATGGGCAAAGTTTAGCGGATCCGATGCCTGAGCTCCCCGAAGTCGAGGTCGCGTCGCGCAACCTGCGCCGCTGGATGAGCGAGCGCAAGATCCGCGGCATCGAGCCGCTCGAGGGGTCGAAGCGAATCTTTCGCCCCGCGACGGCGTCGTCGATGGACGCGCTGGCCGGCGCGCGCTTTCGCGACCTGCGCCGCGTCGGCAAGAACATCTTGATGACGTTCGACACCCGCAGCGGCACGGCTGGGCTCTGGTCGCACCTCGGCCTGACCGGCAAGTGGGTGCACCGCGCGTCCGGCGCGCCCGAGCCACCGTTCGCGCGCGTCGTCATCGACCTCGACGATCGATCGCGGCTGTACTACGTCGACACGCGAATCTTCGGCCGCCTGCGGGTCGTCCCCGGCGCCGCGTTCGAAGAGATCCCCGAGATCTCCGCGCTCGGCCCCGACCCGCTCACCGACGGCATCGACGCGCGCGCCCTGCACGCCAAGCTCACCAAGGTCGGCAAGCCGATCAAGGTCGCGATCATGGACCAGGCGCTGTTGCCCGGCATCGGCAACATCCAGGCGATCGAAGGATTGCACCGCGCGGCGATCGATCCGCGCCGGCCGGCGAAGTCGCTGTCGCAAGCCGAGGTCAACCATTTGCGCAAGGGATTGCTCGATTCGATCGAATTCACGTTGTCGTCATTCGCTGCCGATGGCGCGGACGGCGGCGCCAACGACATCACCTATGTCGAGGAACGGCGCAGCCCCAATCCGTTCCTGATCTACGGCCGGAAGGGCGAGCATTGCCCGCGCTGCAAAAAAGGCGTGATCACGCGGATCGTGCAGGCGCAACGCGCGACGTACTTCTGCCCCAATTGCCAGAAATAACGGCAGAGCCTGCACGGCCTGATTGCCGCATTTGCCGCAATTGAAGGGATGCGGGCAACTTAGAGCGGCTCGTCACAGTCTGTGCGTTGAATGTCTTCCAACGTCTCTCGCCGAGCAATCAGCGAGGCTCTGCCGTCGTCCCACCATATTTGCGGCACCCGGCCGATCGAGACGTAGTTCGAGCTCATCGCAGCTCCGTAAGCCCCCGCATCATGAAGCACCAGGAGATCGCCGACATCGGGACGGCCGAGCTGACGAGGCACGAGCAGCTCGTGATCGTCGCGCGTGAAGACGTCCCCGCTCTCGCACAGAGGTCCCGCGACGACCAGCGGCTCGGGCGGCCGGTTCGCGCCCGCGCCCACGATCGAGATCTGATGATAGGCGCCGTACATGGCCGGCCGGATCAGATCGACGAAGCCGGCGTCGACCATCACGAAGCGATGGCCCGGGCCCTTGGCGTTGGCCGCCGTCTCCTTGATGTCTTTGACCCGCGCCACGAGCAGGCCCATCGCCGCCACCGGATAGCGTCCGGGCTCGATCTCGACGCGGATGGGGCGGCGCGCGGCCTTGGCCAGCCGCTCCGCCGCCTCGACGAGAATCGGCCGGTACCACGACAGATCGTACTCCGGCGCGCCGGGGCGATACGGGTGCGGGATACCGCCACCCAGGTTCACCGCCTGCAGGTCGGGGAAGCTCGGCACGAGCTCGACGAACAGCGACACGAGCTTGCGCATGTTCTCGTCGAACTCGCGGATCTGCGGCCCGGTGCCGATGTGCGCGTGCAGAGCGACGATCGGCAGCTTGGCGTCGCTGGCCACCGCGCGGATGCGAGCGAGATCGTCCAGCCACAGGCCGTGCTTGGACGACGGACCGCCGGTGTCGCACGACTGCACGTGACCGTGGCCGAAGCCCGGGTTCACGCGGAACGCGATGCCGCCGCGGTAGCCCGAGCCGCGCAGCTCGTCGATCATTCCCGGCGAGCCCACGTTGGCCAGGATGCTGTGCTCGAGCACGGTGGTGAGGGCATTGTCGCGAAAGACGTCGACGGTGAGCATCACCACCGGGGGGTCACTGCCCATCGCGAAGCCGGCGCGGCGCGCGCGCAAGACTTCGTTGCCGCTGACGGCGTCGATCCACAGCCCGGCGCCGCGCACCGCATCGAGGACGCGCCATGACGAGTTCGCCTTCATCGCGTAGCGCGCCTTCAACGCCGGTCCCTCCGTCAGCGCCGCCACCTTGGACAGGCGTTCGCGCAGGATCTGGGCATCGTAGAGATAGAACGGCGTTCCGACCTTGTCGGCCAGCGCCGCAAGTGGATATCCGGCGAGATTCATCCGCGCACTATAGCAATGCCGACGCGGCCGTGGCGCACCGTCGAGAACGCGACGCATTCGCTAACGCGACCGCAAAAACTATGTCATTCAATGGGTCCTTGCGATCCGGTCCCAGAACGCTCGCCCTGGTGGCGCCGGCGGCGCTGGCGGCCCTGTGCGCGGCCGTGCTGGCAGCCTGGCCAGCGCCCGCGCACGCGCAGGACTTCGCCCAGCCGAACGGCGATCAGCCGGCGGAGGCGCCTGCGCCGCCGCCCGCTCCCAAGCTGACCAAGCCGCCGGCGATCACCAAATCGGTCGACCCCGTCTATCCGCCCGAAGCGCTGGCCGACAAGCTGTCGGCCGACGTGACCATGATGATCGATATCGACGTCGACGGGCACGTGAGCGGCGTCCAGGTGACCAAGCCGGCGGGCCACGGCTTCGACGAAGCCGCCGTCGCCGCCGCGAACGAGATGGAGTTCTCGCCGGCGGAGATCGACGGCAAGCCCGGCAAGATCCGCATCGAGTACGTGATGCACTTCGTCCCCAAAGTCGTCGAGGCGCCGCCCGCGCCGCCGCCGGTGCCCGAAGCGCCGCCGCCGCCGGCCGCCCCGGAACCGCCACCGCCGCCCGAGCCGGTGATCTTGCGCGGGCGACTGCGCGAGAAAGGCTCGCGCGATCCGATCGCCGCCGCCGACGTCGCCGTCATTCGCAACCAGATCGGCGCGCCGGCCGCCGCCAACGCGCGCGCCGAGGTGGTCACCAGCACCGACGAGCAAGGCCGCTTCGAGGTGCGCGGCGCCGCGCCGGGCGGTCTGCGCGTCATCGTCGCCGACACCGAGCACGAGCCGTGCATTCAAGACTTCATGCCGTCGCAGCTCGGCGGCGCGGTGGTGCCGCAGATGAACTGCTACGCGAAGCCGCGCGGGAGCCGCTTCGAGACGCACGTGCGCGCGCAGCGCCAGAACGAGGAGGTCACCAAGCACACGCTGTCGCAGGCCGAGCTCACGACGGTGCCCGGCACGTTCGGCGATCCGCTGCGCGTGATCCAGAACCTGCCAGGCGTGGCGCGCATCCCCTACGGCATCGGCCAGCTGGTCGTGCGCGGGTCGGCGCCGCAGGACTCCAGCGTGTTCGTCGACGGGCAACGCGTTCCGATCCTCTATCACTTCCTCGGCGGGCCATCGGTGCTCACGCCCAGCCTGATCGACAAGATCGACTTCTATCCCGGCGGCTTTGGCGTGCACTACGGGCGCGCGACCGCGGGCGTCCTCGACGTCACCACCAAGACCGACCAGGCGACGCAGCTGCACGGCAACGCCGACATCAACCTGCTCGACGCGTCGGGATCGGTCGAGGGGCCGCTGGGCGGCGGCATCACCGGCGGCCTGGCCGCGCGGCGGTCGTACATCGACGAGTGGCTGCCGCTGGTCATCCCGCAAAAGCAGGGCTCGACGACGGTGATCGCGACGCCGGTCTACTGGGACTACCAGGCGCGCTTGTCGAAGGATCTGGGCAACGCCGGCAAGCTCGGCCTCTTCGTGTTCGGAAGCAACGACACCTTGCACGTGCTCGACTCGGACCCGTCGCGCGGCGACCTGGATCTCGGCACGCACATCGGGTTCCACCGCGTGGTCGGAACCTGGACCGTCACCAAGGATGGCTGGGTCTCGAAGCTCTCGCCGTCGTACGGGTTCGAGACCAACCAGTTCAACGCCGGCGAGATCGCCGTCGACGCCGGCGCGCAGGTGTTCGGCTTGCGCGAAGATCTCACCAGGCCCATCAACAGCAAGCTCACGCTGATGACCGGCTACGACGGGCAGCTGCGGCTCGAGGATCTGCACTTCCACATCCCGGTGCCGAACCTGACGCGCACGTTCGGGCGCACGCAGCCGAACCTGGTGGACATCGATCGTGGTTTTCCCGACGCCGGCAACGCTCTCTACGTGGAGGCGCTCTGGGATCCGACCAAGAACCTGCGCATCGTTCCGGGCATTCGCGGCGACTGGTTCCACTACAACGGGACCGACCGCTTCACCTACGACCCGCGCATCGTCGCGCACTGGCAGGTGACGCCGACGTTCGCGCTCAAGGCCGGCGTGGGGATCTTTCACCAGCCGCAGGAGCCCCAAGTGTTGGATTCGGTGTACGGCAATCCGAACCTGAAACCGATCTGGGCCGACCAGTACCATCTCGGCTTCGAAAAGCGCTTCAGCGACGCGATCACGCTCGACACGACCTTCTACTACCAGCGGCGCCACAACCTGCCGGTGGCCGACCGCGCGGCGAACTTCGTCGACACGGGAAAGGGGCGCGGCTACGGCATGGAGCTCTTGTTGCGGCACGAGATCACGCGCCACTTCTTCGGCTGGATCTCGTACACGCTCTCGCGCGCCGAGCAGACGGCCGCGACGGTCGGCAACATCGACACCAACAGCATGCTGGGCGGAATCGCGCCGCCGGCCAACGGCGCCTACTACCCCACACCGTTCGACCAGACCCACAACCTGATCTTGATCGCGAGCTACAAGCTCAACGCCAACTGGGAGTTCGGCACCCGATTCCGCGTGGTCAGCGGCGTTCCCACGACGCCGATCCAGGGCTCGGTCTACGATTCGGACTACAACACCTACCGGCCGGTCGAAGGGCCCCTGAACTCGTCGCGGCGGCAGACGTTCCACCAGCTCGACCTGCGCGCGGAGCACACCTGGTACTTCGACAACTTCCGCTTCAGCGCCTATCTCGACATTCAGAACGTCTACAACGCACAGAACCCCGAGAGCACCGTCTACGACTATCGTTTTCAGCAGTCGGCCCCGGTGCGCGGCATCCCCTTCCTGCCCGTGGTCGGCTTCCGAGGCAAATTCTGAGAGGACGTCCTGAGATGCACAAATCCTCGACGACGAACGCAAGACAGCTGATGACCGCCGCGGTGCTCGCCGCGTGTGCCGCGCTCGGCGGCGGTTGTTCGAGCTTTCAGGACGAGAGCACGCTCATCGACCTGCGCATCCTCGCCATCAAGGCCGATCCGGCCGAGATCTACGTCGATCCGTCGAAGCTGGCGACGCAGACCGCGCCGTTCGAGAGCACGTTCACCGCGCTGGTCGTCGACCCGAAGGGGAACGGCCGCGCGATCTCCTACGACGTGCTCGCCTGCCCGCGCGACATCGACACGGTCACCGCGGCCACCGGCCACAACGGCGTCATCTGCGCGCACAACGTCCCCGGGCAGACACCGAGCTCCTACGAAGTGATCTCGCCCGACACGCCGAGCCTGACCACCGACCCCGGTCCGGAGCACGACATCTCGTTCGACTTCTCGGTTCCACCGTCGCTGCTCGAGGTGGCGTTCGGCGTCGATCCTTACGCCGCGATGGGCTTTCAGCTGCCCGTCGTCGTGCAGATGGAGCTCGCCGCCGGCAGCGAGAGCATCGTCACCACCAAGCGCATGATCTTCTCGCAGCAACTGCCCGATCGGCCGGCGCAGGCGCCCAACCAGAATCCCACGATCATGACCATGACCATCTATCCGGCGCGCGATGCCAACGCCGATCCCATCTCGCCGGTGCCGCTCGATCCGGGTACGCCGGTGCCCATCCGGCTGGGCAGCCAGATGTGGTTCGAGCCGGGCGGCGCCATCGCCGAGGCGTACTCGACGCGCTCGCTGACACGAGACAACCCGCCGCAGGTCGTGACCACCGACGTGCCGGCGGAGACGCTGCGCTACGCGTTCTTCTCGACGGCCGGTACGTTCACGCCCGTCGAGACCAGCACGGCGACGCCGCCGATCTTCACCTCGCCGGACCGCATTCACATCGAGTCGCAATACACCGCGCCCACCACGATGCCCGACAACCCCAACCTCACCGTCTGGTTCGTCGTCCGTGACGAACGGGGCGGAGCGTCGTGGACGACACGGCAAATCCAGCTGGTTTCGCCGTAAGACGCACGGATCTATTCCGCGCCGCATAAGTGTGTATGCTGGAAAGCGAAGGAGGACGACATGAGGCGACTTCTTCCGCGATCGGCATTGATCCGTTTTGGTTGTGGGTTGTTGGTTTGGTGTCTCGCTGGATCGTTCGGCGCCGCCGGTATTTCCACGGCGAACGCCGCCGCAAAGGCGAAAAAGCAGGCCGCGGCGCCGCCCGCAGGCAAGAAGGTGAATGCCTGCGGCTGCTACGCCGACGCGCAAAACAACTGTTTCTGCGGCCGCAAAGGCAAATGCGACTGCCCCGGCGAGTGCGAGCCCAAAGGCTGCGAGGAGAAGCGCGCCAAGCAGATGGAAAAGGAAGTCGCCGCCGAAACCAAGAAGGCCGCCGAGGCCAACAAGAAACAAAAGCAGAAATCGGCCGAGGCGGAAAAGAAGCAGCAGCAGAAAGAAGCTAAGGAGTGAGTCGCCGCCGGCGGCGGTGTCCGTAGCTGGCGTAAATTGCCAGCCCGATCAGTAACCAGATCCCCAGGCGCCACCAGTTGGCGGCGGGCAGACCCCACATCAGCCCGCCGCAGAACAAGATCGCGAGGACGGGGGTCACCGGATAGCCCGGGCAGCGAAACGGGCGTGGGCGCTCCGGCTCGCGAATGCGCAGCGCCATCACGCCGAGCGCGACGACGATGAACGCCAACAACGTGCCGATGCTGGTCAGCTCCAACGCCTGGTCCTGCGTCACGAACGTCGGCGCCAGCCCGACGAAGACACCGGTCAGGATCGTCCCGCGGTACGGCGTGCGGAAGCGCGGGTGCACGCGCGCGAACGCCGACGGCAACAGTCCGTCGCGCGCCATCGCGAACAGGATGCGCGGCTGCCCCAGCTGGAACACCAGCAGCACCGCGGTCACGGCGATCACCGCGCCCAGCGACATCAGCGTCGCCGCTCGGGGCATGCCCACGGCCAGCAGCGCGCGAGAGAGCGGATCCCCGGTGTCGAGCTGGCGGTACGGCACGAGCCCGGTCATCACCGCGGCGACCGCGATGTAAAGGACGCTGCAAATCAGCAAGGATGCGATCATGCCGCGCGGCAGATCGCGCTGCGGGTTGCGCGTCTCTTCCGCGACGGTGGAGACGGCGTCGAACCCGATGTACGAGAAGAACGCCAGCGACGCACCGGCCCAGATCCCGCGAAATCCGGTGGGGGCGAACGGATGCCAGTTGGCGGGCTGCACGAACTTGGCGCCGACGCCCACGAACGCCGCCACCAGCACCAGCTTCAACGTCACCATACCCGCGTTGAAGCGCGCGCTCTCGCGCACGCCGATCACCAGCAACACCGTCAACAACGCCACAATCAAGGCAGCGGGCAGATTGAACGCGACCGCGAGCGTGCCGAACGGCGTCGCCAGCTTGGGCGCGATCGCGGCGATCGCCGGATCTTTCACCGCCGACTGTAGATCCGACGCCATCCAGGCGGGGAAATCCAGGCCCAGGCTGCCGCGCAGAAGCGAGCGAAAGTAGTCGGCCCAGCTCTGCGCGACGTAGATGTTGCCGACGGCGTACTCGATGATCAGATCCCAGCCGATGATCCAGGCCGGCAGCTCGCCCAGCGCAACGAACGCGTAGGTATACGCACTACCCGACGCCGGCACCAGCGCGGCAATCTCGGCGTAGCAGAGGGCGGAGAATCCGCACGCGACCGCGGTGATGACGAACGACAGTATCAGCGCCGGACCGGCCGCCGGGTGATCCGGCCCGCCGGCCGCCATCTGCCCGACGCTGGAGAAGATGCCGGCGCCGACGATGGCGCCGACGCCCAGCAGCGTCAGATCGAGGGCGCCCAGGGTGCGCCGCAGCGCCGGCGCACCACTCGCTGTGCCGTCGCGGGGCGCGGGCTCGTCCCAGGCTTTGCGGCGAAACAGATCGGCGGCCTTCAATGCCCCGAACGCTGCCCTGGCGCGGCGGTCGAGTCAACCAGGCCGCGTCGAGGCTCGCGCGACCAGCTCAGGATCGATGGTGGTGCGTGCCGCTCGTCGAGGTCGTCGTCGAGGTCGAGGTCGTCGTCGTCGTCGTCGTGATCGTCGATGGGTCGGGGTTACGCCACACCGTGAACACGTGGTTGTACCCCATGCACGCCTTGTAGCCGGCGTTCTGGTTGGGGACGTCGGCGGGCGTGCAATTGTCGCGGCAGTAGCCCGAGCCGTTGAACGGATCGGTATACGGAGCGTCGCCGAGACCGGCACCGAGGCGCCCCGGCACGACGCCGACGTCGAAGTCCTTGCCGTTGCAGTAGAACGCATTCGGTGGGCTCACGAAGATGTTGCCGAAGAACGAGCCCTCCTCGTAGGGATAGGCCGAGCTCAAACCCCAGCCGAGCACCGGGTTGTCGCCGACGACCCACAAGGGGATGTGCACGCCCGACGTGTTGACGTGCGCGAGCATGCACGGCGTGACCTGCAGCTGGCACTCGCTGTCGCAAGCGCCCCACTGCCACTGCGGCGCGACGCCGATCTCGCCGCCGAAGGTGTAGGAGACGCCGTCAGCGTCCTGCTTGGTGATCGAGACGCCGGTCGGCAGCGCACAACGCACCAGGTAGGCCATCGTCATGCGGGCCGCGTCGGTGTTCATGGCGTCGCTGCCCGAAACCACACCGTCGCCTGCGAGCCCGTTGAGCATCGACAGCCCATTGAGCATCGACAGCCCATTGGTCATCGACAGCCCGTTGATCATCGACAGCCCGTTGGTCGTCGCCAGATCCGATTCAGACGCGCCAGACTGCGATCCCGCGGCCGGCATGCATCCCGCCAATAGCAGTCCCGCCCAGAGTGTCGGCCAACCCGTGATTTTCGCGCCAAACATCGTGTGAGTCCCCCTGCGTAGGCTGAAGGAGCATAAATCTGGCCAAATTTTGTATGCCAAAACACCGTTAAACGGTGGGTCCGTGTGGCACACGACGCCAATTTTGTTGTGCGTGGAGAAGCGATACCGTTGCGGCCGGAACAACACCACCGACATCGGGGGCGCTGCGTCGACAGCCGTCGACATGCGAACGCGCGCGGCCATATCGATGGCTGCGCGCGCGTTCGAGCGTTCAGAAGCGTGTCCTCGACGGCTCAGTTGGCCGGAGTGATCGTCCACTTCTGGAAATCGGCGGTCAGGTACGTCCACTCCTGGATCGGCGTTCCGTCGGAGTAGAGCGAGCCCCACGGAGTGATCGAAGCCCAGGAGTTGGCCGTCGGCGTGATCTCGTAGAAGCCGGGCTGGTCGCCGAGTGACGTGAACGCCCACAGCTGTGTCGACGAGCCCTTGTAGCCGTCCTGAATCACCGCGGTGCCGCTGCTGGTGCTACCCGACTTGCTGTCGAGCGACTTGCCGCTGTTGACGTTGACGACCTTGTACTTGAGCGGCGAGACCTGCGTGATGGTCCACTTCTGGTTGCTGCCGCCGCTGAACGTGCGCTGCTGGATCGCCGCGCCGTCGGACGTGCTGCTGCCCGCGACCTCCAGGCAACGCGAGGTCGTCTTGTTGCAGATCTTGTACTGCGTGTTGGGGTCGAAGTTGCGCCACACGGTGACGACGTGCTTGTAGCTCAGGCACTGCTTGAAGCCATCGTTGCTGTTCGGCGAATCGGCGTTGCTGCAATTCGACTGGCAGAGCGCGCCGGACCAGAACGCGTTCTTGTAAGGCGCGTTGTTCTGACCGACACCGAGGCGCCCGGGGACCGTGCCGAGGTCGAAGTCCTTGCCGTTGCAGAAATCAGCGACGGGCGGGTTCAGGAAGATGTTTCCGAAGAACGAGCCCTCTTGATAGGGGTAGTTGCTGTTGCTGCCCCAGCCGATCGCGCCTTCGCTGTCGAGCCAGATCGAGATGTGCTGCCCCGACGTGTTGACGTGCGCGAGCATGCAAGCCGAGACGCGCTCCTGGCAGGTCGCGTTGCAGTTCCCCGACTCCCACTCGGGCGCGACGCCGATCTGCCCGGGAAAGCTGTACGACGTGCCCTTGGTGTCCTTGGCGGTGATCGTATGTCCCGACGGCAGCGCGCAACGAACCAGGTAGGTGACCGTCGAACGGCCCGCCGTCGAGTTCATGAACGAGCTCGTGGCCGGCAGGCCTTTCGAGCTCAACGGATACATCTGCAAGTTGCTGCCCGAGAGCCCGTTGCCCGCCAGGCCGTTCAGCATGCTGAGCCCGTTGGTCATGCTGAGCCCGTTGATCATCGACAGCCCGTTGGTCGTCACCAGATCCTCTTGGGAGTCGCGCTCGCTCCCGGCGTCGGGCGGGAAGCAGCCTCCCAGCAATGTGCCGCCGACCAGGACCAGAGACCACCCGGAGATTCTTGTGCGCATCTACCACCGAAGACAGCACAAATCCTGCCATCTAATTTAAGTAATACAAAGTACCGAAATAAGCGATGTAGTTTGATGCGCGCAGGCGGGTTCCGTTGTCGGCACCCGCGCAAACCGTTGCCCCGCTCGCAACACGTTCGACTACAGTGGACTGCGCTTGGATGAATCGAGCCGGAACGCCAAAGCTCTCCTCCTTCTGGCGCTCGCGCTGCTCTCGGCCTTCTTTCTCGTCGCCTGGATAGTCGCGGCGCGGCGCGCGAGGGCCCGCGTCGCTGACGCGCTGCCCGGGCCGATGGCGTTGGCGATCGGCGCGATCACCGACTTTCTGGACACGCTGGGGATCGGGTCGTTCGCGATCACGACGTCGCTCTACAAATTCACAGGCCTCGTCGCGGACGAGGAGATCCCCGGCACCATGAACATCGGCCACGCGGGGCCCACGTTCGCCGAGGCGTTCATCTTCATCGCCATCGTCGACGTCCAGATGAAGACGCTGGTCGCCATGATTGCCGCGTCGGTCATCGGCGCCTGGTTCGGCGCCGGCATCGTCGCCGGGTGGCCGCGGCGCAAGATCCAGATCGGGATGGGCGTGCTGCTGATTGCCGCGGCCGCCATCATGGTCGTGCGCCAGCTCGGCACCGTGCCCAGCGGTGGCGCGGCGCTGGGGCTCGACGGCCCGCGGCTGGCGGCCGCGATCGGCGGCAACCTGGTGCTGGGCGCGCTGATGACGCTGGGGATCGGCCTGTTCGCGCCGTGCATGATCCTGGTGGCGCTGCTGGGCATGAACCAGGCGACCGCGTTCCCGATCATGATGGGCTCGTGCGCGTTCTTGATGCCGTTCGGCAGCGTCCGCTTCCTCCGCCAGGGGCGCTACAACCTGCGCGCCGCCGTCGGGCTGACCGCCGGAGGATTGCCGGCGGTGCTGATCGCCGCCTTCATCGTCAAGCAGCTGCCGCTGGCCTGGGTCAAATGGCTCGTGGTCGGCGTCGTCGTCTACACTGCGATCGCCATGCTGCGCTCCGCAACCGAGGGGACTAAGGTGACCAAACATGTCTAGCGGAAATCCGTTGTTTGCGACCAAATCGGTCGACCAGCTCCGCAGCGACGCGGAGAGCTCGCACGGCCTGAAACGCACACTGACCGCGATGGACCTGGTGCTGCTGGGCATCGGCGCGATCATCGGCACCGGCATTTTCGTGATCACCGGGCACGCCGCCGCCGCCAACGCCGGCCCGGCGGTCGTCCTTTCGTTCGTCGTCGCCGGCGTCGCGTCGGCGTTCGCCGGGCTCTGTTACGCCGAGATGGCGTCGATGATCCCGATCGCCGGCAGCGCATACACCTACTCGTACGCGACGATGGGTGAGCTCATCGCCTGGGCCATCGGCTGGGACCTGATCCTGGAGTACGCGATGGGCGCCGCGACGGTCAGCGTCGGCTGGTCGGGCTACGTGGTCGCGTTTCTGCGCGACTTCGTGCACATCAACCTGCCGGCGGCGTGGACCACCGCGCCGTTCGCCTACGACGAGGTCGCGAGCAAGTTCGTCAGCACCGGCGCGATCCTGAACGTGCCGGCGGTGTTCATCACCATGCTCGCGACGGCCATCCTGGTCGTCGGCATCAAGGAGTCCGCGCGCTTCAACGCGGTGATCGTTTTCGTGAAGGTCGTGGTGGTGCTGCTGTTCATCATCATCGGCGCGCGCTTCGTGCACCCCGAGAACTGGCATCCGTTCATTCCGCCCAACCAAGGGCCGGGCCGCTTCGGCTTCTCGGGGATCATGCGCGGCGCCTCCGCGGTCTTCTTCGCGTACATCGGCTTCGACGCGGTCTCGACGGCGGCGCAGGAGACGAAGAATCCGCAGAAGGACCTGCCGACCGGCATTCTCGGGTCCCTCGCGATCTGCACCGTGCTCTACATCGGGGCGTCGCTGGTGCTGACCGGCCTCGTGCCCTACGCGCAGCTGTCGGTGCCTCACCCGGTCGGGTTGGGCGCTCGCGCGACGGGCGTGGCCTGGCTCGAGGCGGCGGTCGAGATCGGCGCGGTCGCCGGCCTGTCATCGGTGATGATCGTGATGCTGATGGGCCAGCCGCGCGTCTTCTTCTCGATGGCGATGGACGGCCTGTTCCCACAGTTCGCGACCAAGGTTCATCCGCGCTTCGGCACGCCGTACATCACGACGATCATCACCGGCGTCGCGTGCGCGATCGCCGGCGGCCTGCTGCCCATCGGCGTGCTCGGTCACCTGGTGTCGATCGGAACGCTGTTCGCGTTCGTGCTGGTCAGCCTGGGCGTGATGATCCTGCGCGTGAAGCGCCCCGACATTCCGCGCGCATTTCGGTTCCCCGGCGGCCCCTACGTCGTCCCGCTGTGCGGCGCCGCCTCGGCGCTCTACATCATCATGTCGGCGGGCATCGATACGCAGCTGCGGCTGGTGATCTGGATGGCGATCGGCCTGGTCATCTATGCCGCCTATGGACGGCGGCACTCGAAGCTCCGTGCCGCGTCGAGAGCTCAGCGCTAGCGACCGCGGCCGGGATGTTGAAGTTGCAGCGCAAGACGTGGTTCGGCAGCACCGTCGACATCCGCGAGTGCTGGATCATGTGAATGATGCAGCCGGCGACGCTCTCATCGAAGTTGGTCGCGGCCGCGAGGCCAACGGAGCCGGGGAAGCCGCTCGGTTCGATGTACATGATCGCCGTGACGTCGTCGGCCGCGAGGCGACCGCACGCCGCCAGCCGCGGCAGGAGGCCCGAGATGTCGTGCTCGATCTTGGGACCGTCGAGCTCCATCACCGCCATCTCGTGCGTCGAGCGGAACTCGACGGGATAGTCGAACGTGGTCGCCTTGTTGCCGTCGGGCGCCTTGAACGTCAGGTGGCGGCCCACGTCGACCAGGCAGCGCTCGACGTTGTAGTTGCCCAGGTCGGACGCGACGACCAGAACGTCCTCGGCCTGGCCGCTGCCGCTGATGAGAAAGCGCAGCGTGACCTTGCCACCCGCGTACTTCTGCGCCTTCCCCGCGCGTTGATAGCAATTTCGAACTTCGTCGAAGTGCGCTTCGATGACCTCTTCGACGTCGACGTCCTGGACGACACCCATCTCGCTCTGCATCGCCACGTCGGACGGAGGAGCCTCGGGTTGCGGCTTCGGAGCCTTCGCCACCCGAGTCGCCGGCTTCCTTTGCGCCCTCTTCGTCCCCGCGTCGTGCCCGCACCCCGACCCACCCAAACCGGCCACCATGACAACGGCCACCCTGACAAGCGTCGTCGCTGTGCGTCCCTTCATCATCTCCTCGATGCGCCTCCTGAACCTATAACCATCGATGTGACCTCCGGTGGCCTTTGCCACCGCAGCGAGGGTCAGAGGATCAGTAGGCTGGCTGGAAGCGGTACTCGTACTGCATCGATCCCTTGTTGGGGATCGCCGGGAACTCGAACTCCTTGATCTTCTCGACCAGGCACTGGCTGACTTCGGGGTTGTTCAGCGTCCCGCCCACCACGGTCACCTCCGACGGCTGGCCCGACGGCTCGACGGTCAGCATCACCAGCACCGACCCCTTGAACGCCCGATCGTGCTTTTCGTTGAGCACGTCCTGGTAGCACTTCAGCGTCATGGTGTCGCGTTGCTGCAGCACGAGCTGGATATCGGCCTGCTTGTCAGGCGGGATCCCCCCCGTGACGGACTGCTGCTCCGCGTTCTTCACGATCCGTACGTGCTGATCGTTCGAGGTTTCGGCGCAAGAAAAGTTGAGAATCGACACAGTCAGGGGCAAAACCAGGGCGAGTACCGTGCTGCCAAGCGTCTTGCGGCGCATAGATCGTCCTCCTTGGACCTGTGGCCTCGGGGGCCGGTCCGAGCCGGAACTTAGACCCGCGACTAGTCCTTCAGCAAGGCCGAAGCGATGACCAAGCGCTGAATCTCGCTGGTTCCCTCGTAGATTTCCGTAATCTTTGCGTCACGGAAGTGCCGTTCGACAGGGAAGTCGGTCAGATATCCGTAGCCGCCGAACACCTGCACCGCCTCCTTGGCGGCGCGGTTGGCGACCTCGGAGGCGAACAGCTTGGCCATCGACGACTCGGTCGTGTGGCGCTGGCCAGCGTCCTTTTTCGCGGCGGCACGCCAGACCAGCAACCGAGCGGCGTCGATCTCCGTGCACATGTCGGCCAGCTTGAACTGGATCGCCTGGTGCTCGGCGATCGGCTGTCCGAACGTCTTGCGCTCGAGCGCGTAGCGAGTCGCGTCCTCGAACGCCGCGCGCGCAATGCCGACCGCCTGCGCGCCGATGCCGATGCGCCCGCCGTCGAGCGTGCGCATCGCGACCTTGAAGCCGTCGCCGGGCGCGCCCAGCAGCGCGTCGCCGGGCAGCGCGCAGTCGGTGAAGAAGATCTGCGACGACGGCGCGCCGCGAATGCCCATCTTGTCGTCGGCCGGCCCGAACTTGACGCCGGGCGTGTCGGCGGCCAGGACGTACGCCGAGATGCCGCGGTTGCCGCGCGCCGGATCGGTCATCGCGAAGACGACGATGACGTCGGCGACCGGTCCGTTGGTGATGAAGTTCTTTGTGCCGTTCAGAACCCAGCCGTCACCCGACGGTGACACGACCGCGGTCGTCTTCTGCGCAGCCGCGTCGGATCCGGCGTCGGGCTCGGACAGCGCGAAGCAACCGAGCTTCTTCCCCGAGGCCAGCTCGGGCAACCAGCGCTGCCGCTGCTCGTCGGTGCCGAAGTGCAGGATCGGATCGCACACCAGCGAGTTCTGCACCGACATGATCACGCCGGTCGATGCGCAGCCGCGCGAGATCTCCTCGACGGCCAGCGCGTAGCTGACGTTGTCCATGCCGGCGCCGCCCCAGCGCTCGGGCACCGCGACGCCCAGCATGCCGAGCTCACCGAGCTTGGCGACGATCTCGCGCGGAAACCTGTGCTCGCGATCGATCTGCGCCGCGACCTTCGCGATCTCGTTGACGGCCAGACCGCGCGCGGTGTCGCGAATCAGCTTCTGCTCGGGGGTCAGATCCAGGTCCATGGCCGTCCTATGTTAGCGGCGTTCGTGCGTCTTCGCGACCCCGGGCGCACGCGGGTGTTCTATTCGCCTTGAAACTTGGGCGGGCGCTTCTCGATGAAGGCCTTCATGCCCTCTTTCTGATCCGCGGTGGCGAACAGGCCCGCGAAGAGCTGGCGCTCCAGCTCGTGGGCCTCGGCGAGCGGCATGTCCGCGCCCAGGCGCATGGCCCGTTTGGCGTCGGCGATGGCCAGGGGCGCCTTGGCGGCGATGGTCTCCGCGACGGCACGCACCCGCGGCATCAGGTCAGCGGGCTCGACGACGGCGTTGCACAGGCCGATGCGCAGCGCCTCCGCCGCCGAGATGATCGCGCCGGTGTAGACCAGCTCGCGCGCCACGCCCAGGCCCACCCGCCGCGCCAGCCGCTGCGTTCCGCCGAAGCCGGGGATCACACCCAGGTTCACCTCGGGCTGGCCGAACCTGGCCGCCGACGACGCGTAAATGAAGTCGCAGGCGAGCGCGAGCTCACACCCGGCGCCGAGCGCAAAGCCGCCGACCGCGGCGATCACCGGCACCGGCAGCGCCTCGATCGCATCGCCGATCTCGTGGCCGAGCTCGGCAAACGCGCGCGCCTCGCGCGGTCCCAGGCTGGACATCCCGCTGATGTCGGCGCCGGCGACGAACGCCTTGGGCCCCGCGCCGGTGACGATCACGCAGCGCAGGCCCGCCGCCCCCGCCAGTCCCGCGAACGCCGCCCCGAGCTCGCGCAGCGTGACCTCGTCGAGCGCGTTCAGCACCTTGGGCCGATCGATCGTCACGGTGGCGACCGGCCCACCAGCGTCGACGAAGACGCCGCTATCCGACGCCATGCGGCTCCCGGTGTTCGCTCATCGCTTCTCCTCGGCGCCGCCGGGCGCGGGCGGCGCTGGTGCGGCCGCCGCCGTTCCCGTCGGGGGATAGTGGTAAAAGCCGCGGCCGGTCTTGCGGCCGAGCCATCCAGCCGCCACGTACTGGCGCAGCAACGGACACGGGCGGTACTTCGGATCGCCGAGCTCGCGGTGCAGCACCTCGAGGATCGCGAGCGTCGTGTCGAGCCCGATGAGATCCATCAGCGCGCACGGCCCCATCGGGTGGTTGAGCCCGAGGTTGATCGCGACGTCGATGTCCTTCTCGCAGGCGATCCCTTCGAACAGCGCGAAGCAGGCCTCGTTGAGCATCGGCATGAGGATGCGGTTCACGATGAAGCCGGGAATGTCGCGCGAGACGACCGTGGTCTTGCCCAGCCGCTCGGCGAGCGCGCGCGTCGTCTCGTAGGTCGCGTCCGACGTCGGCAGGCCGCGGATGATCTCGACCAGCTTCATGATCGGCGGCGGATTCATGAAGTGCATGCCGATCACGCGATCCGGCCGCGTCACCGCCGAGCCGATCGCGGTGATGCTGATCGATGACGTGTTGGTCGCCAGGATCACGCCGGGACGACAGGATTGATCGAGCAGCGTGAAGATCTCGCGCTTGACGTCGGGGCTCTCGATGGCCGCCTCTACGACGAAGTCGACATTCTCGAGATCGCCGCCGTAGATGTCGGCGGGCGCGATCCGCGCCAGCGCGGCGTCGCGCTCGTCGCTGGTGAGCTTCTTCTTTTCGACCAGCTGCCCGAGCTGCGCGGCAATCGTCGACCGCCCGCGATCCGCGATGTCGCGCCCCGAATCGACCAGCGTCACCGCCATTCCGCGCACGGCCGCGAGCTGCGCGATGCCGCGGCCCATCTGGCCCGCGCCGATGACGCCCAGCCGCTCGATGGACGGCGACGGCGGCGACAACGGCGCGGTCACGCTGCCAGCTCCACGGCCACCGCGATCGCCTCGCCGCCGCCGATGCACAGCGAGACGACCCCGCGGCGCTTGCCGGCGTCGCGCAGCGCCGACAGGAGCGTGACCAGCAATCGCGCGCCGCTGGCGCCGATCGGGTGGCCGAGCGCAACCGCGCCGCCCCACACGTTGACCCGCGCCGGGTCGAGCCCGAGCATCCGGTTGTTCACCAGCGCCACGACCGCAAACGCCTCATTGATCTCCCAGAGATCCACATCCGAGACGCGCCAGCCAATTTTCTCGAGCAGCCGGCCAATCGCACCCGCGGGTGCGGTCGTGAACCACTCGGGGGCCTGAGCGTGCCCCGCCGAGCCGACGATGCGTGCGATCGGCGTCAGCCCACGGACCTTGGCGACGTCGGCCGACGCGAGCACCACCGCGGCGGCACCGTCGTTGATCGACGACGCGTTCCCCGCGGTGATCGTTCCGTCCTTGCGGAACGCGGGGCGGAGGCTGCCGAGCTTCTCGACGTCGCCCCGTCGCGGCCCCTCGTCGCTGGTGATGGAGCGCGGCGGGCCCTTTCGCTGCGGCACTTCGACCGGCACGATCTCGGCGCGGAACTTCCCCGCCGCTTCGGCGGCGCGCGCGCGCCGGTAGGACTCGGCGGCGAACGCGTCCTGCTCCTCGCGGGTGATCTTGTTCTCGCGCGCGCAGAGCTCGCCACACTCGCCCATGTGGACGTTTCCGTAAGCATCCCAGAGGCCATCGTGGATCATCGAATCCAGGAGCTGGGCGTGACCCAGGCGCAACCCCTCGCGCGCCTTGGGGAGCACGTAGGGCGAGTTGGTCATCGACTCCATCCCGCCAGCGACGACGACATCGTGCTCACCGGTGGCCAGGGCGTTGGCGCCGAAGACCACCGCCTTCAGCCCGGAGCCGCACACCTTGTTGATGGTGACGGCACCCACTGACTGGGGCAGGCCGGCCGCGATCGCCGCCTGCCGCGCCGGGGCTTGTCCGAGGCCCGCCGGCAACACGCACCCCATATAGACCTCCCCGACCGCGTCCGCCGATACGCGCGCCCGCTCCAGGGCAGCCCGTATGGCGGCCGCTCCCAGTTGCGGCGCAGGGATCGAACCGAGGTCCCCCTGGAACGCGCCGATGGGGGTACGGGCACTTCCGATGATCACCACATCTCTCATCACAGTCATCATAGCGCTTCGAAGTAGCTCGGACCGCGACGGGCGCCGGTGGCGGAGTCACCTACGCCCTCCGCGGCACAGCTGGCTCTGGAGGGCCAAAATGTAGACTTTCGACCTACATGCTCTAGCATCGTGCGCATGAACCCCTGTCGCACTCGCTCGATGCCGAGCCTGCTCCTGGGGTTGTGTCTGCTGGAGCTCCTGCCCGGTGGCTGCGCGACATCGCCCGCTTCTTGGCCGCGAACCCGGCGCTTTCCGTCGGCGATCTTCCGTTCAGCGCGGCACGTCGGGCATCCGCTGGCGCGCCGTCCGCCGCCGGGCGACGAGACCTCGGCCATCGTCATCGAACGCATCCACGCGGCCGGCTTCCGGTTTGGCACCGACGGCACCCCGGGCGCGCTCTGGGGCTACATGCGCACGTCGCACGAGCTCGTCGATCCGCGCGAAGCGCGCGCCGGCGACGTGGTCTTCTTCGACACGCGCAGCCGCGGCGAGGAGGATCTCGACTGCGCCGACCGCGTCGGCCTGGTCGAATCGGTCGACGGCGGCGGGCGCATCACGTTCCTCGAAGCGCGCGGCGGACAGCTCTACCGCGGCTTCGTCGATCCGCACCAGCCACTGGCCCGCCGCGACGACAGCGGCGAGATCGTCAACAGTTTCCTGCGCCCCAAGCGCCTCAGCGATCCCGACGGAACGCGCTACTTCGCGGGCGAGATGCTGTGCGGCGTCGCGCGCGTGCGCCTGGACCGGTGACGGCCGTGCCAACGCGCACGCGCGGCGATCGGGCTCTCGTCAACCAGGTTGAAGCGAACGCCAACAAAGTTGTCATTGCCTCAACGGAACTCCTGAGATCCTGTAGTCTTAGGTCACGGAGCAGCGGCCCGCGCCTTGCTGTATCCAGGTGCGGCGAGGGCTCTATCGATCGCCGATTGCATGATTGCAGTGGAAAATAGAACTCCCTATAATCGCCCGGTTTTTCAGGCCGCTCCCCGGGCCGATTTTTCGCCCCCCGTCTCGTCGTCCCCGTCCCTAGTGGCTTTCGTCTGAGGAGGATCAAATGAAGGGTCTCGTTCCGCACCGTTGGCGCCGCGTCTGGGCTGTGACTCGCTGGGTTGCGGTCGCTTCGGCGCTCCCGCTGATCTGGGCTTGCAACGCGCGGACTCTGGAGGCTCCGACGCCCAATCCGGTGCGCGTCGTGAACAACACGTTCCAGGCAACGCTCAACCGCGAGATCGACATCCTCTTCATGGTCGACAACTCACAGTCGATGCTGCCGCTGCAGGCCAAGCTGCTCCTGCAGTTTCCGGTGTTCATGAACGCGCTCAAGATGCTGCCCTCGGCCGATGGCACAGGCATGGCGCTGCCGGACATCCACGTAGCCGTCGTCTCCTCGGACACCGGCCCCGGCAAGTTCGACCTACCGGCGTACCACTGCTCGTTCGGCGGCGATCGCGGTCAGTTCCAGAACACGCCGCGCGGCACCTGCACGGCGTCGCCGTTCAAGAACCCGACCGATACGTACCTGAGCGCATCGATGAACCAGGGCGTCACCAACTACAACGGGGACATCTCCACGGCGTTCACCTGCATCGCCGCGCTCGGCGACCAGGGGTGTGGATTCGAGGGACAGCTCAAGTCGGTGCGCTGGGCGCTGGACCCGGTGAACACGCCGGACACGAACCTGGGGTTCCTCCGCCCCGAGGCGTTCCTGGCGGTCATCCTGATCACCAACGAGGACGACTGCTCGGTGCCGGACGACTCGGACATGGTCGATCCGACGCAGACGACGATGGCGTCGACGCTGGGGCCGCTGTGGTCGTGGCGCTGCAACGAGTTCGGACACCTCTGCAACATCAACGGCACGCTGCAGCCGCCGGCGCGCGGTCCGGCGATGAACCTGCAGGGCTGCGTCTCGAACGACACGCCGTCGGGCAAGCTGACCTACGTGTCGGACGAGATCGCGTTCCTGAAGAGCCTCAAGACCGACCCGAACCAGATCTTCGTCGCGGCCATCACCGGCCCGGCCACGCCGTACAGCGTGGAGATGATCCAGCAGGGGAACGACACCGAGATGCACCCGAACGTCGTGCACTCCTGCGTGGAGAACTCGGGTGAGTACGCCGATCCGTCGGTCCGCATCCAGCAGTGGGTGCTGGCGTTCGGCGGCCACGGCTTGCTCGAGACCATCTGCGCCGACTCGTTTGCGCCCGCGCTCGGGCAAATCGCCACCGAGCTCGGCAAACTGCTGGGCCCGCAGTGCCTCACCAATAACCTGGTCGACACCGACACCAACACGCCCGGCCTCCAGCCGGAGTGCCAGGTCACCGACCAGTACGTCATGAACGGCAAGACGTTCACGAGCGCGGTGCCGTCCTGCGCCAGCAACGGAAACACCGCGCCCTGCTGGTCGCTCGACACCGACGCCCAGAAGTGCCCGGGCAACACGCTGATCCTCAACGTCAACCGCGGTGGCGCGCAGCTACCGAGCGGGCTCAGCACCGCGGTGTCGTGCGCCCAGTGCATCGCGGGTGTCACGCAGGCCGGCTGCCCGTAGCGTTGAAACCGAGAAACCCCTTTCGGCTCCGGCTTATCAGGCGTCAAAGAAGCGGGGCCGAGATAGAATCGGCCCCGTTTCTTTTTCATGTTCCTTTTCCAACCCGGTACGGGCAACAAGTCGCCCATCTCGATCGCAGGCGACGCGCGCGGCGTGCTGTGCCTGCACGGGCTGACCGGAACGCCGTTCGAGGTGCGCCCGCTCGCCGAGGCGCTGGGCGCCGCCGGCTACTCCGTGGAGGTGCCACGACTGGCCGGCCACGGCGGGTCGCTGCGCGAGCTGGCCGCCACTCACTGGACCGACTGGTTCGCCTCGGCGGAGGCCGCGATGGAAGACCTGCGACGCCGCGTCGGCGGCCGCCCGATCGGTGTCGTCGGCTTTTCGATGGGCGGCCTGCTGGCCTTGCGCCTGGCGCGCCAGTTTCCCGAGCGCGTCGCCGCGCAGGTGATCATGGCCGCACCGCTGCGCCTGCGGCCGTTCCAGATGCGCAGCGTGCGCGCCCTGTCGATGCTCCCGGTCGACTTCCGGTCGTACCCCTTCATGTGCATCCCCAAGCTCAAGGGTTCGGACATCTCCGATCCCGACATGCGCGAGGCGAACCCGTCGCTGCCCGCGTTCCCGATCTCCGCGGTCACCAGCCTGTTCGATCTCATGAATCAGGTGCGCGCCGACCTGCCCAGCGTGCGCACCCCGACGCTGGTGATCCACGGCCGGCGCGACCACACCGTGCCGATGGAGGACTCGCTCGAGCTGACCGGTAGCCTCGGGTCGGACGTCATCGAGCGGCTGTGGCTCGAGCGATCCTTTCACGTCGTGACGCTCGACGTGGAGCGCGGGGCGGTGTCCAACGCCGTGGCCGGTTTCTTCGCCCGGCAGCTCGCCGGCATGGCCGTGGCCGATGCTGGTAAACTCCCGCGGCCGTGAACGACCTCGTCATCGCCATTGATCAGGGAACGACCGGCACCACCGTGCTGATCGTCGACGAGCACCTGACCGTCCGCTCGCGCGCTTATCGCGAGCTGGCGCAGATCTACCCGCGCCCCGGCGAGGTCGAGCACGACCCCGAGGCGATCTGGGCCACCGTGACCGGCGCGCTCGGCGACGCGCTCGCGCGCATCAACGTCGCCCAGGTGCGCGCCATCGGCATCACCAACCAGCGCGAGACCACATTGCTGTGGGACCGCGAGACCGGCCGCCCGGTGGCGAACGCCATCGTCTGGCAGGACCGCCGCACGGCCGACGCTTGCGCCGCGCTCAAGCGCGCGGGGCACGAGGCGCTGGTGCGCGCGCGCACCGGTCTGGTGCTCGACCCCTATTTCTCCGCGACGAAGATCGGGTGGCTGCTCGACAACGTCGCGGGCGTGCGGCCGCGCGCGGAGTCCGGCGCGCTCGCGTTCGGCACCGTCGACACCTTCCTGATCTGGCGGCTCTCGGGCGGGCGCGTTCACGCGACCGACGTCTCGAACGCCTCGCGCACGCTGCTATTGGACCTGGACACGCGGCAGTGGAGCGATGAGCTCTGCGCCCTGTTCGACGTGCCGCGCGCGCTGCTACCCGAGGTGCACGCCTCGTCGGGGTTGATCGCGGTGACCCGCGGCGTGCCGGGGCTGCCCGACGGCCTGCCGATCTCGGGCGTCGCCGGCGACCAGCAGGCCGCGCTGTTCGGCCAGGATTGCGTCGACGCCGGTGATGCGAAGTGCACTTACGGAACCGGCGCGTTCATCCTGATGAACGTCGGTAGAAGCCCGATCCTGTCGCGCAACGGGCTGCTGGGCACGGTGGGCTGGACCCTGGCTCGCTCCAGTGACGCCAGCGGCGACAACGAGGCGGGCGACACCGCCTACGCGCTCGAGGGCAGCGCGTTCATCGCCGGCGCGCTGGTGCAGTGGCTGCGCGATGGGCTCGGCATCATTCAACAGGCGCCCGAGATCGAGGCGCTCGCGCGTTCCGTCCCCGATTCGGGCGGCGTCACCATCGTGCCGGCGCTGTCCGGGCTGGGCGCGCCGCACTGGCGACCGCAGGCGCGCGGCCTGATCACGGGCATCACGCGAGGTACGACCCGCGGCCACATCGCGCGCGCGGCGCTGGAGGCGATCGCGCTCCAGAACGTCGATCTGGTCACCGCCATGCAAGTCGACGCCGGGCGGGCCATCAATGCGCTGCGCGTCGACGGCGGCGCGGCCGCCAACAACTTGCTCATGCAGATTCAGGCCGATCTGCTGGGCACGCAGATCTTCCGGCCCGAGATGGTGGAGTCGACCGCTCTCGGCGCCGCCAAGCTGGCGGCCCGGGGCATTGGCCTTCACCCGAAGGATCGCAACGCCGACACCGCGCGCATGCAGATCTTCAACCCGACGATGAACGCCCCCGCTCGGGACGAGCTGCTGGCGCGCTGGCGGGACGCGGTTCCGCGCGCCTGACCGCGCGCCTGACCGCGCGCCTGACAAATGTCCGGCAACGCGGCGGCCGCGGCTCAGCTCGTTCCGCAGATGTAGAGCAAGAGGCCGTTGATGGTCACGCCGCCGCAGACGGGCAGGTTGGGCGGGCACTCGTCGTTGGATTTGCACACCCGCACCGTGTTGTCGCTCTTGGGATCGCCCGAGCAGCTCGCCTGGCATTGAACGCTCATCGTTGTGAGAGAGCCGCAGCAAAGCAACCCCGCCCCCGTGGGACAATCCGAGTTTCCCAGGCAGTTCCCCGACGGCCCCTTGCAAACTTCACCGACCCCGATGCAGCGGATCGGCGGCTCTGAGTCGGCCTCGAGACAGCAGGTGGTGACCCCCGGCTGGCACGACTCCTGGGGGCCGCACGACATCGGGCCATCGAACGACATGTCCATCGCAGCGTCCTTCGGGGTCTCGATGAACTTGCACCCGTGGGTCGGGGCGCCCCCGCAGCACCCTGACATTTGTGCCACGATCGCGGCGGATCCGAACACCGCTCCGGCCACGAGCATTGTCCCGATCAGCGCCAGCAAGCGCGAACCCCACCGGTGAAATTCAGACGCCATGCGATGAACCCCTCCCACCTTTATCGCTTGTCTCTTGACAACAAAACCAGTTCAGTTCGTTGATTATGACAGTGTTGGCCATCGGCGCGGTGCTGATGGCTGCATGGGGCGGGCCAGACAGGTTTGGACGATGGGTGCTGCGCACGGTTCTTGCTCAGTCGACGACGTGAGGACAACCAGCGGTGCATGGACCCTCGTTTGTGCGCGCTTGCCGCGCTGTTGAGAGACTCATGCCCGGCTCCAGTCAAAGCCTTGCGAACCGTCCATCGCCTCCACCGAGCCCCGCGCGTGGTGACAACCGTGGTGGCAACCACGTTGGCGCGAGTCGCGCCTTTCTCAAGATTCTGAGGTTCTGGTTGGGAACTATCTTCATCGCGAGCGCTTGTGGGAATGTGACCTTTGTTCCCGCTCCTTTTGCGCCCCGCAAGATCGAGGTCATCTACAGCCAGCAAGAGGACCTCACCGCGATCCGCTGGCGCATGAGCGCGACGGGGGTCGACCCGTCGGTCGGCTTCGAGCTTGCCGGCGGTCATGGGAGCTGGAGCAGCCTCGATTTCGCGGCCTCGCTCTATCCTGGCGGCGTCGCGCCTTGCGGGAAGGGGGGCGGCCTGTGCGCGCAGATGGTGCTGCCCGGGCGGTATCAGCTGCCCGACGACGCAAGCACGCCGGTCCGTTCGCGGAACCCGACCTACGACGTCTCTCCGGGCGATACGCCAACGTTGGAGATCTATACCCAGACGCTCTCGCTCCAGTCGTCCTTCCAGCGCGGCAACCGGCTGCTGACCGTCGCGATCGACGACGTCATCGGCGGTGACGGCACGTTCGTCTTTCCGCGCGTGCTGCAGCGGTCGGTCTGGGATCGGCGCGGGGTCTGCGTCTCCGGCTTCTACCCGCCGGAGGCGCAGTTCCAGCCCGTCGACGGGCTCAACCAGCCCTGGCCCGGACCCACGCCGCTGTCCGACACCGGACGTTACTGCGCGGGCGTGCGCGCCGTGCCGGCCAGCGGCGTCGGCTCGGACGACCAGATTGCCCTCGACACGGTTCCCGATGTCTTCGACGACGACATGACCTACACGGTCCCGACCCAGATGACGCCGTTCACTTATCAGATCGTCCTCGACCTCAGCATCCCGGTCGCCGATCGGTGCCAGGCCGCGATCCAGACCATTCAGTCCGCCGTCAACGATACGCTCATGCCCTACTCGGCGCTGCGGGCGCTGCCGGTGATCGATCTGTCGGCGGGGATCGATCCCGAGACCCACATGCCGGGCATCCCCTGCAGGCAATCGGAGCTCCGTGCGCTGGACGCTGCAGGTCTCGCCCAACAGGTGAAGCTCGACGCGGCTTCATGGGTCGAGCAGCACCAGCGCTACTTCCTGCTCTACTTCAATAACCTGCGCGCGGCGCTGCCGGACACGCTCACGCAGTCGCTCACCAATTTCAGCGAGACGCTGGTGACGCCGCCGCCGAACCAAGATTTTCAGGCGATCCTCTGGCCGTGGGGACCACCCGAGATGGCGCAATCATTCGGCGGGTGGACCGTCCCGGACACGGTCTGGACGTCGGCGGACGATCCCGGCTTCGTTCAAGACCTGAAGACCTTCGCGTCGCAGCAGTTGCCGCTCATCTCCGAGGTTCAGGACCCGACGCAGCCCGTGCCGCTGCTGAATGGCGACCAGGCTCAGCAGTTCGACGGCGGGCTGGTGCGGCTGTGCACCGTTTCGATCACGCCGCTCCAGAACTCCGGGCTGCAGATGGTGGCGCACGACGCTGATGGGAATGTGGTCTACCTGCCCGCGGCGACCGAGTACCCGGTCAACGCGACCGATCCGCCCGCCTACCTCCTGCAGGTGCCGCAGGTCTGGGCGGTGTCGAACTTCGGGTTCATGGCCCATCAGGCGCACATCCAGTACGAGGTTTGCGCGCGCTACTGCGACCACGGCTTCACCACCCAGGCCGGCAACCCGGTCACGTCTGGCTGGGCCGGGAGCCCCTATTGTCTGGGGCCGGTGGCAGGAGGCGGACAGTGACGCGACGGCTGACGCCACGGAGACCCGGTCGCGCGCCGGTGGCGCGCACCGGCGCCGCGTTGATCGTCGCCGGCTGCCTCCAGGCTGCGCCCGCGCTCGCCGGAACGGCGCCCGCCGATCCGGCGACGGCGCCCGCGGCCGCGGCCGTCGCGGTCGCTGTGAACGAATCGACGACACCAGCGCCGGCGCCGACCTTCGAGGCGAGCGGCCTGCGCGAGCCCGCGCCCCGCCCGACGGCCGAGATCCGCGTGCAGAACCGCTTCGCGCGCAACGCCGGCACGCTGCAACTGTTCGGGGGCGTCGACTACCTGGAGCGGCGCGACTTCTACGTGAGCCCCGGCGTCCGCGTCGGCGCGACCTATTTCCTGTGGGAGTCGCTGGGGCTCGAGTTGCAGGTCTCGCACTACTTCAGTCGCCTCAATCAGGCGGGCCTTCAGGTGGAGCAGATGGTCGGCGTCATCCCCGACAGCCGCGCGCCGACCTGGCTGGTCCTCGCCGGCGGCCGCTACTCGATGGGGTACGGCAAGATGATGATTGGCGGGCTCAACCACGCGATCCATTTCCAACCGCAAGCGTTCTTGCAGGCGGGGATGCACGTCCACGACGGCAGCTTCGGACCGTCGGCGCTCGCGGGCATCGGCCTGCTGGTGCACGCGACGCCGCGCTGGTTCTTCCGTCTCGACGGCGGCCTGACGTTCGAGATCGAGCAGCGCGTGACCGGAACGGTCTCCGTCCTCGGCTTCCTGCCGTCGCTCGTGACCGGGGGCTTCTTTTAACATGGGAACCCTGAAAGGGTTCCCAAACCCTCCCGCGACGGACTCGGCCGGGCGGAGCCCGGCTCCGTCCACGCGTTTGACGTTCAAGGCTCCATCGCTCTGCGGATGTCTCGCCCTGGCGCTCGCCGGCTGCGGCGCGGTGGGCGCGAGAGCGGTGAGAGCAGGCGCCGCCAGCACCGCGAATCCCGCGCCGGTCCCCGCGCCGCGGCCGCGCGCCGAATGGCTCGACGAGGGTGCGGCCGCGATCTGGGCGCGCCGCCTGGGCCACGCTCAGCGCGCGCTGCTCGAGGTCGCCGATCGCGAGGTCCGCCGCAATGATCCCGCGCTCGATTACTGGTCCGAGCTCGTGGCCTTGCTCCGCTGCGAGCCCCTGCGCGCATCGCCGCGCGCGAGCCGCAAGCTGACCGATCCCTGGGATCAGCTGCGGCGGATCGTGCAGATCGAGCGGCTGCGGCTACCATCGCCGGCCAATGCGACGGCGCTGGCGCCCGAGCCGCTAGAGGCCGCTCCGACCCGGAAGACCCGAGGCGGCGACAAACCGGCGCCGCCTCCGCCGCCTCCTCCGTTGCGTCCCGCCGGTCGCGTCCTGGCCGTGAGCCCGCCGCCCGCGGGAGCAGAGGTCTGGCCGATGGAGACGGAGCGCTGGCCCGACGAGGCGCCGGCCGAGCGCGTGGTCTCTGATCTCTGCCGCGGTGCCGACGCTCCGGCCGCGCCCGAAGTGGGGGGCAGCGGCGTCAACGCACCCGAGCTGATGATGGTCACCGAGCTCACCGACGTGCTCCCCGACGGACACCCCGCGCTGCCGGCGCTGCTGTTCGAGCAGGCGACCCTGTTGATCGCCGCCGGCAACGCGCGCGCGGCGATGCAGCCGCTCGGCCGGTTGACCGCCGCGATCATCGGACTCGAGAACCCCTTCACGCCCGAAGAGCACGATCAGCTGCTGCTGGCGCGCGCGATCGCCGCCGATGCCGACGCCAGCGCGGACGCCCAGCACCGGGGGTCGGCGATTCCCCAGCTGCAAGCGGCGCTGGCCGCGGACCTGCCGCACGACGTGCGCCGCGTGCTGGCGTTCCGGCTTGCCGAGCAGCTGCGCGCCGCCGGCCGGGCCGACGAAGCGGTCGCCGCGATCGGTCCGCCGCCCCACGGTGACGACGCCCTGGGGCGCTACCTGGCGTTCAGGCAGGTCGAGGCGCACGTGAAGGCAGGACGCCGCGCCGAGGCGCTGGCCGAAGCACGCGCGGCGCTGGGCCGACACCGCCGCGCCGTCATCGATGGGCATACGGCGCTGGCCGCGATCGACGACTTCGCGATGCGGCTGCTGGTCGGCGCGCCGGTCACCGACGAGAGCATCGAAGTCCTGGAGGCGCTGGGCGACCCCTCGGAGCGGGTCGCGCGCGTCGAACGGTTCGCTACGATGGCCGAGGCGGGCAACGCGCACGCGTCCGCGGTCGAGGCATTTCTGTGGCTGAGGCAGAACGATCCCGACGAGAACCGGCGCCTGCACCATCTGGCTCGCGCGTCGGTGGCCGCGGCGCGCGCCGGCGATCGCGTGCAGTTCGGGCGAACGTTCGCGATGCTGGCCGGCGAGGGCGACGATGACGATGCCGAGGCGCTGGCCAACGACAAGACCCGCACGGGTGCGCCGGCGCCGCTGGCCGACGCAAGGCAAACAAGGGACGGCAGAGATGAGCGAAAGGTGAGCAAAGACCGGGGCGGGAAGGGCACTATCAAGGGCTCCCTCGCGGCCACCGACAAGCGCTCGCCCATGCCCGGCTTCATCGAATCGCCCGACGCCGACCGCCTCTATCGCACGCGGCACCGCGAGCGATCGCTGAGCTGGCAGCGCGCGATGCTGATCGTCGCGCGCGACGCCTTGCCGTCGCTGGTGGACAGTGACGACCAGCTCAGCCTCAAGATCCTGGTCGATCGCCTGCAACAACACCTGACCGCGCACGGCCGCGGTCCGGTCGACGCCGAGCTGACCACGGTGTACCGGGCGGCCAGCGCCCACCTGCGCGTCGGCGCGCGCGGCTACGCCGAGCGGGTCGGCACGCCGCGCCGGCCGATCCTGCTCGGCGACATCGCGGTCGAGCGCAAGTACAACGTGGTGGCGCCGCGCATCGACCTGCTGGCGCGCGGACCGGGCGCGCTGCTCTGGGTGCCGGCGACCGGGAACGATCCGAGCCTGTCGCACCTCAAGAGGTGGACCGCGCCGCTCGGCGCGAGCCTCGCCACGACGCACGGCGCGCAGGCGCAAGCGCAAGCGGAGGTCCCGCGATGACGCACCGGTATCGATTCGACCGACGACCCGCGCGCGCACACCGGCGCGCATGTGCGCTCGCGCTCGGGTTCGCGGCCGGCGCGGGCGTGTTACTGACGGCGCGCGGGGGCCGGGCGGAGCTGACCGTCGATCATGAAACCGGCGCCAGCGGCTGCTCGGAAGCAGCGGCGTACTTCCCCGAGGACGAGAGCCCCGAAGCGACGCGCGCACGCAAGCGCTGCCGCCTGGAGACGTTCGAGCAGCGGCTTGACGACGACCGCCTGCAGAAGGAGATCCAGGCCGAGAACGACCGCGACAA
>Ga0265342_10000896_pt1 | contig 29642 bp, 33 predicted proteins | sample 4CB327metaG_FD_203125 | JGI IMG/M metagenome (GOLD analysis project Ga0265342, IMG submission 203125) | Rhizosphere microbial communities from Carex aquatilis grown in University of Washington, Seatle, WA, United States - 4-CB3-27 metaG | ecosystem: Host-associated > Plants > Roots >... | reverse complement strand
CTTTCAGGGGGAGGTATAAGAGAGCTCGCATGATCACGATCTTCGGCATTCCCTCGGCGGTTCTGTTCGGTCAGCTCCTCATCGGGCTGATCAACGGCTCTTTCTATGCTTTGCTGAGCCTCGGCCTCGCCGTGATCTTCGGCATGCTCAACATCATCAATTTCGCGCACGGCGCGCAGTACATGCTCGGCGCCGTCGCCGCCTACCTGATGCTCAATTTTCTCGGCATCGGCTACTGGCCGGCCCTGATCCTGGCGCCGATCGTGGTCGGCATCAGCGGCGTCCTGATCGAGCGCATGTTCCTGCAATGGCTGTACAAGCTCGACCACCTCTATGGCCTGCTGCTGACCTTCGGCATCGCGCTCATCATCGAAGGCGTCGGCCGTAACTATCTCGGCACGGCGGGCCTGCCGTACACGCTTCCGGACTCGCTCAAAGGCGGCAACAATCTCGGCTTCATGTATCTGCCGAACTACCGCGCCTGGGTGATCGCCGTTTCGCTGGTCGTCTGTTTCGGCACCTGGTTCGCGATCGAACGCACGCGGCTCGGCGCCTACCTGCGCGCTGCGACCGAGAACCCGACCCTGGTCCGCGCCTTCGGCATCAACGTGCCGCGCATGATCACCTTGACCTACGGCTTCGGTGTCGCCCTCGCCGCCTTCGCCGGCGTCATGGCGGCGCCGATCTATAACGTTTCGCCGAACATGGGCTCCGAGCTCATCATCGTCGTGTTCGCGGTGGTGGTGATCGGCGGCATGGGCTCGATCCTCGGCGCCATCATCTCCGGCTTCGGCCTCGGCGTGGTCGAGGGGCTGACCAAGGTGTTCTATCCGGAGGCGTCGAACACGGTGATCTTCGTGGTGATGGCGATCGTGCTGCTGGTCCGGCCTGCTGGCCTGTTTGGACGGAGGACGTGATGCGGCACGTGACCGATCCGACCACCCGGCGGCCCGGGCTGTTCGGCACGCGGAGCCAGACCGTCGCGCTCGCCGTGATGGTGGCGGTGCTGATCGCCGCGCCGTTCATCAGCTACCCGCCGTTCCTGATGGAATGCATGTGCTTCGCACTGTTCGCGTTGGCGTTCAATTTGTTGATCGGGTACGTGGGGCTCCTCTCGTTCGGTCACGCCCTCTATTGGGGATGGGCGAGCTACATGAGCGCACATGCCGCGAAGGACTGGGGCTTGTCGCCTGAGCTCGCCATCCTCACCGGCACGGCGACGGCGGCCGTCTGCGGCATCATCGCCGGCTCGCTGGCGATCCGCCGGCAAGGCATTTATTTCGCGATGATCACGCTGGCGCTGGCGCAGATGATGTATTTCGTCGCGCTGCGCGCCAAGTTCACGGGCGGCGAGGACGGCATTCAGTCGGTGCCGCGCGGGCATTTGCTCGGGGTGCTCAGCCTGTCGAACGACCTGACGATGTACTTTTTCGTCCTGATCATCTTCCTCGGCGGCTTCCTTCTCATCCACCGCATCATCCATTCGCCGTTCGGCGAGGTCCTCAAGGCGATCCGCGAGAACGAGCCGCGCGCGATCTCGCTCGGCTATAAGACCGACCGCTACAAGCTGATGGCCTTCGTCCTGTCGGCAACGCTCGCCGGGCTGGCCGGCGCCACCAAGGCGCTGGTGGTGCAGATCGCCTCGCTGACCGACGTCTACTGGCCGATGTCGGGCGAGGTGGTGCTGATGACCCTGGTCGGCGGGCTCGGCACCGTGTTCGGGCCGGTCGTCGGCGCCTTCGCCATCCTGTCCATGCAGTACAAGCTCGCCTGGATGGGACAGTGGGTCTTGGTTATCCAGGGCATCATCTTCGTCGTCTGCGTGCTCCTGTTCCGCCGCGGCATCGTCGGCGAGATCGCCCACCGGCTGCGAATCAAGCTCTAGGCCGGCCGGGCAGGGGCTGGACTGTCCCATTCATGATGAATCGGCATGGCGGTTCCGGCCGGTTGAACGAATTCCGTAAATCGCGCGTATTTTGGCGCCCCGGCAGCGATCGTCGGTGGCCCAGTCCGGCTGCTTGTTCATCCCAGAGTCAGGTTCGATGCGTAGGGTGCATCGGGACCCCTTGTTAAGAGGGGCATGGAATGCGAGACGCGGTGCGCCATGACCGTTCACGATGCTCCCTTGAACAAGACATTTTTCCTGCCATCCGCCTTTGCGCGCCGCCGGACACTCGCCTTCAGCGGGCTCAATATCGCCGTGCTGACCGGCCTGCTGCTCCTCGTCGTCTCGATCCCGATCTGGACCAACCCCGTCCCGCCGCTGTCCGACTACGTCAACCATCTCGCGCGCATGCACGTCATCGCCGCGCTCGGCCATGACGCCAGCCTGTCGCGCTTCTACGAGGTCGATTGGGCGCCGATCCCGAACCTGATGATGGACCTGATCGTGCCGGTGCTGGCGCGGTTCATGAGCGTCTATCTCGCCGGTCAGATATTCCTGCTCTCAATGCTGGCGCTGATGCTGTCGGGCGCGCTCGCGCTCAACCGCGCCCTGTTCGGCCGTTGGTCGGCGTTCCCGCTGATCGCGACGCCGCTGCTCTATAACCACGTCTTCCTGGTCGGCCTGACGAACTACATTTTCGGCATCGGCATCGCGCTGTGGGCGCTCGCCTGCTGGGTTGCCTTGCGCGAGCGGCACTTTGTCCTGCGGCTCGGCCTGTCGGCCGTGTTCGCGATGATACTGTTCTTCTGCCACCTGTCGTCGCTCGGCGTGTACGGCGTCGGACTGCTCGCCATCGAAGCGCAGCGGCTGTGGCTGCGCCGGCGCGAAGCCTGGCCGCTTCGCATCGTCGATTTCTGCGCCACCGGCATCCCGTTCCTGCCGGCGATCCCGCTGCTGATGGAGAGCCCGACGCTCGGGCTCGCTCACGAGTACTACTGGGAGCGCCTCGGCAAGATCGACGGCCTCATCTACGTCATCCAGTGCTATTCCGACATCGTCGCGCTGTCGCTGATCGCGCTCCTGACCGCCGGCGCCGTGTGGACCGTGCGACACCGGCTCCTGCGCATCCATCCTTTGTTCTGGGTGCTGCTCGTCATCACCATCGCCGTCTATCTGGCGATGCCGCGCGTCCTGTTCGCCACCTATATGGGCGACCAGCGCCTGCCGATCGCCTTCGCCTTCATGCTGATCGCCTGTCTCGACGTCGACCTGCGCCACCGCCTCGTCCGCCGCGGCTTCCTGGCGCTGCTCGTCGTGGTGCTCCTCGTGCGCGTCATCGAGATCGACACGGCGTGGGGCGCGCTCTCGACATCGACCAGCGAATTCCGCGCCTCGATCAAGCGCATCAAGCCCGGCTCGCGCGTCCTGGTCGCCTACGCCAAGGCCGACGCCGGTGACGACGTCGCCGACTTCGCGCTCGTCCATCTCGCCTGCCAGGCGATCATCGAGCGCTCGGCGCTGGTGACGACGGCCTTCACGGTCAAGGGCAAGCAGATCCTGCACGTGCGGCCCGAATATCGCTCGATCGTCGACACCGAGGACGGCACGCCGCCGTCGACACCGCGTCTCCTGCTCTCGGCCGACGGACCTGGCCCCAACGGCCCGCGCTACTGGGACGAGTGGCCGGAGCACTACGAGTACGTCTATCTGCTGTTCACCGAGAGCGATGCCGAGAACCCCGATCCGGATCACATGACGCTGGTTCAGGACGGCACCAATTTCCAGCTCTACCGGATCAACAAGCCGGCGCAGGCTTCGCTCGCGCGCTGATTTGAGCGATCGGCTGCCGTAGTCCGCCGCCGCGTTGCGCGCTGGCGTCGGTGCGCTTTGCATCTTGCGCGAATCAATCTACACAGAAGAATCAGTCCGAAATCCTGTGGTGGCGTCTGGAGTGTTCATGCCGGTTGCTGCCGATCCCGTTGCGATCGAGCGCACCGACCGGCGCACGCGACGGATCGGTTATGCCGGCAGGAATGCACGCTCTGCGATTGGAGAAGGTCACGCGCAAATGGCTGGATCTGGCCGAGCGCCGGCTCGCCTCCTACGAGGATCTCTACCGCTCCGGCCGTTGGCGGCTCTATTACCCGACCGAGGCGCTGTTCGCGGTGCGCATGCTCGACGTGATCAAGGTGGTCAAGAGGCTGCGGCGCGTCGCCGAGAACGTTCCCGAACATCCGCGCACGTCCCGGCTGCGGCAGGCCGCGTAACGCTTGCCGGCCTGGCTTTCGCCGCGCTCCTCCTTGCCGCCGGTCCGCTTCGCGCCCAGGACGCCGGCAGCGCCGAAGATCTCAAGCTCGGCGCCGAATTGCTGCAGAAGAACTGCGCCTCCTGCCACGCCGTCGGCCGCAGCGGTGCGAGCCCGAACAAGGATGCACCCGCCTTCCGCACCCTGGGCCAGCGCTATCCGGTCGATTCGCTCGAGGAGGCCCTCGGCGAGGGCATCCTGTCCGGCCATCCCGACATGCCTGAATTCAGGTTTGACGCCGACGAAGTCGGTGCCATCATCGTCTATCTCCAGTCCATCCAGCAGCGCTGACGCCGCCCGCGGCGGCGCTTTCCCCCGGGATCATCCGTCCATGAGCACCCTGTTTTCGCCGGTCCGGCTTGCCGGTCTCGAGCTTGCCAACCGCATCGTCGTCTCGCCCATGTGCCAGTATTCCGGCGACGACGGCTGCGCCAACGATTGGCACCTGATGCATCTCGGTATGCTGGCGAATTCCGGCGCCGCCCTGGTGGTCGTCGAGGCGACGCATGTCGAACGCCACGGCCGCATTACCCATGGCTGCCTCGGGCTTTATTCCGACGACAACGAGGCGGCGCTTCACCGCGTCGTGTCGCAGGCACGGCGGCGCGGCACCGCGAAGTTCGGCATCCAGATCGCCCATTCCGGCCGCAAGGGATCGGCGCAGCGGCCCTGGCATGGCGGCAATTCGCTCAAAGCAGGCGACGAGGATCCGTGGCCGACGATCGCGGCCTCGGCCATTCCGTTTGGCGACAACTGGCATACGCCGCGCGAGGCGACCGAAGCCGACATGAACCGCGTGCGCGACGCCTTCGTCAATTCTGCCAGACGCGCGCTGCGCATCGGCTTCGACTCGATCGAACTGCACATGGCGCACGGCTATCTGCTGCACGGCTTCATGTCGCCTTTGTCGAACAAGCGCGACGATCAGTACGGCGGCAGCTTCGAGAACCGCATGCGTTTCCCGCTGTCGATCGCGCGCGCGGTGCGCGCGGTTGTGCCGAATGAGGTGCCGCTCGGTGCGCGCATCACCGGCAGCGACTGGCGCGAAGGCGGACTGACGCCCGACGACGCGGTCAATGTCGCGAAGGCCCTGAAGGCTGAAGGTATCGACTTTCTCTGCGTCTCTTCGGGCGGCGTCGCGCTCGATGTCCGCAATCCGTCCGACCTGGGCTACAACGTGGCGATCGCCGCGCGGGTGAAACGCGAGGCGGGGATCGCGACGCGCGCCGTCGGCCTCATCGTCATGCCGGAGCAGGCCGAGGCGGTCGTTTCCAAGGGCGAGGCCGACATGGTGGCCCTCGGCCGCGCCATGCTCAACGACCCGCATTGGGGCTGGCACGCGGCGGCCGCGCTCGGCGCCGACATCAAGCTGCCGGTGCAGTACCTGCGCGCGGGGCCGAAGTTGTGGGCGCCCGCGGCGAAGCGGTGACATCTCCCGTCATTCCGCGGCGCCGCGCAGCGGCGAACCCGGAATCCGGAAGCAAATTCCGTGCGCCGGGCTGGATTCCGGGTCCGGCCTTGCAGGCTGGCCCGGAATGACGGCGTAGCTGATGCAAACCTTCGTCTTCCTCGCCGTGCTGTTCGCCGCGATGTGCCATGCCGGCTGGAACGCGCTGATCAAGACCGGGCTCGATCCGTTGCGCGCGACCACGTTGATCGCGATCGGCGCCGTCGCTGTGGCGCTGGCGTTGCTGCCGTTTGCGGGCCTGCCGAATGCAGCGGCCTGGCCGTGGCTCGTCGCCTCGATGGCAATTCACGTCTTCTATTTCGCCGGACTGATCGAGGCTTACCGCGCCGGCGATCTCGGCCAGGTCTATCCCATCGCGCGGGGGGCGGCGCCGCTGATGACTGCCACGGCCGCGACAGTGTTCGTCGGCGAGCATCTGTCTGCACCCGCCTGGGCCGGCATCGCCGCGCTCGCCGCCGGCGTGCTGCTTTTGTCGGCGCGCGGCGGCAGTGGGCTCGCCCATCTCGACCGCCGCGCCGTCGGCTTTGCGCTGTTCACGGCGGTGACCATCTGCGCCTATTCGGTCGTCGACGGCGTCGGCGCGCGCGCCTCCGGCAATGCGCCGGGCTATACCTTGTCGCTGTTCGTCGGCAACGGCATTTGCCTCGTGCTCTACGCGCTTGCGCGCGACGGCGTTCCGGTGCTGACGCCGCTGCCGCATCTGTGGCGGCGCGCGCTTCTCGGCGGAGCCATGCAGATTATGTCCTATGGCATCGCGCTATGGGCGATGACGCAGACGCCGATCGCCATCGTCGCGACGCTCCGCGAGACCAGCGTGCTGTTCGGCGCGATCATCGCCGTGGTCATGCTCAAGGAGCCGCTCAAGCCGGCGCGCATCGCTGCTGCCGTGCTGATCATGGCCGGCCTCGTCGCCATCCGGTTGAGCTAGAGCGCGAGCTCCGGGAATTCGCGTTCCATGCGCGCGAGATCGTCCTCGGTGTCGACGTCCCACAGCGTGGCAAGCTCGGCAACGGAATGGCCGAGCGCGGCAATGCGTTTGCGCGTCTCGGTAAGCACGGTGGGGACGCTCCAGGCCATGCCTTCGAACAGCGCCGGTTGCGGCGCCGTCGCGCCGATCAGCACGTAGCCGCCGTCCTCCGCCGGGATCATCACGACGTCGTGCGTATCGAGCGCCTCTGCGGCCTCGCGCAGGTGCTCGGGCGTCAACGCCGGGCAATCCGCACCGATCACCAGCGTCGGCACGTCGCCGAAGGCGGCAAGCATCCGCGCGCCGAGATCGCCTTCGGGCTGCCGCTTCAACGCGACCCTCAGGTCGCGGAAGCTGCGATGCGTGATATCGGGCGCGCACCAGAGCGTCACCCGTCCGATGTCTGCCGCAACGGCGGCCGCGACGGCACGCGCGGTCAACCGCTCCTGCAGCACCGCGGCGGCATGGGCACCGATGTCCGGGATGAGCCGCGTCTTGGCGAAGCCCGGCACCGGCGCCTTGGCGAGGATGGCGATGCTAGTTGCCGCCATGACCGTACGCGCGCGCCAGCCGCTTCGGATCGGCGCCGAGGAAGAAGGCGAGACGCAGCCGCCACATCGTCAGGATGGTGCGCAGCGTGCCGTGCGCGCGCCAGCGGCGCGGCGAGGTGGTCACGCGGGCACGCAAACACACGGGCCGCGACAGATGCTTGAGATTTGCCGACAGCGCGATGTCCTCCATCAGCGCAATCTCCGGAAAGCCGCCGGCGTGCGCGAAGGCGTCGCGTGTCACGAACATCGCCTGGTCGCCGGTGACGATACCGGAGAGGCGCGAGCGCAGGTTCATCGCCGCGGCAACGAGCGGTAGCGCTCCATCCGTGAAGCGCACGTCGAAGCGGCCCCAAACAGAGGGACCCGCGAGCGCAGTGCGGACAAGTTCGTCAGCGTCCTCCGGCAGGCGCGTGTCGGCGTGCAGGAACAGAAAGATATCGCCGGTGGCGGCGGCGGCCCCGGCATTCATCTGCACGGCGCGGCCGCGCGGCGAGGCCACCACGCGGTCGGCGAGGGCGCGCGCCAGCTCGGGCGTGCCGTCGCTGGAGAAGCCATCGATCACGATTACTTCCGCGCCGCGCTGACGCAGCGGCAGAAGCGCGGTGAGCGCCGCTTCGATGCCGGCCGCCTCGTTCAGCACCGGTATGACGATGGACAGCCGTGTCATTCGGCCGCTTCCTTTAGCGCGCCGCCGCAGCTCGAGCCCTGGCCGGCGGTGCAGCCGAAACAGTGACCGGCGACGCGGATCGGATGGCCGTTGAAATCGTCGCCCAGCAAATCGGAGAGATGCGCACGGGGTTTGCCTGCGCGCGCCAGCGGGAGGTCGAGCATCTGGTTGAAGTCGCAGTCGAAGAGGTAACCGCGCCAATCGACCGAGATCAGGCTCCGGCACATGACGCCATCGAGATTGGAGTCGAGATGCGCGTCCTGCAGCAGATGCAGATAGGAGGCGAACTCTCCCTTGCTCACGAGCATCGAGCCGAAGCGCTGAATCGGCATGTTGGCGAGCACGAACAGTCGGTCGAACACGATGCCGTGGTCCTCACCGAGGATGCGTTTGTAGTCGGCTTCAAGCGCGGCTTGACCAGGCGGCAGCGAAGGCCCCTGGGGATTGTAGACCAGATTGAGCACGAGGCGCTCGTCACGGCCGTAGCCGAGCGCATTGAGGCGCTTCAAGCCTGCAATCGACCGGTCGAACACGCCCTTGCCGCGCTGGCGGTCGACATTGTCGGCGAGATAGCAGGGCATGGACGCGACGATCTCCACCTGCTCGGCGGCGAGGAAGTCAGCGAGATCCTCCTGCTCGGGCTCCGACAGGATGGTGAGATTGCAGCGATCCATCACGCGCGCGCCGCTGGCGCGGGCGCCGCACACCAGCCGGCGGAAATGCGGATTGAGCTCCGGCGCGCCGCCGGTGATGTCGAGCGTGCCGATCTTGCGTCGCGTCAGAACGTCGAGGACGAGATCTACGGTGTCGTCCGACATTTCCTCGGTCCGGGTCGGCCCGGCATTGACGTGACAATGCACGCAAGACTGATTGCAGCGGTAGCCGACATTGACCTGGAGGGTATCGAGGCGGCCGCGGCGGAGCGCAGGGAAGGGGATGGCGTCGAGCAGCGGCAGCGTGTCGCGCATTGCGGGATTCCGGGTGGCGTCAGGCAATGTGCCACGCGCGCGAGGCCCGGGGCGCACAAATCGACGTGAGGATCAGCGCGCGAGCGCGGCCGCGACCGGGGCGGGAACGCCGATACGTCCGAAACCCGGCAACTTGATGCCCGGATGGCGCAGGTCGAGGCCGGCGACGAGGCCCAGCAGGTTGATTTCGATGCCTTCGACCCAGCCGATCTTGAGCGAGGCGAAGCCGCCGGCATTGACCTCGACGCCGGTGCGGCTGTCGGTCAGGCCGGCGTAGAAGCCGGCGCGCCAGTCGCGGCCGACGGCGTTGGGCGGCAAGGCGAGCCGCAGTTCGGGAACGGCGCGCAGCACGGCGGCGACGAACGAGTTGCTGTTCGGGCCCGGCCAGACGCGATAGCTGCCGGCCTCGGCGTAGGCGTAGGCCGTGACGGCCCGCTCGACGCGCGGGATCAGGCGCTCCGCCTGATCGCCGGCGATGTCAGCAATGGCAACCGGCGTCGCGCCGTACCAGCGGCCGTCGACCGGCCAGTTGTTGGTGCGCACCGGCGAGCCCCAGCCGACCACGTCGTAGCGCGTCCAGCGCGGGTCGCCGGCGCGCTTGAACACGATCCAGCTGTGCACGGCGAAGACGCTCTTCCAGGCGCCGGCGGTGCCGGTGAAGACGATGAGCCGCGCCTCTTTGTCCCGCGCGGCCGGCGGCAAGAGGCCCGCACTCGACCAGTCGGCGTCGCGCCACGAGCGCGGCGCATCGCTCGCCGCAAACAGCGCGGCGCGGGCGATGATCGGAAGGAAAAAGATGGCGAGGACGAGCAGCATCAGAACAGTGCGCGGTCGGCGGCGGAGCGTCATGGGTGAGACGCTAACATAGGTGCGATTTCGGTCGAAAACAGGGCCTAGCGCACCTGGTTGCCGCTGATCGAGAGCTGCGGATAGCGCGCCGCGTCGCGCACGAGATCGTCGCTCGCCACTTTGTCCCATTCCATGCCGACGATGGCGCCGTGGCGCGCCTCGGCGATCATGTTGCCGGTGACGGCGACATGGCCGGCGCCGGAGGCGACCGAGACGTCGATGCCGCGGCCGGCGCGGCGGACGACGTTGCCGGAGACGCTGACGTCGCGTTGATATTTGCCGGCGCCAACGCTGATGCCGGCCGAGGGCGCGTCCTCGATGACGTTGCCGGTCACGGCCGCGTCGGCCTCGACCGCGATGCCGACGCCGGCGGCGTCGGGCCCGCCCTGCGGCCGCGTCGGCTTCAGGTTCCGGATGACGTTGCCCTGGACTGTGGCGAGGCGGCCGCCCTCGTTGAAATTGGTCGTGACGACGCCGAGCGCGGCGCCGTCGACCGTGTTGCCCGAGATGACCGCGCCCTCGAAGCCGAATTCGGCGTAGAGCGCTACCTCGGCGATGGCGCCGCACTGATTGCCGACGACCTGCATGGCCGAAACCGCGTTGCCGCGCACGGCGGAGAAGGCGCAGCGGCGGATGATGTTGTTGCTGACGATGACGCCCGAGGCGCGGAAGACGTTCACGCCGTTGCCGTTCTCGCCGGTGCCGCCGCCCTGCGAGGCGATGTCCTCGATCGTATTGCCGGTGACGACGCTGCCGTCGTGGCGCTTCGCACTCTGCCAGACGCGGATGCCGCCATTGCCGGCGCCACGGATGGTGTTGCCACGAACCGTCACGCCGCGGCCGTCGGTCGAGAACAGCGCCGTGTCGGCGATGGTGACGATGGTGTTGTTCTCGACGACGCCGTCGCAGCCCTCGATCACGATGCCGTTGCCGTTGGCATTGCTCACGGTGCAATCGACGATGCGCACGGCTTTCGCCTGCACCAGATGAACGAGGCCGCGGTTCTTCGGCAGCGCGACGCGTGCGCCGTCGAACGTGAGACCGGAGAGTGTGATGCTGTCGCCGCCTTCCGCAGCGAGCAGCGCGTTGCCGCGCGTGAACACAAGTTTTGTGGCGCCGCGCACGCCGATGAGCTGCGCGCCGGCGGGCAGGCGGAGCGCGCCGGTGCGGTAGACGCCCGGCGCGAGCACCAGAGGTGTGCGTACACGCGCGGCTTCGTCGATCGCGCGCTGGAGCCGCACGCTCTGGTCATCGGTGGCGCCGGAACGAACGCCGTACCGCGCGGCGTCGATCCCGTGCGCGGGCAGGGGTGCGGCGCGCGCCGCGGCCGGCGCGAGCGCGGCGGCGGCCGAGCCGGCCAGCAGGGTGCGGCGGTCGAGCGGTGGATGCGGCATCGGCGGCATTGTGCCGCCGCGAGGTTAACGCCGTGCTGCCGCGGCAAATGCCATCAAAATAGCCTCGCCGGCGCGGGCAAGGTCGGTCGCGGTTACCCTGCGGTTCGCGCCCTTGCGCCGGGGCACGCGCGCGAGCGGCGGCACGTGCACGAAGGCCGCCAGGCGCGGGCCCTTCGATGCTGCGGCCGCTTCGGCGCCGCGCCACGCGATGTAATTGCAAAGATAGCGGCCGGCATCGCGCGACAGATAGGCCGGAACCCGCGCCGTTCGCGCGGCGGCCAGCAGCGCGACGACGGGCGCGGGGATACGCCGCGCCGCCGGCCCGCCGGGCAGGATGGCGTTACGGCTCAGGGAGGTATTCGTCGCGTCGGGCAGCAAGGCCAGCGCATTGCGCGCCCGCTTCTCGACGCGGATGCGCTTCTCGCGCGTGGCGACGCCGAACATCAGGAGTGCGTCCGGTCTGTGCCGGGCGATGAGCTGCGGCAGCTCGCGGTCGACCGCAGCGTAGCTGGTCGTGAAGACATGGCCGACGAGACGTATCTCCGCCAGCCCCGGCCGGTTCAGCCGCGCCAATCGATGCACCAGCGGCGTCGTCGGATTGACCGGCGCGCCGGGGAAGGGGCCGAAGCCGGTGATGAGGATGGTGGTGGTCATAGTCCCAGCAGAGCCGCGATCTCTTCGACCGCCAAAGTCGGCGCCAGCATGCCGGCGGCGACCGCGGCCTCGGCCGACTTCAGTTTCGTGCGCACGGCGGGATCGCTACGCAGGCGGGCTGTCAGCCGCTCCTCAAGCATGGTCCACATCCATTTGACCTGCTGCGCGCGGCGGCGTTCGTCGCGCTCGCCGGTCGCGCCGAGCTTCTCCTTGTGCTCAAGCACCTTCGCCCACAGTTCGGGGACGCCGTTGCCGGTCAGCGCCGAGTAGGTGATGACCGGCGGCGACCATGTCACAGAAGCGCGCGTCAGGATGTTGAGCGCGCCGCGGAAGTCGGCCGCCGCGATCCTGGCGCGCTCGATATTGTCGCCGTCGGCCTTGTTGACGGCGATCAAGTCGGCCAGCTCCACCACACCCTTCTTCAAGCCCTGCAATTCATCGCCCGCGCCGGCGACCATCAAGAGCAGGAAGAAGTCGGTCATGTCGGCGACCGCGGTCTCCGACTGGCCGACGCCAACCGTCTCGACGATGACGACGTCATAGCCGGCCGCCTCGCACAGCAGCATGGTCTCGCGCGTCTTGGCGGCGACGCCGCCGAGCGTGCCGGAGGCGGGCGAGGGGCGGATGAAGGCGGCGGGATCGACGGCGAGCCGTGCCATGCGCGTCTTGTCACCGAGGATCGAACCGCCCGACCGGCTCGACGAGGGATCGACCGCCAGCACCGCGACCTTGTGGCCGTGCTCCGTGAGATAGGTGCCGAGCGCGTCGATGGTGGTCGATTTGCCGGCGCCCGGCGCGCCGGTGATGCCGAGCCGCACCGCCTTGCCGGTCAAAGGCAAAAGCTCCTGCACCAGCCGATGCGCGTCGCTGCGGTGGTCGGCCCGCTTGCTCTCGATCAAGGTGATCGCGCGCGCCAGGCTGGCGCGATCGCCAGAGCGGATGCCGGATGCGAGCGTGGAGGCATTGGCCGGTTTCATCGCGCGGCTTGCAGCGTTCGCGGCGACGTCACTCCGCCGCCCTTTGGTCGTGGCCGAGCCGATGGTGCAGCGTCTTCAGGAGCTTCTCCGCCGCCTCAGAGATCACCGTACCGGGCGGGAAGATCGCCTCGGCGCCGGATTTCAGCAGCGCGTCGTAATCCTGCGGCGGCACCACGCCGCCGACCACGATCATGATGTCGTCGCGGCCCTGGCTCGCGAGCTCCTTCTTGAGCTCGGGCACCAGCGTCAGATGCGCGGCGGCGAGCGAGGAGACGCCGAGCACGTGCACGTCGTTCTCGACCGCCTGGCGTGCGGCTTCCGCCGGCGTCGCGAACAGGGGGCCGATGTCGACGTCGAAGCCGAGATCGGCAAATGCCGACGCGATGACCTTCTGGCCGCGGTCGTGGCCATCCTGGCCGATCTTGGCTACCAGCAGGCGCGGGCGGCGGCCTTCGGCGGCCTCGAAGCTCTCGACCAGATGCTTCACCCGTTCGACCGCGCCGGTCATGCCGACCTCCCGCTTGTAGACGCCGGTGATGGCCTTAATCTCGGCGCGGTGGCGCCCGAACACCTTCTCCAGCGCCATCGAGATCTCGCCGACGGTCGCCTTGGCACGCGCCGCTTCGATCGCGAGCTCGAGCAGGTTGCCGTTGCCGGTGGCCGCGCGGGTCAGCGCATCGAGTGCCTCCTGCAGGGCCGACGGATTGCGCTCGGCCCGCAAGCGCGCCAGCTTCTCGAGTTGGTTCGCGCGCACCGCCGCATTGTCGACCTTGAGCACCTCGATCGGCGCTTCGTCGGTCGGCTGGTACTTGTTGACCCCGATGACCGCCTGGTGGCCGCTATCGATGCGCGCCTGCGTCTTGGCGGCGGCCTCCTCGATGCGCAGCTTCGGGATGCCGGCCTCGATCGCCTTGGCCATGCCGCCGAGACCCTCGACCTCCTCGATGTGGCCCCAGGCCTTCTTCGCCAGTTCGTAGGTGAGGCGCTCGACGTAGTAGGAGCCGCCCCACGGATCGACGATGCGCGTCGTGCCGCTTTCCTGCTGCAGCACGATTTGAGTATTGCGCGCGATGCGCGCCGAGAAGTCGGTCGGCAAGGCAAGGGCCTCGTCGAGCGAGTTGGTGTGCAGCGACTGCGTGTGCCCCTGCGTCGCCGCCATCGCCTCGATCATGGTCCGGGCGACGTTGTTGAACACGTCCTGTGCCGCCAAGGACCAGCCGGAAGTCTGCGAGTGCGTGCGCAACGACAGCGAGCGCGCGTCCTCCGGGTTGAAGGGCTTGATGAGCTTCGCCCACAGCATGCGCGCGGCGCGCAGCTTGGCGATCTCCATGAAGTAGTTCATGCCGATCGCCCAGAAGAACGAGATGCGCGGCGCGAACTGGTCGACAGTGAGCCCTGCCTTCATGCCGGCGCGGACATATTCGACGCCGTCGGCGAGCGTATAGGCGAGCTCGAGATCCTGCGTCGCGCCGGCCTCCTGCATGTGATAGCCGGAGACCGAGATCGAATTGAACTTCGGCATCTCGGTCGAGGTATAGGCGAAGATGTCGGAGATGATGCGCAAGCTGGGTCCGGGCGGATAGATGTATGTGTTCCGGACCATGAATTCCTTGAGGATGTCGTTCTGAATGGTGCCGGAGAGCTTGGCGTGCGGCACGCCCTGTTCTTCCGCCGCGACAACGTAGAGCGCGAGGATGGGAAGCACCGCGCCGTTCATGGTCATCGACACGCTCATCTGGTCGAGCGGGATGCCCGAGAACAGCGTGCGCATGTCGTAGATGGAGTCGATCGCGACGCCGGCCATGCCGACGTCGCCGGCGACGCGCGGATGATCCGAGTCGTAGCCACGATGCGTGGCGAGATCGAAAGCGATCGACAGGCCCTTTTGACCGGCGGCGAGGTTGCGGCGGTAGAAGGCGTTGGAATCTTCCGCCGTCGAGAAGCCGGCGTACTGGCGGATGGTCCACGGCTGCGCGGTGTACATGGCCGGGTAGGGGCCGCGCAGGAACGGCGCCTTGCCGGGATAGGTGTCGAGGAAGTCGAGGCCTTCGACGTCGCTCTCGCCGTAGACCGGTTGCACCGGGATGCCTTCGGGCGTGAGCCAGGGCTCCGCCCTGGCGCCGCTCTCAATGCGCGCGTCGGCGAAGTCGACGGTGGCGAAGTTCGGAATCCGGCTCATGGCTTGCTCACAATATCATGGGCGGCTTGAAGCGTCGCGAGCACGTCGCAGCCCACATAGATATAGGTCTTCACCCCGCCGGCGTTCCACGCGGCCTCGTGCGCTCCGGGGCGGCCGGCGAGATGGACGATGGCGCCAGCGGCGCTGAGCGCTTTGGCGGCCTCGACGGCCTGCGCGTCGTACACCTTGTCCGACGAGCATAGGCAGGCGACCTCGGCGCGCGAGGTCTTGAAGGCGGCGACCATGGCAGCGTGATCGGGGAAGCCGTCATTGCCGACGGATTCGAGGCCGCCGGCCTCGTAGAAATTCCTGGCGAAGGTCGCGCGCGCGGTGAAGTCCGACACCTTGCCGAGATTGGCGAGGAAGACCTTCGGCCGCGCGCCGGTCTTCCGCAGGATGGCGTCGGACTTGTCGCGCAGGCGTTCGAACGGTTCGGCGAGGCGGATCGACGGCAGGGGTTCGATGGTCGGCTCCGCGCCCGCCTCCTTCGGCAGCGGCGCTTGCGCCACGTTCAGAACGCGCGCGGCGTTCTCGTGCAGGTTCGGATAATCGCTGGTGCCGGTGATCGGGTCCTTGCGGCGCGCTGCCGCGGCCTGCCGGTTCTCGCGCACGGCGGCGACATCACGCTGGATCATTCCCTGCTCAAGCGCGGCCCAGGCGCCGCCGGCCTTGTCGTAGGTCTGGAAGAGCGCCCATGCTGAGGCGCATAGCGCATCCGTCAGGTGCTCGATCGCGCCGGAGCCGGCGGCCGGGTCAGCGACCTTCGCCAGGTTTGCCTCCTCGAGCAGGACGAGCTGCGTGTTGCGCGCCACGCGCCGCGCGAAAGCGTCGGGCAGGCCGATTGCCGCCGTGTGCGGCAGAACGGCGATGTTGTCGGCGCCGCCGACGCCCGCTGCGGTGACGGCGATGGTCGTGCGCAGCATGTTCACGTAAGGGTCGCGCTGGGTGAGCATGCGCCACGCGGTCTCGGCGGCCACCGTCGCGCGGCGCGGCGCGAGGCCGCAGGCCTCCTCGGCGCGCGCCCACAGCTTGCGGATGGCGCGGAACTTCGCGATGGTCAGGAATTGGTCGGCGTCGGCCGCGAGGCGGAAATAGATCATGCTGCGCGCCTGGTCGAGCGGCACGCCGGCTGCGTCCAGCGCGCGCAGGCAATCGACTGCGGCGGCAAGCGCGAACGCCAGTTCCTGGGCTTCCGAGCCGCCGGCATTGTGCACGATCCGGCCATCGGCGACCGCGAACGGACCGCGATAGCCTTGCTCGGCGAGGGCGCGGATCATGCCCGCCATGCGCTTGGACAATTCGCTCCAAGGCGCCGGCGTCGCGCCGGACGCGGCGTAGCCGCCGATCGGGTTGATGCTGGCGCGCAGGTCGACGGTGTCGGGCGACAGGCTGCGGCTCTTCACCAGATCCGCAATGAGCGGAACGGCCTGACGTGTCGCCGGGCTCAGGTTCAGGTCGATCGTGATCGCGTCGAGCGCGATGCCGTCGAGCGTTTGCTTAAGCGCATCGGGCGTCGCCGGCAATCCGTAGCCGTTGGCATTGAGCGAGCCGGCAAAGATGAGGGTGAGTCCGCTTGCGCCGTTCTGGAGATCGTCCAGCGCCTGCTTGTTTGCCGCCGTGGGGTCAGGATGATCGATCCGCTGCATCACCGTCCAGGGCTGGCCGGACGTGCGGCCTCGGACCGCAGCCGCGCCGGCGGCGCGGGCGTACAGGGGCTCGATCGCGATGCCGTCGTAGGTCTTCGAGATCAGCCGGTCGAAGGGCCGGTCCTTGAGCGCCTTCTCGACCAGGCGGACCCAGTCGGCCCGGTCAGTGGCGGGAAATTCGGCGGCGAGAGCGAGGTCTTGGTGCACTGCGGTATCGGACATCCCGGCAAAATGCCACGGATGGCGGGCAGCGCCAATGCGGGGGTTTGCGGAGCCACGGCAAGGCCGGCGGGCCCCGGACCGGTCATACTCCGCGGCCGGAGCGGTCACCGCGGCGGCAGCTTCTCGATCTTCTCGTCCTTGAACCGTGTGGCGGCGTCGGCGATGCGCGTGCCGGCCACGATCAGGTCGGGCGCGATCTCGGCGAGCGGTATCAGTACGAAGGCGCGTTCGAACAGGCGCGGATGCGGCACGATTAAATCTTTGTCGTTCAGGGAGACACCGTCATAGGTAATGATGTCGATGTCGGCGGAGCGCGGCCCCCAGCGCTGTTCCCGCGTCCGGTCGCGTCCCAATGCGCGTTCCACCTCGTGCGCCCGCGCCAGCAAAGGATGCGGCGCGAGCGAGGTTTCCACGGCAATGCAGAGGTTGATGAACGGCGCCTGATCGGTCACGCCCCACGGCGCCGTGCGGTAGTCGGACGAGCGCGCGAGGAGACGCACATCCGTTCCGTCGCAGAGCATGGCGACCGCCCGGTCGAGAATGGCGCGGCTGTCGCCGACATTGCCGCCGAGCGCGAGGTACGCCCGGCTCATCGGCGCGCGGGGCGCGCGCGCACAATGTGCACGCCGACGTCGCTGAAGGTCGCGGCGACCGGTGCGTGCGGCTTGTGGATGGTCACGGCCACCTTTTCGACACGCGGAAACGCCGAAAGGATCGTGTCGGCGACGGCCCCGGCGGCGGCCTCGATCAGCCGGAAGCGATGGCCGAGGAAAGCCTCTGTCGCGCGGGTGACGACCTGATCGTAGGACACGGTGTCGGCGACCTTGTCGCTGCGCGCCGCGCCGGACAGATCGATGTCGAGTTCGATGTCGATGCCGAAGGTCTGCCCGACTTTGGCCTCGTGCGACATGACGCCGTGATAGGCGTGCAGGGTGAGGCCCTTGATGAAGATGCGGTCGGTCATCGCGCCGCCCTCTCGATTGCCGCCGCGACGCGAAGCGCCTGCACCATCTCGCGCACGTCGTGCACGCGCAGGATCGCCGCGCCGTCGCGCGCGGCAATGAGGTGCGTGGCGATGGAGCCGCCGATCCGCTCGCCCGGCTCCGACGGCGAGATCGAATTGATGAAGCGCTTGCGCGACGCGCCGACGAGGAGCGGCAGGCCGAAACGTTTGAATTCGGCAAGCCGGCCGAGGCAGATGATGCTCTGCTCCGGCGTCTTGCCAAAGCCGATGCCCGGATCGAGCACGATTTTGTCGCGGGCAATGCCGGCCTGAGCCGCGATCTCCAGCGAGCGGGCGAAAAAGGCGATCACGTCGGCGACGATGTCGATGCCTGCATCGGCCGCGACGCGATTGTGCATCACGATCACCGGCACGCCGCGGCGCGCGACGAGCGGCGCCATGTTCACGTCGCGCTGCAGGCCCCAGACGTCGTTGACGATCGCCGCGCCGTTGTCGAGCGCCCAGGCCGCGACATCGGCCTTGACGGTATCGATCGACACCGGCGCGCCGAGCTTCACCACCGCGGGCAGCACCGGCTTTAGCCGCGTCAGTTCCTCGTCGGCCCCGACGCCCTTGTTGCCGCCATACGGCCGGGTCGACTCGGCGCCGATGTCGAGGATGTCAGCCCCGCCATCGATCATCTCCCGCGCATGCGCGATCGCGACCGCCGGATTGAAGAACTGCCCGCCGTCCGAGAACGAGTCGGGCGTGACATTGAGAATGCCCATCACCGCCGGCCGGCCGCGCGCGATGAGAGCGGCGAGCGGATCGCGTGCCGGCTCCGCGGGAGTGGTCATGGGGCTGGCGGTCGTCATAGGCTGGCTTTGCCCCCGCGCCCCGGCGGCTGTCAAGGATGGGGCATCCGGCTCCGGCGCGCTCAATACCTGATCTTGAGCGGCAATTCCCGGGCGTTCTCGATCCAGCGCGCGACGGCGCGTTCGGATGGCAGGAGCCGCACCAGCTTGCGCTTGCTGTTGGCCTCGGCCATCGCCTGGGCGAGCTTGGCCGGATTGCGGACCTTGAGCTCCTTGACGGTGTCGACGCCGGCCGCGGCGAGCAACTCGGCATATTCCCGGCTGACGCCCTTGACCCGCATGCGGTCGGCGCCATTCGCCCAGCACAGGAGCTTGCGCGGATCGAGGCCGGTCTTTTCGGCCAGCGCGCGGCGCTGCTTCAGGGTGCAGGCCTTGTCGAGCAGGCTCGCGGTCGAGCGGATGCCGTGCGCCTTCAGCTTGGCGGCGACGCCATCGTCGATATCCGTGATATCGGTGATCGGATAAGGCATGTTCGACCTGCGCCCCCCGCGCCGGCGCTTAAGGCGTCAGACGAACTGCGACAGGCCAGGCACGGCGCCGACGATCTCGCCGACGGTGTCCTCGCCCGCTTTCTCGCGGGCGAAGGCGAGTGTTTCGCGGGCGACGCCCTGGACCTGGCCCATCGAAAGGCCAGCGGCCATCATCTTGGTGCCGGCGCCCATGATGCCGCCGAGCGCGAACATGCCGCCGCCGCTGGCATCGACGCCGCCTTGCGCCTCCATCAACTCGATTGCGCCGGGCATCCGCTCGAGCAGGGCCTGCACCTTGTCGGGCGGACCCTCCTTGCGGAGGAATTCGAACATGATTGCAAGGGCTTTTTCGGCTGCGCCCCTGTCGACACCGACATTGGCGACGAGCCTGGAGATGAGTTCGTCCATGGTCCCCTCACTCCCGCACTACCGGCGGGTTCCGATCATATTGACCGTCATCGCGCGCTCTGACAAGCGCGCTGCTGCAATAACAATGCACCCTCGTGTCGCGCGCCGCGGTCAATTCTTCGATGACTTAGGTCAAACGAAGCATCCGTCGAAAGTCGCGACGGTGACTTGGTGCGGCCTGACTTGCTCGTCGTGTCGATCAAGCTTGCGACGAGAATGCGCCGAGCGCGCGCGAGGTTTCATACCGCCCGCGCCCTTTTCAGGACCGGCATGCGTTGCTAGCGTGACGCGATTAACGTCACGGGAGAGCCGGATATGAGCACAATCGACGCCGTCCTGAGCCAGATCGATCGCGATTTCGATCAGAGCGTCGAGCGCCTGTTCGCACTCCTGCGCATCGCTTCGATTTCGACCGATCCGGCCTACAAGGAGCAGTGCCGCGCCGCCGCCGAGCACGTTGCCGCCGACCTCAAATCGATTGGTTTTACCGCAGAAGTGCGGCCGACGGCCGGACATCCGGTCGTGGTGGCCAAGGCGAACGGCGTCACGGGGCCGCGCGTGCTTTTTTACGGACATTATGATGTCCAGCCGGTCGACCCGCTGAGCCTCTGGAAGACCCCGCCGTTCGAGCCGCGCATCGACACCCTTCCGGATGGGCGCAAGATCATCGTCGCCCGAGGCGCCTGCGACGACAAAGGCCAGGCGATGACCTTCATCGAGGCCTGCCGCGCCTTCCACAAGGTCACCGGCAAGCTGCCGGTGCCGATCACCACCATGATCGAGGGCGAGGAGGAATGCGGCTCCAAGAACCTGTTCTCGTTCGTCCGCGAGAATGCCGACGAGTTCAAGCTCGATCTTGCGCTCGTCTGCGACACGGCGATGTGGGACCCGGCCACGCCGGCGGTGACCACCTCGCTCCGCGGGCTCGTCTACGAGGAGATCAAGATCACTTGCGCCGACCGCGACCTGCATTCCGGCGTGTTCGGCGGCGCGGCTCAGAATCCGCTGCGGCTTCTGTCGAAAATCCTCGGCGCGATGTGGGATGACGACGGCCGCGTGACTATTCCTGGATTCTATGACGGGGTGAAAGATCTGCCGGCCGACATCAAGGCCGATCTCGCCGCGCTCGATCTGACGGAGGACAAGTTCCTCGGGCCCATCGGGCTGAAAAAATCATCCGGCGAGAAGGGCCGACTGCTGATCGAGCAGATCACGACGCGGCCGACCGCCGAAATCAACGGCATGATCGGCGGCTATACCGGGGAGGGCGCCAAGACCGTCATCGCCGGCGAGGCGAGCGCGAAGGTCTCGTTCAGGCTGGTCGGCGACCAGGACCCGCACAAGATCCGCGACGCCTTCCGTGCCTTCGTGCGCGCCCGGCTGCCTGCCGACTGCAAGGTCGATTTCGGCGATTTCGGCGCCGCGCCGGCAATCCAACTCGCTTACGACAACCCGGCGCTCACCAAGGCGCGCGCGGTGCTCGCCGAGGAGTGGGGCAACAAGGCGGTGACGGTCGGCGCCGGCGGCTCGATCCCGATCGTCGCCGACTTCAAGAACGTCTTGGGGATGGACTCGCTACTGGTCGGTTTCGCACTCGACGACGACCGCGTGCATTCGCCGAACGAAAAGTTCGACATCACCTCCTACCACAAGGGTATCCGCTCCTGGGCGCGCATCCTCGACGCGCTGGCGAAAGGCTGAGGCGGCCGGCGGAAACAAAAAAGGCCGGGCGTTAGCCCGGCCTTTTCGTTTCGGTGTCGCGAACGGCTTTAGAAGCCGCGGCGGCGGACTTTCTTGGCTGCCTTGCGGGCGGCGTAGCGCGCGTCGCGCGCCGCCTTCTGCTCGGCCAGCAGCCGCTCTTCTGCCTCGGCCTTTTCGGCGGCGATCAGGCGCTCGAGCTCTTCCTGCTCCTTGCGCGCCTTTTGGGCGATTTCCGCCTGGCGGGCCGCCTCGGCGGCGAGTTCCGCCTCGCGGGCCTTGCGGGCGGCTTCGCGCTCGGCGTTACGCTTGTCACGTGCTTCGACGATGGCGCGCCGCGCAGCCTCTTTCTCGGCGAGGCTCGGATCCTGGGCGGCGGTGCGGAACTTCTCCAGCAGCGCCTTCTTGGCGGCTGCAGCGGCGCTCTGACGGTCACGCAGGTCGGGAGTCTGGAAGCTCATCTATTCTCCGGTGAGGTGGGTTGGTGCCGCGGAGCGGCGCTAATTCGATGCACGGTATGTATCCAGCGCACGCCCACTCCGCAAGCCATGCGCCGCGAAGAGGTGTCATGTAGAAAAATGGGGCTCTAGTTCTTGAGCTTGTAGCCGGTGCGGAAAATCCACCAGATCACGGCCAGGCAGATGAACAGGAAAACCAGGGTCATCGCCAGGCTGATGGTCGGGCTCACGTCGGCCACCTCGAAGAAGCTCCAGCGGAAGCCGCTGATCAGATAGATGACCGGATTGGCGAGCGTGATCTTCTGCCAGAGCGGCGGCAGGACGTGGATCGAATAGAAGGTCCCGCCGAGGAAGGTCAGCGGCTGCACGATCAGCAGCGGTACGATCTGCAGCTTCTCGAAGCCGTCCGCCCAGACGCCGATGATGAAGCCGAGCAGACTGAACGTGACCGAGGTCAGCACCATGAAGGTGATCATCCAGAACGGGTGCGCGATGGTGAGCGGCACGAACAGTACCGAGGTGGCCAGGATGATAAGGCCAAGAATGATCGACTTGGTCGCGGCGGCGCCGACGAAGCCGATGACGATCTCGAGGAACGAGATCGGCGCCGACAGGAGCTCGTAGATCGAGCCGACGAAGCGCGGGAAATAGATGCCGAACGAGGCGTTCATCGTGCTCTGGGTGAGCAAGGTGAGCATGATCAGGCCCGGGACGATGAACGAGCCGTAGTTCACGCCCTCGATTTCCGAGATGCGTGAGCCGATTGCTGCCCCGAATACGACGAAATAGAGGGCGGTCGAAAGGACAGGCGACACGATGCTTTGCGCAAGCGTGCGGCCGGTCCGCATCATCTCGGTCGTGTAGATGGCGGCGATGGCGCGGAAATTCATGGCGCGCTCCGCGGCTCGTTGACGAGGCCGACGAAGATCTCCTCGAGCGAGGACTGGTCGGTGTGCAGGTCGCGGATGCGGACCCCGGATTTGCTCAGTTCGCCGAGCAGCGTAGCGACGCCGGTCCGCTCGACCCTGGTGTCGTAGTCGTAGATCAGCTCATGGCCCTCGCCGCCGATCGCGAGGTTGAACGCGGCGAGGCCCTCGGGAACCGCGGCGAGCTTGTCGGCGACATGAAGCACGAGACGCTTCTTCCCGAGCTTGCGCATCAGCTCGGTCTTTTCCTCGACCAGGATCATCTCGCCCTTGTTGATGACGCCGACGCGGTCGGCCATGTCCTCGGCTTCTTCGATGTAGTGCGTGGTGAGGATGATGGTCACGCCTGAGTCGCGAAGGTCGCGGATCACCTGCCACATGTCCTTGCGCAACTCGACGTCGACGCCCGCCGTCGGTTCGTCAAGGAACAGGATCGCCGGCTCGTGGCTGAGCGCCTTGGCGATGAGGACGCGGCGCTTCATGCCACCGGACAATTGCACGACCTTCGTGTCGCGCTTGTCCCAGAGCGACAGGTCTCTGAGGACTTTTTCGACAAAGGCCGGGTTCTTCGGCTTGTTGAACAGTCCGCGCGACATCGTGACGGCAGCCCACACCGTCTCGAACGGCGCCATCATGATTTCCTGTGGCACCAGCCCGATCAGCGAACGTGCGGCGCGATAGTCGGTGATGATGTCGTGGCCGTCGACGGAGACCGTCCCGCCGGTCGGGCGCAATATCCCGCAGATGATACCAATGAGCGTCGTCTTGCCGGCGCCATTGGGGCCGAGCAGGGCGAAGATCTCGCCGCGGCGTATGTCGAGATTGATCTCCTTGAGCGCCTGGAAGCCCGAGTCGTAGGTCTTGGTCAGGCGGGAGATGGAAATGATTGGCGACATGAATGGCGGATGCGGCAAAGAGGGTGGGCAGGGCGGGATGTAGGCCCTCTATCCGGGTCACGCCAGAGCCGGCGCAAGCCGCCTGCTATCACCGTTGCCGAAATGCCACGCCGCTCAGGCAGCGTCCGCCAGTGCGGTGAGGTCGCTCAGCACACGCTCCGGCGGGAAGTCGGGGTACTCGTCCGGGTTCTTCGCCCGGTTGATCCACTGCGCGTGGAAGCCGACCGAGACCGCCGCCATTACGTCCCAGCGATTCGACGAGACGAAGGTGACATCGCCGGGTTTGCATTTGAACCGCTGCGTGACGAGGCCGTAGACCTCCGGTCGCGGCTTGAACATCTTCAGCACGTCGACTGAGAGCACCGCGTCGAGGTCGTCGCGCACATTGGCGCCATCGACTGCGCCGTCGAGCATCTCGGGCGAGCCGTTCGAGAGGATGCCCGTCTTGTGGCCCTTCGATTTCAGCGTCTGCAGCGCGACGCGCGCGTCGGGAAAGGCGTCGAGGTTGAAGTAGGCCTGCAGCAATTGCGGCTTGAGCGCCTTGTCGACCGAGGGTACGCGCGCGAGCGCGAAGTCGAGCGCGCGCTCGGTGAGCGTCCAGAAAGGGGCGTAGCGGCCGGCCAGCGTCAGCGTCCATGAATATTCGAGCTGCTTGGTGCGCCAGATTTCCGACATGCGGTCGGCGTCGGGCCCGGCCTTGTCGCGAAAACGGCCGATCGCCGCATGCACGTCGAACAAGGTGCCGTAGGCATCGAAGACGAAAATGGACATGGTCACCTCAATGATCGAAAATCGGCGCCGCTCGCTTAGCATGCGTGCGGCGCGTGCGCATGACACCATGCCGTGAAGGAGCCTTGCAATGGCGGACTGGTCGCAAACCTGGACCTTCTTCGAGGGTGAGTGGCACGAGGGCAATGTGCCGTTATGGGGGGTGCGCACGCACGCGATCTGGCTCGGCTCCTCGGTGTTCGACGGCGCGCGCGTGTTCGAGGGCGTCGCGCCCGATCTCGACCTGCATTGCACGCGCGTCAATGCATCGGCGAAATCGATGCATCTCAAGCCGCTCGTCTCGACGGATGAATGGATGGGTTTCGCGCGCGACGGCATCAGGAAATTCGCAGCCAACACGGCGGTTTACGTGCGGCCAATGTACTGGGCCGAGCGTGCAGGCCCCCTGTCGCTGCCGGGCGATCCGGAATCGACGCGCTTTGCGCTGTCGCTCTACGACGTGCCGATGAAGCAGCCGACCGGCTTTTCCATCACGCTGTCGCCTTACCGGCGCCCGGCGCCGAAGACAGCGCCGCTCGACGCCAAGGCGGGCTGCCTCTATCCGAACAATGCGCGCGCGATGCTGGAAGCGCGCTCGCGCGGCTTCGACAATTGCGTCGTCTGCGATCTCGTCGGCAATGTCGCCGAGCTCGCCAATTCGAACCTGTTCATCGTCAAGGACGGCGTCGTGCGCACGCCGATCGCCAACGGCACGTTCCTTTCCGGCATCACGCGCCGGCGCGTCATCGGCCTGTTGCGCGGCGCCGGCGTCGAGGTGCGCGAGGACGTGCTGCGCTATGCCGACGTCGCCGCAGCCGACGAGATATTCTCGACCGGCAATGCCTCGAAGGTGCTGCCGGTGACGCGGATTGACGACCGCGCGCTGCAGCCGGGCCCGATCTTTCGCAAGGCGCGTGAATTGTACTGGGCCTACGCCCATTCCTGAAAAGCAGAACGGCCGGCGGTTGCCCGCCGGCCGTCCGGATGTCGTCTGCCTGACGAGAACTACTTCGTCGCCGCCGTGAACATCTGCTCGACGTGTTCCCAGTTCACCATGTGATCGAGGAACGCCTTGAGATAGTCGGCGCGGCGGTTGCGGTAGTCGATGTAGTAGGAGTGCTCCCACACGTCGCAGCCGAGAATCGGCGAGGCGCCGTGCACCAGCGGGTTCTCACCGTTCGGCGTCTTCATGATGGCGAGCTTGCCGTCCTTGACGGCGATCCAGGCCCAGCCGGAGCCGAACTGGGTCATGCCGGCCTGCGCGAAGTCCTCCTTCACCTTGGCGAGGCCGCCGAGGTCCTTGTCGATCGCCGCCTGCAGCTTGCCCGGAAGTTTGTCGCCGCCGCCGTTCGGCTTCATCCATTGCCAGAAGTGGATGTGGTTGTAGTGCTGGCCGGCATTGTTGAAGAGGCCCTGGTTCTTGCCGTAGGCGCCCTTGACCACCTCTTCGAGCGACTTGCCCTCCAGCCCCGAGCCTTCCAAGAGCTTGTTGCCGGTGTCGACGTAAGCCTTGTGATGCTTGTCGTGGTGATATTCGAGCGTCTCGCGCGACATGTACGGCGCCAGCGCATCGTATGCGTACGGCAGATCCGGCAGCTTGAACGACATAAGCTCCTCCTCGCGGCAAACTCTGTTTGAAAAACCCCTATCGCGTTGAACCCCGCCGTCCGGCGCGAGTTCCCGTGATGGAAATCTAATTAGGCTCTGGGCGCGCCGGCGGCAACCGGCGGGTTCCACGGGTGCTGGCGGTGGCTCGTTCGCCTTGGTCGGCCTGTCACGAGGGCTTTGCCGCGCCGCTCAGGCTTAACAAGCTATGAAGGTCCTGCGTGGTATTCTGGGATCACCGGTTGCGGTCACGTGCTGAATTGGCAAGAATTGCGCGTGATCTGAATAGCTTAGCTACTTTTTAGGCGCCGCGGGGACCGGCGCCCGGACGAGGAGGATGCCGTGCGGATATCGACCGTTCTGATGATTGTGGGTGCGCTGGCGCTGGTTTTCGGGGTCATCGTGATCGGTTTCGGCATTCCGGTCCAGGAATTCAGCTTCGGTAATACGCTGATCATGGCCGGCGCGACGGTCGCGACCGGTGGCCTCATCGTTATCGCACTCGGCGCGGTGACGGGCCAGTTGCAGCACCTCAACGATGCGCTCGCCCATCCGCAGGTGGCCGCGCAGCCGCACGAGCAGTTCGAGCCGATCGCGGCCGGGCCTGCGCCTAGCGCAGCGGCCGAGCCGCAGCCCTTCGAGCCACGGGGACCCGCAAGCCCGCCGCCATTCCCGATGCCAGCCGAGCCTGCGCCGATGTTGCGCAATCCGGAAGAGCCGGTCGAGGTCGAGGACGACGTGTCGCTGTCGCCGCAGCAGCCTGCCCCCGAGGCACCTGCGCAGGACGAGCGTGCCCGCGGTTTGCCGGCGTGGATGCGTCCGCGCCAGGAGCCGGCGAAAGATCGCCCATCCATCTTCGACTCGATGTGGCCGCCGGAGAACAAGATGTTCGGCCGTGCCGGTGCGGACGTGAAGACCGAGCCGGCGCCGTCTGAAGAGCCGCCGGCGCCGGAGCCCACGGCCGTGGAAGAAGCCGCCCCCGCAATGGCGACACCTGCGGAGGCCCCGTCCGCCGAGGAGCAGCCGAAGCCGCGCGCCGTCGCCATCCTGAAGTCCGGCGTCGTCGACGGCATGAGCTACACGCTCTACGTCGACGGCTCGATCGAGGCAGAATTGCCGCAGGGTACGCTGCGCTTCGCCTCGATTCACGAGTTACGCGCCCATCTCGAACAGAACGGCTGAAGGCAAAGCGCGCGGCTCCCAAGTCGTTCCCAGCATAGCCCAAGTGTAGGGCCGCACCCGGCATGGTTTCGTCTTGCCGGGAGGACGGCACGCCAGTAATATTTCAATATTGGTCTCTTCGTCGCCCGGATTCTACGCGTGAATGCGGCGCATGATTCCGGCGGCGATCGGCTGGGAAGCGGGGGGCGGCAATGATCGACGGGGACGCAGGCAGGCCGGACTACATCGGGCTGACGGCCGATATCGTGTCCGCCTACGTGAGCAACAACTCTGTGGCGGCCGCGGACATTCCTGCGCTGATCGCCCAGGTGCACGGGGCGCTAAGTCGCGTGTCGAACGGCGCTGCGGATGCCGTATCCGAGACGCCGAAGCCGGCAGTGTCGCTGAAGCGGTCGGTGACGCCGGAATATATCGTCTGTCTCGAGGACGGAAAGAAATTCAAGTCGCTCAAGCGGCATCTGCGGACCCAGTACAACATGACGCCTGAGCAGTACCGCGAGAAGTGGAGCCTGCCGCCGGATTATCCGATGGTCGCCCCGAACTACGCTGCGGCGCGGTCGGAGCTCGCCAAGCAGATGGGGCTCGGACAGCAACGGCGCCGCCGCGGCCGATAGACCCCCGGAATATCTCGGTTCCGCCGGCTGCGCTCCCGGCCGCGGCTATAGGAAACCGATCTAGTTTTTCTTTGACAACCATCCTAGGAAGATTATCGCACTTATATACTTGACAAAAGCTCGTACAATCCTATTATGGTGGCCATAGAGGACAGCCGCCATGACCGCCGTATTCCAGAACCCCATCTTTCAGGACGAAACCAAGGCCCGCGAGGCATTGGAGGCCACCCGCTGGCCCGATGGTCCTTTCTGCCCCCATTGCGGCAATTCCGATCAGGACCGGATCGCCAAGGTCGAGGGCAAGAAGCACTCGCACCGTCCCGGCTTATTCTACTGCAACGAATGCAAGGGCCAGTTCACCGTGACTGTGGGCACCGTTTTCGAGCGGTCCAAGGTGCCCCTGACCAAGTGGTGGATGGCCGTCCACATGTTCAATTCAGGCAAGAACGGCGTTTCCGCCCACGAAATCCACCGGACCCTTGGCGTTACCTACAAAACCGCATGGTTCATGATGCATCGCATCCGTGAGGCCATGTGCGATCTGGCACCCGGCCCCATGGGCGGCGAGGGGTCCAGCATTCAGGCCGACGAAACCTACTACGGCAACACGTCCAAGCGCGCGAAGGGCTACCGCAAGGACCGTTCGCGCAAGGCTGCGGTTGTCGCCCTTGTCGAAAAGCCCAAGGGCCACGTTCGCGCCAAGCACATGGAAACCGGTGTTTCCGCTACAGACCTCCACAAGTACCTTGTGACCAACGCGAGCCGTAAGTCAGAACTGCACACTGACGAAAGTGCGCTTTACAACTCAGTCGGCAAAGAGTTTGCCGCGCATAAGACCGTGCGCCACGGCACCAAGGGCATGGGCGATTATCCCGGCCGTTGGGTTGGCAAGGATGGCCAGAACACCAATGCCGCAGAGAATTTCTTTGGTCAGTTCAAGCGTTCAATGCGCGGCACCTACCGCTTTTGCGGCGAGCAGCACCTACAGTGTTATTTGAACGAATTTACTTTCCGCTACAACAACCGCTCCGGCCTCGGCATCAAGGATGGGGAACGGACGGCACTTGCCATGAAGGGTATCGAGGGCAAGCGCCTGACGTACCGGCCGACTAACTAGCATCGTGAACAAAAAGCAATTCGCTAAGCGCCTACTCGCAAAGAGGAAGCGAAATGAGCGATCAGTACGCTGACTTTGAACGCGACGGAGAGCAAACCGTACGCGACAACGTCGCGCGAGGCGCATACATTGAACGGCGCGCCAAACTAGCTAAGGCGTGGCTCGCTCAAAAAGAGCGGGCGCGCAAGGACCTCTCAAGCGAGGCGCAAATTCGAATTGCCCGTAGCGCAAAGAATGCCGCGTGGGCGGCGGCAATAGCCGCAATAGTCGCGGCTGCAGCCGCCATCGTTGCCGTGCTCATTTCTTTGGGCTGGAAGCCTTTTTCGCTTTAGGGACCGTCTTTTTCTTCTTCCCCACCTTCATTTCCTCGTGCGGCTTTGGTTTCATGCGCACGAGCGCGCCCATAAGTCGCTTGGTATCTTCCAATTCATTGGAGTTCTTCGCCATGCCGATTGATCCCCGTGAACAGGCCGCGCTTGATCTTAAGATCGCGCGCGCCGACGCAATCCATAATTATGTCGCCGTTGAACAGTCGCTATGCAGCCTCATGTCCACGTTGCTCAGCATATCACAAGACCAGGCAGGGATTATCTATTTCAATGTAGTAGCATCTCGATCAATACACAGCATTATAGATGGCCTACTCGAAAAGAAGTTCGGCACTGAATATGACGCGTACTGGAACGGCATTCCGGGTGCCCAAGGCGTTAAAAGGACTCCGGGCCTTTTTGCTCTGCTAGGGCAACTAGCAACAACGAGAAACTTTATCGTACATTGGGCGGTGGGCGTCGAAGTCGGCTCCGGTCCGGTTTTTGAGTATCTTATGCCGCCGAACCTTTGGGGTTTTCAAAGGGACCCACGGTCTCTTCGAATTGAAGAGATGGTCGCCTTTAGCGCAAAGGCGAAGTTTGTCTCTGGTTCAATAGGAATGTTTGACGTTATTGCTGGCG
>Ga0265342_10000894_pt1 | contig 29736 bp, 26 predicted proteins | sample 4CB327metaG_FD_203125 | JGI IMG/M metagenome (GOLD analysis project Ga0265342, IMG submission 203125) | Rhizosphere microbial communities from Carex aquatilis grown in University of Washington, Seatle, WA, United States - 4-CB3-27 metaG | ecosystem: Host-associated > Plants > Roots >... | reverse complement strand
CCGCTGCCGGGGGCCGCGCTGCTCACGGCGACGGGAACTGCGTGGTCCTGTGGCTCGGTCACGCGCGCGCCCTCCAGCGGATGGCCGGGCGCGGGTCGTTCACCAGCGCGGCTTCGGGCGACCCGGCGCTCGTGAGGGAGTGCGGCATGGCCTCGATGATACCGGGGCGATTGCCCGGCGTCAGCGATCCCAGCGGCCCGAGCTCCATGGCGTCGGCGCCGCCGCGCGTGGCGGCGTGGAGCCAGACGGCGGGGGCAATTTGCGGGAAGCGCGCGGCCAGCGTCGCCATCTCGCCCCACGAGGACAGATCCGGCGCCGATGCAAGGCTGTCGGTGCCGATCGCCAGGTTGACGCCGTCGGCGCAGAGCGCGCCGACGTCAGGCAGATCGCCCGAGATATGTAAATTGGAGCGGGCGCACAGCACGGCGGTTGCGCCGGCGTCGCGCGCGCGTCGGCGGTCGTCGGCGTCGGCGTGCACCATGTGCACCAGCAGCGGAGGGTGCCTGGCGTCGAACGCGCCCAGCGACGCCAGGTACGCGACGGGCGGCTGGCCCGGGACCCGGGTCGTCGGGTCGACGCCCATACGACGCAGCACCGGGGGCCAGCCACCGCCGCCGTCGCGCAGGAGCGCAATCTCGTCGCGGTCCTCGGCGACGTGCACCGACGTCGGGACGCCTGCGCGGGCGGCGACGTGGAAGATCTTACGGAAGAGCTCGCGTCCGACGGAGTAGGGGGCGTGGGGCGCAACCACGTAGGCCAGGCCCTGCGGCCAGGCCATGGCGCCGCTGTCGGAGGAGCCGGCCAGGAAATGCTCGAGCTCGCGGCCCGCATCGGCGAGCGCACCACCTTCGCGCGCGTCGCGCGAGCCGACCAGCTCGTGAAAGAAGATCCCGCGCAACCCGGCGGCACCGATCGCGGGCACGGCGGTCAGGCTGTTGCCGACGTCGCCGACGGCAGCGGTGCCCGCGGCGACCATCGCGGCGGCGGCCGTAGTCGCGGCGGTGGCGGCCGCCGCCGGTTCGAGCCCGCGCACGAGCCCGATGAGCTTCGTGGCCCAGGCGATGATGTCGCCACCGCCCGGGACCGTGGCGGCCAGCGCGGAGAGCTCGAGGTGGCAATGAGCGTTGACCAGCCCCGGCAGCAGGCATCCCTCGGCGCGCTCTTCGACGGCTTCGGGATGGAGGCGCCGGAGATCGGTGCGGCGGCCGATCGCCAGGATCGCGTCGCTGTCGTCGACGACGACGCCCCCATCGGCGATCGGCGGCTGCGTGATGGGGAGGATCCAGGGAGCGGTGATCAGACGCATGCCGCCCGCTCCCCAATCCTTGCATTCCCGTCCCCTCCCCCCGTCTGCGGGGGGAGGGTTAGGGAGAGGGGCCCGCGGGCGTCGCGGCTCGCAAGGCCTGGCCTCTCCCTAACCCTCCCCCGCGGACGGGGAAGGGGACCGGAATCCAGCATCGCTAACTCCGCAGGCGCTCGTAGCGCATGTTTCGCCGCTGCGCGACGAAACCCGCGCCGCGGATGTAGCGCTCGATGTCCTCGGCGCCGAGCTTGAAGATCGCGCCGGCCTGCGAGACGACGTTCTCCTCGATCATCGCCGAGCCGAAGTCGTTGCCGCCGAAGCGCAGCGCGACCTGGCCCACCTCGGGTCCCATGGTCGGCCACGAAACTTGAAGGCTGGGAAAGTTGTCGAGGTAGAGCCGCGACAGCGCGAACACGCGCAGGTAGCGCATCGCCGTGGTGTCGTCGCGGAGCTTGAGCCGCGTGCCCTCGGCCTGGAACGGCCAGCAGATGAACGCAGTGAAACCGGCGGTCTGATCCTGCAGCGCGCGCAGCCGCTCGAGGTGGTTCATGATGTGCTGCGGGCGTTCGCCGAAGCCGAACACCATGGTCGCCGTCGTGCGCAGGCCGAGCGCGTGGCCCTGGCGCATGACCTCCATCCAGGTGTCGGTCGTGCACTTGAGCGGCGAGATCGCGTGGCGGATCTCGTCGTCGAGGATCTCGGCGCCGCCGCCGGGGATCGAATCAAGCCCGGCCGCGATCAGCCGCTCGACCACCGCGCGGATCGACATGTTCTCGAGCTCGGCGATGTAGCGGATCTCCTCGGGCGACAGGCCGTGGATCGCCAGCGGGAAGTTGGCCTTCATCCAGCGGAACAGATCTTCGTACCAGGTGAGCGGCAGGTTTGGGTTCAGCCCGCCCTGGAGCAGGATCTGCACGCCGCCGAGATCGACCGTCTCCTGGAACTTCTGCGCCAGCACTTCGCGCGACAGCGTGTAGCCCTCTTTGCTGGTCGGCGGCCGGTAGAAATTGCAGAACTTGCAGCGCGTGACGCAGACGTTGGTGTAGTTGACGTTGCGGTCGATGATATAGGTGACGACCCGCTCCGGGTGCAGCGCGCGCCGGCGCTCGTCGGCGGCGGCGCCGAGATCCAGCACGGTGGCCTGCTCGTAGAGACGAATCGCATCGTCGGGCGATAGTCGGATGCCAGCAGCGGCGTCCGCCAGCAACGCATCCACCGATCGCTCCGATTGCGTTCCGGTCCGCCGGTCAGGGTGGGCGTCGGCGTGGGCGATCTCGCCCCCCGCTGCCCCGCCGAAGAATCGTACGCGCGTCGCGCGTTCGACGGCTCCGGTCTTGCGCATCCGATCGAAGAACGCCGCCAGCCCGGACAGCTCCTCGGCGCCCAGTCGAAATCGGATGCTATCGGTCAGGTAGCGTTCATAGAGCGACGGGGGCCCGCCGTGCGCCTCCGCCCACGCCGACGCGATCTCGCGGCGGTGCGCCAGGCCCTCGGCCAGACTGCGCTGCAGGAGCGCGACGTCGTGGTCGCCGAGCACACCCTCGCGCCCCACCCAGAGCGCGTAGACGAACGGCAGCCCGGTCACACGCCGCCACTCCTCGCCGAGGTCGACCATGTGCTTGCGTGCGGTCGCCGCCTCGAAGCCGGCGTCGCCGATCACCAGCGCACCGGTGGTGCCGGTGGCCGCCGCGAGGATCTCGTCGTGGGGTACCTCGCGGAATCGCGGCGTGACCCCGCGGTCGCGGCACAGCAGGCGCAACAGCATCGCCGAGCTTCGTGACGCGCCGTCGAGCGCGATCTCGGTCATGTCGTTCCAGGGCACATCGCCGATCAGCAGCACCGTGCGCACCGGCCCGTAGCCGGCGATGGCGATGCCGGGCACCGCGCGCAGCTCCATCGATGCATCCGTGTTGATGAGCGCGTAGCTGGCCGACGGCATCAGCGCCAAATCGATCTCGCCGGAGCGCAGCGCCTCAGCGCACCGGGACGGCAGATCGAACGACAGATCGAACCTGTCGTACTCCGGGGCCAGGCCGCGCTCTAGCCCGTAGGTGATCGGCCGCGCGTTCAGGAACGAGACCGCGCGCAGGCGGATCTTGCCGTGTCCGTCGCCGTTCGCGCTCACGACGTGACTTCCAGCGATCGCCGTACGTCGCGCCGGTACGGCTTCTGCGATACCAGCGCGTCGCCCTCGGCGAGCACGTTGTAGAGCGTGTCGCGCTCGACCGGCGTGCGGCCCGCGGCGCGGATGATGCGCACGATCTCGGCCGGCGTCATCGCCTGCGGCGTCTCCGCGCCGGCCATGTGATAGATCTTTTCCTCCTGCACGGTGCCGTCGAGATCGTCGGCGCCGAACCAGAGCGCGGTTTGCGCGGTCTTCACGCCGAGCATGATCCAGTACGCCTTGATGTGCGGGATGTTGTGCAGCAGCAGGCGCGCCACCGCGTAGGTGCGCAGGTCGTCGGTGCCGGTCGGCGCCGGAAGGCGCCCGAGCGCGTTGTTGTCGGGGTGGAACGCCAGCGGAATCAGCGTCTGGAAGCCGCCGGTCTCGTCCTGTAGCGCGCGCAGCTGCAGCAGGTGATCGACGCGGTCATCGATCGTCTCGATCGTTCCGTACAGCATGGTGCAATTCGAGCGCAGGCCCATGCGGTGCGCGGTGCGGTGCACCTCGAGCCACTCGTCGCCGGTGCACTTGTCGTCGCAGATCTTCTTGCGCACGCGCGGCGCGAAGATCTCGGCGCCGCCGCCCGGGATCGAATCGAGCCCCGCCTCGCGCAGCCGGCGAAGCACCTCGGCGATCGGCAGCCCGAAGTGCTTGTGGAAGAAGAAGATCTCCACCGCGGTGAACGCCTTGAGGTGAATTGACGGTTTGATGCGCTTCAATCCCGCGAGGAGCTCGGTGTAGTACTCGAACGGTAAACGGCCGTGCAGGCCGTTGACGATGTGGATCTCGGTGATTGGATCGTTGGCCTCGACGCGCGCGCGCAGCTTCGACCACGCCTCGTCGTGCGACATGGTGTAGGCGCCGGGATCGCCCTCTTTCAAGCGCGCGAACGAGCAGAACATGCAGCTGGCGACGCAGACGTTGGTCGCGTTGATGTGCAGGTTGCGGTTGAAGAACGTGCGGTCGCCGTGCAGCCGCTCGCGCACTTCGTTGGCCAGCGCGCCGACCTCCATGAGGTTCGGGTGGCGGAACAGCGCGACGCCGTCGTCGTGAGACAGCGGCTCCTGCGCGCGCACCTTGTCGCGGATCGACGCGAATGTCGACGTGGACTTGGGCGTCCCCGCCGGGTTGATCGTGGTCATCAAGCTACCTCCTCGAGCCGTAGGTCCGAGAGTCGTTCACAGGGCAAAAGGCCCGCGCCGCGGATCAAGATCGCCGCCTCCTTGCGGGTCATCGACGGGTTGCGTGCGTTGTCGCCCAGGCGCAGCGCGCGCTCGGAGACAATCGGGCCGAAGAGCTCGTCGGCGCCGAAGCCCAAGGCCATCTGCGCGAGGCGCGGCCCCAGCCCCGGCACGTCGGCGATCACGTGTGCGATCGCCGGCAGGACCAGGCGGCAGCTCGCGGTGAGGTGCAGCGTATCCAGCCCTTCGGGCTCGCTGCCGTCCTCGGGCGTGGGCAACACGCCCCAGTGCGGCAGGCCGCCACCCACGCGCGCGCGCAGCGCCTCGATGCGCGCGACCCGCGCGTCGGGGTTTTCGCCGCTGCGAAAGTAGAGACGCCAGATCGACCGCCCGCCGCTGGCGATCGCCGCCGCGTGCACTTGCGGATCGCGGCCACCGACCAGCAGGTCGACCCCGTGCGCGCGCGCCGCGGCCCAGCCGCCGAGTGCCGCCAGGTCATCCTCCTCGACGAACGCCTCGGCGGCGTCGCGCGGTCCACGCCAGGCGCCGGTCGCGAGCAGCTGCCGCGCGCGCACGAAGCTCGCGCGGTCGCCCACCGCCGCGCGCCGCGCCGCGGTCGCCCGGCGCGCAAGCCCGTGCAGATCCTCGTCGGCCAGCGAAGGCACCGCACGGCCTTCATCGGCGCACCCGGTCGTGGTTGTCGCCTGGATTCCAGCCCTCTCGGTGGCTGCGGAATCGACGCTCATCTCGCGGCTCCTTCCTTCGCGGGGCGCTCGCCCCAGCGGGGCATCAGGTCTTGCGGCAGGCCGACGTGGTCCAGGATGCGGGCCACCACGGTGTCGAGCAGTTCGTCGATCCCGGCCGGCTTTGAGTAGAAAGACGGCGATGCCGGCAGCACTACGGCCCCGGCGCGCGTGACCGCCACCATGTTTTCCAGGTGGACCAGCGACAGCGGCGTCTCGCGCACCACCAGCACCAGGCGGCGGCGCTCCTTCAGCATCACGTCGGCGGCGCGGCCGATCAGGTTGTCGGAGATCCCGTGCGCGATGCGCGCGAGCCCGCCGGTCGAGCAGGGCACGACCACCATCGCGTCCCAGCCCGCCGAGCCCGAGGCGAACGGCGCGCGGAAGTCGCGCAGGCCGTAGCGCGTGAACGGATAGTCGGGCACGGCACCGATCTCGTGGCTCCAGACCTCAGCGCCCGCCGACGAGAAGCACAGCCCGACCTCGACCGCCGCCGGGTCGCGCGCGACCGTCGCCGCCAGCGTGTCGAGCAGCCGGCGCGCATAGATCGAGCCGGAGGCGCCGCCGACGGCGACGACCAGCTTGACCCGCGCGCGCGGCGCAGCGCTCATGACGCCGTCACCAGGGTGGCGATGCCCGAGGGAAAGAGCGGGCGCGCTTCGAGCCCGGTGAACCCGAGCTCGGTGAGCAACCCCATGAATTCGTCGCTGCTGCAAAAACGCTCGATCGACTGCGGTAGGTAGCGGTAGGCGTCGCGATCGCCGGTGACCGCCCAGCCGATCAGGGGCAGCACGCGGCCGTTGTAGACCTTGTCGAAGAAAAAGCGCGGGCGCTCGGGGCGGAAGAACTCGAGGATCGCGACGCGGCCGCCCGGGCGCACCACGCGGCGCAGCTCGCGCATCGCCACCGGCAGCTTCGCGAAGTTGCGCACGCAGAAGGCCGAGAAGACGCCGTCGAACGCACAGTCGCGATAGGGCAGGTGGTGTCCGTCGGCGCCGTGAGTCTCGATCACCGCGCCGGCCGGAATCTTGCGACGCCCCACGCGCAGCATCTCGCGCGCGAAGTCGGCGGCGAAGACGCGCGCGTCGGGGATCCTCTTCGCGATCTCGATGGCTCCGTCGAGCGTGCCGGCGCCGAGGTCGAGGATGCGGGGTTGCTCGACGGCGCCGTCGACGCGCAGCCCCTGCGCGAGCCAGCCGATCGCCTTTCTACGCCAGAGGATGTCGACACCCGCGGACATCACGCGGTTGGCGGCGTCGTAGCGTGCCGCCACCCGATCGAACATCCCCCTGACGTCCGCCCCCTCCGCTGCCAGGCTCGCCATCGCTAGAGGCCCAGATCCTTCCAGAGCGCGTCGACGCGCGCGACCACGTCGGGACGCATCTTCAAGACCTCGGGCCACTCGCGCGTGAATCCTTCGTCCTTCCACTTGCGGGTGGCGTCGACGCCCAGCTTGCCGCCGAAGCCGAACGCCTGCGACGCGTGGTCGAGCACGTCGATCGGCCCCTCGGCGAAGAAAACGTCGCGCTTGGCGTCGATGTTATTGAGCGCGCGCCACGCGACCTCGGCGACGTCCTGCACGTTGACGTCGTCGTCGACCACGATGATGCACTTCGCGAACATCATCTGCCCCATGCCCCACAGCGAGTGGCAGATCTTACGCGCGTGGTGGGGGTACTCCTTGTGGATCGAGACGATGCACAGGTTGTGGAAGCACCCCTCGATCGGCAAATTCATGTCGATGATCTCGGGGAACGTCATCTGCAGGAGCGGCAGGAACAGCCGCTCGGTCGCCTTGCCCAGCCAGGCGTCTTCTTGCGGCGGTGGCCCGACCACGGTGGTCGCGTAGATCGGGTTCTCGCGCCGCGTGATCGCGGTCAGGTGGAACGTCGGGTAGTCGTCAGCCAGCGAGTAGTAGCCGGTGTGATCGCCGAACGGTCCCTCGCGGCGCAGCGGCTCGTCGACGTCGACGTAGCCTTCCAGCACGAAGTCGGCCGAGGCCGGCACTTCGAGATCGTTGGTCTTGCAACGAACCATCTCGACCGGCTTGCGGCGCAGGAAGCCGGCGAACATGAACTCGTCGATGCCGTCGGGCAGCGGCGCCGTCGCCGCGTAGGGCAGGATCGGATCGCCGCCGAGCGCGACCGACACCGGCATGCGCTTTTGCCCGAGCTCCTGGTAGCGTCGCATGTGGCGCCGCCCGGTCTTGTGCAGCTGCCAGTGCATCCCGGTCTCGCGCGGGCCGTAGACCTGCATGCGGTAGCAACCGACGTTGCGCGTCCCCTTGTCGGGATCGCGCGTGATCACCATCGGCAGCGTGATGTACGGGCCGCCGTCGTCGGGCCAGGTGGTGAGGATGGGAAGCTTCGACAGATCCGGCGTGGTCTCGACTACCTCCTGGCACGGCGCCGACGTCACCGTGCGCGGCATCGCCGTCGCCACGCGCGCGAGCTTGGGCAGCATGCGGATCTTGTCCATGAGCCCCGCGGGCGGCTGCGACTTCACGAGCTCGCTGATGGTGCGCGCGTGCTCCTCGAGATCCGAGACGCCCAGCGCCCAAGACATGCGCCGGCGCGTGGCGTAGGTGTTGATAAGGAGCGGGAAGCGCGAGCCTTTCACGTTCTCGAAAAGTAAGGCCGGCCCACCGGCGCGCATCACCCGCTGGGAGATTTCGGTGATCTCCAACACCGGGTCGACTTCTTGACGGATCCGCCGCAGCTCGCCGCGCTCCTCGAGCAGGCGCACGAACTCGCGCAGGCCGTCGTGGTGCGCGGGCACGCTGAGCGCGGCGCCCTGAGCGCCGCCGCCGTCGTCGTGTGCGACGTGCATTATGTTCTCCGATCGGCAGCGAACTGCGCCAGGTCGCGCAGCGCGCTGCGATGGGGAGAGTCGGGCAGCACGTCGAGCGATTCCACAGCCTCCGCCGCCAGCTCGCGCGCCTTCTGCCGCGCGCGCTCGACGCCGCCCGTCTCGCGCACGCGCTGCAGGATCTCGGCGGCGACCTCGGCGGGCACGCCGCTCTCACCGAGGTGCGAGCGCACATACTTGCCGAGCGCCTGGTCGGCCTCGCAGGCCAGCAATACCGGCAACGTGAGCTTGCCCTCGGTCAGATCGTGGCCCACCGACTTGCCGGCGGTCGCCTGGTCGACGTCGCTGTCGAGGACGTCGTCGGCGATCTGGAACGCGCGCCCGAGCGCACGGCCGTAGCGCTCGAGCCCGGCTTCGTACGTCGGGCCGACGGCGCCGCCGACGCGTGTACACCAGGCGATCAGCGACGCGGTCTTGCGGTCGATCACGCGGAAGTAGTCATCGATGGTGGCGTCGGGGTTGCCGGCGCGTTCCAGCTGCGCGACCTCGCCCTCGGCCATCTCGGTCACCGTCGCCGCCAGCGACTGCACGACCGGCAGCGAGCCGGTCAGCGCCACGGTCTCGAGAGCGCGCGCGAGGCAGAAGTCGCCCACGAGCACGACGATGCCGTTGCCGAACACCATGCGCGCCGCCGGGCGGCCGCGCCGCACGCGCCCGTCGTCGACGACGTCGTCGTGATACAGCGTCGCGGTGTGTATCAGCTCGGCGGCGCACCCGACGGCGACGCCCAGCTCCAGCGGCACGCCGGCGGCGCGCGCGGCCAGCACCGCCAGCAGCGGGCGCAGGCGCTTACCGCCGGCGTCGAGCAGGTGGGCGCCGACCTGCGGGATCGCGCCGACCGGGCTCTCCATGCGCTCGGCCAGGCGCACTTCGACCGCGCGCATCTCCGCCTCGACCAGGGCAGCGGCGCGATCCGACCGCGAGCGGGCGCTTTCAGCGTCGTTGGTGGAAGCAGCGGCGTTTTTCATCGCCTTGGGCATCGCCCGGATGGAGGGGAGAGACAAGACAATTCTAAATATTCAAAATAAATTGAAAGTCCGCAAGGCGTTTCACCGGCGGTGGCGTTTTTCCCGGGCCGCGGGCGCCGGGCTCTGGGCCGTGGCTCCCTCGCCATCGGCCGCGGCTGCCGGCGTTTCGACGCGCAGCAGGTGGCGGAATTTCCCGACGTCGAGCGTGAGCTGGCCGAGCAGCATGTTGAGCATGGTCTCTCCCAGCTTGCAGATCTCGTTGAGTCGCCCCAGGCGCAACACGGCGAAGTCGGCTTCGGCCTTGAGCTTCTTGCCAGCCGCGCCGCCGACCCCCTTGGCCGCCACCAGTGCCGCGCGTGCGCTGGCCTCGCCGCGCTCGACGGCCTCGACAGCGGCGCCGATCTCGCGCCGCTCGCGCTCGTTGAGCACGCCGGCGATCATCTTCCAGAAGTCGGTCTCGGCCTCGTAGTGTTCGCGCCGCTGGCCGCGCACCCAGACCCTGTGCACGACGCCCCAGCGCCCGAGCGCCGCCAGTGTCATCGACGCGCTCCCTGCCGAGATGCCGAGACGCTTCTGGATCTCGGTCTGGGGCAGCGGCTCGCGCGAGAGATAGAGCAGTCCGAACGTGCGCCCCATGGTGCGCGTGAAGCCCCAGAACTCGGCGATGCGCCCGCAGGTGTCGATGCCGAGGTCGCGCGCGCGGGCCAGATCGTGCTGGATGTCGTCGGCCGAGGACATCAGATCTGCATCAGGTTCGAAGGCTCGGCGCCGGCACCAGCGCATCGGCGCCGCGCGCCGCGAGTTGCCCGCAGGCGGCGTCGATGTCGTCGCCGCGCGGCGTGCGGATGTAGACCGCCAAGCCGCCCTGGCGCAGGCGTTCTTGAAACGTGCGGATGCGCTCGGCCGACGGGCGTTCGAACGCCGGGCCCGCGAACGGGTTCCAGGGGATGAGGTTGACCTTGGTCGGGATCCCGCGCAGCAGGCGCGGCAGCCGGTCGGCGTCGTCGTCGCTGTCGTTGACGCCGGCGAGCAGTACGTACTCGAACGTCACGCGCCGGCCGTGCGATAGCGGAAAGCGGCGCGCAGCGTCGAGCAGCGCGGCGATCGGCCACCGGCGGTTCACCGGCATCAGGCGGTCGCGCACCTCGTCGGTGGTGGCGTTGAGCGAGATCGCCAGGTTGGGCGCCGGCGTCAGCTGGCCGAGCTTCTCGATGCCGGTCACCATGCCGACGGTCGAAACTGTGATGCGGCGCGGGGAAAAGGCGGCACCCCACGGGTGCTGCAGCAACGCGAGCGCGCGCGCGACCCCGTCGAAGTTGTGCATCGGCTCGCCCATGCCCATGAAGACCAGGTTGGTAGGGCGGCGGCCGGCGATCTGGGTCGCGCGGTAGACTTGTTCGACGATCTCGCCCGGGGTGAGGTGGCGGGTGAAGCCCAGCGTCGCCGTCGCGCAGAACGCACAGTCGAGCGCGCAGCCGACTTGCGACGACACGCACAGGGTCAGCTTGTCGCGCAGCAGGCGGCCGGGCACGAGGCCGGACAGACGCCGGCGCCGAGCGGTTTCGGATTCGTTCTCGTCGTCATCATCGTCCGAGGGCCTGGCGGAGCGCCCGGCGTGAAAATCCAGCGGCTCGACGCGGTTCTCGTCGGGGATCAGCACCGACTCGATGGCGCGACCGTCGCTGGTGCGGAAGCGCAGCTTGCGCGTGCCGTCGGCGGCTTCCTGGATCGTGTCGACTGCGAGCGGGCGCAGCGGCGCGTCGGCGGACAGCGCATCGCTGAGAGCGCGCGGCACGTTCGACATCGCTTCGACCGACTCGACCACAGCCTCTACGCCTCGGCCGTGGAGCCAGCGGAAGACCTGCTCGCCGCGGTAAGGCGGCGCGCCGGCCGCGCGCACCCGCTCGGCGAGCTCGGCCGGGGTCAAAGAGCGCAGGTCCATCGGGCGGGGAGACTACCACGTCAACGTCAACGATCACGTCAACGTCAACGTCAACGTTCACGATCACGTCAACGGTAACGGTCCCGTTCACGTGCACGTCAACGATCACGGGGGCGATCACGTTCACGGGTACGGTTCCTTTCACACCCAAAGACCCTCCGCTTCCAGACCATTTCTCCCGCAGCGGGGGAGGGGACCGGAGCTCGACAATTTGAGAGGCGGTTCAGGAATCGGAACCGGACCCGTGGACGTGGACGTTTCCGTGATCGTTGACGTGCACGTGAACGGGACCGCCACCGTTGACGTTGACGTGATCGTGAACGTGAACGTTGACGTTGACGTTGACGTTGACGTGATCGGTCGGGGGCGGCTGGCTGAGGCGCGACCCCTATCGCCGGCGGCGGCGCTTGGTCGTGAGCGTGCCGCCGAGGCCCAAGATCGCCGCGAACAGCGCGAACGCCGACGGATTCGCGTCGTCACCGCCGACGGCGCAGCCGCAGCCGTCGCCGCCGCCCTTGATGCCGATCTGCGCCGAGACCTCTCGGCAGTCGCCCGAGACCTGGCAGCTGGCCATGCCGTCGGACGTCACCGCGCAGACCCAGCACGGGCCGGGGCAGTTGACGGTATTGCAGGGGTCGGCCTCGCAGGCGCCGGTCTCCTGAATGCAGCGCTGGCCCTTTCCGCACTGGGTCACCGAGCAGGTGTCGACGCGGCACTGACCGGTCTGCTGGTCGCAGAACTGACCGCCGGAGCAGGGCGTGGTGGCGCAGGTGTCGGCCATGCAGGTACCGGCGACGCAGCGCTGCGAGCTCGGGCACTTCGCCGCCGTGCACAGATCGACGCAGTTGCCGTTGTCGCAGTACTGGTTGGCGCCGCAGTTGACGCCCGCGCACTTGTCCGTCTGGCACACGCCGGCGTTGCACATCTGACCGGCGGCGCAGCCGAAGTTGTAGCAGTCGACGCACAGGCCATGCTGGCAGACCTTCGGCGAGCCGCAGACCACACCCGTGCAGAGGTCGACGCACGAGCCGGTGTTCTCGTCGCAGCGCTGGTCGGTCGGGCAGGTCTTGCCCGCGCAGCGCTGCGGGATGCAGTAGTCGCCCACGCACTTGTAGCCGTTGGGGCACGGGAACTCGCCTGGCGTGCACAGGATCGTGCAGCGGCCTTCCTTGCAGCCGAGGCCCGACGGGCAGATCGGGTTGACGTCGGCGACGCCGTCGCAATCGTTGTCGAGCCCGTCGCAGATCTCGGGCCCAGGCAGCACGCATCCCTCGCAGACGAAGCCGCGCGTGCCGCGGCAGACCAGGTGGCCCGCCTTGCACGTGCCCACGCCGACCTGGTTCGCGTTCAGGCCCGGGCACAGGCAGGTCTGGCCGGTCTGCGGGAAGTTGCCATTGTCGATGACACCGTCGCAGTTATCGTCGAGCCCGTTGCACACCTCGGCGACCGGCATGCTGCTGGTGCTGCAGATGATCTTGCCATTCACGCACTGAGTGACGCCGGCATGGCAGTTGCCCAGCGCCGTGCCGCACGCCACGCCCACGCCGGGCAGCGTGCCCTCGTCGATCTGGCCATTGCAGTTGTCATCGATGTTGTTGCAGAGCTCGGGCTGCGGCGTCACGACCGGTGCGTCACAGACGCGGCCTCCCGTAGGCGTGCACAGCCAGACGCCGCCGCGCAGGCAGGCGCCCATGGCGCCGTTGCTGCACATGCCTCCGACGTTGAAGCCCTCGTCGATGTCGCCGTCGCAGTTGTCGTCGAGGCCGTTGCACAGCTCGGGGGGCGCCGTGCACGACAGCGACTTGCCGCAGGCGTTCATGGCGCAGCCCTCGTCGACGAGGCCGTTGCAGTTGTTGTCCTTGCAGTCGCAGACCTCGAGGGCGCAGTGCTTCGCCGCAGTTCCCAGCTGGTTGTCGGGATCGTTCGGGTCGTTGGGCGCGGCGACGGTGCAGGAGTTGCTCACGCCCTCGTCGATGAGGCCGTTGCAGTTGTCGTCCTTGCCGTTGCAGACCTCGGGCGGGGGAACGGTCTTCGCGATGATGTCGAGCAGCGCCTGCTTGACGGCGTTGGTGTCGGTCAGCGTGACGTAGATGGCCGTTGGCCCGGTACCGCCCGCGATCGCCATGGCGTTGGCGGCGGTCTTCTCGGCCGTCGTGAGGCCGCTGTCGGTCAAAAGGTAGGTCGGAACCTTCGAGGTGACGCGCAGCTTGCACGCCTGCAGTTCGGGATTGTAGGTCGCGTAGGTGCCGGTCGTCGCGCAGGTCGTCTGGTTGAGCGACGTGCCCTTGGTGGTGTCACACGCCTCGCCGCCGTCGGTTACCACAATCACCAGGTTGCTGCGACAGGCCGCCTTGGGATCGAGCGGCTTGGCGGGTCCGCCATCGCCCGCCGGGGCCATCGCCTTGACGTAGTTGTCGAAGTAAAGGCGCGCGTAGTAGAGCGAGCGGCCGAGCGGCGTCGAGTTGTTGGGCGGGCTGCGCAGCTCCGGATCGGTGATGGCCGCCGGCGTGCCGCTCGCCGCTTCGGTCTGATCGATCCAGCGATAGATTGTGCTGATGTTGCCGCCGGCGGGATCGAAGTCGCTGGCCGCCAACGGCTTGAGGCCAGTCGCGGCCTTGGTCACCGGCACCAGCAGCGCCTGCGACGCGCCCGTGTCGAACCAGGCTCCGTAGGCGACCTCTCCAGCGGTCGTGTTGTTGGCGGCGGTGTCGGTCGAGATCCGGCAGCCGCCGCCGCTACCCTGGCTGTAGTGCCCGCTGGGGCAGACCGGCGTCATGCTCGGGTTCTCTGTCTGCGCGAAGCGCATCAGGCCGAAGTTGGCCTCGTCGGCCCCGACCTGGGCCATCGCCTGGCGAAGCGCGTTCTTCAGTCGATAGATGCGGCTGGTCTGACCATTAGCGTTGTTGTTGCACAACGGCGAGCCGTCGTTCGCCTGGTTGAAGAGCATCGACCCCGAGGTGTCGAAGATGACCAGCACGTTGGGTCGCAGAGACTGGGCCCGCGCCACCCCCGAGGTGAACACCAGGAGCGCCGCCCCGCCGACCAGCAGACCAATTTGTTTTTTGTTCATGGAGTGTGTCTCGCGAATTACTGGGGCAGAGCGCCGGTGTGACAGCAACGGAACCCGACTGAAGGCAGCCGCACCGGGTCGGACGGGGCCGGGGTCGAGGCGTCGCACTGAAGCCCTGGGGCGACGGTGACGGGACTGGCGCCCGAGCTGTCGATGAAGCTGGGGGTGTTGTACGCGCCACCTCGCAGCTGGTAGCAGGGAGCCGTCGTGCAGGGCGCGCCTACCGTCGCGCCTGAATCGACCGCGGCCACCGGTGGTGTGGTCACCCACTCCTTGAGGTTGCCGCTCATGTCGTAGAGCTCGTCGCCCGTCACCGTGGTGTTCTGGTCGGAAATGCAGGTCGTGGCGGCGCCCGTCAGATTGGGCGAGGGCGTCGCCGGCAGCTTGTAGTCGTAGCCGTTGCACTTAGTGGAGACGTAGCTGGCGCCGTACGGGAACGAGGTATTCGCGCTGCCATTGCAGGCGTCCTGCCACTCGGTGTCGGCGCACAGGCGCCAGCCGTTGCCGATGAACGCGCAGGCGTTGGCGGCCTCTTCCTTGGTGATGTTCGACCAGGCGACCTTGCCGGGCAGCGAGCAGGGGCGGCGGGTCGAGTCGAACCCGTAGGTCAGTCCGCTCGCCTCGTAGGCGAACATGGTGATCGGCGTCGTGGCCCCGGCCGGCGTGAAGGTGACGAGCTTGTCGTCGCTGTCCGACAGCTTGTCGAGCTCGTCGACCCTGCCGTCGCAGTCGTTGTCCTTGCCGTCGCAGACCTCGGGCGTGGTCACGGGCGGCGGGGCGTTGCACTTGCGCCCGGCCGGCACGGTGCTGGTGTCGCAGACCCACGTGCCGTTGCTCGAGCATCCGCCGGTGAAGACGACGCAGGCGGTGCCCCAGCCGAAGGCCTCGTCCTTGAGCCCATCACAGTCATTGTCGAGGCCATCACAACCCTTGGCGGTGCCCTCGGAGTCTTCGTAGGTTGCCGCTGGATAGACGCAGACGAATCCGGCGGTCCCCATGCAAGTCGGGAGCGTGCCGGCGCAGACGCCCTTGTTCTTGCAAACGATCGTCGCCGCCTGAACGTTGTCGTCGATGAGCCCGTTGCAGTCGTTGTCGATGCCGTCGCAGATCTCGACGCCGCCGTTGCTCTTCTGGCACGAGGTTTCGCATCCAGGCGTGGCCGGATCCCGATCGTAAAAGTCCGGCAGGCAGGCACCCATCGTGCACATGCCCATGTCGCAGCTCGAGACTGCGAACGGGTAGAAACAGGGAAGGTTGCAGCCGCCGCAATTGTTGAGATCCGACATCAAGTCGAACCCGTCGTCGACGATGCCGTTGCAGTCGTTGTCGACGCCGTCGCACAGCTCGACGCCGCCGTTGGTCGGCTGGCATTCACAGCCGTTCGTCGGATCCTTGTCGGCGTCGTAGAACCCCGGTACGCAGGTGTACTGGCAGGCACCGGCGACGCAGGTCGCGTCGGTGCTCAATTCGTAACATTGGTTGAAGCACCTGCCGCAGTTGGCGACGTCGGTCTGGCGCAGCGGCGAGTTGTCGTCGCAGGCGTTGCCGTTGCCGCCGACGCCAGAGCCGGCGTCATTGCTCGCGCCGCCCGCTCCGGTGCCACCGCCGGTGCCGGGCGCTCCGCCGACGCCGGCATCGCCGACGCTGGTCCCGCCGCCGGCGCCGGTGTCGGCGCGGTTGAGGCCAGCGTCGATCAGGCTGATGGTTTCGCCGGAGTCGTAGAGTCGATCGTGGCACCCCGCGCCGACGCCCGCGAACATCCCGCAAACGAATAGAATTCGGACAAGCGAATGTCTCATGTCGCCGACTGATCAATCGGCGCCAGATGGCCGCGAGTTTAGGCGGTTTTTCGACGGATCTCGGCGCGCGACCGCCCGGCGTCACATCGCCTCACGTGCCGGGAGATGTCCGCCATCCGGCTCTACCGCACGACGGGCCTCGTCGAGCGGCGCCTGCTCGGCTAGGCTACGGGCGTTTTCGATGATCGGGCAGAGCGTCGGCAATTATCGCGTCACCCGGCTGCTTGGCGAGGGCGGTATGGGGATCGTCTATCTGGCGGAGCACCCGACGCTCGGCCGGCGCGCCGCCGTGAAGGTCCTGCACCCTGATCTGGTCGCCACCCAGGAGATGATCCAGCGGTTGTTCAACGAGGCGCGTGCCGCCAACGCCATCGGCCATCCTGGAATCATCGAGGTGTCAGACCTTGGCCTCCTCCCTTCAGGGACGCCCTACATCGTCATGGAGTACCTCGAAGGCCAGAGCCTTGGGGCCCGCATCGGCGCGGCGGGGCGCTTGTCGTTGGGCGGCGCGCTCGACATCGCGGACCAGGCGGCCAGCGCGCTCAGCGCGGCGCACGCCAAGGGCATCATTCATCGCGACCTCAAGCCCGACAATCTCTTCCTGAGCCCCGACCCGCAGGCGCCGGGCCGCGAGCGACTCAAGGTCCTGGACTTCGGGATCGCGAAGCTGGCGCAGCGGCCCGCGAGCGCCGCCGACGTACGGACGCGCACCGGGGCGATCCTCGGTACGCCGCGCTACATGTCGCCCGAGCAGTGCCGCGACAGCCGGGACGTCGATCATCGCACTGACATCTATTCGTTGGGCGTGATCCTCTACGAGATGCTCGCGGGGGCGCCTCCGTTTGTCTCGAGCTCGTGGGGTGAAATGGCGCACATGCACATCGGCGTCAAACCGCCGGATCTGCGCGCGGCGGTTCCCGAGGTTCCGCCGGCGCTCGAACGCGCCGTCTCGCGGGCGCTGGAGAAGGAGCCCGACGCGCGCTTCCAGTCGATGGCCGACCTGCGGCAGGCGCTGGCGGAGGCGGTCGCTGCCGAGACGGCGATCTCCGGTACGGTTTTCGAGGCGGCCGTGCCGGCGGCGGTGACCGAGGCTCCTTCGACTTTGCGCTTGGATGTGGCGGGGGTGACCCGCCCGATCCGCCGGACGACCCTGGGAGGCACCGCGTCGGAGATCCAGCACCCGTCCGGGACGGCGGTTGCGCCGCGGTCGGGCCGTCGCGTCGGGATCGTCGTCGCGGTCGGCCTGGTCGGGGCCGCGATCGTGGTGATAGGGGCGCTGGCGACGCCCCGGGGAACGCCTCCCGAATCGGCGTCAGAGAGTGCAGCGCCTGGCGCGTCTGCTGCGGCCCGTGCTCCGGCCCCGGCGCCCCCGGCTGTCGTGGCGCGGCCGCCGGCCGTCGTGCCGCCGCCGCCGGCCGTGCCGCCACCGACGCCGGCGCCCGTCGAGCCGGAAGCGCGTGAAGCGCCGGTCAAAGAATCGGACAAGAAGCTGACCAAACCGGTGCCTGCACCCGCGCGTCACCGGCCCGCCGTCAAGCGACGTCCGGCGCCCGAAGTGCCCTTGCCTGCGGAGCCGCAGAAGGTATGAGGCCCCGCTGGGTGCCGGCCGCGGTCATCGCAGCCGCCGTCGTTGTCTCGGCCGGAAGGCCGGCGATCGCCGCACCGCCGGCAAGCCCTGAGCCGGAGTTGGCGAGCGGGCCGGCCGCGATGCCGGACCGCCCGGATCTTCAGGCGCGAAACTTCTTTCAAGCCGGTCGATACGCTGATGCTCTGTCGATCTACCAGCGGCTCTACACCGAGACGCATCACCCGACCTATCTGCGGAACATCGCGCGCTGCCAACAGATGCTGCGCGAGCCCGGGCCTGCGATCGAAAGCTTTCAGGCCTACCTGCGCGAGGCCCGCAGCCTGGACCCGGGAGAGCGCACAGAAATCGAGGGCTACGTCGCCGAGATGCAGCGACTCGAGGTCACGGCTCCCGCCGCGACGCCGTCGGCCGCTGGTGCGGCGGCGCAGTGGGGGACGCCGAGCTGGTCGCCGGGGACCACCGCGACGGTGTCTGCGCAGAGGGCGCCCCCGATCACCCAAAAATGGTGGTTCTGGACCGGTCTGGGCGCGCTCGCGGCGGCCGGCGTCATCGCGCTCGTCGCCGCGAGCGGCGGGACAGATCGCTTGCCGTGTCCCAGCGGCGCGGTGTGTCCTCCGTGAGCCACGAAGCGCGGATGAATATTCGGTCGAAATTTTGGACGTCTCGGGCCGCGTGGCTCGGCTGCGCGCTCGTGATCGGCGTGCTGGCGGGGTGTGGCTCGGTGCGCGCCGACGAGGCCCTGGCGATGCTCGACGTCAGCGCGGCGGATGGCGTTCCGTCGTTCACGACGGCGCTTTTCTCGGTCGCCGGCCGTTCCGATATCGCGGCGCACCCGGTCAGTTACGACGGCAAGAGCCTGCTGAAGTTTGGATACTACCTGCCTGGCCCCAGCGGCACCCTGCGCGTGACCGGTCAGGCGCTGTCGGCGAACTGCGTGGTCGGCACCGGAACCGCCGCGGTCACCGTGCAGCTGGGGCACAGGTCGGACGCGGTGCCGCTGGTGATCAGTCCGGTGGCCAACCTCGATCCAGCGTGCGCGACAACCGCGGATGCGTCGGCCGACGCGCTGGCGGATGCGCCCGTCGATGCGCGTGGCGATGGTCCGCGCGACGGCGCGACGGACACGGGGGCGCGCACCGACGGGCCGACGGCGCGCCCCGATGCCGCCCCACCCGCCTGCTTGATCGCCACCAAGCCCTGCACCAGCAGCAGCTCGGGGTGCTGTGCGGGCACCGTCTGCGGAACGACCTCGCTCGGGCAGGTCTGCTGCGGCAACTTCGAGGCGAAGTGCACGCGTCCCGGTGGAGAAGACTGCTGCGGTCAGCTCGAGTGCATCAACGGTGGATGCTGCTTACCCGCGACCTATTCGTGTACAGGGACCTCGTGCTGCACGGGGTTGGTCTGCGGCACCACGAGCCTCGGCCACACCTGTTGCGGCAACGCCGGCGCCCCGTGCATCCGCCCCGACGGCGCCGACTGCTGCGGCGCCCTCCGCTGCGTCAACAACGTCTGCGCGAAGTGAGTCCCGATTCTGCGGGCGCCGCCTTTCGCAAGGCTTGCCCTCTCCCTAACCCTCCCCCGCGGACGGGGGAGAGGACCGGATCTCAGGACAGGGAGGCGCCGCTAAAGAAGAACGCGATCTCCCCCTTGGCGGTGTCGGCGGCGTCGCTGCCGTGGACGGCGTTCTTCTCGATATCGGTGCCGTATTTTTGCCGGATCGTCCCCTCCGGCGCCTTCCTCGAATCGGTGGGTCCCATCACTTCGCGGTAGCGCGCGATCGCGTTCTCGCCCTCGATCGCCATGACCACCACCGGACCCGACGTCATGAACTTGACCAGGTCCCTGTAGAACGGCCGCTCCTTGTGGACCGCGTAGAACATCTCCGCTTCGGTCCCGCTGAGCCTGAGCAACCTCAGGCCGATGATCTTCAGCCCGAACTTCTCGATCATGTCGACGATACCGCCGATCGCGCCTTTGGCGACCGCATCGGGCTTGATGATTCCGAACGTTCTCTCGAGTGCCATTCTGTCGGGTCCCCCTTGACCTCTTGCTGTTGGTTGTGGACTACGAAACGAACGCCGCGACGGTCTTGCCCAGGTCGGCCGGCGTGGCGGCGATCGCGATGCCGGCGTCGCGGAGCGCGGCGATCTTCTCCGCCGCCGTCCCCTTGCCGCCGCTGATGATCGCGCCCGCGTGGCCCATGCGCTTGCCGGGCGGCGCCGTCTGGCCGGCGATGAACGCCGCGACCGGCTTCGTCATGTTCGCCTTCACGAAGCGCGCGGCGTCCTCCTCGGAGTTGCCGCCGATCTCGCCGATCATCAGCACCGCCTTGGTCTGCGGGTCGCGCTCGAACAACGCCAGCGCGTCGACGAAGTCGAGCCCCTTGACCGGGTCGCCGCCGATGCCGATCGCCGTGGATTGGCCAAGGCCAAGCGCTGTGAGCTGGTGCGCGGCCTCATAGGTGAGCGTCCCGGACCGCGACACCACGCCGATCGAACCCGGCTTGTGGATGTAGCCCGGCATGATGCCGATCTTGCACTCGCCCGGCGTGATGATACCGGGACAATTGGGGCCGATGAGCTTCACCGTCGATGATGACAATGGTGAGTTCGGCCCGAGCGCGCGCCGCACCTTGACCATGTCGAGCGTCGGGATGCCCTCGGTGATGCACACCACCACCTCGATGCCGGCGCCCGCCGCCTCGAGGATCGCGTCGGCCGCGCCCGGCGGCGGCACGTAGATGATCGACGCGTTGGCGCCGGTCTTCTTCACCGCGTCCTGCACAGTGTCGAACACCGTGAACCCTTCGTGCACCAGGCCGCCCTTGCCAGGCGTGACGCCACCGACGATGTTGGTGCCGTACTCGCGCATCTGCTTGGCGTGGAACGTCCCGGCGCCGCCGGTGATGCCCTGAACGATGAGCTTGGTCTGTTTTCCGACGAGGATCGCCATGGCTACTTCGCCTCTCCGGCGCGAGCCAGCGCCACGATTTTCTGCGCGCCGTCGGCCATGTCGTTGGCGGTGGTGACCGCCAGCCCCGACTCGGCGAGCATCTTCCTGCCCAGGTCGACGTTGGTACCCTCGAGCCGCACGACGAGCGGCACCTTGAGCCCGACCTGTTTCACCGCCGCGATCACGCCGGCCGCGATGGTGTCGCACTTCATGATGCCGCCGAAGATGTTGACGAAGATCCCCTTCACGTTGGGATCGGCGGTGATGATCTTGAACGCCGCGGTAACCTTTTCGGATGTCGCGCTGCCACCGACGTCGAGGAAGTTCGCCGGCTCGCCGCCGAAGTGCTTGATGATGTCCATCGTACCCATGGCCAGGCCAGCGCCGTTGACCATGCAGCCGATGCTGCCGTCGAGCTTGATGAAGCTGAGGTCGTAGCGCTTGGCCTCGCTCTCCGACGCGTCTTCCTCGTCGAGGTCGCGCAGCGCCTCGTACTCTTTCTGGCGGTAGAGCGCGTTGTCGTCGAAGGTCATCTTGCAGTCGAGCGCCAGCACGCGGCCGTCGGTGAGCACGACCAGCGGGTTGATCTCGACCAGCGACGCGTCGATCTCGATGAACGCGCGATAGAGCTGCCCGAGCAGCTCGGTCGCATTCTTCGCGGCCGGGCCGTGCAGCCCGAGGCCGTAGGCCAGGTTGCGCGCCTGGTAGCCGCTGAGGCCGGTGACCGGATCGACCACCTCGCGCAGGATCTTCTCCGGCGTCTTGGCGGCGACCTCTTCGATCTCCATGCCGCCCTCCGACGAGGCCATCACGGTGACACGGCCGCTGCCGCGGTCGACCAGGATGCCGAGGTAGAGCTCGCGTGCGATGTCGACGGCCTGCTCGATCAGCAAGCGCTTGACCAGCTGGCCGCCTGGCCCCGTCTGGTGCGTGATCAGATTCATCCCGAGGATCTTGCGAGCCGCATCGCGCGCCGCCGCTGCGCCCTTCACGACCTTGACGCCGCCGCCCTTGCCGCGGCCGCCGGCGTGAATCTGCGCCTTGACGACGACGAACTCGTTCTCGGTTTCGGCGATCAGTGCCTTCGCCGCGGCCTCGGCCTCGTTGAAGCTCAGCACCGGTGTCCCCTTGGGGATCGGCACGCCGAACTTCTTCAGGATCTCCTTCGCCTGATACTCGTGGATTTTCATCGATACCCCTTTTAGAGCTTCTTCGAGGCTTCGATGAGCTCGCGCACCGCGCCCGCCGACTTCTCGAGCATCGCCTTCTCCTCGGGGGTGAGCTGGATGTTGATGACCTTCTCGACGCCGCCGGCGCCGATGACGACCGGCACGCCGATGTACAGGTCCTTGTAGCCGTATTCGCCGTCGAGGTACGCGGCCGCGGGGACGACGCGCTTCTGATCCTTCAGGAACGACTCGGCCATGACGATCGCCGCAGAGGCGGGCGCGTAGTAGGCGCTGGTGCCCATCAGCTTGACGATCTCGCCGCCGCCGCCGCGCGTACGCTCGACGATCGCCGCGAGCTTGTCGGCGGCAATGAACTGGCTGACCGGCACGCCGTAGATCGTGCAGTAGCTGGTCACGGGAACCATCGTGTCGCCGTGGCCGCCGAGCACCATCGCGCGCACGTCCTTGACGGCGACGCCGGCTTCGCGCGCCAGAAACAGCTGGAAGCGGGCGGCGTCGAGCACGCCGGCCATGCCGACGACCTTCTCGCGGGCGAAGCCGGTCACCTTCTTCAGCTCGTACACCATCGCGTCGAGCGGGTTCGAGATCACGATGACGAACGCGTTCGGCGCCTTGGCCTTGAGGTTCTCCGCGACGTTGCGGATGATCTTGAGGTTGATCGAAAGCAGATCGTCGCGCGACATGCCGGGCTTGCGCGGCACGCCCGCGGTGATGATCACCACATCGGAGCCGGCGACATCGTCCCAGTTGGAGCTGCCGGTGATCTTCGCGTCGTGGCCGAGCACCGCGCCGTTCTGCTCGAGGTCCAGCGCCTTGCCCTGCGCCAGGCCCTGCTTCTCGGGGATGTCGAACAGCACGACATCCCCGAGCTCGCGTCGCGCGACCAGCGCGGCCAGCTCGCCACCAATGTTTCCAGCGCCAATGAGAGAAATCTTGTTCCTGCGGGGCATGTCAGTAGCTCCTTCTTCCGATATGACGTCCGATTAGAACGAAGGCGTGAACCACGGGCGGGGGAGGGGGAGCCCGCGCTTCAACTGGGAATCAGAGGTTTTTGATGATCGCGTCGCCGAAGGCCGAGCACGAGACCTCGGTCGCGCCGGTCATCAGGCGCGCGAAGTCGTAGGTCACGGTCTTCTGAGCGATGCTCTTTTCCAGGCCGGTTATGATCCGCGCCGCGGCGCCCGTCCAGCCGAGATGCTCGAGCAGCATCACGCCCGACAGGATCACCGAGCCGGGGTTGACCTTGTCCTGGTCGGCGTACTTCGGCGCCGTACCGTGAGTCGCCTCGAAGACGGCGTGGCCGGTCAGGTAGTTGATGTTGCCGCCGGGCGCGATGCCAATGCCTCCGACCTGGGCCGCCAGGGCATCGGAGAGGTAGTCGCCGTTCAGGTTCAGCGTCGCGACGATGTCGAACTCGTCGGGGCGGGTGAGGACCTGTTGCAGCGTGATGTCGGCGATCGAATCCTTGACCAGGATCTGGCCCGCGGGCGGCTTGCCGCCGCAGTCGTCCCAACCGACGGCGCGGCCGGCGTACTCGCGCTTGACCAGGGCGTAGCCCCAGTCGCGAAACGCGCCCTCGGTGAACTTCATGATGTTGCCCTTGTGGACCAGCGTCACGCTCTTGCGCTTGTGCAGGATCGCGTAGTCGAGCGCGGCGCGGATCAGACGCTCGCTGCCCTCGCGCGAGACTGGCTTGATGCCGATGCCCGATGTCTCCGGGAAGCGGATCTTCTTCACGCCCATCTCGTTCTGCAGGAACGCGATGACCTTCTTCGCCTCGGGCGACTCGGCCGCCCACTCGATGCCGGCGTAGATGTCCTCCGTGTTCTCGCGGAAGATCACCATGTCGACCTTTTCCGGATGCTTCACCGGCGAGGGGACGCCACTGAAGTAGCGCACCGGGCGCAGGCAGACGTAAAGGTCGAGCATCTGACGGATCGCGACGTTGAGCGAACGGATGCCGCCACCCACGGGCGTGGTCAGCGGGCCCTTGATGCCCACGAAATATTTCTTGAAGGCCTCGAGCGTCTCGTCAGGAAGCCAGCTGTCGAAAAGTTTCTTGGATTTCTCGCCGGCGTAGACCTCGGCCCAGGCGATCTTCTTCTTGCCGCCGAACTCCTTGTCCACCGCTGCGTCGAGAACGCGCACCGAAGCGCGCCAGATGTCGCGGCCGGTGCCGTCGCCTTCGATGAACGGGATGATCGGGTGATCGGGCACTTCCAGGCGTCCATCGCCATGGACTTTGATGGCTTCACCGCCTGCGGGGATCTGAGGAGCTGCACTTGCCATGGGCCGTGATTACGTCTGACGGACCCCGGTCAGGCAAGCGAAAACGACGCCGCCGGGCCGAAAATTGCAGAAGATTGAAACCGGCGGCGAGGTGCTACGCTGATCGTCGGAAATGACGCTCATCGAGGAGCTTTCCGCGCTGGTTCTGGCGCTGGACGACGCGCACGTCGAGTACGCGTTGGTCGGTGGGCTGGCGGTCGCCGTCTGGGGAGTGGCGCGCGCGACCAAGGACATCGATTTGCTGGTCGACAAGGCGGATGCTGAACGGGCGGCGGGGGTCGCGAAGGGCTGCGGATTTACCCTCGAGGCGTTTCCGATGGAGTTCGACGATGGGATGGAAATGCGCCGGCTCAACAAGGTCGAGAGCGACGGAACGTTGCTGACGGTCGACTTCCTGCTCGTCGGGCCGGCCCAGCAGACCGTGTGGGAGGGGCGGCAGCGCGTTCCCTTTCAGACCGGATCGATTTCGGTCGCCTCACGTGAAGGACTGATCGCCATGAAGCTCTCCGCGGGACGGGCGCAAGATCTCGCGGACGTGCAGAAGTTGCGGGAGGGCGACCGGTGAGTCACGGAGGTAAGAGCGCCCTCGACATGTCGGCAGCCGGCGTCACGGCTCGCTTACAGCTCGTGAGCGATGCCGCAGACCTTCGGCCCGAGTACCGGCTCTACGGTAAGATCGACATGACCGCGGCCGGGGTCACGGCGCGCCTGCGCGAAGCGTCTCAGCTGCGCGACCTGTGCTTGCTGCTGGGCAAGAGCGGCGCGGCGGCAGACCGTCGGTCTACCTGACCTTTGTGCCCGGCGGAGCGTCGCGGTCGAGGGCGGAGAGCGCGAGCACGTCTGCGTCGCCGGCGGCCAGGATCATGCCCTGCGAGAGCACGCCGCGGATCTTCGCCGGCTTGAGGTTCGCGAGATAGATCACGGTACGGCCCACCATCTGCTCCGGCTGGTAGGTGGCGGCGATGCCCGAGACCACGGTGCGTGGCTCGGCGCCCGCACCGACGTCGAGCGTCAGCTTGAGCAGCTTGTCGGCCTTGGGCACGCGCTCGCAGGTGAGCACCTTGGCGACGCGGAGATCGATCTTGGCGAAGTCGTCCATCGCGATCTCGGCGGGCGCGGCGGCGGGGGCGTGGGAGGCCGCTGCGGGCGCGGGTGAGGCGGCGGCGGTCGCCGTCGTAGGCAAGGGCGCGGCGGCCGCGTCGGCGGCGGGCATCCACTTGGCGATCAGCGCGGTCTGGCGCTCGGGCTCGATGCGCGGGAACAGCGGCTTCGGCTCGGCGAGCGTGCCGCCGGGCCAGCGCCATTCCTCAGGCCATGTCCCTTCGTCTACTTTGCGATCGAGTTGACGCAGGATCTCTTTGGCGGCTTCGGGCATCGCAGGCGCAATAAGCAGCGCCGACCACCGCAGAGCTTCGCAGCACCGGCGAAGCAACCGCAATAGTTCGTCGGTCCGTTTTTCCTTGTGGAGCTGCCATGGCTTCGAAACCTCGATCTCTTGGTTGAAGCTACGCACCAGGCGCCAGACGGCTTCTAGCGCGCGGGACGGTTGGAAATCCTCCCAATATTCGGCGGCTAGGTTCCTCTCACCCTGAGCGAAGCCACTGTCGTAGGGGTCCGGCATGTCTTCTGCAGCAGGCGGCAGCCGGCCCTCGAAATACCGGTGCACCATGGACACGGTTCGGTTCAGGAGATTCCCGAGGTCGTTGCCCAGGTCCGACTCGTAACGCTGAAATAGCGCCTCGTAGGTGAAATCGCCGTCGCCGCCCAGTGTGTACTCGCGCAGCACGAAGTAGCGCAGCGGATCGACGAAACCCTCGCCGAGCTCGCCGACGATCGCGTTCGGATCTACGCGCGTCGCAGGGATCGACTTCGAGATCTTCTGACCCTTCACGGTCAGATAGCCATGGCAGACGATGCCCTTGGGTGGTGGCAAACCCGCCGACTCCAGCATCGCGGGCCAGTAAACCGCGTGAAAGCGCAGGATGTCCTTGGCGATGATGTGATGAGCGTGGCGCCAGAACGTGCCCTGACCCTTTCCATTTTCGATCGCCTTCGGTCCGCCCAGCACTGTGAGGTAATTGATGAGCGCGTCGATCCAGACGTAGATCACGTGTTCAGGATCGTTGGGGACGGGAATGCCCCAACTCACTGCCTTCTTCACGCGCGAGATAGAGATCGCGTTGAGCCCGCCGCGTACGAACGACTGAACTTCGTTCCGGCGCGCTTCCGGGCGGATGAAGTTGGGCGTCTCGTAGAGCTTGAGCAGATAGTCCTGATACTTGTCGAGCCGGAAGAAGTAATTCTTCTCCTTCACCGCTTCGACCGGCGTTCGGTGGATCGGGCAGAGCTTCTTGCCGTTCTCGACGACGACCTCATCCTCGCCCTTGAACTCCTCGCAGCCGACGCAGTAAAGACCCTCGTACTCGCGCGACTCGATGTCGCCGCGCGCTTGAATACGACGCCACACCTCGTCGACGACATCCTCGTGCCGCTTCTCGGTGGTGCGGATGAAATCGTTGTTCGAGATCTCGACGCGGCGCCAGGTCTCCTGGAACTTTGCCGCGATCTCGTCGCAGTACGCTTGCTCGCTGATGCCGCGCTCAGCGGCGATGCGCTGGATCTTCTGCCCATGCTCATCGAGGCCGGTCACGAAGAAGGTCTTGTCGCCGCGCGCGCGGTGGTAGCGCGCCAACGCGTCGGCCACCACCGTCGAGTAGAACGTGCCGAGGTGGGGTAGGGCGTTGACGTAGTAGATCGGCGTGGTGATGTAGAACGGATCCATGGCAGGCGCGACAGCATAGTCGATCCCGCCGCGCCGGCGCGAGCGCGCTAGTTGCTGGGGACGCCGGGCGGCGGCTCGTCGCCGGGCTCGGGCTCGGGCTGCACCGGCCCCGTACCGGGCGGTGGCCCCAGCTGTTTGACCTGCTCGGCCGAGAAGACTTGCGGCGGCCCGTCCTGGAAGTAGACGCGCACGCGCCCGTGCAGCACGTCGAGATCGGCGACGCGCCCCTCGCCCTCAGGTGTGCTCACGCGCTTGCCGACCTTGGGCAGCGCCTTCGCTGCCTCGACGTAGTTCGCTTCTTCGTAGACCAGACAGCACTTGAGGCGCCCGCACTGTCCCGACACCTTGGCCGGGTTCAAGACCAGGTTCTGGTGCTTGGCCATCTTGATCGACACCGGCGCGAAACGCGGCAGGAAGGTGGTGCAGCAGAGCTCGAGGCCGCACGATCCGATGCCGCCGACCATCTTGGCCTCGTCGCGCACGCCGACCTGGCGCAGCTCGACGCGCAAGCGCAGCTCGTTGCTGAGGTCGCGCACCAGATCGCGGAAGTCGATGCGGTTCTCCGACGCGAAGTAGAACGTGGCCTTGCCGTTCTGGTGCAGCTCGGCGCGGAACATCTTCACCGGGATCTTGCGCGTGCGCACCATCTCGCGCCCGAACGCCAGCGCCTCGGCGGCGCGGCGCGTGTTCGCCTCCAGGCGTTCCAGATCTCGCTCGTCGGCGATGCGAAGCACGCGCGGCAGGCGGCCGCCCGGCGACGGCCGCGGCGCGCTGGCCACGGCGACCACGCCCACCTCGTGTCCGTTCTCGCCCTGGACAATCACGCGCTGCCCGCGTCTCAGCGTCAGCACGCCCGCGTCGAGCTCATAGGTCCGGCCCGTCGGGTGCAGCTTGACGCCAACCGTGTTCACCAGGCGTTCGGCGGGCTCTTTCGGTTCGCCGTTCATCGCGCGGCCAGCCCCGCGCCGCCGCTCTGGCGGCGGATCTCCAGCATCAGCCGCTCGACGGCGACCAGCGCGTTCATGTTGGCGGCGAGCGCGCCATCGGCCTCGACAACCGCTGCCAGCGCGCGCACCAGGCGCGGTGCACCCGCCGACGCCAGCTCGGCGGCCTGCTCGCGAAAGAGCGCCAGCTCGGGCGCGCCCGCGGCGGTCACCATCGCGTCGCGGTACAGCCGTCCGAGGAGCGAAATAATTGGGGGCAGCGCCTGCTTGATCTCCTTGTCGCCCGCGACCGCGGCCGCGGCGTCGAAGATCCGGACGACGTCCGGGCCACCGCCGCCTGCGCCGGCGGCGGTCGCCGCCTCGCGCAGTGCCGTGACGGAATCCCAGATCGCGTCGTCCTCGGCGCCGGCGGCGCGCAGCGCCCGCGCCACCGAGCCGTCGGCCAGCGCCGCTGCCACGGCGGCGCGCCGCGGCTCGATCGCGTGCGCGCCGGTCAGCAGCGCAACCAGCGCCTCGGCGGTGAGCGCGCGGAAGCGGACGCGCTGCACGCGCGAGCGGATCGTCGGCAGCATGCGGTCGGGCGCGCTGGTGACCAGCACGATGTGGTTGCCGGCGGCAGGCTCTTCCAGCGTCTTGAGCAGGCAGTTCGCCGCGTTGACGTTGAGCCGATCGGCCTCGTCGATGATGATCACGCGCGCCAGCGCCTCGTGCGGCCGCGTCGCAGCCATGGCAACGATTGCCTGTGCTTGCTCGATGACGATCTGGGCCGTCTCGGCGGCGAATACCGGCACGTCCGGATGGAGGCCCGCGTCGATGCGGCGGCACGACTCGCACGTGCCGCAGCCCAGGCCGGGCTCGACCGCGCAGTTCAACGCCAGTGCCAGGCCATGCGCGGCGGCGCGCTTGCCTACGCCCTCGGGGCCTTCGAACAGGTATGCGTGCGGCACATGGCCCGACGCGACCGCGCGACGGAGCACGGCCGTCGCGTGATCCTGACCGGTGAGATCCCGAAGCCGCATCTTTGCCGACCGTAGCATCGGCGCCGCGGCCAGTCGACCACGCATGTCGACACGGCGATTCCGGGACGTTAACCTTCCCAGCATGGGAATCCTCGGCAGGCTCTCGACCATGATCAAGTCGAACGTCAACGACCTCATCGACTCCATGCAAGACCCAGCCAAGGAGATCGATCAGATGGTCCGCGACATGGAAGAGTCGGCGCGCGAGGCGCGCAGCGAGGTTGCGAGCTGTATGGCCGAGGAAAAGCGCCTCGGAAAGCGCATCGAGGCGCTGACCGCCGAGGCGAAGAGCTGGGAGGACCGTGCCACGATGGCGGTGCGCGCCGGCGACGACGCCCTGGCGCGTGAGGCGCTCGCGCGCAAGGGCGAGAAGGAGGCCGAGCGCGCCGAGACGCAGAAGGTGTTGCGGGAGCAGGAAGTCTACGTCGAGCAGCTCGCGGTCGGGCTCAAGGCGCTCGACGCGCGCGTGCAGGATGTGAAGCTGCGCCAGGGGACGCTGCGGGAGAAGGCGCGTGCATCGAAGCGCGGCGGCAGCCCGGTGTCGACCAAGACTTCGGCATTCGACGACTTCGAGCGCATGTCGAGCAAGATCGATGCGGTCGAGGCCGAGGCAAGCCTGGGCGACGAGCTCGCGGGGCGGACGCCGGCGTCGATCGACGCCGAGCGCAGGCTGAAGGAGATGTCCGAGAAGAACAGCATGGACGACGCACTGGCGGAGCTGAAGAGGAAGCTGAACAACCCGTAAACTCCACGGAGGGCGGGGCAGAGAGAGCGGGAGGTGACACCCGAGGTCTGCCCCCACCCCGGCCCTTGTATCTTCCAGGGGCGTGGCTCGCTACCTGTCGCAGGCCCCGAGTCCTCCCTCGCTCCAGCCAGCAAGGCCGGGGTACGCTCGCCCGCGCAGCGAGAGGTGGCAATCGATGAACGGCACGGC
>Ga0265342_10000892_pt1 | contig 29749 bp, 29 predicted proteins | sample 4CB327metaG_FD_203125 | JGI IMG/M metagenome (GOLD analysis project Ga0265342, IMG submission 203125) | Rhizosphere microbial communities from Carex aquatilis grown in University of Washington, Seatle, WA, United States - 4-CB3-27 metaG | ecosystem: Host-associated > Plants > Roots >... | reverse complement strand
CCCATCGGCGATCACCATTCGTTCAGCATCTCGGAGCTCGAGCAATGCCGCAATCGTACATTCCACCGTCTGCAAAGCTGCGGTCTTCGGATCGAACTATCTTCAGCATCCATGCGCACCGTGACGCCGACCGACTTCAATCGACTTTATCCGGGGACGGGAGGAGCGCTATACGGACGGACGTCGCACGGATGGATGGCTTCGTTTCAGAGGCCGGGCGCGCGCAGCCGCATACCGGGCCTGTATCTGGCGGGCGGCAGCACGCATCCGGGTCCTGGCATTCCGATGGCGGCGACATCGGGCCGCTTGGCGGCAAAAGCGGTGATCGCGGACCTTGCTTCGACGCGACGGTCGAACCCAATGGCTATGCGTGGTGGTATGTCGACGCGATCAGCGACAACGGCCAGCACGGATTGACGATCATCGCCTTCATTGGCAGCGTATTTTCGCCTTACTATGCGTCCGCACGTCGGCGCGGACCGGCCGATCCTCACAACTACAGTGCCTTCAATGTCGCCATTTACGGCCAGCGCAGCAAGCACTGGGCCTTGACGGAACGACGCAAGACATCGCTCTTTCGAAACGCGCGGCAACTCGTCGTTGGCGAGAGTTCAATGTCCTGGTCTGCAGATGCGCTGACAATCGAGGTCGCCGAGTTGGCGATCCCGCGCTTTTCGAAGTTGCGCGGCAGAATTCACCTTTACCCAAGCGCTTTGACCGGCTGTAACATCACGCTCGATGCCGACGGCCGCCACCGTTGGCGTCCGATTGCACCGCGCGCGCGCGTCGATGTGCAAATGGAACAGCCGCGGCTGAGATGGCGCGGATCCGGCTACTTCGACACCAACACCGGCACTGCGCCACTCGAAGACGACTTTAAGACCTGGACATGGTCTCGCGCAGATCTCGAAGACGGCGCGGCGGTACTCTATGACGTCATTCGGCGGCGCGGAGAGCCGCTATCGGTCGCTCTCCGATTCGACGATGCCGGCAATCACGAAGACTTTACACCGCCATCGGAAGTTTCTCTGCCCTCGACCGGCTGGCGGATCGATCGACGCACGCGATCAGAGGACGCCGGCAACACAACAATATTGCGCACCTGCGAGGACACGCCGTTTTATGCTCGCTCGGTCGTGGCATCGCACCTGTTCGGTGCACGGCGGCAGAGCATGCATGAAAGTCTGTCGCTCGATCGCTTTCGAACGCGATGGGTGCAGACGCTGCTACCGTTCCGGATGCCGCGCGCCCCGCGATAACGGGATCTCCGGATTGTGCCGCTCCGGCGTGACCACGTCGAGGTTCGCCTTTTCCGCGTCGCGCTTTCGGTCCATCCGCAGGCCGACCAGTTCGAGGATACCCCAGCCGATTGCAAAAGCGATCACCACGAAAAATTCGATCAATCCGGCGTAGTTCGAAAAGTCCATATCAGCCCGCTACGAATTCGCACGTTTCAATCGCTGGCGCCGTTCGACCCGTTCCAACAATTCGATCAACCCGATGGCGCGCTCGGTGAAGTTCCACCATGGCACGCTTGTATTCCGCTGTTCGGTGCCGGTGCGCGGTCGCGAATGCGAAACGATCGCATCGATGAGAAACATTGCCTGCGGTAGCGGCTCCACACCAGGGCCCCTGGCCGGGGCCAAGGCCAAGGCCACGTGCCCAATACCGGCCGCACGCAGGACCTTCCGCCGTGACGAGACGACCGCGCGCCGTGAAACCGAATCAAATTTGTTGCGCTCGACCTCCCGACCGATTTCGGCGTAGAGCACGCGCGCCGCAGCAATAGCGGGACGGCATCCCGCCGGCAAAAATGCAATCCCCTTCTCGGCGCGAAGGTAGAATATCTCGGCGGCCTCGAGCAGGCGGCGAATCACGGCGCCCAAGTTGCCGTCAAACGTTGGATCGGCCATGAAGCGATCCGGATCGATGCCGGTTTCACGCAACCAGCTCAGGGGAAGATAGAGCCGGCCAGCGCGCGCGTCCTCGCCGACGTCACGGGCGATATTCGTGAGTTGCATTGCGACGCCAAGATCGATCGCGCGTGCGACAATCGCCGGATCGCGCCGCTCCATCAATAGCGTCATCATCCCGCCGACGGTTCCGGCAACGCGGACTGCGTAATCGATGAGATCGTCGAGTGTCTCGTAGCATCGATTTTCGGCATCCCATTGAAAGCCTTCCAACAGGGCCTCGGGCAGCGCGCGGGGAATAGCGAAATGCTCGATCACCGCCGCAAACGACCGGTCCGCAGGATTCGCAATCGGGCGACGACGAAAGATGCTATCGAGCCGTGCACGCAGATCATCGAGCGCTGCCGTTGGATCGTCGCTGACGTCGATCGCATCGTCGGCCACACGGCAGAAGGCGTAAACGGCGAATGCGGGTTCGCGATAGCGGCGAGGAAAGACCAGTGAAGCCGCATGAAACGTACGCGACCCGGACCGCAACATCTCACTGCATTGCTCGATATCCGACTGCATGATCAGTTCACCATCGTGAGTGCGTTGGCATGGGGAACAACGCTGTCCAAAATCCGCGCCGACGAGAGCACGCCCGGAAGCCCGGCGCCCGGATGTGTACCAGCTCCGACAAGGTAGAGCCGATCGATGTCCTCGCTCTTGTTGTGTGGTCGGAACCAGGCGCTCTGGGTGAGCACCGGTTCGAGTCCGAACGCCGCGCCGCGAAACGCGTTCAGTTCATCTTGGAAATCTTGCGGCGTGAGCAATCGCGACGTCACCACATGCGATTCCAGCTGCGGAAGCACTGTTCTGCTGAGATAGCGCGCAATTTTTTGCCGGTAATTTTCCGCAGTCACGACCCAATCGGTCCCACTCTCCAGATGCGGGACCGGGGACAACACGTAGAACGCATCGCAGCCATTCGGCGCGAGCGACGGATCGGTCGCCGTCGGGCGATGGAGATAGAGACTGAAGTCGGACGCCAGGACCTTGCGTTCGAATATATCCGTCAGCAACTCACGGTAGCGCGGACCGAGCAGGATCGTGTGGTGTGGCACGCCAGGGTAAGTCCTGTCGGTCCCAAAGTACCAGACAAATAGACTCATCGAATAACGAGCACGTTCGATGCGGCGGTTGCTCCATCGCCGTCTAACGTCAGGAGGCAGCAGACGACGGTATGTCCAAGCGGAATCCGCGTTCGACACCACCACATCCGCGCGAATCCGTGCGCCCGACGCCAAGAGAACACCGGTGGCGCGGCCGTTCTGCACCGTGATTTCACCGACCGTTTGGCCGCATCGCACGGTGCCGCCCTGACCTTCGATGAGCCGGACGAGGCCGTCGACCAGCGTGCCCGTGCCACCCATGGCGAAATGCACCCCCCAGCGACGCTCAAGGTAGGCGATCAGGCAATAGACCGATGTGGCCGTGAACGGATTGCCGCCAATCAGGAGTGGGTGAAAGCTCAACACCTCGCGCAACCGCGGATTCTTGATGTAACTTGCGACCAGGGAAAAGACGGTGCGATATCCTCTGAGTCGGAGCAGGTCCGGCGCGAGGCGCAGCATATCGCCGAACGAACCGAACGGCACGTGACCAAGTTTTTCAAATCCGATCTTGAAGATCGCTTCACTCGCCTGCATGAACTTGCGATAGCCGACCACGTCTGCGGGCGAGAAACGCCCAACCTCTCGCTCCATCAGCGCTTGGTCGCCGACATAGTCGAAGATCTCGCCGTCGTGGAAGCGAATCCGATAGAATGGCGATACAGGCTTGAGATCGACGTCGTCCGACAGCTTTTTACCGCATAGGCGCCAAAGTTCCTCGAACAGAAACGGCGCAGTCACGATGGTCGGACCGGCATCGAAGGTGAAGCCATCCTGGCGATGAACGCGGGCGCGGCCGCCGGGGGACGCCAGCTTCTCTAACACTGTGACCCGATAACCTCGAGCGCCGAGGCGAACGGCAGCGGCGAGCCCGCCAAATCCACTGCCGATCACGACCGCATGCGGCTCGGGCGAACGTAGCGCCGCGAGCCGCGAACGATCGCCGGTGATCTCAAGCATGCGCTACTCCCGCGGCTTGAGGACGCCGGCGCGTTTCGCCGCGTCGCATATAACGTTCACCACGAGGTCAGGTTGTTCCTCGTGAGCGAGATGGCCAAGCCCCGTGAGCGGCACAACGGTTGTTTTCGGCAATATGGTCCGCGCGCGTTCGGCGTCGAACGGGGAGATCGATTTGTCGTTGGTGGCCGCGACCAGGACGAGCGGCGTCCGCAACCTAGGCAAGTCTTTCTCCAAACGCGGCAGATCCCATTCCGCCATCATCCCGAACGCGGCCGCGATATGGCCCGGACTTTGCGCCAGCCTCCAATAGAGATCGATCCCTTCGCGGTCGATGCTGGATCCGGTATTGGCGAGCATAGATTCGATCATCGAACGATCGAAAGCGCTGCGAGCGAACAATCGCGGAACAAACGGTATCCGTGTCAGAACCTTGGCCAGAGGAGAGAACACGTGCCCGGCCAAACCGCTCAATGGCAAGAGTGCTGCGTTAATCCCGATGATCAGCCGCGGAGCGAAATGGCCATCGATGCTCATACGGACCGCAACAGCTGCTCCGGCAGAATGCCCGACCACGATCGCCGGCGCCGCTTCCAACGTCCGCAGCAGTGAATTGACGGCCGTTCCCATGCCGTACAGCGATAGAAATTCACGCGGGGGTGTTTGGGTAAAACCGTGACCTGGGAGATCAACCGCGATCACGTGAAAGCGAGCGGCCAATCGCGGTGCGATCGCGCGCCACGAATGCGTGCTTGCGCCGGTCCCGTGAAGCAGCAGCAGCACTGGGCCTGTTCCCATCTCCTGCACGTGCCAGTTCATGCCGGCAGCTCGGACGAAACGGCTGGCCTGGCGGTTGGGCCAGTCGCGACCGTCGCGCTCCCACAGCAACACCTTGGTCACTGCATTCATGCCGACCGATCGCCCATCGCCTACCGGTTTTGCATCCTCACGCCGTCCGCTCAGGCGACCAACCATAGGGGTCGAACGCATCGCAAATGCCACCCTGCCGTAGCCCAAAGCGCAACACTCGCCCACCGCAGAGCGATGCGCTCGCGCCCGGATTATAATATCATGACATTTCGACTGTCACGCACAATTGACATCTTAGTTCGAACCCCGTTCGCTTTCTGTAATCACGATGCTTCCTGCTCCAAGAATGCACGGGTTCGGCCCAGGAAATCGCCGGTGGCCTCGAAGTGCGGCAAAGCCCCGGTCTGAAATTCCGTCACCGACCAGTTCGCCCACCGTGCAAGTTTTCCGGCATACGAATAGTCCTGGAAATCGCCTCTTACACCGTGGGAGAGCCAAACCGGCATGGCCAGCGACTGATACACGCGCGTGATATCGAGACTGAAGAGATAGCCTGACACAAAATAGTAAGGCGCGAAGCGCGCGCCTGGCTGGTGGGTCGTCAGGTAATCATACTCGAGCATGCCCTCGTCGATATTTTTCGATCCCCATGTGCGTTCGAGGAAATATCGGATGCTTCGACGGCTCGTGAGGGCGCGATAGAAAGCGCGGTCCCAGAGCGGAAACCGAAATATCCGATACATTGCGGGCCGCGCGCGTGTCGTCCCTCCCTTTTCGAGATACGGTGCGCGCTTATCGAACCCTGTGGGGCTGACAAAGGCCAAGCGTTGGAACAATTCCGGACGTTCACTGGCAGCCCTAGCGAGAAACTCCGACGACAGCGACAGCGCCAAGGCATCGATCGAACGGCACTCCTGCTCCCGACACACCAACGCGGCCATTGCGTGAACCGCGTCGACCATCAGCCGCGGTGAGTAGATCCGGTCCGACCGTTCAGAGAAACCGAAGCCCGGGAGATCAATTGCATACACCGGGCGATCGTCTCGAAAATGTTCGTAGATCGGTCGGACCTCGTAACTCGAACCGGCAGCGTTGATGCTGTGGATCAGCAACAGTGGCCTCGCGGCGGCGGGGGACACGGAGCGAGCGGCGGGCGAACGATAAAAGCCAATTTTCCCGCTGTTCGTCTCGATCACACGCCGCTCGCCGGAGACCGCATTGGGGAGACCATTTGGTGCCATATTGAGAAGCCCTTGGCTTGCCCGATCGCCTCATACCAACGCAGTGACGGAGCCACGAGTTGCATTGACCGCTGTTTGAATTTAACTCCTCCTCTGCATTCACTTGGACGGCGCGGTATCCCGAATTATCTTGGAAATGGTCGCAGCGTCGGCGCGCGGCAGCGCAAGGTACCGAGCACCCATTTCTGCCGCTAGCCTCCCGGCCGCCGGTCCAGGCGTCGGTGATGTGTCGACCAAGAGCGCCGCCAGTCGAAGGCGCCGGCAGCTCCGCGCGGCCGCGAGTGCGTCGATCTCGGCACGTTCACGACCACCCCCGCCGTCACGCGCAACGTTTGCACGACCGTCGGTCAAAACGACGATCGTCGGGCTAAGGCCTTTTCGGCGCAACCCGTCTGCCAGAGCACCGGCGGCGTCAAGCGCGGCCGCGATAGGCGTGCCACCGCCGCCGGGCAACGCACAAAGCGACCGTTTGGCTCGCACGAGCGAGCGCGTGGGAGGCAGAATGAGTTCGGCACGTTTGCCCCGGAAAGCGATCAGCGCCACTTGATCGCGACGGACGTAGCAATCTGCCAACAACAGTTCCACCGCACCTTTGGTTTCCGCCAGGCGATGCAAAGCCGACGAGCCAGACGCATCGACCACGAAGATCGTCGCCGATTCACTACGCTGCTTGAATCGGGTGACTCGAAAATCGTCACGATGGACATGGACGCGTGAGCTCCCGGATTGCCGTCTGCGCAATGTCTGCCATGGCGCGGCCGCCCGTAAGGTCTCAATAAGGTTCAATCGCGCATTCGCGTTCAGATCGCCACGCCGGATCCCGATCGGTCGACCACGCTGCGCGACGTGGCGCTGCGCCCCGCATCGACCCGACGAGCTTGCGTTCGTGCGGGTCGCAGCCGGCTGTTGCAATTGCGCCAGCAGATGGGCCGGAATGGCGGCGCGGGTGGCCTCCAAAATCACGTCTTGCAATTCGCTGTCATTTGCTGCCTGCGACGCGTCGTCACCTTCGACGGCATCCGGGGACCGCGGGGCATTATCTTGTTGATCCTGTTCCGCGCTTTCGCCTGGTGACGCGGAGTCGGGGGCAGGCATCGGAAGGAACGTCGCCCGCGGCGCCAGCACGAGACGGCTTGCGACAATGGCGTCCGCCTCAAGCAGATGTCTTCGCCCGGCCAAGGCCGCATGAATGCAGGCGATCTTGACTGCGTATATCGGTGCGCGCACCGAGGCGATGCCGATTGCCGCGGCGCTGTGGCAAAACGCACGCACCACGGCTTCGTCGACGATTACCTCTCCCAATATCCTTCGCGCTGTCTCGATTTGCACCGCACTGAACAAAACAGCGAATTCGTCATCGTAGCGCATCGCCTCGAGGTTTAGATGCAGGGCCAGACGATCAAGCAAAGCCGAGGGGGGTTGCTCATCGTCGGTGGCGCCTTCGTCCAGCGCGACGACAGTGAGACGGCATCGATTGCGATGGGCAAAACCGTCCCGTTCGGTCACGACCTCCCCACTGTCGAGCACCGCGCACAACCGGGCCGCGGTCGGCAGCGGCAGGCGTTCGGCCATCGGGAGTACAACGCACCCGCCATCGCAATCGGCCAGCAACCCTTGCTCGAGCACGGGCCGGCCCGCTTGCAACGTGGCAGCAAGATCGAGACCGCCCAGCAGGCGGCCATCGGCGATTTGCAACGGCATACGGCGAAATCGGACATCGCGCGGGAGAACCTGGCGGAGTAACTTCAGAAAGCTGTCGATTGCGGGACCAAAGGCGGATCGAACCGATACGCCGCCGAGACCAACCGGATCGACCGCCAACAGGCACGCTGCAAGCGTCGCATCATGGTTCTGCGGGCCCCTCGTCCGCGCGGCGCTCATGATCCAAAAAGGTCCGCGGTCGCTCGCTCAACGCGAACGGTCGAGCCTGCTTCGTCGAGCGGATCGCGGCGCAACCGATGGCGAAGCGCCGACGACGCGACGCGGCGCAGATGAGTTTCTTCGACTTTGGCATCGCGTTCGAGCGCTGCCAGCGCACGCGCAGCGCGAATCAGCGTGAGTTCACCGCGCAGTCCATCGGTGCCCAAACTCATGCAAAGCTGAGCGGCCTGTTCGCGTGCCGGGTCGAGAACGTCTGTGGCGCTCAAACGGGCCTTGGCTGCGACAACCTTGCGCCGGATTTGCTCGTCTGCCGCCTTCCATGACTGAATGAACCCGGCCGGATCCCGCTCGAAACGGTCCCTGCGCCTGACGACCTCGACACGGAGCTCCAGTTGATCCGGTGTCCTGACCTCGACGGACAGACCGAAGCGATCAAGCAGCTGCGGCCGCAGTTCGCCCTCCTCCGGATTGCCGGTGCCGATCAGAACAAAGCGCGCTGGATGACGAATGCTCAGGCCTTCGCGTTCGACGACATTCTCGCCCGACGCCGCAACATCGAGCAGCAGATCGACCAGATGGTCCTCAAGCAGATTGACTTCATCAATGTACAGAAAGCCGCGGTGGGCACGGGCCAGCAATCCAGGCTCGAACGCCTTGATGCCATGCGCGAGGGCCCGCTCCAGGTCGAGTGCGCCGACAACGCGATCCTCCGTCGCGCCCAGCGGCAGATCGACAACCGGAACCGGTACAAGCTCCGATTTCAAGCGGCTTCGCGACGAACGCTCATGACATTCGGAACACATCGCACCGTTTGCCGCGGGATCGCAATGATAGCGACATCCGACCACGGCCTTCATTTGTGGCAGCAGCGCCGCCAGCGCCCGAACGGCGGTCGACTTGCCGGTGCCGCGATCGCCGAACACCAGCACCCCGCCGATCGTCGGGTCGACCGCCGCCACCAGCAGCGCAAGCTTCATCTCGTCCTGGCCGACAATCGCGGAAAATGGATAGACTGGACGCATGTCTGTTCATACCGCCCGGGCCAACAGGGCCGCCGCTGCTCTGCTTTTCAACTCCGCGCCGGCCTCGGCACCGAGCCTAACGGCATCCGCGATTGTCCCGGTTCGTCGGGTTTCGTAGGTTTCGCCGTCAGACCGTAAAATCATGCCGCGAAACGTGATGTCGGTCTCCGTCACGACCGCATAGCCAGCGATCGGCGTCCGACACGAGCCGTCGAGCACCGCGAGAAACGCCCGTTCGGCGGTCACGGCAACCGCGGTCGCCACATGATTGATCGCGGTCAAAAGCGTGCGAGTGTTCTCGTCGTCCACTCGTGTCTCGACGGCGACCGCGCCCTGTCCGACCGCGGGTAGAAACTCATCGGTGGAGAGTACCTGAGCCGCAGCGGCGGTAAGGCCGAGGCGCCTCAGTCCCGCCATGCTCAGAATCGTCGCGTCGATTTCTCCCTCATCGACCTTTCGCATCCTGGTTTCGACATTGCCGCGCAGCGGACGCACCGCGATATCCGGGCGCAGGCGCCGAACCTGCGCCGCTCGCCGCAGCGACGCCGTTCCGAGACTGGCGCCGTGCGGCAAGTTCTGCAGGGTCGCTTTCTCGCGTGTAATCAGCACATCGCGCACCTCTTCACGCTCGATATATGCCGAGATCAGCAAACCCTCAGGCAGCAAAGTCGGCATGTCCTTTGCTGAATGCACGGCGACATCGATCGCGCCTTCGGCGAGGGCGATCTCGATCTCCTTGGTGAAGAGACCCTTGCCGCCGACGTCCGCCAATAGTCGGTCCTGGATCTGATCGCCGGTGGTCTTGATGACCTTGACCTCGACATCGCCAATCGCCAAACCGGCGGCCTTGCACAGCAATTGCCGGACTGCCGCGGTCTGCGCAAGCGCCAACGGGGAGCCGCGCGTTCCGATGCGTAGCTTCGGAATTTTGGCGAAGGAAGTCATGCGGCGCGATGTCCACGCACGCGCGCGAGCATTTGCTCGACATGAGCGACGGGTGTCTGAGGAAGGATGCCGTGCCCAAGATTGAAGATGAATGGCGCTGCTGCGAACGCCGCCAACACGTCGTCGACCGCGCGGTCAAGCGACGCCTCCCCGGCAAGCAACATTTCCGGGTCCAGGTTGCCCTGCACCGGAACACGCGATTGAATACACCCAGCCGCGAATTTCCGATCGATCGCGGTCTCCAGACTGACCGCATCGACTCCTGTCACCTCCACATATCTTGGAATCTTCTTACCCGCACCGCGTGGGAAGCCAATGATTCTTGCGTCCGGCCGCCGTGCTCGCACCTTGGCGATCAACTGCCGCGTTGGTTCCACGCACCAACGTTCGAATTCGTCGGGCGGCAACGCGCCGGCCCAGGTGTCGAAAATTTGAACGCAATCGGCACCGGCTTCGAGTTGATCGATCAGATACCGAGCCGACGCATCGACGATCTTATCAATCAACCGTCCAAACGCAGACGGTTCGAGGAGTGCAAGTTGCTTCGCCGGCGCCTGGTCGGGGGTGCCGCGCCCGGCCACCATATAAGTCGCCACCGTCCAAGGCGCACCGCAGAACCCGATCAGCGCGACGTAGCCCGGCAATTCCGCCTTAACTCGGCGAACCGTCTCGTAAACTGGCGAGAGAACATTCTGGTCAGCGCTATGCCGGACACGATCAAGCGCCGCTGCATCAGCGAGCGGATTAAGTCTTGGCCCCTCGCCTTCAACGAATTCAACCCTGCATCCAAGCGCGTGCGGGATGACTAAAATGTCCGAAAACAAGATAGCTGCATCGAAACCGAACCGCCGGATCGGCTGCAATGTCACCTCGGCGGCAAGTTCGGGATTGAAGCAAAGATCCAGAAATCCGCCCGCTTTGGCGCGAACAGCGCGATACTCCGGAAGATAGCGCCCGGCCTGCCGCATCATCCATACTGGCGGTACAGGTTCGCAAGTACCTGACAGAACGCGCAGCAACGGCTTGTCCGCGCCCAAGCCTTGCCTACCCGAATTGGATACCGAGCAGCGTTCAAGCATCATCGCCCACACGCGATCGTATTCTGTGTTCGCTCATAGGGTGCCTCTCGCGCCGTCGAATGTCCACTTAAATTTACACTTGCCGTGTTAGTTTGTTATGTCAGTATTGTCGGGACGGTATGTGGGACAACGGCGATACCGGTCGCCGACCGCACCGACTGTCCGCATGCGGCGAGGCATGTCCATTCTCGCTCATCGATGCTGCGCGGAGTCTTCAGCCATCGCAAAGACGGCGACGCGGCGTGGTCGCAAGATCGTCCGACGAGCGGCGAATGAACATCAGGATGAAGCGCGTGAAGCTTGCTTTGCCAATCATTCTTTGCCTGTGCCTAATATTGCTGATCGGCGGTGGGTACCTGCTCTGGACTCCAGACAAAACGCGATCGGATCTCGAGGCAAAATATCTGAATTCGCCTGGCGACATCATCGAAGTACTGGGCACGCGCCTGCATGTGCGCGACGATGGGCCTAAAAGCGCCTCCGCTGTCATCATGCTGCACGGCTTCGGCTCAAGTCTTCACACCTGGGAGCCTTGGGCACAGGCCCTTGACCGCGAGCACCGGGTCATTCGGCTTGATCTCCCAGGATCAGGCTTATCGGAACCGGACCGAACCGGCGACTACACCGACGCCCGTTCGATTGCGTTGCTGATTGCCCTGATGGATCGTCTGAGCATCACGCAGGCTAGTTTCATCGGCAATTCGATTGGCGGTCGGATCGCCTGGACTTTTGCCGCCTATCATCCGAAGCGAGTCATCAAACTCGTGCTGATTTCTCCGGATGGGTTCGCTAGCGCAGGCTTCGCCTACGGACAGAGGCCACAAATACCCACTACCGTAAAACTGATGCGATACTTTCTACCCAAGATGCTGCTTCGCATGAATCTCGCGCCCGCCTACGGCGACGCATCGGCGCTAAGCGAGAATGTGGTGACTCGCTACTACGAATTGATGCTGGCTCCCGGCGCTCGCGACGCCATGATTGCGCGGATGGAGCAGACGGTTTTGCAGAACCCCGAGCCCCTGCTACGGAGCATAAACGTGCCGGTGCTGCTGCTTTGGGGCGAGAAGGACGCGTTGATTCCTTTCGGTAATGCGGTTGATTATCTTCGCAATCTGGCAGATTCCAAGCTCGTCTCCTTGCCCGCGCTCGGTCACGTGCCACAAGAGGAAGCCCCTGCTCTGTCGCTACCGCCGGTCCGAGCGTTCCTCGCACCCTAAAGGACCTGTTGACGCGAGCGGTGTCGTCGTGGCCCGATCGTAATCTTACCTCCTTTCGTCCAATAAACACTGATCGCCGCGAATGACACTTTCAACTCTGTTTTGGTTGCCGGCTGGAACTCTCGTGTCGCGCCGCCCCATTGCCTAGCGTGAAATCTTTTTGCGCCGTTCGATCAACCGCCAGATCATTGGCGTGAAAACCAGCTGCATCGCCAGATCCATTTTCCCTCCGGGGCACACGATGGTGTTCGGCCGCGACATGAACGAGTCGTGCAGCATAGAAAGCAGGTAAGGAAAATCGATCCCACGTGGATTGGCGAAGCGGATAACAAGTATGCTCTCATCCGGTGTCGGAACATGACGAGAGATGAACGGATTGGACGTGTCCACGACGGGCACGCGCTGAAAGTTGATATGCGTGCGCGAGAACTGCGGGCAGATGTAATGCACGTAATCGTGCATGCGACGCAAAATCGTATCGGTCACCGCCTCGGTCGTATATCCACGGGTCGCCTTGTCCCGATGCAGCTTCTGGATCCATTCAAGATTGATGACGGGCACAACTCCAATAAGGGTGTCGACGTGCCGGCCGACGTCGATGTCGCCATGAGTTGCCGCGCCGTGCAGACCTTCGTAAAATAGCAGATCCGTGTCGGCGGACAGTTCCTCCCATGGAGAAAACGTCCCAGGCTGCTGCCGATACGGCGCCGCCTCTCGTTCATCGTGCAAATACTTTCGCACCCGGCCTCGGCCACTTTCCCCATATTGCCGGAACAATGTCTCCAGTTCTTCGAATAGGTTTGCTTCCGGGCCAAAGTGGCTCAGTCGCTGATTGCCGCGCTCAAGTTCGCCGGCCATCAGCTGCTTCATTTCCTCCCGGTTGAAACGGTGAAAACTATCACCCTCGACGAACGCCGCCTTGACCCCTTCGCGCCGAAAAATCTGCTCAAAGGTGCGCATCACGGAGGTCGTGCCAGCACCGGATGACCCGGTGACCGCGACGATGGGATGTGCAGCGGACATGCGTTGATCCGGTCACTCACCCACCGACACGGAACAGCCCGCGCGAACCGAACAGCGGTGCGTCATAATCGGCGGGATTTAGATTGGCATGGTAAACCTCCAGGCGCTCCACTTCCTCAGAGGCGCCGAAGATCAGCGCGATGCGTTGGTGCAGCGATTCGGGGACAACATCGCGAATGCGTTCTCGACCGGTACTGGCGGCACCTCCGGCTTGTTCGACGATGAAAGCGATAGGATTCGCCTCGTAGAGCAGCCGCAAACGTCCCGGCCTGGAAGGATCTTTGGTATCACGAGGGTAGAGGAACACACCACCGCGCATCAGAATACGATGCGTTTCGGCGACCAACGACGCAATCCAGCGCATGTTGAAGTCCTTGCCCCGTGGTCCGACTTTGCCAGCCAGGCACTCCTGAATGTATCGGCTAACAGGTGTCTCCCAGAATCGACTGTTGGATGCGTTGATCGCAAATTCACTAGCATCCGAGGCAATCTGAATATCTTGGTGCGTAAGAAAGAACTCCCCACGCGCGCGATCAAGCGTAAACGCATGTACGCCGGTGCCGACCGTAATGACCAACATAGTGGCAGGACCGTAGATGGCATATCCGGCGCCCACCTGACGTGATCCTGGCTGCAGAAAATCATTCGCCGTCGGGTCTTCACTGTCGCGGGGCGCACGCAGAATTGAAAAGATGCTGCCGACAGAAACGTTTACATCGATATTCGACGAACCATCGAGTGGATCAAACACCAGGAGATAGGGTCCTTTCGGGTAGCCAAGCGGTATCGCGTAGGGCTCTGCCATCTCCTCCGACAGCATCCCGGCAACGTGGCCATGCGATTCATTGGTGCGGAGAAATATTTGGTTAGCGGTCACATCGAGGTTGTGCTGCTTCTCACCCTGAATATTGACGGTCGCCGCGGATCCGATCACGCCGTCGAGCGTTCCAAGGCCGATGCGCTCGTCGATCGTCTTGCAGGCCAGCGCCACGTCGAGAATGAGGGCGTTGAGATCCTCTGTTGGCTGCGAATGTCGCAGCCCCTCCTCAAGCATGAACTGCTTGAGAGTCTTCCTATCCAAGAGCATCGCATTCTCCCAGAGGCTTTTTTTCTATCACGCGGTCCAATGAAGCTTCATTGGCGAGGAAAACACAAGCTCGAGGTGCTCGAGTCCAGTTCCCAGAGCCTCGCCGACGACGGCGGCGGGACCGCCCCTGCTCAGCTTTTCAAGGTCGCTGAGATCAGAAAGCAGAAGGTCGGCTGCCGCAAGATGCTGGCTCTCGGTCCACCGCGTTGGTGCCGCCACTACAAAGAGCCCGGCCGCTTGCGCGGACGCGATGCCCTGCGCAGAGTCCTCGAAGGCGACGGACACGGAAGCCCGCACGCCAAGCAATGTGAGCAATAACTCATAGATATCCGGTGCGGGCTTGCGACGTGCGACTTGATCGGCGCACACGACGGAGTCGAACGTTGGACTCGATCGACGCGCAAAAGTCGCCGAGAGGACGGATTGCACATTGGCAGAGCCAGACGACGCCGCAACGCCAATTTTTAACCCAGCGGCCCGCGCCTGCTCGATCAGACTCTCGACCCCAGGACGCAAACGAGGCGTATTGCTGGCAAGCAGCCTTCCGTAGTTTCGACTTTTCTCGCGATGGATCGCCGGAATGAGCCTGCGAAGATGGGTTTTTTCCCCAGCCGGCAGATCGACGAGGTCGACGTACCGTGAAATGCGGTCGACGCCGCCGGATATCGTCAGCAACTGCATATAAAGATCGACGTCCCACTGCCAATCTAGGTGAAATTCCAAGAAGGCAGCATTGAAGGCCTGCCGATGAAGCTCTTCGGTATCTACCAGCGTGCCATCCAGATCGAACAACAGGGCTTGAATTTTGCTCATACGAGCTCCGCGACACCAAGGGAACCGCAAGCCGGGCTCAACGCGGCGCAGAATTGGACGCGCAGGCTCACGCCGACTGACCAAATACGCGGCTTGCTAGAATATCTTCCGATTCGATGGTTACAAGCTGCTCTCGAGACACCGGGCCATTGCACCCCAGAACCAGTCGGTTCGCGTGGCGCAGCCGAGCCCGGTCCAGCGCATTGCGGATCGATCGCGCGTTTGAAAATCGCGGCTGCGACCTGCGTAAAGCGATATATTGGCGAAAACTCACGACCGCGGTCTCACTCAACGAATAGTGCATTCGTTCAAGCATCAGACCCGCAATGGCAAAGAGCTCGTCTTCGCTGTAATCTGGAAATTCAATGTGGTGGGCAACGCGTGACGCCATTCCCGGATTCGACGAGAAGAAGCGATCCATGCGGTCGTGATATCCAGCCAAAATAACGACCAGATCGTCGCGCTGGTTCTCTATCACCTGCAAGAGAATTTCGATCGCCTCCTGGCCGTAGTCACGCTCATTCTCGGGCCGATAAAGGTAATAGGCCTCGTCGATGAACAGCACGCCTCCCATAGCGCGTTTCAGCACGTCCTTGGTCTTGGGTGCGGTGTGGCCGATATATTGTCCGACGAGATCGTCGCGCGTGACGCAAACAAGCTGATTCTTTCTGACATAGCCGAGTCCATGCAGGATTGCCGCCATGCGCATCGCGACGCTCGTCTTGCCTGTACCTGGGTTGCCAGTGAAGCTCATGTGCAATGGCGGTGCATCGGCCTGCAGACCGATGGAACGGCGCATCCTTTCCACGACAAGGAGTGCGGCAATCTCCCGCACGCGCTTCTTCACCGGCGCGAGACCAATGAGCTCGCGATCGAGAGCCTCGAGAACCTCGCCGACATTCGAGTCGCGGTAGAGCGCGTCGAGCTCAAGTGATGGTTGATCCGGATCCAGCATGCGGCATTCCCACTGTCACGATGCCGAAGCTTCAGTAACGTTTACCTTCTGGATGTCCGGTTGCGTAGGAACGCGTCGTATACCGGATGTTGCGCCCCGCCGCTTCCTCCCGGACCAGTTCAAAGCCCGGTTCGTGTTCCGGCCGGTTGACAATGAATGACAACCGTAACGATTCCCAACCATGGGTCGAATCGAAGGCATTCACTTTGACATAGTGGTTGGGATAAGCCTTCCGGCAGGCATCGACCTCCGCGGTCACCCCGGCCGCATCCTTCAAATCGAACATCGGCATGCCCCACATCTCCCAAAACGTATTGCGGGGATGCGGATCGTCTGTGAACTCCACCGACACCGCCCAGCCGTTCCCAAGACAATATTCGATTTGCGCGCGGATCTGCGCGGCGGTGAGATCGGGCAGAAACGAAAAGGTTCCTTGAGTCACTCGCATGATACCGGACCTTAGGCAGCCGTTACAGTGGAAACGAAGTCGGGCGCATCGGTCGAGGTGTAATTGAAGGTCACATCGCCCCAGGTATCGAGCGCCGCCTTGAGCGGCGCACAGTGTCGCGCCGCGTCGTTGAGGATTGAGGATCCTTCGTTCCAAATATCCCGGCCTTCATTTCGCGCCAGCACCATGGCTTCCAGCGCAACCCGATTAGCGATCGCGCCGGCCTGAATGCCCATCGGATGTCCGATCGTGCCGCCGCCGAACTGCAGCACTACGTCCTCGCCGAGATAAGTCAGCAGCTGATGCATCTGGCCGGCATGAATACCGCCTGACGCCACCGGCATTACTTTTCTCAGTCCGGCCCAGTCCTGGTCGAAGAACAGCCCGCGCTGCAAATCGACGGGATTCAAGTCCTCGCGCAACATATTGTAGAAACCTTGCACCGAATTGGGATCGCCTTCGAGCTTTCCCACCACGGTGCCAGCGTGAATATGGTCGACGCCAGCGAGCCTCATCCATTTGGCAATCACCCGGAATGATACGCCGTGGCTCTTCTGACGCGTATATGTCGAGTGGCCGGCACGATGAAGGTGCAACACCATGTCGTTTCGTCGTGCCCATTTGGACATCGACTGAATGGCGGTGTAGCCGATCACCAGATCGATCATGATGACGACGCTTCCAAGTTCCTTAGCGAACTCAGCGCGCTCGTACATATCCTCCATGGTGGCCGCCGTGACGTTCAGATAGGTTCCTTTGATCTCACCAGTCGCGGCTTGAGCGCGGTTCACGGCCTCCATGCAATGCAAAAAGCGGTCGCGCCAATGCATGAACGGCTGACTATTAATATTTTCGTCGTCCTTGGTGAAATCGAGCCCACCTTTTAGCGCCTCGTAGACGACGCGGCCATAGCTTTTGCCTGACAGACCGAGCTTCGGCTTGACGGTAGCGCCAAGCAGCGGACGTCCAAATTTGTCGAGCCGCTCGCGCTCGACGACGATTCCGGTCGGCGGCCCGCTGAAGGTTTTGACGTAGGCGACCGGCAAGCGCATGTCTTCGAGCCGCAACGCTTTGAGCGGCTTGAAGCCAAACACGTTGCCGATGATCGAGGCGGTGAGGTTTGCAATCGATCCGGGCTCGAACAGGTCGAGGTCGTAGGCGATGTAGGCGAAGTATTGTCCTGATGAACCCGGTACCGGATCAACCTTGAAAGCCTTTGCACGGTACCAGTCGCAGGCCGTTAGCCGGTCGGTCCATACCACGGTCCAAGTCGCCGTGGAGGATTCGCCGGCAACCGCCGCTGCCGCCTCTTCCGGGTCAACGCCGTCCTGGGGCGTGATGCGGAACAGTGCGAGGAGGTCAGTGGGCTTCGGGACATAATCCGGCTGCCAGTAGCCCATTTGCGCATATTTCAAGACGCCGGCGCGATAGCGTTCCGCCGGTTCCTCGATTCTCATCTGTAACGGCGTATCGAGCATGGGCTGCCTTTCTCGCTGCGATGGGAGGCTAGCGCATGCTCTTGTATAAGCACGACTTAAATGAAATTATCTAACCTATAAGGATTTCGAAAGATGGCTTTGCTTCGTCGAGGAACCCTTAGGCAGCTCCGCATCTTCGAGGCGGCGGCGCGGCACCTGCATTTTGGCCGTGCGGCAGCCGAGTTGCACCTGAGCCAACCAGGTGTATCAATCCAGCTTAAGCAGCTCGAGGGTACGGTTGGAATGCCGCTGTTCGAGCAGATGGGCCGTCGCATGCATCTCACGCGTGCCGGCAGTGAACTCGCTGACCACGCGCGCTCCATACTCACTCGCGTACGTGAAGCTGATGAAGCGCTCGAAGGCCTTAGAGGCTCAGGCGGCGGCGAACTGCACATCGGCTCGACCACGACGGCCGAATATTTCGTACCACGACTGCTTGCCGAATTCAGACGCACACGGCCGACCGTGAAAATGCGGCTAACAGTCAACAATCGCGAGGCAATGGTACAGGCGCTTGCGGGTAACAATGTTGACGTCGTGCTGATGGGGCGCGCGCCGCGGGGCCTCGATACTGCCTCTGTGCCGTTTGCGAAGCATCCTCTGGCGATCATCGCGGCGCCCGATCATCCTCTGGCGACGAGGCGCCGCATGCAGATCAAGCAGCTCATCGACGAGACTTTCCTGATGCGCGAAAGCGGTTCTGGCACGCGCGATGCGATGGAGCGGATGTTTTCGGCTCAGCGGTTCCGTCCGCTCGAGATGATTGAGATCGGTTCGAACGAAACAATTAAACAGGCCGTGATGGCCGGAATGGGCGTGAGCTTTCTGTCGCTGCACACGGTCGGACTTGAGCTGGCCACCAGGCGCCTCGCCGTTTTATCGGTAGCGCGGACGCCGGTGATGCGCGACTGGTATATCGTACACCGGGAGCGAAAGCGGCTTTCCCCGATTGCAGAAGCCTTCAAGGCATATTTGGTCTCCGACGGAGCGAAGGTTATTGCTCGCGCTATGATGTGACAACGCCTACGCTTGGTGCAACTGCACCCGAATCGCCACCGTATCCTATTTCTTCGACATCCCGCGTTCACTGTATCGAAGCACGAAGATCGAAATGACCATGACCAGGATCAACCCCCCAAGCACACCAAGTTCCAGCATCGTCGAGTTTAACAATCCCTGCGACTCCGGTGTCCATTTCCCCAACTGGTTGGCTTGCGAGGACTCAAGCGTGATGACCAGCACGCGGCGGATCGAGGCGATCAGCCCGACGACCAGGAACGGTTCGCACACCAGCGTTCCGGAACGAAACGACACCCGCACCGTGTGCAGAATTTCGATGACCATCAGTACAAACAGGAGCCGGTCAATTGTTATAACGAGTGAGTTCGCGTTGCCGTGTTCTTGAACAGCTCCCCAAAGCGAAACCCCTGCGCCGCCGATTCCCACCAATGCGGTCAGCGCGAGCAGCAGGCCCAGCACCATATAGGCAAACATTTCGATTCTCAGGAACGCCCGACCGGCGAGCGCGCCCATACGTGTCTCGTCCTTGTCGGCGTCCTCTTCCCTGGCCATGTGGGTCTCGCCTTCTCGTGCTCGGACTGTTACTGACGGGCTCGAATAACTGCCCTGGGTATACTGTCGCATCGTGGGTAAGAACACTGAATCGAAAGTGAGCGGCCATACGCAACATTGATTCAATCTTCGACTTTCCACATAGGTGTCAGGGCTCGTTTGCCAACCGACGGCCCTTGAAACTTGATCAGTACTTCCGTTTGTACAGCATCGAAGCGAACTGCAGACCGATCAAGGCCGTCAGCGCTGCGACACTGACTGCATGCATAACAACAATCGTGCTGTACTCATCAGCGCTGAACGTCGTCACTGAAGGTCCCACATTCTGGTCAATGCCCAGATACGCCGCGAACGGCAGCAAGAGCACTAGCGCCATTGTGGCGCGCTCGCCCGACCGAAAAAGGATCGCCGCAAGAAGGGCGCAAGGAATAAGAAACAATTCCACAGCGGACGCGACGCCGAACAGCTTCACGCACAGCACTGTATTCGCCACCCCCGCGATCGGAAGAATTGCTCGCCCGGCCACGGAGTGACGTCGAGCCACGGCCGGGACCGCCACAAAAAACGGCGTCGAAAGGAGCGTCAGCCAAGCCGGCCACGCCGCCGTACCAACGATCGCGTGCAAGTAAAGCGGATAAAACGGCTGATTGCCTGCGACGACGATTGCAATGGTCCCCGCAAAGTTTGCTAGCGGGTCCGGATTTCCCGCATATTCTCGAATTCGCGATAAAGCCGCTTTTAGCATTCGACGGTTCACTACAAATGATCAGCGAGATGTTTGGTGGCGCTTTCTGCGAAGAAGTCCGGCTCTGGCGATTTCGCGTTCGATGATATTCGTCATCGGCCGCACGCCAATCGTTTCTTGAGGCTTCATCGACATGATGTCTCAATCCGAATTCGCTGAATTCGCAGTTACAATCGTAACCGCACGCTTGGGAGGGGTGGGTCGCGAGCGCACGCGGATTCCCTTCACCCACAATCGTATTGCTTCCCAATGTATGGCGGCGATCACCTTGATGGTCATCGCCGGGATCTTCAGAAAAACGGAGATCAAATTGCGGTCTGTGAGGTCTCTTCGCGCCCCGGTCAAAACGGCATTCAGCACCGGCTTCTGCGATGAACTGACGCTTATGCCGACAGCGATGCGCTCGTCCGGACCGGTGATCCGGAAGTCATAACGCATGTCCATTTCCAAGAAGGGCGAGACATAAAAGAGCTTTCGGCACCGCTGATGCAGCGTTGCGTTCTGGCCCTCAACCCGGATGACGTAGTTATGCCGCTCACCGAAGGTGTTGTGCACTTGATAAATCACTGCCGCTAGCGCGGCGTCCGACCGGAAGCACAAGAATATGCTAATCGGGTTGAAGCAATAGCCGAGCGTGCGCGGCATGCAGAGCAAGCGGATCCGGCCGCCGGCGCAATCGACTTCGGCTTCGGCGAGCTGGCATTCGATCTGAGCCTTAAGCGGCGTAACGGTGCCGTCGCCATGGTCGGAGTCATAGAAGCTGAAGATATTTGACCGATTGTAGGACAGCCATCTCAGCTTGTTGGAAAGTTCGTCAAGTTCATCGAGATCGAGCAGAAGCCAGAACGCGCGGTAACGAAAATGATGCATGCGCGGACGCATGCGCCGATGCATGACCGAACCGACGTAGATCGAAGATTGAACCCTCACAACTGTAGCTCCGGTTCCCTCGTTCCCGTCGTTCGCGCCGTAAGGACGATACGGCCGGACTCGTTTGGCACCTGCCAGGGGCGTTGCACGTCGCCGAGCTGCTCGGCGACCGCAAGTCCTGCCTGCAATCCGTCTTCGTGAAAGCCAGCCCCGAAATAGGAACCGCAAAACCACGTATTCCGTTCACCCTGCAGCGGCCACAACTTGCGTTGCGAGACCATGGCCTTCGCGTCAAAGATCGGATGATCGTAGACCTCGCTGTGGAGCAGCGTTCCAGCGCGCGGCGCCCGCGGTGGATTGAGAGTAACGAACAGCGGCTTATCGCTTTCGATGTTCTGCAGGCGGTTCATCCAATAGGTCACGCAGACGCCATCGATCACAGCATTGGGATTGCGGCAGCCGATATAGTTCCAGCTTGACCACACCGCACGTCGCTTCGGCATGAAGCTTTCGTCTGTATGGAGCACAGCAAGATTGCGGCTATAACGAAACGCACCAAGAAGATCCCGTTCGCCAGGGCTTGGGTCGGCGAGCATCCTCAGCGATTGATCCGCATGGCTCCCCATCACGACATGGTCGTAGCGTTCCGATTGGCCTTTCGAGTCGGTAATGATGATTTCATTCGCCACGCGACGCACATCACGAACACCTGTATCGAGCCTGATCCGGTCTGCGATGGAACTAGTCAGCCGCTCAACGTAGCTGCGGCTCCCACCGACGACAGTTTCCCACGTCGGGCGCTGCCGAAGTTGCAACAAGCCATGGTTGTCATGGAAGCGAATAAAGGCGGCGGCTGGATACGACAGCATTTCGGCCGGCGGAGCCGACCAGATCGCACTCGCCATCGGCAAAAGGTGATCGTCACGAAAGGCGTCCCCATACTTGCTCTTCGCCAAATAGTCGCCAAGGCTAATATGCTCATCGTCAATGCGTCCGATATCGAGCGGCGCCTGCCGATAGAAGCGGACGAGGTCCGCAAGCATCGACCAGAAGCGGGGACGCATCAAGTTGCGACGCTGTCCGAATACTCCCGACATACCTCCTCCGGAGTATTCTAGTTCCCCACCGTCCATTGAGACGGCGAACGACATTTCCGATACCTGGGTCGGAACCTTGAGGAATTCGAACAGGGCAGTCAGATTGGGATAGGTTCGCCGGTTGAACACAATGAAACCGGTGTCGACGGGTATGCTGCGCCCACCGACCGATGCTAAGATTGTGTTGGAGTGACCTCCGATGCGGTCAGCGCGCTCATAGACCGTCACATCATGGCGTTGGCTCAGAAGCCAGGCCGCAGAAAGTCCAGAGATTCCAGTTCCGACAATTGCCACCTTTAGACGAATATCGTTAGTCATGCAGCGGGTTTATCCAATGAGGGGTAACTTGACGCGTTTTCGAACCCCGAGGCCAAACAGGCTTTAATGCAAGGTAAACGACCAATTCAGCCACTTGGATCACCCGCAACTGATCCGCTTCGAGGTGATCCAAAAGGCGACCCACTTCGTTTTCCGGAACATGCATCTCGCTGTCCAAGATCCGTTCCAGTCCATTGCGTGTATGGTCTTTTTTTTGCAGCGACCAGCGCTATTCGAGCGCTGTGCGCCGAGGACCCCACCGCAGATGCCCTCTGACAACGAGCCCACCTCAGATCTCGCGCAATGGGGCAGTCTCATATCGGCGATCGCGAAACGTCAGGACCGTGCAGCCTTTGGGGTTTTGTTCGATTACTTTGCACCCCGGATCAAAGCATTCATGCAGCGCTCCGGTGTCAGCGACACAAGCGCCGAGGAATTGGCTCAGGAGACCATGCTGGCGGTCTGGCGAAAGGCGGCCCTGTTTGACCCAACGAGTGTCGGTGCGGCGGCCTGGATTTTCACGATTGCCCGTAATTTGCGTATCGATGCCCATCGTCGTGAACGCCGCGGCGGAGTGATTGAGACCTCGGACGTGGAGATCGAGTTCCAAGTTGACGATTCACCGCAACCGGATGCGCTTCTTGCCACGACGCAATCGGAGGAGCGAGTGCGTTTCGCGCTGAAAACCTTGTCTGACGATCAAATACGTGTCGTCGAGCTTTCGTTCTATGAGGAGAAGGCGCACGGGGAAATCGCGGAGATTCTGGGAATTCCACTGGGTACCGTCAAGTCAAGGCTGCGCTTGGCCCTGAACCGCCTTCGCAAGCTACTGAGTGAAACGCCATGAGTATTAAACACCACCCCACCGATTCTATTCTGACAGCGTTCGCGGCTGGTACGCTCGATCACGGACAGCACGTTGCGATCGCCACGCATCTCGTGTCGTGCCCGCAATGCCGCACCTTCATGCGCTCGATGGAGCACGTCGGCGGTGCGGTGCTGACAAGCCTTTCTCCGGTTGCGATGTCCAACGGTGCGCGGGCGAAGGCCGAAGCTCTGTTGAATGAACCCGTAAAGCCTGCCGCAGCGGACACAGCACCCACTGTACCTGAGACCGAAGTTCCTGGACTACCGAAGTTCTTGCGGCGTTACCGGTTTGGAAATTGGAAATTCGTCGCACCGGCGGTCCATTTGCGGCCCATCGTCTTGCCCTATGGCAGCGACACACGAGTGTTTCTGCTCAAGTCCGGCCCTGGAACCAAGATGCTCGAGCACACCCACACCGGGATTGAGATGACTTGTGTCCTCTCCGGGGCATTCAGCCAAGAGGGCGGTCACTATGGACCAGGTGATTTTGACCTGGGTGATGAAACCATCGATCACCAGCCGGTTGTCGCGGCTGGCCAGGACTGCGTTTGTCTCGTGGCAATGCAAGGTGAACTTCGTCTGAACGGCCTTATGGGTCGGATTATTCAGCCGTTTGTTCGCTTGTGAGCTGAGCCCATGAGCTTCATTCAGCTGACACTGTGCGGGACCTTCGTCGCCACCGCACTTAGTCTGATCATGGCCTCGGCTTGGTAAGTAGAAGAGCGGAAAAACCGGTTGGATCGATGCAACTTGGTCACTTGGCGTCGGCGGGGTTGCGTTCGTCGTCGCAGCATGGCCGCTTGAGCGGGCCTCGCCGCACTGGCGGCAGACGATCGTAGCGACTCTGGCTGAATCCTGGTGCCTGCGGCTGGGATTTCACATTGCCAAGCGCAACCGCGCCGCGGCCGATGATCCACGCTATCGCAACTTGACCATCCAATGGGCAGCAACGCCGCGTGTCGTGTGTTTTGGTTTCTGGAATCGCAGGCTGCCATCGGAACGATCCTAACGCTATTTGTCGTGGTGACAGCGCAGAATTCAAATCTCGGCCTGCGAATTCAAGATTTGATCGACCTGGCGACACTTGTGGCCGCCATGATTGGCGAGGCCATTGCAGATCGTCAGCTTCGAGGATTCAAGAGGTACCCCGCTAGCCGAAACGCTGTTGCGACGTTGGTTTGTGGCGATTGTCACGGCATCCCATCAGCCAGGTGTTTGATCCGCATCGGTCACGAGCGCAGATGGCATCGCCCGTTGGCATCGGCCAACATCCCAGTTCTCTGAAATGACCCCGAGCCCTGCTACGCGTCAAAAACATGCCGAATATTGTCGTTTGGTTCCAGCATAAGGTCACTAACAAACATCACGCGGCGCCGGTCACCTTGCTGGCTGCCCAAAAGCCAGCAGCCGACGCGATCGCCCCCAGCAGCGTGCCCCAGGTGACGTCAATAATTGTAAGTTGCAGGGTCCAGTTCCGAAGCGTGGCGTGGTTCGTGAGATCATAGGTTGCATAGGTGAAAAAGCCAAAAAGAGCGCCATAAACAACGGCAGCCATCATCGACTCGCTCTTCAACGATGGATGAATTGCGAAAATGAGCAACCCAATTGGATAGACCACATAAAATATGATCGCCGGTGAAAGGTTCACACCAGAGATCGCGATGTCGCCAAGTGTCGGCCGATAAAAGCGAGGCGCCATCGTCCCTAACCAAACCATGTCGGCCGCAACGAAGGTTGCCAGCGAAGCGAGATAACCCGTAAAATTGGTTAGCATGACAACCTCGTTGATGTCCTCAATGAGCGCACTGGCTCATTCTCCGACACTGGTGTGAACCATCGACATGAACTCCTGCCGGGTCATCGGATTATCGCGGAAACATCCGAGCATGCGACTGGTCACCAAATCTGTTCCATGCATGTGAACGCCTCGGCTGGACATGCAGTGATGGGCAGCCTTGATCACCACGGCCACACCTTGCGGCTTCAACACCTTTTCAATGGTGTTGGCGACCTGCGCCGTCAGGCGCTCTTGAATCTGAAGCCGTTTGGCATAAGCTTCCACGACTCGCGCAAGCTTAGAAATGCCAACGACGCGACGATCCGGGACATAGGCTACCCAGGCGCGGCCGATGATCGGCGCAACGTGATGTTCGCAGTGGCTTTCAAACGGAATGCCACGCAAAACAACCATTTCGTCATAGCCGTCGGTCTCTTCAAATGTTTTCCGAAGGATCTGCTCGGGATCCTGCCGATAACCGGCAAAGTATTCTCGAAAAGCACGCGCCAGGCGGCTGGGCGTTTCCCGCAGACCATCGCGATCAGGGTCTTCGCCGATCCAACGAAACACCTCTCGAAACGCCCGCTCCACCTCCGATTGACAAGGCCCCGCCTCTTCCGTGTTGGGATGGCCGGAAGACTTGTCCAGTCGAACTAATTCATTCATTTCGAAGCTCCAAGTACAAGAACGGCGCCAGATACCGGAAACTGTTGATCTCCCTTTGACGCACGCACTGTTGATAACGACGATTTGGCGCTAATGGATCACACCGACGAGACATACGTCCCATCGTTCCACGGGTCATGGAGAAATCCACTCATGAACAACGTCGGAAGCGGTTGCGTGTTCGTGTCGCTTGACTGGGATTTCACATCAAGAAAACCCACTTGTTTGTCGACAACTAATAGACCGAGACGCCATGTCAGGGCAGAATGCGCGATTGTAATAACGCGCTCATTCACAAGCTGCCATCCGATGAGACCTTAGATAATCGGAACCGTGAATGACGATGGCGTAACAGCCGGTTGAACTGCGGTCCGGTTATTCATTGCCTCAAATGGAACCGGGCCGTGGCGGCCGCCTGGAGAAGTAGCCGTCATACCGGTCTAACGGGGCTTTATGGGACGCGTTGCCGCGGAACCGGCCAAAGCAAAGCGCCGTCTCAACAGCATGCACGGCGCGTCTCACTTGCAAGGCAACAGTTCGTGGGTTTTGGCCGTTCACGTCAGGCAGCTCAATCTGTCATGCGCTGTCGGCAAGGAACAAAGCGAGAGCTCAAAGTAGAGATGATTTTGCTGTCATTGTTTTCCTGCATATTCTTCGCTTCAAACTGGCTCGTGGCTCAGCTTAATTGCAGGCAGCAGAACGTCAAATGCAGCGCCGCCTTCCGGCAAGTTTCGGACCGTGATCCCGCCACCGCATGATTCGACGATCCCGTGGACAATTGATAGCCCAAGCCCTACGCCCTCGCCGACATCCTTGGTGGTGAAGAACGGCTCAAAGATGCGATCGAGCAGGGCGGGTGGGATGCCTGGCCCATCGTCTGCGATTGAAATGCGCCTGTAATTGCCAGAGGGTAGTTGCATGCTGGCCGCCAGGCTTTCCGCACCGCCGCATTCGTCCACACATACGCTGACGCTGATCTTGCCGCGTCCCGCCAAGGCGTGGACCGCATTGCCGATAAGGTTCTTGAGGATTTGGGCCACTTGGCTCGGCTGAATCGCGACTGAGACATCGACATCGGGCATCTTCAGATCGATGCGGACGTCGGATGGAATGGTACCAAGCAGAGCGTCGAGTTCGCTTGCCACGGTTTGTCCCAGCCAAACGGGAGGTTGCTCAGTCGAGGAGCGTCGGACATAGAGCAGCATTCCTTGGACGATTTCCGATGCCCGCTTGGCGCTGTCAAGGACCACGTCCATGGCCTTGACCAAAACCCGATCGGCCTGATGATCCTCCTGGGTCATCTGCGCAATGCTAACGATTGGCTGCAGCAGGCTGCCAACTTCGTGGGCAAAGCCGCTTGCCACTTGGCCGATGCTTTCCAGCCGGCTGCGGCAGAACGCGCGTTGCAAGTGATCGTCCATGGCTGCGCGAAGAATGAGCATCTGAACCTGATCGAGCGCAAACAAATCAGACGCCGTCCACGGCCGCGATCGCTCGCACACGCTTTCGTGCCAAGATGCGAAGGACTTCCGGGGCCTGATTCCCGATCCCGGTGTGCCGTCCCGAACGAGTTTCACCGGCTCGCCCGCCCACGTCAGTGTGTGCCGCCATTCGGCCCGAAACCAGATCAGCCAGCCATCGGCAAGCTCAATGGCCGCGATTCCGCTGGCGACAGCGCAATAGCTTTTCGCCGCTGGGAAGAGCACGGGAAGCCGATCGGCGATCAGGCGCCTTTCATCACGCATGCGAAGCCATTTGACCAAGTCAAGGATTTGGTCGTCGGCCGGAACCTGCCCGGCGGACCAAACATCCTGGTCGCCGCAAATCGCCAAGCCTTGCGACGCAGTCAGCGCGAGGAGCGCTGGCGCGATCGACTCGAGCCGATACCGATAATCCAGCTTGTTCTCGGCGTACCCCGCGAGACTTGCTTCCAGATGTCGCACGGTTGCGACGCAGGCCGCGGCCACCTTGCGCTCGTCGGCGTCGAGATACCAGGCAATCGCCTGGGCCATCAATTCGCAACCCTGCAGCACACGGTGCGGCAAGAAACGCGGGGTGGGATGATGACAAGCCACCAAGGCCCAAAGCCGCCCGTCCCTCACAATGGAGACCGACATCGAGCTGACCACGCCCATATTTGCCAGATATTCGAGATGGACCGGCGCGATGCTGCGTAGCATGACGCTGCTGAGGTCGATAGGTCGGCCGGTCAAAGCCAGCACCTGCGGGACGAGGGTCGAAGGAATGTATTTGGTATCTGGGATCAGGCGAACGGTGTTACGCGTATAGAGCGCACGCGCCTGCGCCGGAATGTCGGAAGCCGGGAACGCATGACCGCGGTAGGAATGTGCCTCGGCCGCCTTGTCCTCTGCAATGACTTCACCGTTCCACTCCGGGTCGAAGCGATAGACCATCACCCGATCGAATCCGCAAAGCCGTCGGATTTCGGTTGCCAATACTTCACAGGCACTGATCGTTGTTTCGCTGTTGTGGATGCGTTCAATGGCGAGGTGAATTTGCCCGAATATTGCTTCAGCGTGTTCCGCGGGAATCCGCGGTGCGATTTCCAGCAAAATAATTCCGGCGCTCCTGTGAACAAGGCCAGTGCATTCGCCCGCAATAGTTGTTTGCCGAAAGCGTACTCGGATCGCCGTCTCGCCGCTTGCGAAAGCGGCGTTTAGGCCCGCAGTCGTCTCGGATACCAAAAATTCGTCGATCGGACGCCCGATCATCGCAGTCGCCGCTAGGTTGAGAATCTCCGCGGCGTTCTGGCTTACTGCAACGACGCGCAGGTCAACGTCGTCCAATACAAAAAGATAGCCGTGTGGCTGAATGCTGCCTGGAATTTGGATAGGTTCACGCGCACAATCGTCGAAATCCAGCACGGATATGCGGGCGGCGACCGGTGATTCAGACATTGGACTCGACAGTAAGAAGCCAGAACACTACGCCGACGAACCTGCGAAGTATAATACGGGTCATAGTCGCCGGCACGACGCAAGATCCGATAACGCTAGGGCGGCGCGTTGGGTTTCTATTGACTTGTCGACCGCAGCCAACAAATCCTGCCCAGAGAATGGCTTCATCAAAAGTTGGGTCGCGCCGGCGCTGCGCGCTCGCTCAAGCGACGACTCCCCATCGTATTGGCGTGAGCCTCCCGACATTGCAACAACGGCAACTGCGGGATATTTTGACCGCAATGTCCGGATTAGATGCAAGCCGTCAACATTCGGCATCCATAAGTCTGTGATCACCGCTTCCGGCGGCCGGATTTCAACAAGGTTCAGGGCTTCGCCGCCGTCGAAAGCCACATCTACGGTGTGACCGGCGCGCTGAAGAATCATGCTAACCGTTATCCTGACCACTTCGACATCGTCTACGACCAATAGGTAAGCCATGTCATTCCCTTTGAATCCTACCCTCGCAACCTCTCAACTTTAATATCTGGAAAATAAATTCTTTTCGCATAACTGGCTAACAATTGAGTATTGCTTGCCTCGAAGCGGACAGCTCGTCGAAGCACGGCGGAAAGCGTTGTCCATTCCGTAAAGCCGCCGGGCCAGAGATATTTCCTTGAATTCATCGATTTCAGAATCGATGATCTAATCCAAATGCTCCAAGAGCTGTATTGACCACTGTCTCCACTCGCGATGGGCAGCAAGCTGGATTCCTCTACCTGACCCGTTATTCTCGCGACTCACATAGGTCGCAGACTAGGCAGTGCAGCGTGCACGCAATATATTCTGGCAGAAACGAGGGAAGCGTTAAAGAGTTCGCATCCGCGCGAAAACATAACTACGTACAAATGTAA
>Ga0265342_10000891_pt1 | contig 29756 bp, 17 predicted proteins | sample 4CB327metaG_FD_203125 | JGI IMG/M metagenome (GOLD analysis project Ga0265342, IMG submission 203125) | Rhizosphere microbial communities from Carex aquatilis grown in University of Washington, Seatle, WA, United States - 4-CB3-27 metaG | ecosystem: Host-associated > Plants > Roots >... | reverse complement strand
CGTCGCCCTCCTCGATGATCGACATGCGCTGCATGCGATCCGTCTCGCCGGGCCAGCGGGTCTGCACCTGGCGCATGAAGCGGTGGTTGATCTCGTAGATGATCATCAGGTGGCGCGGGAGCATTCGTTCGAACAGCTTCACCGGCCAGCGCTCCAGCGCCTCGGGCATCAACGTGTGGTTGGTGTAGCCGAGCGTCCGCTCGCACAGGTTCCAGGCGTAATCCCAGTCGAGCTTCTCGTCGTCGAGGAAGACGCGCATCAGCTCGGCGACGGCGATCGCCGGGTGCGTGTCGTTGAGCTGGATCGCGACCTTGTCGGGGAAGGCGTCGAACGTCGCGTGCCGGCGCTTGTAGCGTTGCACGATGTCGGCGATCGAGCAGGCGACGAAGAAGTACTGCTGCCTGAGGCGCAGCGCCTTGCCCTCCTCGCTCTGGTCGTTGGGATAGAGCACCTTGGAGATGTTCTCGGTGTCGATCTTCTCCTCGACGGCGCGGCGGTAGTCGCCCTCGTTGAAGAACTGCAGGTCGAAGTCGCGGGTCGCGCGTGCCGCCCACAGGCGCAGCGTGTTCACCGTGTCGGTGCGATGGCCCACGATGAACGAATCGTGCGGCAAGCCGATCACCGTGCGCGCGTCGACCCAGTCGGCGATGAGGCGCCCTGTGTCGTCGTGGCGCATCTCGACCCGCCCGTAGAAGCGCACCTTCTGTGCGTCCTCGTGGCGCGGCAGCTCCCATGGATTGCCGAGCTGCAACCAGTTGTCGTGGCGCTCGACCTGGCGGCCGTCCTCGATGCTCTGCTCGAACATACCGAAGTCGTAGCGGATGCCGTAGCCGACGGCGGGCAGCTCCAGGGTCGCCAGCGAGTCCATGAAGCAGGCGGCGAGCCGCCCGAGGCCGCCGTTGCCGAGCCCGGGGTCGCCTTCCTGTTCCAGCACCGCGCCGAGATCGAAGCCGCGTTCAACGGCGAGGCCCTCGGCGATCTCGTAAAGCCCCAGGTTCATCAGGCAGAGTCCCAGGCTGCGGCCGGTCAGGAACTCCGACGAGAAGTAGCAGGCGCGCTTGACGTCGCGCTCGAGGTGCGTTCGCTGCGTCGCCAGCCAGCGGTGCACCAGCCGATCGCGCACGGTATGCGCGAACGCGTAGTACAGGTCCATCGCCGATGCGTCTCGAATTTCCTTGGCGCAGGTGTGAATCAGATGCTCCAGCACCGCCTTCTTGAAGTCGCCGCCCTGAAGGCTGGCGCGTTTTCCGGCAGCGACGACGCTCTTGCGGTCGCTGCTGCCAATCGTGGGGCCGACGCTCGGGTCCGCGGGCTCGCGCGTCGACGGGGCACGCTGATTTCCGTCCTCGTGCTGGGGCTGTGGCACGGGCGCTACTTTGCGCTCCGGGCTGTATCGCCGAAGTTTCGTTCACGAGTGAAGTACGTAACTTCGCGCGCCCGCCGCCATCTCCCCGAGCGCGGAACCCGAACGTGCACGTGATCGCGATTGGTGGTACGGAACATTCACGAGCACGGCTTCGGCACCTCGACCGTGAGCCGGTTTACCGGCCTGCGGCGACCAAAAGAGTCAGGCAGATGACTGTTGACGTTTCCGACGGGTGCCGGCGCCGGCATATGGATTGCCTTTCCCTTCGCCTCGCTTGGGAGACGTCGTGAAACACATAATTGGAATTTCGGATCTGCTCGGCCGCCGCTCGACGGCGTGGGTGGCCAGCCATCGATTCACCTGCGCCCCGCGCGTCACCTGCGCCCCGCGTGTCACCTGCGCCCCGCGCGTCACCTGCGCCCCGCGTGGCGCGCGCCGGCTGCCGGCGGGGGCAGGGTGGGGTGATGGGACCGCGCTCGAGGTCGCCGATCAGGTCTTTCGCCGTCGCTGCTGGCAGGTGGTCGACCCGGCCAGCCGCCGCGACCCGACCGAGGACGACCTGCGCTGGCTCGAGGCGGAGATCGGCGCGGCGCTGCCCGCGGACTACCGGCTCTTCGTGGGCGCGTACGGATGGACCGGCTTCCCCGAGGCGCTGCGGTTTCCGCTGCGCGAGGCCGGTCCGTTCGGCGCGGCGGGAGAGCTCTCGTCCTTTCTCGGATTCTCGTCGGAGATGCGGCGCGACCTGGCCTATCTGGTCAGCGAGGCCTACGCGGATTCGCTGCCGGCGGGCACGATCCCCATCGCCTCGGACCCGCACGAGAACCTCCTCTTGCTCTCGGTGACCGACACCAGCGACACCCGGATCTGGTTCTGGGACCGCGAGTGCCGCGGGATGGACGCGCAGATCGACGAGATGGTGCTCGACCTCGAGGCCGAGGGCGAGGACACGCTCGAGCTCGACGAGAACCAGATCCTGCGTCGCTGGGAGGCGCTGTTCCCGGAGCGGCGGCCGCGGCCGGACGGGATGGGGCCGGCCGGGTTCACCAACGTCTACGCGGTGGCCGACTCGTTCGCGACGTTCCTCGGATCGCTCTACTGACGCCGTGACGAAGGGACGACTCGAGGCTTTCAGCGACGGCGTGATCGCGATCTTGATCACCATCATGGTGCTCGAGCTCAAGGTCCCGCACGGCGCCGACTGGGAGGCGCTGCGCCCGCTCTGGTCGGTGTTCTCGACGTACGCGCTCAGCTACGTTTTCCTGGGCATCTACTGGAACAACCACCACCACATGTTGCACGCCACCGGGCGGATCAACGGCAAGATCCTCTGGGCGAACCTGCACCTCCTCTTCTGGCTGTCACTGGTGCCGTTCGTGACCGGCTGGATGGGGGAGAACCACTTCGCGGAGCTGCCGACCGCTATCTACGGCAGCGTCCTGCTGGCGTCGGCGATCGCTTACAAGCTGCTCCAGGATCAGATCGTCGCGCTCGAGGGGCCGGACTCGAAGCTGGCCCGCGCCGTCGGCCGCGACGCCAAGGGGCTGGTGTCGCCGGTGCTCTACGCGCTGGCGATCCCGCTGGCGTTCGTGCAGCGCTACGTCTCGCTGGGGCTCTACATCTTCGTCGCGTTGATGTGGCTGGTCCCCGATCGGCGAATCGAGTCGCACCTCGAACACTGACGCGCGGGCCGGGCGCGGATCAGAGGTCCGTGAAGCCGTCGAACCCGGTGTCGTGCGGCGTGCGGTCGCCGTGCTTGTGGGGGTGCGGGTTGGGCGTGCGCGCGACCGGTGGGGCCGCAGCGAGCCGCTTCATCTCGACGGCGACCGTGTGGTCGGTGCGGGCGTCGAATGACGTCTCCCAGCGCTGGTAGCCATTGGCGTCGACGATCAAATGGTGGGTTTCGCCCTCGCGCGGCACCGAGACCGGCGATTCGACCACGCGCCCGTCGAGGCGCACCAACGCTTGCGGCGGCAACCCGATGAGCGTGATCACGGAGATGGCCGGTGGCGGCGGGGTTTGCACCTTCGGCGGCTGCGGGCGCGGGTCGGCCTCGCCGGTCGTGCCGGTGCCGGTGGGGTTCGCGGCGGTGGTGGTCGTGCCGGTGGAATCGTTCTGCGCGGTGGTGTCCTTGTCACCGGCGCCCGACGACTGACCGGTGAGCACGCGGATGATCACCAGCGCCGCCAGCGCCACCGCGCCGGCCGCAGCCACGCCGATCGCGAGCTTGCTTCCGGCGCTGCGCGTGCGTGGCGCGGTCTTGTAGCGCTCGGAGGCGCCTTCCGTGAGCGTGCTCGGGTCCTCGGGCAGCAGGACGCGCGTGCGTCCAGCGCCGCTCGGCGTGGTGATCGCCGCCGGAGAATGCAGGGGCCGCTGCGAGAACCCACCGCTCGGTGGCCGCAACGCCCTGAACGGCTCCTCGGGAGGCGCCATGAGCGTGCTGCCGCTCGACGAGATCCCGGCCGAGGCCGGCATCGGCGTGGTCTGCGCCAGCCGCTGACCCGACCGCGGCCCCGAAGAGCCCATCTCGGGCACGCCTCCCGGATGGTGTCGCGCCTCGGTCGAGACCGGAACTTGGAGGTGGATCTCCTCGGACGGCGCCAGCTGCGCGAGCCGCGCGACGATGTCCCTCATCGATTGCGGGCGCTCGTTCGGATCCTTCGCCAGGCAGTCGAGCAGCAACCGCCGCGCCGGGGGCGACATCCAGGGCGCCGAGTGGAGCGGCTCCGGCGGCGGGCGCGACACGTGCGCGATGATCAGATCGCCGAAGCCCTCGTCCAGGAACGGCGCCTGCCCGCAGAAGACCTCGTACATGATGCAGCCGAGCGAGTAGACGTCACTGCGGCTGTCGATCTGCTTCACGCCGCGGCACTGCTCGGGCGACATGTACATCGGCGTGCCCAGGAGCTGGCCGGTGCGGGTCTTGGTCCCGCCCTCGCCGCGGCCCATGAGCTTGGCGATGCCGAAGTCGAGCACCTTGGCGATCGGCCGATCGGGCGGGTGCTCGTCCGGGACGTGCAGGTAGACGTTGTCGGGTTTGAGGTCGCGGTGGATGATCTCCTGCGCGTGCGCGGCGGCGAGCGCCGAGGCGATCTGCCGGAAGACGCCCAGCGCGCCGATCTCGTCGCGCCCGACGCTGCCGACGCGTTCGATGTACTCGCGCAGGCTCTCGCCGCGCAGCAGCTCCATCACGATGTACGCGCGCCCGTCGTGCACGTCGCAGTCGAGCACCTCGACGATGCCCGGGTGCTTGATCACCGATGCGGCGCGCGCCTCGGCGAAGAAGCGGCCGACGAGCTCCGTCGAGTTGCTGAGATCGTGCAGCAGGAACTTGATCGCCGCCTTGCGCGCGATGTACTTGTGCTCGGCGAGATAGACCTCGCCCATGCCCCCCTCACCGAGCTTCTCGACTAGAACGTAACTGCCAACCGTCCGGTCACTCACCGACCAAGATCACGGCTCCGCGCCTGCCTCGCAAGGTCGGCAAGCTAGCATGGGACACAGCTCCGAGCCAGCTTGGCGGCGGGCATGCGACGGGATGGCCGAGCACGGCGACGCGCCGCATTTTGATGTGCGCGGCCGATTTTTGCGCGGGAACAACGCTGGGCCCATTCGTTGGACAGACAGGTTTTGCGCCGGGGCAGAATCGCGAGCCCCGCGCGCGTTCTCGAATCACTTACCAGCCAATGAACCGCATGGAAGCACCCGGCGAAAACGAGCGGCCAAACGAGCGACGAAGCTCTCCGCGATTTCGGCTCGCGCTGCCGGTCAACGTCCACGTGGCCTGGCGAAGCGCGCCGGTCACCGTCGAGCTGATCGACATCGGCCGGGACGGCGCCCGGTTCAAGTCGCCGACCTGTGAGCTGGGCCTGGAGCAGGAGGCGGCGTTCGGATTCGTGATCCCAGGCGAGAGTCAAAGCCAGGGTCCAGGCCAGGGTCCAAGTCAGGGTCCAAGTCAGAGTCCAAGTCAGAGTCAAAGCCAGCACGTGTGCGTCGCCAACGGGCGGGTGGTGCGTCTCGGTGATGACGGCGAGTTCGTGCTCTCGGTCGACCGCGCCAACGACGCATTTCACGGATTCTTGGTTTCTCTCGCCGACTGACCCGTTCGGCTGGCGATCGGCCCGGGGCGCGGATGTGTCCTGGCGGTCGCCGTGGTTTTTCTCTCGACCGTCGGTGCCGGGTGTCGTTAAGATGCTGCGGGCTCTGGGTCGGCCAGCCCAAATGAGGCGACACCGAATGGAAAACGCAGGCGCACCTGGAAGGGCCCCGCGCCGCGGGGCGATGGCATTCGCGCGGTTCGTCGGCGGGATCGGGTTGGTTGTCGCGGTCATCTTCACGTTCTCGGGGAGGGCGCACGCCGCGGAGCCGACCGCACCGCCACCGCCACCGCCGTCGCCGTCCGCGGCCCGGGCCGCGGCGCACGACTCGGCGACCGAGCCCGTGAGCGATGCCACGGCTGGCATGAAGGTCTCCGATCGGCCCTGGGCGGTCGGCGTCTCCGCTGCGCAGCAGGAAGCCGCCCTCAAGCACCTGCAGGAGGGCAACAGCCTGCTCAAGGAGTCGCTCTTCGTCGCGGCGGCCAAGGTCTACCGGCAAGCGCTGACCGAGTGGGACCACCCGGGCATCCACTACAACCTCGCGCTGGCCCTGCTGAACATGGATCAACCCGTCGAGGTGTTTCAGAACCTCGAGGCCGCGATCAAGTACGGCGCGGATCCGCTCGATCCGGAGAAGCTCGAACACGCCAAGAGCTATCTGCGCCTGATCGAGAAGCAAGTCGCGTCGGTCGACGTCCGTTGTGACGTCGACGGCGCCCAGGTCACGTTCGACGGCGCCCCGTTGTTTCGCGCGCCCGGCCGCTACCAGGCCCTGGTGCGCGCCGGGACGCACACCGTGACCGCATCGAAGGAGGGCTTCACCACCACGTCGCGGACCGAAGACATGACCTACGACAAGCGGACGGCGATCAACCTCCGGCTCTACACCTCGGGCGACCTGATCGGATACCGGCGGCTCTACCCGATCTGGCGCCCGGTCGCGATCGCGGCGTTCGGCGGGGTGCTGCTGGCGACGGGAGCGATCTTCACGCTGCAGGCGCAGAAGAACTTCAACGCGTTCGATTCGTCGGCGATGCAGGTCTGTCCGGTGGGTGGCTGCGGAACGACGGATACGAGTTATCCCGCGCTGAACGACCTGCGCAACCGAGGAAACACTTACAAGACGCTGGCCACGATCTCGTACATCGCCGGCGGCTCGATCGCCGCAGCCGGTGTGCTGCTGCTGGTGCTGGATCGATCGACTCCGTACCGGGTCGATCCGGAGGCCGATCGGCGCGACGTCGCCAGCTCCACGCCGCTGTTCTCGCCGTTCGTTGCCTCGGGATTGGCCGGCCTCGCCGCGACGGGGAGGTTCTGAGTGCGCACCTCGCGGATCGTGGCGTCGTTGGCCGGGCGCGGGTGGTTGGTGGTCGGTCTCGTCGCCGGCCTCTCTTTCGTGGCTGGCTGCCCGCAGCCCCAGAGCGCGATCTGCCCATCGGGCCGCGTCTGCCAGACGCCCTACACCTGTGCGGCCCATCAGGACATCTGCATCCTGGGCACATGCGGTAACGGCGTCGTCGACAAGGACGAGGTCTGCGACGACGGCAACACCATCAACGACGACAATTGCAACAGCAAGTGCACGTCGGACAACAGCTGTGGCAATGGAATCAAGGATGATACGTTCGACGACCCGACGAAGAACGAGGCGTGCGACGACGGCTCGCACAACGGGGAGCCGATGCATTGCAGTTTCGATTGCAAGTCGGACGGCAAGTGCGGCAACGGTATCGTCGATACGCAGGAGGAATGCGATGTCTGCACTCCCGACGACGCCGCCATCGACTCGAGGGTAGACGACGGGGCTGCCGCCGACGCGCTCATGAGCACCGACGCCGCTCTGGGCGACGGCCCTGGAAACGACGGCGACGCTGCCGATGCCGATGAGGCGGGGACGGGGAGCGGCGGCGCCACCGGGAGCGGGGGCGCCGGTGGCAGCGGGGGCGTCGCGGGCAATTCGTGCGGTCTCCTCGAGTCACACGCCTGCAACTCGGATTGCACCGTCGCCCGGTGCGGCGATCGCAAGGTCAACCGCGCGGCCGGCGAGCAATGTGACGACGGCGGCGAATCGAAGACCTGCAACGTCGACTGCACGACCGCGTCTTGTGGCGATGGCAGCCTCAACCGGACCGCGGGCGAGCAATGCGACATCGCTGGCGGGCTCGATACCAAAAACTGCATCGGCAACGGGGCCGCCGCTGTGGCCGCCGGCGTCACCTGCCAGTTCTCCCGGTGTGGCGACGGCTACGTGAACGCCGCGGCGGGCGAGACCTGCGACAACGGAGACGACGATACGGCCGATTGCAACGGCAGCACTGCGCCCGAGGGCGTCGCATGCCACAAGCCCCGGTGCGGCGACGGCTACACCAACATGAAGGCGAACGAGGATTGCGACACGCTCGGCGGCGCCGACGCTGCGAACTGCAACGGGAGCAGTGCTGGCGCCGCGGCTTGCCGCACCCCCAGGTGCGGGGATCACTACGTCAACGGCGCGAGCGGCGAGGCCTGCGAAGGCGACGCCAATGGCAACGACACGATTAGCTGCAACGGCATGCTCGCGGGCAACGTGCAGTGCCAGTTTTCCAAGTGCACCGACGGCCACATCAACATGGCTGCGAACGAGCAATGTGAAGTCGCGGCCAACGGCGCCGATACTGTGATGTGCAACGGCACCGCTGCGGGGGCGTTGCAATGTCAGAGTTCGGTGTGCGGCGACGGCTACGTCAACCCCCAGGCGGGGGAGGCCTGCGACGACCACAACATCGTCCCCGGCGACGGATGCAGCGCCAGCTGCCAGAAAGAGACGGGGTTCATCTGCACGTCGGCCTCACCGTCGGTGTGCAACTCGGTGTGCGGCGACGGCCTCCGGGTCGGTCACGAGGCTTGCGACGACTTCAACAACAGTAGCTGTGGTGGTTGCAACGCCGCCTGCGACACCGCGCAGACACCGGGTAGCGCGAAAGGATCGATCACCGCCGTTGGTTCGGCGTCGCTGTCGAATGGCGATTCGTTCACGCTGTCGGACGGCGTGCATGCGCCAGTCACGTTCGAGATCACGAACAAGACGCAGGGGTCGGGGCACGTCCCCATCGCGCGTGGAACCAAGGACGATGCCCCGACGGTCGCCGGCCGAATCGTCAGCGCCATCAACGGCGTTGGCGCGCTCGCGATCAGCGCGACCAACAATGGCGCCCAGATCTCGCTGTCAAATTCGATCATGGGAGCGAGCGGCAACGTCTCGATCCAGACGACCATCAAGGCGACGGGTTTCGTCGTGGTTGGCATGGGTGGCGGCGCCGCCTATGACTGTGCCGCGGGCATCGGGTGCGGCGCAGATACCGACTGCGCCAGCGGCATCTGCTGCCTGACCGGGACCCGGGGTGGTACGCCGTGCACCAAGAACAAGTGCCTCGGTTCGCTGTGCAACGACGGTGTCCTGAACGGTACAGAGACCAGCGTCGACTGTGGTGGCCTGTCTTGTGCGGCCTGTGCGGACAACAAGGCTTGCTTGACGGCGTCGGACTGCACGAGCGGAGTCTGCGACAAGACCTGTCAACCGCCGGCGTGCAACGACGGCGTTCCGAATGGAACGGAGTCCGATACCGACTGCGGAGTGGCCTGCCCCGGCCAGCCCTGTGCCGACCTCCTGAAGTGTGCGGTCACCGGTGACTGCTCGTCCGGCGTCTGCACGGGCGGCATTTGCCAAATTCCAACCTGCAGCGACAACGTGCAGAACGGAGGCGAGGCGGGCGTGGACTGCGGGTCCGCCGCTTGCCCGGGTCAGCTCTGCGGCAACAATTCAAGCTGCGGTGTCGCGGCCGATTGCACTTCAAACGTTTGCACGGGCAGCAAGTGCCAGGCTCCGACCTGCAACGATCACGTGAAGAATCAAGGCGAGACCGGCGTCGATTGCGGCGGTCCCTGCCTGCTGTGCAAGGGCGCGACGTGCACAGCCAACCCGCAATGTGCGAGCAAGAGCTGCTCGGCGGCTGACGGCGGCACGGACGCCGGAGACGGGGGAGACGGCGGCACGTCCGCCCGGACGTGCGACTGAGTGAGTTAGTGGTAGGCGCTGACGATCGCAATATAACGGGTCAGCGCACCAGCTGCGGCCGAGGGCGGCGTATTCGGCTGTAGCTTACCGTCGGCGCCGGCGTTGAACTGCCAGACGGCGCCGGTCGGATCGATATCATCCGCGATGTAGACCGCATGCCCGGTCGGATCGATCGCGATCGCGTTCGGGCTGTTCGTGCCAGCGGTGCCAATCGCCAGGCGCGACGGGCTGAGCGCGGTGAGCGCCCCGTTGTCGCCGACGGCGTACTGAAAAACGTCGCTGGTGACCGCGTCGGCGGCGTAGGCAAACCTCTCGGTCGGACCGACCACCAAGCCGACCGGTGACGTGCCAGCTGCAACCGTTGCCGGAGAGAGCGCGGTCGGCGCGCCGGTCGCACCAATCGAATACTGCGAGATGTTGTTGCCGGTGCCGTTGGCAACGTAGAGATTCCGGCCCGACGGTCCGATGGCGATGCCGCTCGGCTCCATCCCGGTCGGGGTCGATCCTCCCGTCGCGACCGAGAGAGTGCCGTTCGGCGCGACGGTCAGGAGCACGACGCTGCCGCTGCCGATGACCACGTAGGCGAAGCGCCCCGATGGATCGAGGACCATGCCGTTGGGAAATCCGGCGGTCGTCACCGACGCTGCCGCCGGCGTCAGCGCGGTCAATCCCCCGGTGGCGCCGACCGCGAACTGAGAGACGGTCCGATCCGATTGATTGAGCACGTACGCGAACCGGCCCGAGGGGTGAATGGCCACAGCGATAGGGAATTGCCCGGCAGGGATGGCCGCGGGCGTCAATGCCGTCAATGCGCCGGTACCGCTGATCCCGTATTGAGAGACGTTGTTGCCGCTGCTGTTGGCGACGTAAGCGAATTTCCCCGATGGCGTCGCCGCGACGTACTGCGGCCCGGTCCCGGTGACCGTGAGCGTGCCCACCGGGCTCAGGGTTCCGCTGGTGCCGACGGTGTATTCGGAGATCGTGTCGTTGCCGTTGGCGGCGTAGGCGTACTTCGCCGAGGCGGCGACGTCGCTGTCACCGGGAACCATCGCGACTGCCACCGGCGCTCCCTGCGCGGCAACTCGCGGCAGCGGATTGGCTACCAGCGTCCCCCCGGCGACGATCTTGAGTTGCGACAAGCTGTTCCCGGTGCGGTTCGCGACGAACGCAAACTGGCCGCTTCCGTCGATCGCAAGCGCGGCTGGATCCGCCTCCGAAGGGGCTGCCGCCATTGCCACGAGCTTCCCGTCCGTGCCGACCGCCAGAGGGGTCACGCCCATGCTGGTTCCGTTCACGACCAGCACGACCCTTCCGCTGGCATCGCAAGCGATCGCGGAGGGCCCCCCTGCGACGGCCACCGTTGCCGGCGCCAGCGGCGTGAGCGCGCCGCCCGCGCCGACCGCGTACATCGAGACGGTTCCATCGGTGGCGTTGCTGGCATACGCGAAGCGCCCCGTCGGATCGACCACAACACCAGAAGTCCCCGATCCGGCGGCGACGGTAGGGGTGGCCATTGCCGCCAGCGTGCCGTCGGCACCGATCGTGAATTGAGACAGCGTTGTCGCGCCATTGTTGGCTACGTAGAGCGCCTGCCCGGCCGGATCGATCGCGACTCCGGTCGGTCGCATGCCCGTCGCCATCGATCCGATCTTGGTGAGCGCGCCGCCGGCGATGCTGTATTCGGTGACGTCGTTGCTGGTCGCGTTGACGACGTAGGCAAATCGGCCGGTGGGATCGACGGCGATGGCGCGCGGCGCGGTTCCGGCTGCGATCGTGGCTGGCGCGAGCGGCGTCAGACTGCCGTCGGCGCCGACGGAATACTGCGAAACCGTCCCGTCGCCGCCGTTGGCGACGTAGGCCCACTGGCCCGACGGCGCGACGGCCACGGCCGCCGGCTGCGCGCCGGTTGCGGCTTTGTCGACGAACGTCAGCCGGCCACTGGCACCATCGAGCGCATAGGTCGCCACGTTGGCGGCGTCGCTGTCGGCGACCAGCGCATAGCGCGAGTGCTGGGGCGAGCAGTTCACGATCACGTCGCCGACGTCGCCGCCGCCCACGGTGCCGGTGCCGTTGCGTACCGAGCACGTCTGCCCCGGCGATGTCGGCTGCGTACCCACCGTGACGGTGTATGAGGTTCCGTCAGCGACCGGCATCGCAAAGGCGAACCGCCCGTTGCGCGTCACGGGCAGGGTCTGACTGCCCGCCACCAGGACCAGACCGCCGCCGAGCAGCCCCGAGACGACGCCGCCGATGGTGCGCTGTCCACCGTCGCCGCCGCCGTCGCGTGCATCGCCTCCGTCGGGGGGCGCGGCCGTATCGCCCCCGTCGGTGCCCGGCATCGTGGTGCCGCCCGCCCCGCCGTCCTTTCCGCTGCCGCCACCCGAGTTACCACATGAGGAGATCGCGAGAGAAAATGCTATCGGGACGAGCGCGATCGTTCTCCCCAGACGAACGCGCGGTGCCCGAGATAGGCCGAGGCTCACGGTAGCCCGAGAGGATATCACCGTCGCAGCCGCGCTGCGTCCTTGGATGAGGAGTTTCGAGGTGCTTCCTTCCCCGGGGCGGGTCGCGGCTCACAGGCAGGTGCTGGGGTCGCAAACGGTGCCTGATCGGTTCGTCGCCCCCCGGCGACCCTCGCAGCGCCCGTCGAGAAAATCCGAGATTGAAGAGACGACCCTGGGACCGCCGGAAATGGGCCTCGTCCGTTCCGGCTATCGCAGCCGCTCGACCAGCTGGCCGAGCTGCGCGTTTAGGCGGTCGGCGCGCTCGCGCTCCTTCTTCAGGAGCTGTTCGGTCTGCTGCTGCGCCAGGCGCGCCCGCTCCTCGGCCTCGCGCGCGGCGCGCTCGTCGCGCTCGGCGGCAACCTGCGCGCCCTCGGCGCGCTGCTTCTGTTCCTTGGCCTTTTCGAGGGCAGAGCCGAGCTCGACGTTCTTCTGCGCCAGCTCCTCGTTGGTCATCTCGACCTTGCTGTTGGCGGTCACGACCTCTTTTTGCGCCTCGCGCTGCGCCGCCTCGGCGCGCTGGCGCTCGCGCTCCTTGGTCACGACCTCTTGCAGCCGGCGCTGGGCCTCGCCCTGGGCCTCGGTCGCTGCGGCGGCATTCTTCTCCGCCGCCATCTGCGAGTTGTGAATCACGAACAGCGCGACCGCGGCCGCCGCCAGCAGCATCACCGACAGCACGCCGGCCATCGCCAGCAGGCGCCGCCGCCGGCGAGCGCTCTTGGCGCGCCGCCGGAACACCTCCTCGGAGAACGCGCGTGCGACGTCGGGCAGCTCGCCGCGATAGCGCCGCTGGAAGCGCGCCAGCTCGTCGACCATGTCGCCGCCCCAGAGCAGGCCGAGATCGCGATTCTTCGCCTGCCACTGGCGCGCCGCCTGGCGCAGCTGCTCGAGGAACAGGCTGTCCTCCTGGCTCTCGTCGAGCCACCGCCGCAGCGTCGGCCAGCTGGTGATCAGCGATTCGTGCACGATCTCGACGGTGGCGCCGCCGCTGCCGCCGCCGGTCTGCACCACCAAGAGCCGCGACTCGACCAGCTGGTCGATGAGCCGCCCGAGCCCGTCCTTGTCGTTCGACGTCTCGCGCAGCTCCTCGATCTCGCGCACGGCGCGCGTCCGCTCGGCGGTGACCAGCTGCACGAACAGCGGCCGCGCCAGCCCCTGCAGGTCCGGCGGCAACTTCCCGATCACGCGGTCGGCGTGGCTCACCAGCGCCCCGGCGATGCCGCCGAGCTCGCCGTAGCTCTGCTTGGTCAGCAGCTTGCGCCGCGGGTCGCGCGCCTCCCAGAGCTGCGCCGCCGCGAACTGCAGCAGCGGCAACGCGGCCGGCGTCGACTCGAGGTGCCGGATCATGTCGTCGATCATGCCCGGCGTCTCGAAGCGATAGCCCGCCAGCTCCGCGGGCTGGATGATCGCTTCGCGCAGCCCCTCGGCGGTCGGCGGTCCGAGGAAGAAGAGCCCCTTGGCGAGCTCGTTCATGAAGTGCGGGTCCTCGGCGATGCGTCCCAGAAAGTCGGCGCGGATCGACACCACCACCCGCACCGGCGACGTCGCGTCGTCGGCGGCGCCGGACAGCGCGGCTGTGAACGCGCGCCGTTCGGCGGGGTCGGGCCCCAGGGTGTACAGCTCCTCGAACTGATCGATGAACAGCAGCACGCGCTTGTTCCCGCGGCGCGAGATGCTGCGCAGCGCGCTGCCGAGATAGCCCGGCTCCGTCGAGAGACGCTTGGCCAGCTCCTTTTGCGCGCCGATGTCCTCGACCGGCGTCGGCGAGCTGCTGACCCGCGGCGCCAGCAGCCCGGCGAGCGCGGCCATCGGATCGCGCCCGGGCCGCAGCACCAGCGCCTCCCACTGCTCGCCCGACGTCTTGAGCGCCGGTACGACGCCGGCGCGGATCAGCGACGACTTGCCGATGCCCGACGGTCCGACCGTCGCCATGAGCGGCGTGTCGCGGATGCGCGTCGCCAGCGCGGCGATCTCGCGCGAGCGGCCGAAGAAGCGCCCGGCGTCTTCCTCCTGGAACGCGCGCAGGCCGGCGTACGGCCCGCTTTCGACCTGCCTCGACCCCTTGGCAAAGCGGCCGGGCATGAACGGCTCGAGCGCGCGCAGGAGCGCGGCGGCGTCGGCGAACCGATCGTCCTTGCGCTTCTTGAGGCACCTGTCGACGACGTCGGCCAGCTCGGGGGGGAGGTCGGCGGACTCGTTGCGCACGCTGGGCAGCGGGCTGTCGAGGTCGGTGACCCAGGCGCGCGGATCGCCGCCCAGCGTCTCCAGCGGGTGCCGCCCGGTCAGCATCTGGAACAGGATGAGCCCCGTCGCCCAGATGTCGGTGCGGTGATCGATCGATCCGCCCACGCCCCACTGCTCGGGGGACATGTACGCCATCGTGCCGATGATCCCGGTGCGCGCCGCCATGTCCAGCGCCGCCGGGCCGATCGCCTCGGGCCGCGCCTGATCGCGGTGCGCGTCGACGTCGCGCGGCTCGTCCTGCAGCACCTTGGCGATGCCGAAGTCGAGGACCTTCACGGTGCCGGCGTCGGTGAGCAGGATGTTCTCCGGCTTGAGATCGCGGTGCACGATCCCCTGCTCGTGTGCACACGCGAGCGCGCGGATCACCGACGCGATGAGCTCGACGGCGCGCGTGGGCGCGAGCGGCGCCGATTTCTTGATCACCGCCGACAGCGTCTGGCCCTGCAGGTACTCGAGGACCATGAACGGGCTGCCGTGCAGCTCGCCAACCTCGTAGATGACGACGATGTTCTCGTGGCTGCAACGGGCGGTCGCGCGCGCCTCGACGATGAACCGGCGAGTCAGCTCGGCGTTGCCGGTCTGCAGGAACTTGATCGCGACACGCCGGCCGAGGCGATCATCGCGAGCCAGGTAGACCACGCCCATGCCGCCGGCGCCGAGCTCGCGGATGATCTCGTACTGGCCGAGGCGCGCGCCCACACCGGGCGCCTTGAATGGCGTGGATAACTCCCCGAACGGCGTGGGTGTCTGGTTGGGGATCGGCGTCGCCGCGTTCAACGCCAGCGGCGGCACTGACGCGTGGGGTGGCGGGCTGGCCTTATCCGTTGATCCACTGGCTGGCGCGCCAGTGACCGGCGCGGCCCCAGCTGACGCGGCCGCGCTGGCTAGCACACCCCCGAGCGGGAGGCGCGCCGGTCCGCCGACGGGAACCGGAATCATCGGCGGGCGCATCGTCGAGCCGCTCGGGGGCGCGATGCGGGTCGAGCCGCTGCTCGCCGGGCGTGGCTCGATCAGGCCCGACACCAGCTTTCCGTTCTCCGGGAACATCACGGTGCGCGGCACCGGCGGCGTCGCCGCGCCCGGTCCCGGAGCAGCGGCGGGGGCCGGCGCCTCGGCGGCGTCGGGGAGCATGGCGGTCGCCTCGCGACCGAGCGATCGCACGATGGCCTCCGACAGCAGCTGGGTCTCCGGCACCGCGCGCGCGACGCTGCCCGGCTTCCCCGCTTCCTCGAGCGTCTGCGCCCTCTCGCCGCCGGGTACGAGCCACTCGTAGGTCTGAGTGGGACGATCTGGATCCGAAGGACCGGCCTCCGATTGCGGAAGGGGGTCTGCTGCGTTGTCTCCCTGCCTTGGCTTCATGTGCCTTGCCCCGAGGTGGGGGCGCGCCACTATCCGGCAGGAGGCTGCCTCTGCCGAGGGAAAACGCGCCCGAGAGCAACGTACCGCCCTTCCGCCGACGCGTCTAGTAGGAGCCGGTGTGAAGCACGTGTTTGGCGCCACGCCAGACGCGCAGCGCCGCCAGGTCTCGCTTGTCACGCTGGTCGATTTCACGTTGAATCGCCGCCCGAATAGGAGATCCGGTCATGCGAACCTTCAAGGCAATGTCCTGCCTGCTCACTCTTTCCCTGCTCTCGATCTCGATCTTGGGGACGTCGACGCCGGCTCGCGCCGACGATACAACGCCGGCTCGCGCCGACGATACAACGCCGGCTCGCGCCGACGATAGAACGCCGGCTCGCGCCGACGATACAACGCCGGCTCGCACCGACGATGCGCTGGCACCGCCTGCCCCCGCGCCCGCGCCGCAGAATCCGCCGCCCACCGCGTACAGCTCGGCGCCGGCGCCGGTGGCACCCGCGCCGATGGCGTGGGCGGCCGGCGGCGCCGCGCCGAACATGCATGGGCCCAGCGTCTGGGGCATCCTGCCCTGGGGCGGCGTCGGCGTCGGCGGGCGTTTCATGATGCCGCTCGCGATCCGCCCGCTCCTGGTCAACACCGCGGTGCGCGACAACTTCGCGCTCGAGTTCGGCGCCGACCTGCTGCACTGGAACTACAACGCGGGCGCACCGGGTTTCGCGTTCAACTACAGCTGGACGGAGGTCCTGCCGGTCGTGGGCGCGATGTGGAACATCTGGATCAACGATCGCTTCGCGTTCTATCCCAAGATCGAAGCGGGGTACGCGTTCGGTTGGTTCTCGAACGTCGGTACCAACATGGTGGCGGCATCCTATGGTGGAATCTTCGCCGACGGCGCGGTCGGCGCGCTCTACAACCTGGGCGGCGGATTGACTCTGCGCGCCGAGGCGGGCTCCTCCGGTTTGAAGGTCGGCGCGGGTTGGCTGTTCTGACGCTCACCCCGGCGCATGACCGTCGGTCCAGGCGCCCTGGACCGCCAGCCCCGCGTCGACCAGCACCTGGTCGGCGCGCCGCAGGCGGCGGCTGATCTCGCGCGCGATGTTGAGCACCAGCAGCGTGTAGACCTCGAGATCGCTCTTGTAGAGCTTGGCGATCTCCTGCTGATCGATCACGCACAGCGTGGCCTCGCTCACCGCGCGCGCGGTCGCCGATCGCGGCTGGATGTCGATCAGCGACATCTCGCCGACGCAGTCGCCGCGCTGCAGGGTCGCCAGACAGAACTCGGATCCGTCGCGCCCGCGCTTGCAGATCTCGAGCTCGCCTTCGCGCACGATGAACATGCTGCGCGCCGGCTCACCCTCGGCGAACACCAGACCGCCGGGCGTGACGTGCATCTCGCGGGCGAGGTCGATGATGCGGGCCAGGACCATCTCGGGCAGGCCGCCAAAGATCGGGATCTGCGCCAGGAACTCACCGTCGCCAGCGGTCCGATCGCGTGCGATCATGGTGGGACTTTACTCCCTGGACGATGTCACGACTAGCGCCTGGGTTCCGAGCCGCCTATCAGCTCGCGGCGCGCGCGGTGGCCTGTTCCAGCTGGGCACGGATCCGCACGGACATCAGGCGCGCGCTGTGATCCGCGTTGGCCAGCGCCTCTTCGAGGAAGCGCACACCGTCGTCGCGCCGGCCGTCACGCAGCGCGGACAGCGCCTTCCACTCCATGATCTCGACGATGTCCATCGGCTGCATGATGCGCCGGCGGCCCTTGCGAACCAGCTCGTCGAACTCCACGTCGGGCGCGGCGCGCAGCGCGCTGCCGACCATCTCGAGCATGATGCTCTCCTCGGGCGTGAGCAGCGAATCGCTCTTGGCCGCCGCGGTGGCCTCGCTCTGCCCTCGCATGAGCCGCGTGGCGATCTCGCGGGCCTCGCCGACCTCGCCCTGGTACCACTTGAGGCGCGCCAGCAAGAGGTGCGAGCTGACGACGCGCGCGACGCCTTCTCCGAAGGTCTGGGTGCTGAGCTCGATGCTCCGCTGCACGTGCGGCTCGGCCTCCTGCGGCCGGCCGATCGCCAGATAGATCTCGCCGAGATCCTTCGCGGTGACGCACTCGAGGATCGGAAAGCCGCACTCGCGTGCGATCTGGATGGCGCGCTTGTAGTCGAGCAGAACGCGGTCGACGTTGCTGGTGATGAACGACAGCGTGCATCGGTTCACCAGCGCGCCGGCGAGACCGATCATGTCGCCGTGCTCCTCGACGACCGAGATGCAGCGGGTGAACGTGCGCTCCGACTCGTCGTAGGAGCCGATGACCGCCTGGCACCAGGCCAGCATCGCCAGGCTCTGCGCGTAGCTCTCGTATCCGCCGGCTCCGAGGGTGCCTGCCAGGTCGACGACGTTGCGGAAGATCGTGACCGCGTCGATGGTCTTGTCTTGCCGCACGAGCGAGCGTCCCTTGCCCATGAGCAGGCGCGCCTCCAGCTCGGGGGGCTTGGGATCGATCGCGGCCAGCACCTCTGCTTCGGCGACGGCGGCCGCGGAGCGCGGAATGTCGAGCGTCCAGTCGAGCACGATGCCGACGTCGAGCAGGATGTCGATCTGCGCGCGCCGCGCGTCGCTCTTGCGCGCGCGCGCCAGCGCCAGCTCGAGATCCTTGAGCGCGCCTTCGTGCCGCCCGAGGCGGAAGCGCATGAGGCCGCGCCCCTTCGAGGCAGCGATCTGACCCGCGTTGTCGGCGTCGGGCAGGTTCTCCATGGCGTTGCGGAACAAGAGCTCCGCTTCGAGGTACGCGTGGCGCGCGAGCGCACGGTTCGCGAGATCGAGATAGAGCCGGCCGGCTTCGTCCTTGCGGCCGCTGCGCTCGGCGTGGAAGGCCATCTGCGGTAGCCGCTGGTTGTCGGGCAGCTGCTGCTGTTGCAGGTAGTAGTCGTAGGCGGCGCGGTGGATCGCGTCGCGCTCGGCCGGCGGTACCGCCTGGTACACCGTATCGCGCAGCAACGAGTGGCGGAACCCGAGCCGCCCGCCGCGATGGCGGACCAGGATCCCGCTCTCGGTCAGGCGGCGCAATCCGATGCTGGCGTCGAGCTGCGACTCCGTCGAGGCGCCGCCGCGATCCAGCTCCTTTTGCACGCCTTCGAGCTCCTCGGCGCTGAGCTCGACGCCCAGGATCGATGCGAGCCGCGCGTGGGCCAGCAGCTCGGGCGGCAGCGACTCGGTCTCGCGAGACGACAGCCATTGCACGAGCGGCAGGTCGGGCAGCCGCTCGAGCTCGTCGGTGGCCAGGTACCACGACGAGCCACGCTCGGTCTTGCGCACCAGACCGTCGCGCTTGAGGCCGCGCACCAGCTCGACCAGCAGCAGCGGCACACCTTGCGTGCGCTCGGCGAGGCGGCCGAGCGCGCTCGACGGCACGTTCTCCGCGGGTGCGAGCAGGCGCCGCGCCAGCTCCGCCGCCGCCGACGGATCGAGCGCCGGCAGTGTGTGCTCGAGACGCCGGGCCGCACGGCGCGCCCACGCGGTGCGGCCCTGGCCGAACGAGGGCCGTCCAATCACGCAGACCCAGATCGGGCAGCCGGCTTCCTTCAAGGTCGCGTACTCGATGGCGTCGAGCGCGGTCTCGCCCGCGAACTGCGCGTCGTCAATCACCAGCGCCAGCGGGCGCGTGCGCGCCGCGCGGCGCATCGCCTCGCCGACGGCGCGCGCCGCCGCGGAACGCAAGGCGCCGGGCGCCGCCGCCAGCTCGCGGATCTCGGGGTGGTCCGGCTGCGCCCAGCCCATGGCGACGGCGACGCCGGCCCAGACTTCGCGCGCGACCTCGGCGCCCAGGCGCGACGTCAGCTTGGTTCGGCCGAAGTCGGATGGCGTCTCCTCGGGCAGCGCCATGAGACGTGTGAGGATCTCGCGCGTCGTCTGCTCGGGTACGCCGCCGAGCGGCTCCTTGGACCGAATGAACAGCGTCTCCATGCGCGCCGTCGACTCGACGATCTGCGCCAGCGATTGAGCGAAGTGCGTCTTGCCGTAGCCGGGCTGGCCGATCACCGTCGAGATCGTCGGCGCGCCCTGGTCGGCGACCGACCGCGCCGACGTGAGGAGCGTGCGCAGCAGATCGTCGCGGCCGACGAGCGGCGCGACGTTCATGCGCGTGGTCGTGTGCTCCGAGAGCTGGTTGACCTTGCGCACGAGCGAGACGCCGCTGCGCCCCGGGATCGCGTCGACCGGGAGATCGGGCAGCACTTCGACCGCCGCCGCCGACAGCAGCACGCCCTCGGGATCCGAAGCCGCCGGGTACGACTCCTTCTTCGCGAACAGCGCGCTCTGATAGCGGCGCGTGCCGTCGGGGCGCGCCTGGATCGAGACGGTCGCGAGATCGACCAGCGCGCGCGGGCAGATGCCGCGCGCGACCAGCAACGTGGCGGCGTTGGACGCCGAGCGGGTCGGGTTGTCGCCGAGCTCGTGTCCAAACGCGAGCACGATCTGCGCTCCCGCGGTGTGCGCCAGGTGCGCGCCCATGTTGGTCATCACATCGCGCACGGCGCCGACGCCGCCCTTGCACTCGCAAAAGACCAGCGCGACTGCCTGCCGCTGGCGCGCGGGCGCCGTCGGCTTCGCGTGAACCGTGGTCTCGCCGGTGCCGGGGCGGGGCGCGTCGGTGGGCGCTTCCGAGGCGGTCACGAACGCAGCCTTCAACGCCGCCGCCAGCTCGGACGCGTTCGCGAAGCGCCGGTCCGGATCCTTGGCGAGGCAGCGCATGATCGCCTCCTCCACCGACGGTGGAACGTTCGCGCGGCGCGCGAGCGCCGTGGGGCGCCGGCTGCGGTGGCTCATCTTCACGTCGGCGGGGTTGCCCCAGAAGGGCGGCGCGCCCGACAAGAGCTCGTAGAGGATCGCGCCCACGGCGTAGACGTCGCTGCGCGCGTCGATGTCGGCGCGTCCCTCGCATTGCTCCGGTGACATGTATTCGGGCGTGCCCGCCGGCGCCTCCTCCGACGTCGTCTCGGCGTGTGCCTCGCCGGCCAGGCGCACCAGGCCGAAGTCGAAGAGACGCGTTGCCAGGTCGCCGCACACGAAGATGTTCTCGGGCTTGAGATCGCAGTGAACCAGGCCGCGTTGATGCGCGGCTTCGATCGGCGCCAGGATCTGCAGCGCCAGCCGCTGGAAGTCCGCGCCCGCGATCGGTTCGACCGCGGTCATGCGTTCGGCCAGCGTCGGCGCGTCGACCAGCTCCATCGCGACCCAGCGCGTGTCGTCGGCGAGCGCGCTCTGCTCGAACACCTCGGGAACAGCGGGCGGGCCCAGCGCCGACAGCGCCGCGACCTCACGCAGCAGGCTCTCACCGGCGGTCGCGTTGTCGGGCCGCGCGATCTTGATCGCGACCACGCGGTGATCGCTGAGACGCTCGCCTTTGAAGACGGCGCCGAATCCACCCTGACCGAGCAGGCGGCCGAGCGCGTATCCCGGGATCTCGGGCGCCGCCATGGGTGGGGGCGGCGGCTCGTCGGACGGCGGCCGCGCGAGGGCAGATCCGTGCGTCGGACAGCGGGGTTCGCTGTCAGCTAGCCGCCTGCCGCAGCCAAGACAACGGATCATTCTCAGGGCCTCGCCTTGCTCATCGGCGCCCCGCGGCCGCCTCTTGATAGGCGTGTTCCGTCAGTGCCCGTTCGAGCCCCGCAACAACAAGTTGTTGCGGGGGCTTCAACATGTCTGTGGTGCCGCCGCTGCATCACCAGAGCATTTTCCACCATTTAGGAGGTAAATGGTCAATTAATTTAGTAGGCACACTTACTGCTTTATTAGGCTGTGTCGCGGAAAGTATCCGCGAAACCGAAAAAGGCAAACCCCGGGCGACCGGGGGACGCAAAGCCAACGGGACTCACCGAGTCGGCCGGGCTACCGAAGGCGGCAAAAACAAAATGTTCGAGAAGCTGAACAACAAGCTTACCTGGCTCGCGGTATCCCTCGCCCTGGCGTCCTCACTGACCGGCTGTGAGCCGGGATCCGACACGCAGGCCGCTGACTCGAGCGAGAGCGAGCTGGCCTCGCAGAACGGTCTCAGCATGCTGAACGGTCTGTCGTTGACGAACGGCCTGTCGGGGAATGGCCTGTCGGGCAACGGCCTGTCGGGCAACGGCCTGTCGGGCAACGGCCTCCTCATGGATCCGCTCAACGGCACGAAGGCGCTGACGTCGACGAGCACGCTGATGAACTCGACGAGCGGGCGCAGCCTGGTCAGCTACATCGTGAAGTGCGCGCTGCCCTCGGGCCACAGCATCACCAAGAAGGACACCGGTGGCACGTCGTACACCTACCCGGGCTTGATCGGCACGGCGCCGGAGTGGGAGGCGAGCACCTGCGGCACGACTTGCCAGGAGCGCATGTCGGCCTGCTTGCTCGCGCACGTGAACACGTCGGGCGTGCACATCCCCATCTGGATCGACAGCGAGGGCGCGATCGGCTGGGGCCAGAGCACGGATTACCCGTACCAGGAGGGTTCGTTCTTCGGCAACGTGTTCGTGAGCCCGCCGGTCGCGCAGTACTGCAACGGCAAGGACTTCGACTCGGGGACCGTGCCGGGCCGCCTGGGCGCGAACTCGAATGCGCCGTACACGGACCCGTTCGGCTCGACGTCGCTGTGCTCGGCGTACTGCACGGCGCACGGCACCGACGGCTTCGACAAGTGCGGGAACTACACGCACGTGGTGACGGTGTGGCGCAACTTCGACGTCAACACGCAATACAAGATCTGCAACAAGCAGAACACCAAGTGCCTCGAGGTCGCTGGCAGCAGCAAGACGGCGGGCGCGGCGATCCAGCAGCGCACGTTCGCGTCGGCCGCGAACCAGAAGTGGACCATCACGCAGATCTCGCCCAAGCACTACAAGGTGGTGAACGTGAACAGCGGCATGGCGCTGGACCTGACCGGCGGCTCCACCAACGACAACACGGCGCTGATTCAATCGTCCTACAGCGGCACGGCGTCGCAGCAGTGGTCGTTCCAGTCGCTCGCCGACCAGCTGGGCAGCTACGAGATCAGCCCGCCGGCGAAGACGGCGTCGACCATCTGGCCGGCATCGGGCGTAGCCACCGACGGCGCCGCGATCCAGGCCGTCACCTACAACACGAACGACGCGCAGAAGTGGTACATCTCGCCGCTCTAACCAGCAGCGAGCTCGTTACCCCGAAGGCCCGGTCGGCGACCCCGACCGGGCCTTTTTTCGTTCGCGCAATGGGGGCGCGCGATGGGCGGTGAGGGGGGGAGACCCCACGGGCTGGGGCAACGCCTTGTTGCGGCAAGATCAACAGGCTGAATGGATGTAACGCACTTACACGCAATGAATTCATGCAGTTGAACCGTATTATCAATAATTAATTGTAGGCATAGTTACTGCTTTGTTAGTCAGGTGTAGAGCGGAAGGTATCCGCTCCCGAAAAAGGCAAACCCCGGGTGACCGGGGGACGCAAAGCCCACGGGACTCACGAGTCGGCCGGGCTACCGAAGGACGGATAAGAAAATGCTCGAGAAGCTGAACAACAAGGTGACCTGGCTGGCGGCATCGCTGGCTCTGGCGTCGGCGCTCATGGGCTGCCAGCCCGGTGCCGAGGATGATGGCGCTGGCGCGTCGACGTCGAGCGAGCTCGCGTCGCAGAACGGCCTGTCGCTGCTGAACGGCCTCTCTCTGACGAACGGCCTGTCGGGCAACGGCCTGTCGGGCAACGGTCTGTCGGGCAACGGCCTGTCGGGCAACGGCCTGCTGATGAACGCGCTCAAGACCGGCGTTCTGACGACCGGGTCGATGATGAACACCACCGATGGCCGGAGCACGATGAGCTACATCGTGAAGTGCGCGCTGCCGAGCGGGCATTCCATCACGGCGAAGGACAGCACCGGCACGTCGTACACCTATGCAGGCCTGATCGGCACCGCGCCCGAGTGGGAGACGGGGACCTGCAACACGACCTGCCAGGAGCGCATGTCGGCCTGCTTGCTCGCGCACGTGAACACGTCGGGCGTGCACATTCCGATCTGGCTCGACAGCGAGGGCGCGATCGGCTGGGGTCAGAACACCAGCTATCCGTACCAGGAGGGCTCGTTCTTCGGAAACGTCTTCGTGAATCCGCCGAAGGGCTACTTCTGCAACGGCCGGGACTTTGACTCGGGGACGGTCCCCGGGCGCCTCGGGGCTGGCCAGTCCAACGCGCCCTACTCCGATCCGTTCGGGACGCCCGGCCCTTGCTCGGCGTCGTGCACCGCTTCGTCCGCGACGACCAATGGCGTCGCCGACGGCTACTCGACTTGCAACGGCTACACCCACGTGGTCACCGTGTGGCGCAACTTCGATGTCAACACGCAGTACAAGATCGTGAACCGTATCACCGGCAAGGTGCTCGAGGTCGCGGGCAGCAGCACAGCCGCTGGCGCGGCGATTCAGGGTCGTACCTACGCTGCGACGGCGAACCAGAAGTGGACCATCACCCAGATCTCGGCCGGCAAGTACAAGGTCGTCAACGTGAACAGCGGCAAGGCCCTCGACCTGACCGGTGGCTCGACCGCTGATGGCACTGCGCTGATCCAGTCGACCTACTCGGGCGCGGCGTCGCAGCTCTGGGCGTTCCAGTCCATCAGCGTCCAGCCCGGCAACTACGAGATCAGCCCCTCGGCCAAGCTGGCATCGACCATCTGGCCGGCCGCGGGCAACACGCTGGACGGCGCGGCCGTCGCGGCCGTCACCTACGGCACGGCGGACATTCAGAAGTGGAACATCATCCCGCTCTAGTCAATCGCTAGCTCGTACGCGAAGGCCCGGTCGGCGACCCCGACCGGGCCTTTTTCTTTTGTCCGCGCGATGGGCGGCGGTGAGGGGGGGAGACCCCAGGGGGTGGTGCAACGCTTTGTTGCCGCGATCTCAACAGGTCGAAAGGATGTAACGCACTTACACTCAATAAAATCATCGTGTTACGATGTCTATTTAATAATTAATTGTAGGCATAGTTACTGCTTTGTTGGTTCAGTGTAGAGCGGAAGGTATCCGCTCCCGAAAAAGGCAAAACCCGGGTGACCGGGTGACGCAAAGCCAACGGGACTCTCGAGTCGGCTGGGCTACCGAAGGACGGAAATCAAAATGACTGACACAACGAAACGGACAACTTGGCTGGCGGCGTCGCTGGCTCTGGCTGCGGCGCTCGCCGGCTGCCAGGTTCCCGGAGAAGAGGAGACTGGCAACACGGTCGAGAGCGAGCTCGTGAGCGCGAACGGCCTGTCGCTGATCAACGGCCTCTCGCTGACCAACGGCCTGTCGGGCAACGGCCTGTCGGGCAACGGCCTGTCGGGCAACGGCCTGTCGGGCAATGGCCTGCAGCTGAACCCGCTGGCGACGACCGGCCTCAGCTCTACGACGTACCTCATGAACTCGGCGGCGGGTCGCTCGACCCTGTCGTACCTGGTTCGCTGCGCGCTGCCCGCCGGCCGCACCATCACCAAGGCCGACTCGACCGGCGCGAACTATAGCTTCGCCGGCGGCATCGGCCTCACCCCGCAGTGGGAGACCGGCGTCTGCGACTACACCTGCCAGCAGTGGATCTCGGCCTGCATGCTCGCGCACGTCAACACGGCGGGCATCCACGTGCCGATCTGGCTCGTGGGCCAGAACTCGTACCTCGGTTGGGGCCAGTCGACCACCTTCCCGAACCAGGAAGGCACGTTCTTCGGCAACATCTTCCAGCTGAACACGGCCGGCCACACGGACGCGTACTACTGCGAGGGCCCGGGCTTCAACAAGACCGTCGTCGACGGCCGCCTCGGCTCTAACCAGGTGGGCGCCCCCTACCGCGACATGTTCGCCAGCGGCTACTGCAACATCAACGGCTGCACGCAGTCGGATGCGCTGACCAACGGCGTCGCCGACGGCTACAAGGCCTGCGCGATGGGCGACGGCGCGATGAACGCGTGGAACACCATGGTGACCGTGTGGCGCAACAACCAGAACTACGACGCCAACGGCGCCGTGGTCGCGGGCCAGACCGCCGACGGTCGCGCCGTGCAGTTCGACTTCGAGGGAACGACCAGCGGCTGGACCTCGGGCAACACCCAGCTCGTCATCTCGTCGACCACCGAGGTCAAGGCGCAGACCGGTACGGGCGAGCTCAAGGTGACCTACGCCAGCGGCTCGTCGACCGTGACCATGCAGAGCGCGACGACCCTGTCGATCGCCGCCGGCAAGCAGGTGAGCTTCTACCTGTACCTCGCGTCGGACAGCAAGCTGACCACCATCACCCCCTGGGTGCGTAAGAACGGCTCGGCGCAGACCAAGGTTGCCGTGCCCGTGACAAACTTGTTGAAGGGCTCGTGGAACGTCGTCAGCATGACCGTCCCCGCCACCGTCACCGCCAACCAGGTCGGTGTCGACTTCACCACCGGCGGCGCGTTCACCGCGTACGTCGACAGCGTGACCTGGTAGTTCGCTCTCCCTGATTCGTCTCCTCCCCGTCACGCATTCCTGAAGGGCCCGGTCGGCACTCCCGACCGGGCCCTTTCTCTTTGTGGTCTATGCCGCCTAAGTGCAGGCGATCGTAGGCCTTGTCGGTCTAGATGCGCGCGGCCATCGGTCCCGCAACGGGTTGTTGCTGCGGCTCCAACAGCGCCTTGAACGTGGGCGCGCGTGAGCCCCGATATCACTCGAATTGAGACGTACGCACCGCGGTATTTATGTAGGCACGGTTACTGCTTTATATGTCATAAAGGATGGAACACCGTATGACCGACCTGACAAAGAAGACCACGTGGATTGCGGCGTCACTCGCTCTGGCCTCGGCGCTGGTTGGGTGTCAGGCGCCGTCGACGGACGACGCAGGCGCGACGAACGAAAGCGAGCTCGTCTCGACCAACGGCCTGTCGATGATCAACGGCCTGTCGATGACCAACGGTCTCTCGATGACCAACGGTCTGTCGGGGAATGGTCTCTCGGGCAATGGGCTGCTCGGTCAGGCGCTGATGGTGAATCCCCTGTCGACCACCGCGATCACGTCGTCGACTGGCCTCATGAACTCGGCGGCGGGCCGCAGCACGCTCTCATACCTGGTTCGCTGCGCGCTGCCCGCCGGGCACAGCATCACGAAGACCGACTCGACCGGCGCCAGCTACACCTTCGCGGGCGGTATCGGCCTGACCCCCGAATGGGAGACCGGCACCTGCACCGGCGACTGCATTCGCTGGAACTCGGCCTGCTTGCTCGCGCACGTCAACACCGCCGGCATCCACGTGCCGATCTGGATCGTCGGTCAGAACACGCACCTCGGCTGGGGGCAATCGTCGACCTATCCCAACCAGGAGGGAACGTTCTTCGGCGACATCTTCACAGCCAACGAGGCCGGTCACACCGACGCGTACTACTGCGAGGGCCCCGGCTTCAACAAGTCGGTCGTCGACGGCCGCATCGGTTCCAACCAGGTCGGCGCGCCGTACCGTGACCTGTTCGCCAGCGGCTACTGCAACATCAACGGCTGCATGCCGTCCGACATCCAGACCGCCGGCGTTTCCGATGGGTACAAGGTGTGCACCATGGGCGATGGCGCCATGAACACGTGGAACCAGCTCATCACCGTGTGGCGTCAGAACGTCTCCTACGATGCATCGGGCAACGTCGTCGCCGGCACCACCGCCGACGGCCGCGCGGCGCAGTTCGACTTCGAGGGCTCGACCGACAGCTGGACGTCGGGCAACACGAAGCTCGTGTTGTCGTCTTCGTCGGACGTCAAGGCGCAGACTGGATCGAAGACTTTGAAGGCGACGTACAGCAGCGGCTCCACGACGGTGACGATGCAGAGCGCGACGACGCTGTCGATCGCCTCGGGCAAGCAGGTCACGTTCTATCTGTACCTCGCCTCGAACAGCGCGCTCACCAGCGTCACGCCGTGGGTTCGCAAGAACGGTGGGTCGATGGCGAAGGCGTCGATGCCGGTCGCCAACCTCCTCAAGGGCTCGTGGAACGTGGTCAACGTCAGCGTTCCGTCCGGGGTCACCGCCAACCAGGTCGGCGTCGACTTCAGCACCGGCGGCGCGTTCACCGCGTACGTCGACAGCGTGACCTGGTAAAAAGTTCTCCTGAACCCATGACAGGCCCGGTCGGTGGACCCCCGACCGGGCCTTTTTTTTGGCTGCGGCTGTTGACCGCCAAGCAACGGATGGGTTGCTCAGGGATCAACAGGGCAATTCTTGCAGCGTTCCAAGCATCCAAGCAATCACGTGCACTTGCGTACCTTCGTCAATCCATTTTGTAGGTACAGTTACTGCTTTTAGGTATCGATATGCTCGGTCCGCGGATGTTGCTCGGCGCAGTGGTGGTCTCCGCTATCGGTCTCGGATGCCAGCCGGGCGGCGACACGTCCGAGGTTGCCACCGACGACCTGGTGTCGGTCAACGGACTATCGATGGTCAACGGCCTGTCATTGACCAACGGGCTCGGGACGGGCAACGGCCTCAGCATGCTCAACGGCCTGACGACCAGCACCGGTCTGTCGTCGAGCTCGGGTCTCATGACCACCACGTCGGGGCGCATCACCGTCTCGTATCTCGTGCGCTGCGCGTTGCCGCTGGGGCACAGCATCACCAAGAAGGATCAGAGCGGCAACTCGTACATGTTCCCCGGCCAGATCGGCGTCGCGCCGAACTGGGAGAACGGCGCGTGTGATACCGCCTGCCAGGAGAGCGTCTCGGCCTGCATGATGGCGCATCTCAACGTCGCCGGCGTGCACGTGCCGATCTGGCTCGATTCGCCGATCTCCGCCATCGGCTTCGGCAGCAGCTCGAGCTATCCCAACGAGGAAGGCACGTTCTTCGGCAACCTCTTCATCACGTCGAACGGCAAGATCCCGGCCTACTACTGCGAGGGCAACGGCTTCGCCAGGGGCATCGTGCCCGGCCGCCTCGGCGCGACCACCAGCGCGGCCGGTATCTTCACCAACCCGTTCGGCTCCGGCGCGCTCTGCTCGGCGCACTGTTCCGCCGCGTCGGGCTCGAGCAAAGGGCAGGGGTACTCGTCGTGCAACGGCTACTCGCGGCCGATCACCGTCTGGCGCGCCGCGAGCTATCGCCCCGTGTTCGATCCGGTCTACGCCTACCGCTTCATCAACTCGTCGAGCGGGCTGGCGATGGACGTCACCAGCGCCAGCACCGCCAACGGCGCGGCGGTGATCGAGTACGTTCCCAGCACGACCAAGACCAACCAGCAGTTTCGCATCGCGCTCACCGCGTCGAGCACCTGGAAGATCACCGCGCTTCACAGCGGCAAGGCGATCGTCGGCACCGGCAGCAGCGACGGGAGCGATGTCGAGCAAGACACCTACTCCGGCTCGTCGAGCGACCAGTGGGGCATCGACGATCACAACGGTCACTTCAAGTTGATCAACAAGTCGTCGGCGGACGCGCTGGAGATCCCGTCCGGCAAGAAGAGCAGCGGGACAGCGCTCGACACGTCGACCTACACCGGCTCGTCGAACCAGGACTGGGACCTGTTCGCGATCGTTCCCTAGTGTCGACCCCGACTGCCGGTGCGCGTCGCGAGAAAGTGCGTCCGCGGGCGCGCCCGCTCGTGGCAGACTCGCGGCGTGCCCAGCTCGACGGTCGGTCAATCGTGTGGGAACTGCTACGGTGAAGGCCAGGTCGCGACGGACGCCGGTCCCGTCGCGTGCCCCGATTGCGGCGGCGCCGGTGTGCTGCCCACGAACAACGTGCTGGTCGAGTGGCGCGCGGGCGAGATCGAGCGCCTGCACGGCGCGGGACCGGATCAGATCGCGCAGGACGTGCGCTGGCTGCTCTTCGAGCTTCGCCGCGGGCGCGCGGCGCTGACCAAGGTGCTGGCGCTGGCCGACGAGCTGGGCGACGACGCGCCCGTGCGCCAGCTCCGCTTCATCGCGAACGAGGCGCTGGGCCTGTATCCGATCGCCTCTGCGAATCAGAAGCGCTAGGGTCCTGTCTCGGAAAGCCGCCTGCATTGGGGCCACGGCGTATTTCTGAGACAGGACGCTAGTCTCCTGTCCCAGTGGTTCGCGACGTAAGTTGGGCAAGGTCTGAGGTCCTCTGAGCGAACCTCGCGATGCTCGCCAAGATCTGGTCGGCCGTCTTGGTCCAGACGAAGGGCGTCGGGTCGTCG
>Ga0265342_10000888_pt1 | contig 29801 bp, 18 predicted proteins | sample 4CB327metaG_FD_203125 | JGI IMG/M metagenome (GOLD analysis project Ga0265342, IMG submission 203125) | Rhizosphere microbial communities from Carex aquatilis grown in University of Washington, Seatle, WA, United States - 4-CB3-27 metaG | ecosystem: Host-associated > Plants > Roots >... | reverse complement strand
CTGGCAGACCTGCGGACCCGCGCCGGCATCACCGCGTGAGCATCTCGGCGTCGCCATGCTTGTTCCACGGAGCGTGGACGGGCAAGAGGCTGGCACAGGGAGGGGCCTCGGGGACGCGGGCCAGGGGGCCCGAAGTGGTTGATCGGGCCTGCGCGCGGGACTAGAAGAAGCCGGTGTCGAAAATCGCGCGCGCACTCCTGTCGGTCTCGAACAAGGCGGGGCTCGTCGACCTCGGCCGGGCCCTGGCCAAGGCCGGGGTGGAGCTGCTCGCCAGCGGGGGAACCGCCAAGGCGCTCGGCCAGGCGGGTGTGCCCGTGCGCGAGGTCAGCGACTTCACGGGGGCGCCCGAGATCCTCGACGGGCGGGTCAAGACCCTGCATCCGAAGATCCACGGCGGGCTGCTCGGGCGCTCCAGCACCCGACACCGCGAGGAGATGCAGCGCGCCGGCATCGTTCCCATCGATCTCGTGATCGTCAACCTCTACCCCTTTCGGGAGACCGTGGCCCGGGGGGCGCCCTACGAGGACATCATCGAGAACATCGACATCGGCGGCCCCTCGATGATCCGGTCGGCGGCCAAGAACCACGAGCGCGTCACGGTGCTGGTCGATCCCGAGGACTACGGTGTGGTGCTGACCGAGATCGAGAACCACGGGGAGGTGCCCGCCCAGCTGCGCTTCGAGCTGGCCTGCAAGGCCTTCGCGCACACCGCCGCCTACGACGGGGCCATCGCGTCGTACCTGACGCGCCTCGATTCGCCCGCCGAGCCCCCCGGGGACTTCCCCGAGAGCCTGCACATCTCGGCCAGCCTCCAGGGCATTCTGCGCTACGGGGAGAACCCGCACCAGAAGGCCGCCTTCTACGCCCTCGAGGACGCGGGGATCGGGCTCTCCCTGCCGCGGGCGGAGGTCCTGCAAGGCAAGGAGCTCTCCTACAACAACCTCCTCGATCTGGACGCGGCCATGCGCCTCGCGTCGGAGTTCGAGGCGCCGGCGGCCGCGATCATCAAGCACACCAACCCCTGCGGGTGCGCGGTCTCGCCGGCCGGGGTGCTCGAGGCGTACCGCAACGCGCGCGAGACCGATCCCGTCTCGGCCTTCGGAGGAATCGTGGCGCTCAACCGCCCGGTGGACGGGGCCATGGCCCGCGAGCTGCGCGAGACCTTCCTCGAATGCGTGATCGCTCCGTCGTTCGACGCCGAAGCGGTCGGGGTGCTGTCCGCCAAGAAGAACCTGCGCCTCTTGGCCTACGATTTTCCGGCGGCCGCGGCCGAGGAGCGGGTGGCCGGCGCCCGGAACGAGCTGCGCAGCGTCTCGGGCGGGTTCCTGGTGCAGACGCGGGATCTCTATACCGCCTCGGCGGCCGACGCCAAGGTCGCGACCGCCCGCGCACCGACCGCGCTCGAGCTCGCCGATCTGGACTTCGCCTGGCGGGTGGCCAAGCACGTCAAGTCCAACGCCATCGTGCTCGCCGGGCACGGACACACCATCGGCGTGGGGGCCGGCCAGATGTCGCGGGTGGATTCGGTGCGCATCGCCGTGTCGAAGGCCCGGCTTCCGCTCGGCGGCGCGGTGCTGGCATCGGACGCGTTCTTCCCTTTTCGGGACGGCGTGGACGAGGCGGCCAAGGCGGGCGTCACGGCCATCATCCAGCCGGGGGGATCGGTGCGTGACGACGAGTCGATCGCCGCCGCGGACGAGCACGGGATCGCGATGATCTTCACGGGTCAGCGCCACTTTCGCCACTGAGAATCGTGAGCACCCCCGAACGGTTCGATGACCGAGTGAAGACCCAAGCCGACACCCCGAGCGCGCCCGAGCGACCGACCCGGATCTTGCTGGTGGGCGGAGGCGGGCGCGAGCACGCCCTCGCCTGGAAGCTCGCTGCGAGCCCGGCGTGCGCCGAGGTGGTGTGCGCGCCCGGCAACCCCGGCATCGCGCGGATCGACAAGGTGCGCCTCGTCCCCGGCATCCGGGCCGACGACCTGCCGGGGCTGGTGGAGCTCGCGCGGCGGGAGGCGGTCGATCTGGTGGTGTGCGGCCCCGAGGATCCCCTGTCGCAGGGCCTCGGGGACGCGGTCCGAGCGGCAGGCATTCTCTTCTTCGGCCCCTCGGCGGCGGCGGCCGAGATCGAGAGCAGCAAGGCCTTCGCCAAGCGGCTGATGGCCACCGCCGGGGTCCCGACCGCGGCCTTCGGTGTCTTCGAGGGGCTCGCGGAGGCGGAGCGCTTCATCGAGGCCCAGCCCGGACCGGTGGTGGTCAAGGCCGACGGGCTGTGCGCCGGCAAGGGCGTGGTGGTGGCCGACACCAAGGAGGAGTCGCGGGCGGCCGTCCGCCGGATGCTCGCCGAGGGGGAGTTCGGCGCGGCCGGCGCCCGGGTCGTGCTCGAGGAGCGCCTGACCGGGCGCGAGCTCTCGGTGATGGCCATCTGCGACGGCGAGCGCTTCGTGCTGCTGCCGTCGGCGGAGGATCACAAGGCCGTGCTCGACGGCGATCGCGGGCCCAACACCGGCGGGATGGGCACCTGCTCGCCGTCCCCGGTCCTGACCGACCCCGCCACCCTCGACTTCATCACCCGCCGGATCTTCGAGCCGACCCTGGCGGCCCTGCGCGCGGACGGACGCACCTTCTCCGGCTTGCTCTACGGCGGGTTGATGCTGACGCCGGATCGCGGGCCCATGGTCATCGAGTGGAACTGTCGGTTCGGCGATCCCGAGACCCAGGTGGTCGTGCCGCGGCTCGCCGGGGATCTCCTGCCGTGGCTCATGGGCGCGGCGCGCGGACGGTTGCCGCCCGCGGCGGCGGCGGCGCCGAAGCTCGCGACGGTCGATGCCCTCGAGGTCCACCCGGGGGCCGCAGTCTGCGTGGTGCTGGCCGCGGCGAACTACCCCGGCAAGCCCCGGCTCGGCGACGAGATCAGCGGGTTGCCGCCGGCGGGCACGGTGGGGCAGGGGGGCGCGGGCGTGCTGGTCTTCCATGCTGGCACGCGCCAGGTGGGTGCGCGCACGGTCACCGCGGGCGGTCGGGTCCTCGGGCTGGTGGCGCTCGGAGCCGACGTGGCCGACGCCCGATCCCGGGTGTACGCCGCCATCGGTCCGGGGCCCGAAAAGGTTTCATTTTCTGGTATGCATTTTCGAACCGACATCGGTATGCGAGGACGAGGAACATGAGCAAGCCCACGGTCACCAGCAGCAGCAGCAGCACCAGCACCAGCACCAGCACCAGCGTCGACGCAGCCATCTTGATGGGCTCGAAGTCCGACCTCGAGACCATGCGACCCGCCGCCGAGGTGCTGCGGCGCCTCGACGTGGTGGTCGAGGTGCGGGTCCTCTCCGCCCATCGAACCCCGACCGAGGCCGTGGCCTTCGTCAAGGATGCGGTGGCGCGGGGTTGCAAGGTCTTCATCGCGGGCGCGGGGGGGGCGGCTCACCTCGCGGGGGCGGTGGCGGCCCAGACCACCCGGCCCGTCATCGGAATCCCCATCGCCGCCGGAACGCTTGGTGGCTTCGACGCCTTGCTCTCCACGGTGATGATGCCGCCCGGAATGCCGGTGGCGACCGTGGCCATCGGGGGCGCCGAGAACGCCGGGCTCCTCGCGGCCCAGATCATCGCCCTCGGCGACGCGGGCCTCGCCACCCGGCTCGAGCACGAGCGCGAGGTCCGACGTGAGAAGGTGCTGCGTGCCAACGCCGAGGTCACGGCGGAATTTTCGCCCGCGGCGCTCGGGGGCTGAAGGTCACGGTCCGCGAGACCAACATCCCGCGACCATCGAGCGGTCACCGAACGAACGTGCATCGAACGAACTTGGGTCACGCCTTTCCTGAAGAGATTCCATTCGCGGCCGAGGCCCTGCACCGTGGCGAGGTGGTGGCCTTCCCGACCGAGACCTTCTATGCCCTCGGGGTGAACGCCCTCGACGACATCGCCCTCGCGCGCCTGCGTACCCTCAAGGGTCGCGGTCAGGAGAAGGCCATCTCGGTGCTGGTGAGCGGCGTGGAGATGCTCGAGGAGCTGTGCGTGCGCATCTCGCCGCTCGCGCGCCGGCTGATCCTCGAGCACTGGCCCGGCCCGCTCACCCTGGCCTTGCCCGCGCGGCGGGGCCTGCCCGCTCCGCTCGTCTCGAAGGGCTTCATCGCGGTCCGGCACTCACCCCATCCGACGGCCCAGGCGCTGGTCGAGGCCTTCGGGGGGCCCGTCACGGCGACCAGCGCCAACCGCGCCGGTGAGCCGCCGACCACCACCGCCGAGGCGGTGGAGGAGATCTTCGAAGGACGTTGCCGGGTCATCCACGGAGGCACCACCCCCGGCGGAGCTCCGAGCACCCTGGTGCGTGTGCGCGGCGACCACCTCGAGGTGCTCAGGCGCGGGGTGCTGGTATTGCCAGGATACTGAGTCGTCCTCGTCCTGGTCGCTGTCCTCGTCTCGCGACCGGATGCGGGATCACCTGAGTCGGCCGGCCAGAACCACGGGCTCGACGTAGAAGGGATCTTCGGGACGATCGGGTCGCCAGTCGAGCGGCGGCGGCACCGACCCGGGCGCGGCGGCGGCCGCCAGTTCCTCGATTCGAAAGCATGTCCCGAGTCGGGCGAGCTGGTAGTCGGCGCCGAGCTCGGCCTGCACGAAATCCACGAAGTCGCGGCGTGCGCGGAGATACTTGTCGTTGCACAGGAGGACGACGTGCCTCGGGCGCATGCCCCGGAGCGCCGCGAACAGCTCGGGCCAGAGCAGCCGCATCAGGCGGTCTCGACCGCGTCCCACCCCGAAGGCCGGAGGATCGAGGATGACCAGATCGAAGCCCTTCTTCGCGGGGTCGCGCGCCATGCGACGCGCGTGCTTTCGCAGGAAGTCTTGCGCGGTGTCGGGGAGGACCCGCTGGGCCACCTGATTGAGCGCGGCGTTGCGCAAGCCCCAGGCGAGATAGTCCCGGTTCGGATCCACGTTGGTGACCGAGGCCGCCCCCCCGACCGCCGCCGCCACGCCGAACGCGGCGGTGTAGGAGAAGAGGTTGAGCACGTCGAGCCCGCGCGCGACGTCCCGCACGTGCTGGCGGGCCTTGCCCGCGTCGAGGAAGATCCCGAAATCGTGGGCCGGATCGGTGCCGATCTCGAAGCGCATCCCGCGCTCGAGACCCACCGGGGGCGCGGGCGCGGACATGGACATCGCGATGGCCAGCGGGGCGGCGGCAGGCCCGTCGGGTGGTGCCAGCAGCGGAGGCAAGGACCGGATGCACACGAAGGAGTCGGATCCCTTCTCGTGGCCGCGGGCCTTGACCACGATGGGAACATCCCCGTGCACCCCCTGCACGAGCTCGAGCAAGCGCCTGGCCGAGTCCTTGGCCGAATCTCCTTGCCCGCCTGGTCTCGCAGCGGGCCCCGGTGCCCGATAGTCCGTGGCCACCACCAAAGCCCCCAGTCGATCCACCAGCACACCGTCACATCCGTCCGCCCGCCCCGAAAACAACCGGATGCAGGTGGTCGGGAGTCCCCCGTCACCGAGCCGAGCGACCGCCTCCGCACAGCGCCGCAGGGCATTCTCGACGACAGCGTCGCTCATCCGTTCACGTATCCATAGCTGGTCTCGTGATCGATGTCGTCCGTTACCCCGCGCGGTCCAGATTCAGCGTGGAACGCGTGCATAACCTATGATGTGATTCATAGGCAAGGTCAAGATCGCTGAGCCCGACACCGTCGGGCAGAGGTCGGGCAGAGATGACGCGACCGGAGTGCGACACGACTGTCGCGGCTGCTCCCGAGTTCAGAGACGCGCGTGCGAGAACATCAGGTTGCGCCGGGCGTGGACCTTGCACGACCGGAACGAGATGAGGAACACCATGGATACCCACCAATCTCGTCCTCGTCACGACAACCACGGGCTGTTGGGGCTGCTCTTCGTCTATTCTTGGTTTGGGGCCTGCAATAGTCCGTCGTCCACAGCTGGGCAGAGCGACGTCGCCGTGACGCTGCCCGCCTGTTCTTGGCCCGCGCGCTTCGATTCGGTCGACGCGGCGGTCGGACAATGTACCGCCGCCCGCGTGTACCTGTCGTGCCGCGGCTCCGATCAGGGAGGCATGGAATGCCTGAGCGACAACCTGACGGAGTGCCCTGGACCGAATCCGACGCCTGGGGTCTCCTATTCAGATTGCGAAGACAAGTGCCAGCCTGGCGAGTACGCATTGGGTTGTGGCGGTCCGGGGCCCGGACCATGGCCTCAGCCGCCAGCCTCGTGCCGCGTGCTACCGTCAGGGCCGGGCGGCGGCTCGATCTCCTGTTGTTCGTGTGGTTCTTGAGATCCTCCAACCACCGCACTGTGGGAGGGCGATTTTCGCCTCTTGACCAAGAGCGATCACCGGGGGGCGGCTTCGACCGAGAGGAGAACTTGCTTGCGCGCGTCGTCGCAGTCGAGGCGGCGCGCGGGCTCGATGCTTCCGCGCAGCCGGTAGGTGGCGTTGTCGGCGCTCACGGCGAGGGGGGAGGTCGGGCGGGGCGCGCCGGCGCTCGCGCCCGCCGCGCCCATCCTGCTCATATTGGCCACGTCCGGCGGTGAGATTCGCCAGCCGCCCCGGCCGAGGGCGCGCGCGAAGTCTGCCAGCACGGTGCCAGGCTCGGTGTCGTCGAAGCAGAGCGTGGTGTGGGCGAGGTCGACGTCCGCGACCGGCTGCCAGGGCACGAGCACCCGGGTCCCGGCAGGCAGGGGAACCGCGCGCGCCAGCCCATCCACCAGCGTCGCCCGCCGGCCGGCGGTGCGGCGGATCGCGCGCACCGACCAGCCCCCGAGCACGACGGTCACGAGAAAGAGGAGACCGAGGGTGGTGCGTGCCTTCGACATGGGTCGGGGGATCGCGCGCTCAGTCCTGCGCCCCACCACCTTCGGACTTGGAGGCGGGCGACTCGGTGGTCGACTCGGCACCCTTGGGGCGCGCGACCAGCGGGCCGCCGTCGAGATCGCGCACCTCGATCGGGGCGAGCCGCGCCAGGCCCGCCTCCTGGCTGGCCCGATCGCCCACCACCACGATGGCCGAGCGCTCGGTCAGCAGGTACTTGGCCGCCACCCGGCGGACCTCGGCCTTGGTGACCGCCTGGATGTTCTTGGCGTAGTCGGTGAGGAAGCGATCGGGCAGCCCGTACACCGCCAGCTCGGCCAGGACCCCAGCGGTCGAGCCACGGGTGGCGAACCGCGCCGGGAAGGATCGGATGAAGTTGTCCTTGGCCCGGGCCAGCTCCTCGTCGGAGACCTCGGTGGTGCTCATGAGACGCATCTCCTTCAGGATCTCGGCCACCGCGTCGGCGGTGTGGGCGGCCACGAACTCTCCTCCCGCCGAGAAGGGCCCGGGCGTCCGGCGCATCTCGAAGCTCGAACGCGCGCCGTAGGTCCACTGCAGGCGCTCGCGCAGATCCATGTCGAGGCGATAGAAGCTGCCGCCCAGCACCTGGTTCATGAGCACGATCGGGAAGTAATCGGGATCGGTCCGCTTGACCCCGACGAGCCCGACCCGGATCGACGACTGAGGCGCGCCGGGCTTGTCGATGAGGAAGATCTTCTTCTTCTCGGCCACGGGGGGGCTCGAGAGCTTGATCGCGGGGACCCGCGCCGGCTTCCACTCCCGGAGCGCGGCCTCGAGCTTCCTCCTGAGCTGGGCCTCGGTGACGTCGCCCGCCACGATGATGGTCGCGTTGCCCGGGTGGTAGTAGGTCTCGTAGAACTTGCGCACCTCGGCGGTCCCGAGCTTCTCGAGGCTCTCCTCGGTGCCGGTCTGCGGCCAGGCGTAAGGATGCTTGTCGCCGTAGAGGACCCGGGCCAAGGTCAGGCTGGCCACCGTGGGCGGGCTGTCCTTGCGGCGCGCCACCGCGGTGGCCAGGTTGTCCCGCACGCGGGCCAGCTCCTTCTCGGAGAAGGCGGGGTGGAGCAGCACGTCCGCCCAGATGGCGAGCGCGGCGTCGAAGTTGCGCGCGATGGTCGCGAGCGTCAGGGTCGAGGCGTCCCAGGAGGCGCCGCTTCCGAGCACCGAGCCGAGGCTGGCGATCTGCTCGGCGATGTCGAGCGCCGAGCGTGTCTTGGTGCCCTCGTCGAGCATGTTGGCGGTCAGATCCGCCAGGCCCGCCGAGCCGACCGGGTTGGCGGCGCCGCCGGTCTTCAGGACCAGGTGAAGCTCGATGAGCGGCAGCTCGTGGAACTCGGCCAGCAGCACCTCCACGCCCGTGCGCAGCCGGAACCGCTTGAACGGCGGCACCCGATAAGGGGATTCGGGCGCCGGCCCGGGCGCCTCCGCGCGGAAGGGGGCGTCGGGGGTCTTGCGCTGAGGCGACGACAGCGCGGGGTCGGCGGCGTTGGCCGCGCGCGGCGCCTTGTGGTCGGCGGCCGTCGCCACCACGGGCGCCGTGGGCGCGGGATTGGAACTGGAACTGGAATTGGAATCGGACGTCGTCGATGCCGCGGCGGTCGCGGCGCTCGCCGAAGGACGCGCGGCCACGGAGCCCGCGGGGGCGGCGCAGGCGGTTCCGAGCAGGCAGGCGGCGAACCCGGGCGTGAGCCATCGCAGGCGAAACAGGGGAGGGCGCGTGGTGGTCATGGCTTGATCCTCCCCATGATGGGAGCCTGCGGATTGGGGGAGACATCGATGATCACCCGGCCGCGGTGGCCGAGATAGCGGGCGGCGGCTCGCTGCACCGCGGCGGCGTCCACGGCGCGGTAGGCGGCGAGATCCGCCGGGAGCTGGCCGGGATCGCCGGTGATCTGGTTGTAGGCCTGCAGCCTCTCGGCCCGCGCCAGGAGGGGCTCGAGGTTGCGGAGCATGTCGAACTCGATCTGGTTCTTCGCGCGATCCAGCTCCTGCGGCTCGACCGGCACACGCGCGAGCCGCGCCAGCTCCTCGTCGATGACCGCCAGGATCTCGTCGACCGTGTGGCCGGGCATCGGTGACGCGGACAGCTCGAAGACGCTGCCGAGCAGCTGGCTCTGCTGGTTGGCGCCGACCGACTGCGCGATCTGCAGGTCGTACACCAGCCGCCGGTAGAGGCGCGAGGCCTTGCCGCCGCCGAGGAGCTGTGCGACCACGTCCATCTCGTGGTCGCCCTGGCTGAAGCTCGCCGGGGTCAGGTAGTCGACGAAGAGCTGCGGCTGCTGGATCTTGGCCTCCATCGGGATCCGCGTCTCGCGCTCGAGTCGCGGAGCTGCGGTCGTGGTGGCGGGCGGGGCGGCGGGTGACCCCGGCGCGGCCACGCCGGTGCCAGTCGGGATGGGCCCGAAGTACTTCTCGACGAGCTCGCGGGCCCGCGCTGGATCGATGTCCCCCGCCAGGACCAGGGTCGCGTTGTTGGGGCCATACCAGCGATTGAAGAACCGGCGCGCGTCGTCGAGCGTGGCGAGCGACAGGTCCTCCATCGAGCCAATCACCTCGTGATGGTACGGATGATCCGGCGGGTAGAGCGCCTCGATGGTGACCTTGTTGACGAGGCCCATGGGACGGTTCTCGATCCGCTGGCGCCGTTCGTTCTTCACCACGTCGCGCTGGCCATCGAAGGCTTCCTTGAGACCGGGGCGGTCCAGCAGGAACCCCATGCGATCGCTCTCGAGCCACAAGGCCAGCTCCAGCTGGTTGGCGGGAACCACCTCGAAATAGTTGGTTCGGTCCTCGGAGGTCGAGCCGTTGGCGCTCGAGACCCCGGCCTTCTGCAGGTAGGCGAAGTGCTTGTCCTCACCCACGTGCTTCGAACCCTGGAACATGAGGTGCTCGAACAGGTGCGCGAAGCCCGTGCGGCCGGGCTCCTCGTCCTTGGAGCCGACCTTGTACCAGACGTCGACGGCCACCTGCGGCACCCGGTGATCCTCGTGCAGGACGACCTCGAGCCCGTTGGGGAGCAGGTATTTTTCGAAGGGCAGCGCCGGCTCCGGCGCGGTGTCGCCCGCGGCGACCGCTGCCGCGGACGCCAGGGTAGGTATTGCCACCGATACCGAGACGGCGCAGGCGCAGGCAAGATGAATGACGGCCGGTCTCCTCGGGGCCTTTCGCAGTCGAGGCGGGCGTTCCGGGACGGCTCTCGAAGGACGCATGCACGGCGTTGTAGCACGACCCCGCGGCTCGCCGCAGCGGCCGGCGACCCCGACTATCGAAATGCAACAATATTTGGGACAATCGAGATCTGACCGCCTCATGGCCGCCGACGAAAATAAGGTGCCCGACTCCTCCGCGGGCGCGGTCGTTCCCTCGGACGAGGAGCTGATCGCGCGTGTGCGTGGGGAGGATTTCGGCGCCTTCGAGGAGCTGGTCAACCGCTATCAGGACAAGGTCTACCGGCTGGCCTTGCGCTTCGTGCGCACCGAGTCCGAGGCCAAGGAGGTCGTCCAGGACACCCTGCTGACGGTCTGGCGCAAGCTCGACAGCTTCAAGGGCGACGCGCTGTTCTCGAGCTGGCTGTACCGGGTCACGGCCAACGCCGCGCTGATGCGGCTGCGCTCCCAGCGGCGTCACGCCGAGATCTCCACCGAGGATCTGGAGCCCTCGGTGCTCGAGCGCACGCCCCAGTACGGACAGATTCACGCCCCGGGCGACAACTGGTCCCGTCGGCCAGACGAGCAGCTCCAGTCCGAGCGGCTCAAGGCCGAGATTCAGCGCGCGGTCGACGCCTTGCCCGAGATCTACCGCACGGTCTTCCTGATCCGCGACGTCGATGGTCACTCCACCGAGGAGACCGCCGAGATCCTGGGCGTCTCGGTGCCGACCGTGAAGACGCGCCTCCACCGGGCGCGGCTCGCCCTGCGCGAGACCATCGGCAGCCACTTCGACGGCGTCCCGGCGAGCCATCCCTGAGGGCCTGCCCTCACAGGCACCTCGACCGACGACCTGTCCTCAGCATCCGCACCCTCGGCGGGTCCTCGGTGGTCGTATACTCTGTCTGATGCTCCTCCGTCGCGCCTCGCGGGTGCGATTGCCCTCGTTGGTTGCCGGTGTGCTCACCGTCTTCGCCACGGTGCGCCTCTCGGCCGGGGTCGCGCCGGCGGGCACCTCCACGCGTCCGGGGGCCAGTTCCCCGGCGAGTCCGCCGGCCAGCGGTCCCGGGCCCCGGGTGACCGCGCCACCGAGCCCGTCACCGCCAGCTTCGCCGGCTCTCGCGCCCGATCAGACGTCATCGCCCTTGTGGCCGCTGGCGGCGCGGTCGCTCGACCGGCTGCGCGAGACACGCGGGCGGCCCGAATCCATCGCGCCCTTGCTGCGCTTGCTCGATCTCGTGGATCTCGGCCCACCTGGGGCTCTCGACGCTCCGATTCGCGTGGCGGCCGAGGCCCCTGACGCGGACCCGCTGGTGTCGGCGGCGGCCCGCGTCTTCCTGGCCGAGCGCGCCGAGTCGGAAGGGGCTGCCCTTCTTGGCGGCCCGGGGACGAAGATCGTGGGCGAGGGACCCGGCGATGCGGCCGATCTCCGTCGGGGGCTCGGACTCCTGACCCACCTGTGGGTGGTCGGGCCGTTTGGCGAGGGCCGATCGGGGTACGGGGTGGCCTTTCCCCCCGAGCTGCAGCGGCTCCGTGGCGCTCCCGATCCCGCCGAGGTCATGGCGGGCAAGGAGCGGCCTGTCTCGTGGCGAAAGGCGGAGAACGCCGAGGTGCGTGGCGCCCTCCAGCTCGAGGCCCTGCTGCGTCCGTCCACGCAGGGCACCGCGTATGTGCTGGCGTGGGTCCGCGTCGAGCGGGCCGGGCTGGCGGCCTTGCGGCTCGGGACACCGGGCCCCGTGAAGGTCTGGTGCAACGGCGCGCTGGTGCACGCCGCCGACCGGCGGCGGCCAGCACGATTCGATCAGGACGCGATCGGCGTGTCACTCACCGCCGGCTGGAATCAGCTTCTCATCAAGACCGTGGTCGGCGAGGCGAGCTGGCGGGTGTTCGCGCGCCTGACCGAGCCAGGCGGGGCGCCGCTCGATTTTCGAAGCGCCTTCGCGCCCGCGGAAGGGGGGGACGCTCAGGGGACCGCCGCGCCGACGGCCGCCGCCGGGCCTCCGTCCTCTCCGGCTCCGGCGCGCCCGATGCTGCCGGCACCCTCGCGGACCCTCTCGCCCGCGCGTCCGGTGCGTTCGCTCGAGCGCGAGCTCGGGGCGCGGGTGCGCGCCGCCGGTCGTGCACCCGAGGCCCGGGCCGAGGCCTGGCTCGACCTCGGTCAGTACCTGCAGGTCACCCACCCGGGCGACGCGGATCAGAAGGAAGCCGCCCACGCCTATGCCGAGTCCTGGGCCGCGCACCCTTCCTTCGAGGCCATGCTCGGCGCCGCGCGGGTGGCGCGCGACGAGGACGAGTCGCGCCGCATGCTCGAACGAGCCCTGTCGCTCGTCCAGTCGTCGCCGTCGTCGCCGTCGCCGTCGGGCACCACCCACGCGCTCGATCTGGCGCGGGTGCTCGCGGGGCTCGGTGACGTCGCGCGCGACCAGCGGCGCGAGGCGGTGGCGCTCGATCGGTGGCGGGCGGCTCTGGCGGCGGACCCCTCCTGGTGGCCTGCCGCGGTCGCGCTCGCGGCCGAGGAGCGCAACGCGGGTCTGCCGGCCACCGCCCTGGCGCGCGTCGCGGCCCTCCCTGCCGCCTTCCAGGACATCCCGGCCGTGATCCGCGAGCGCCTGCAGTCGCTGCTGGCGCTCGATCGCCGGGTGGACGCCGAGGCCGAGGCGCGCCGGCTCCTCGTGCACGCCCACACCGACGTGGATCTCCTGCGCGAGCTCGCCGGGTTCGCGCGCGACCGCGGGCGGACCCGGGACTCGGTGGATCTCCTCGGCGCGGCCGCCCGGCTCCGCCCCGACGTCCCCTCGTTCGCGCTCGACTGGGCCCGGGCGGAGGAAGGCGCGGGTGACGGCGACGGCGCCGTCGAGGTCCTCACCCGGGCGGCGCGGCAGCTCCCCGACGAGCCGACCCTGGCGGCCGAGCTCGGCAAGCTCCTCGAGCGGCTCGGTCGTCCGGTCGAGGGCGCGCGCTGGCTCCAGGTCGCGCTGACCCTCCGCCCGCAGGACGCCGAGCTGCGCCGCTACGTGGACGCGGCCGTTGCACGCCAGCGCCACCCGAGCGCGCCGTCGGATCCGGCGCAGGAGGCGCGCGACGATCTGCCGAGGCGCTTCGCGGTGTCCGCGCCGTCGGTCCTGGCCGAGGAGCTGGGACGGGGCTCCGCCGCCCGGTCTTCTCGCCCGTCCTCCGGCGAGCCCGATGGCGCGGTGGTGCTCCTCGATCGGCACGTGGTCCGGGTGCACGACAACGGCCTGTCCGAGAGCTTCGCCCAGCGGATGGTGCAGGTGCGCACCGACGCCGGGGCCGAGGAGAACAAGGAATTCTCGGTGCGCTACACCCCCGGCTCCGAGGAGGTGGAGATCCTGGAGGCGCGCATCTACCGTCCCCGGCCGCCGTCTGCCGGCGTCGGCGGTGGGGGCGGGGACGCCGGCTGGGAGGTGATCCAGGTGTCGGAGCGCGACGATCAAGATCTCTCCGAGCCCTGGTATGGCCTCTACTACGACTACCGCGCCGAGATCGTTCGCTTCGAGGGGCTGCGGGCCGGCGACGTCATCGAGATCGCGTACGTGCTCTCGGACGTCTCCCAGGAGAACCAGATGGCCGGCTACTTCGGGGACCTGCAGTTCCTGGCCGAGGGCGTGCCCAAGCGACGCTGGGACTACGTGCTGCTCGGGCCGCCCGGGCGCACCTTTCACATCGCCGCGCCGGTCGTTCCCGGGCTCGAGCGGTCAGACACCATCGAGAATGGCGAGCGCGTGCTGCGGTTCTCGGCGCGCAACCTCCCGCGCATCGAGCTCGAGCCTGCCATGCCGGGGCTGGCCGAGGTCTCGCCGTTCCTCCACATCAGCACCTACGGCCGCGCGGCCGATGTCGGGGCCTGGTACTGGCACCTCATCGCCGAGCAGCTCACGCCCGACGACACGATTCGCGCGGCGGCCGAGTCGGCGGTGCCGACGCGGCTGCGTAGCCGGCTGTCCGACCTCGACAAGGTCCGGGCGATCCACGCGTTCGTGGTCGGTCAGACCCGCTACGTTGGCCTCGAGTTCGGCATCCACGGCTTCAAGCCCTACAAGGTGTCGCAGGTGCTGTCGCGCAAGTTCGGCGACTGCAAGGACAAGGCGGCCCTGATGGTGGCCTTGCTGGGCCAGGTCGGCATCGACGCCGACATGGTCCTCCTGCGGACCCGACGGGGGGGGCGGCTCGAGGCCGACCCCCCGTCGCTGGCCGGGTTCGATCACGCCATCGCCTACATACCGAAGCTTGATCTCTACCTCGACGGGACGGCCGAATTCTCCGGGGTGGACGAGCTGCCGAGCCAGGACCAAGGTGTGCCCGTGCTGCGCATCGGACCGCGCGGGGCGGTGTGGGCCGCGACGCCGATCCTGCCGTCGTCGCGCAACCGAGCCTCCCGCCGCTGGAGCGTGGTGCTGGCCAGCGACGGCGGGGCCGATGTGCGGGAGGAGCTGACCGTGGCGGGGCAGGCGGCCTCCGAGTGGCGACAGCACTACCAGACCGTCGGTGAGCAGGGCGAGCGCTACGGGAAGGTGTGGAGCGGCCGACATCCGGGTGCGCACCTGCTCTGGGTCAAGATGCCGGGCTTGACGGATCGCAATCGCCCGGTGACCGTCCTGGCGCGCGCCACCCTGCCACGCCTCGGAGAATCGCTGCCCGGCGGGGGGATGGCGCTCGGCCTCGGCGTGCGCGACGGCGATCTGGTCCGGAACTACGCGCGGCTCTCGGCCCGGCGCTCGGATCTCATGCTGGCGTATCCCTGGCAACACGAAGAGCGCGTCTCCTACCGGCTTCCGCCGGGCTTCCGGATCGAGCGCCTCCCGACGGAGCGCCAGGTGTCGACCCGGTTCGGGCGCTTCGCCCTCAGCATCGAGCCGGGCGGACCATCGACGCTGGTGGTGTCGAGCCGCCTCGACGTGGCCCGGGCCCGGATCGCCCCCGAGGACTACCCGGACTTCCGCCGCTTTCTCGGGGACGTCGACGCGATCATGCGCGAGCGGGTGATCCTGGCGCCCCCGGCCGTCGGCAAGGCCAAGGGAGCGCCCCGCGGCTCGCCGACCGGCATCCCCCCGCTGGCCTTGCCGGGACCGTCGGCCGCGGGCCTCGGGGTCGCGGTCCGGCCCGTGGCCGTCGGGCGCGCGCCGTGATTCATCGGAGCCCGTCGCGCGGACGGTCGCGGGGACGGTCCAGCGGATGGTCGAGATCGATCGCCGGTCTGGCCGCGGTGGCATGGCTTCCGTCCCTGCTCGGGTGCGCGGGAGCCGGGCGAGCGGGCGCGAGGTCGTCGTCGTCGCCGCCATCGCCATCGCCATCGTCATCCTCGACGCCGGGACCGGGCGCCTCGCGCCCGATCGATCGGGCGTGGGGCGCCCTCGTCGAGGGACGGGATGCCGACGCCGATCGCGGGTTCGCGCAGGTGCTGGTCGCCGCCGGGCAGGGATCGGCCGAGGTCGATCCGGCCGCCGCGGAGCTGGCGCATTTTGGCCGCGCGCTGCTGGCCTTCGAGCGCGGGGACGTCCCGTCGGCCCTCGAGGAGAACCTCGTCCTCCTCGAGCAGGCCGCCGCCGCGCCGGCGCGGCCCGCGGATGCCCGGGCGTCGAGCGTTCGGGCCATGGCGGCCGGGCGCCTCGGCATCCTGCTCGAGGAGCGGTCCGGTGGGGGGCGGGCGCGCATCGAGGAGCGCATCCTCGCCCTGTTGCCGGCGCCGCTCTGGAGCTGGCAGACGCGTCGCGAGCTCGCCCTGCAGGCGGACGGGATTGCGCGCCGCCGCGACGACGCCGAGTTGCTCGCGCGGGTGGGAGCGACGGCGGGGTGCGTGCGCGACATCCGCCTCGGCCAGCGGCTCGGCTTCCTTCCGCACGTCGATCTCGATCGGGAGCCGCCGGCGGCGGCGGTTGACGATCGAGCGGCCCCGGCCGCTCCGTCGCGGCGGGCTCACACGCTCGGGTGTCGCATCTCCGTGCCGGTGGATCCGAGCCGCCCGGGCGCCGAGCGCGTCTTCGCCGAGCTCGAGGTCCCGCCCGCGCCCGGAGGCGCCGGGGGGCCGCCGGCGCAGGCGCGGGCGTTCGATCTCGTGGTCGAATCCGCCGGCGAGGCGCGGCTGCTGGTCGACGGTGGCGCGACCGCGCGCCACACGCACGGTGGCGCCTTTCGCTTTGGCCCGCGGATCTCGGTCCTGCGGGTGAGCCTCACGCCTGGCCGACATGGCCTCGAGCTGCGCCTGGCCAGCGACGGCGGCCGCCCCACCATTTCGCTGTTCGCCTTCCCGGTCGCGGCGTCCGAGCCCGCGCGGGGCGGCCTGCCCCGGCCCCCCGAGCCCCTTCGCGGGACCCCCTCGGCCGACGACGCGGCCGCCGCGGTGGCGGAGCTCTATGTCGCCAACCGGCTCGGTGATGGCCCCGCGGTCTGGCAGCTCGCCGACCGGCTCGAAGCGCTGCCCCGGTTCGCCGTGGGCCGGGCGGTGCTGGCGGCCGCGCGCCGCGACGATCCCTCCGTGCCGGCGAACGTGGCGCGGGATCGCGCCCGCACCCTCTGGCTCGAGGCGCTGGCTCAGGACGGGGAGCTGGCCCGCCCGCGCCAGTCCCTGGCCGGCCTCGATCTCGAGGACGAGCGCCCACGCAGCGCCATCGACAACGCGCGTGCGGCGGCCAGCGCCCATCCGCCGGGCGGTCGCGCGACGACGCTCGGGACCTCGCCTGCCGGCTGGTGGCTGCCCGAGCTCACCCTCTTCGCGGCCTACCGCCTGCGCGGGCTCGACTTCGACGCCGACCAGGCGCTCGCGCGGGCGGTCGAGCTCGGGGGCGAGTCCTGCGCGGTCATCGAGAGCGCGCTCGGCCACGCGGAGGACCGGCGGGATGCCGCGGGGGAGGCGCGCTGGACCGCCGCGCTCGCCGGCTGCCCCTCGCGCCTCGACCTCAGGCTCGAGAGCCTGCGCAAGCGCGGCGCGCTTCCGGAGGCGGTGAACGTGCTCCGGCGCGCGATTCGCCTGTCCCCCGACAGCGTCGAGCTCGAGGCGGAGCTCGCCTCGGCGCTGCTGACGCTCGGGAGGGCCGCCGAGGCGGCCGAGGTCCTGGCCCGGGTCGTCGCGCCGTCGGATGTCGAAGGGCAGCTTCATCTGGCGGACGCCCTGACGGCGGCCGGGCAACGGGAGCGGGCCCGCGGTGTGGTGACCGCCTTGCTCGCGCGTCGCCCCGACGCGATGGAGGCGGTCCACGCCGCCCGCTTGCTCGGGATCCCGCTGCCCCTCGACGCCTTCCGCCTGGACGGGCGACGGGTGATTCGCGAGTTCGAGACGTCGGGGCGCACGTATCAGGCGCCCGCCGTGGTGGTGCTCGATCGCACCGTGACCCGGCTCTTGCCCGACGGCACCGAGCTCACCTTGACCCACGAGATCGTGCGCGTTCAGAGCAAGGACGCCATCGAGAAGTGGGGCGAGATCTCGCTCCCCGAGCACGCCGAGGTGCTCACCGTGCGCACCCACAAGGCCGACGGCAGCACCCGAGAGCCCGAGGAGGTGGCCGGCAAGGACTCGGTGTCGGCCGCCGACCTCGGCATCGGGGACTACGTCGAGAAGGAGACGCTCGAGCTGCGGGCGCCCGACGAGGCCTTCCTGCGAACCCGCGGCTTCGTCGGAGATCGCTTCTACTTCCAGTCCTTCGACGCCCCCCTCGATCGGACCGAGTACCTGGTGGTGACCGACGCGTCCGAGGCGGCGCGGCTGCACTGGGACGCCCGGGCGGGCGCGCCTGCCCCCGAGGACGAGGACCGCCAGGAAGAGCGCCCGCGCCTGGAAGGGCGCCCGAAGGACGAGGATGCGGGGGGCAGGCCCCCGGGGCGCCTGCGGATCACGACCTTCGCCCGCCGGGCCGTCCCGCAACGGTTCGCCGAGCGCTCGGCCGTGCCCGCGATCGAGATCGTGCCCTCGGTGCGCGGCTGGCGCGGGGTGACCTGGCGGGCGTGGGCGGACTTCCTGCGCGAACAGACCTACGGCAACGCGCGGGCCTCCGCGGAGCTGTTGGCCGCCGCCGAGGCCGTCCGGCACCAGGCGGGCGCCGGGGCCTCGCCCGAGGCCCTGGCCGCGGCGCTCGTGACGTGGACCGGCACCCACGTCGAGGATGGCGAGGACCTGCGGGAATCGGCGGCTTTCAGCCTGGCCCGCGGGCGCGGCAACCGGGTGGCGGTCATCCACGCCCTCGCGCGCTTGCTCGGCCTGCGGGTCGACACGGTCCTCGCCCGCTCGCGGCTGACCGTGCCGGCGCTCGAGCCGCCGGTGGAGAGCGAGGTCGACGACTTCTCGGAGCCCCTGCTGCGCTTCCGGCTTCCCGAGGAGGTCTTCGTCGATGCCAGGCTGAAGCACGCCCCCCTCGGCTACCTTCCGCCGAGCCTCGATGGAGCCCCGTTCCTGTCGCTCGAGCCCGGCCGGCCGGCCCCGGGCGCCGCTGAGGCGGAGGTGGCCGCCGTCGGGCGCTTCGGTACGGCCCACGGGGCGGGTGTCCCGGACACTCGCGACGGCCGGGTGGTCGATCTCGCCCTCCGACTCGACGCGAGCGGGGCGGGTCGCGCCGAGGTGCGCGAGGAGCTGCGGGGCTGGCCGGCCCTCGAGTGGGCCGAGATCCTCGATCGGCTGGGTGGCGATCGCGACAAGATCCGCCAAGATTTCGAACAGCGCTGGTTGGGCGTACAGTTTGGAGGGGCGGTGCTCGAAGACTTGACGATCGATGTGCTCGGAGCGGACGGACGCCTGGTGTCTCGACGGATCTTCCTCGCTGGCCTCGCTGGCCCATCGCCGGAGGGGTCCGGCCCGGGGCTGTCGAAGCCCGGAACCGTGCCCGAGGCCGAGTCCGCGCCCGGGTCCACCGTGCTCCTGCCAGATGGCCCATACGTCGCGGCGAGCGTGCGGCTGCTCTACACGTTCTCGAGCGCGCGCATGGCCACCGCGGCGGGCGGCGAGCTGCGCTTTCAGCCGACCTTCTTTCGCTCGCAGCCAGGTCGGCGCTATGCCGCGGAGCCGGCGCGGCACACCGCGCTCGTGATGGGACCGGAGTTTCCGTTCGAGCTGCGGGCGCGCATCGAGCTGCCGCCCGGAGCCTCGGTGGAGGCTCTCACCGATCGTCTCGCAGTCACCCGTCCCGGCGGCTACGAGTTCGTGGAGCAGCGTTCGGTCGACCCCGAGCGCGAGGGGACCGACGTCACCGCGCGGGCGCTGCACCTCAATCGCAAGGCCCGGATCCCGATCCTCCGGGTCGCGCCCGGCGACTACGCGGAGATCGCCCAGGAGCTGCGCCGGGTGGACAGCGCGGAGCAGAGGGAGGTGCGCTTTCGGCTGGGGCGCTCGTCCGGACGCCGCGCCACCGCCGCGGGTGCCCCTGCGTCGTCGGTCGGACCGTGAGGGGGGCGGGCGCTCCCGGGAGACGCCCACTGGGCGTTGCCGGCACCGGTACCGTCGCCGTCGCCGTCGCGCGGGTCGGCGTCGTCGCCGGTTTGAAGGTGCTCGCCGCGGCGGCCGCCGGGTCCCTGCTCCTTGGGTGCGGAGATCGCCGGGCCGCCTCGGACGCCTCCCAGGATCGTCTGGTGGTGGCCCGGGCGGTCGATGCCACCAACCTCGATCCGGCCCGCTCGACCGACGTCGAGTCGCTGGAGGTCGCCGAGCAGGTCTTCGGTCGGCTGGTGCGCTTTGCGGCCGGTCGCCTCGAGCCCGAACCCGATCTCGCCACCGCCTGGTCCGTCAGCGCGGACGGAACGGTCTGGACCTTCGATCTGCGGGCGGGGGTGAAGTTCCACGACGGAACCCCCTTCGACGCGGCGGCCGTGGTCTTCTCGTTCGAGCGCCAGCTCCTCGGCGGGCATCCCTCGCACGAGCCCGACTTCGTGTGGGCCCGCAGCTACCAGGACATCAAGCAGGTCACGGCCGTCGGCCCGCTGCGGGTTCAGTTTCACATCAGCCGCCCCTATGCGCCTTTTCTCGCGAACCTGGCGATCGGCCCGGCCGCCATCGTCTCGCCCACGGCCGTGCGCAAGTGGGGCGCGCAGTTCGGTCGTCACCCGGTCGGCACCGGGCCCTACCGCTTCCTCGAATGGATCCCCGGCGACCGCATCACGCTCGAGCGCAACGACGAATACTGGGACGCCAAGGCCAAGATCCGCTACCTCGTGCTGCTCACCTCGCGCGATTCCCGCCAGCGGACGCAGGTGCTCGAATCGGGCGCCGCCGACATCGCGGAGCAGCTCGAGCCCGACGACATCCCGCTCATCCGTCTCGATCCCGAGCTGCGCCTGGTGACGGCGCCCGCCGCGCTGGTGGCCTTCATCGCGCTCAACACACAGAAGCGGCCGCTCGACAACCCACGCATCCGGCGAGCCCTCGGGTACGCCATCCGCCGCGACGCCATCGTGCGGTACTTCTACCAGGGCGTCGCGCGCCCGGCGGTGGGGCCGCTGCCCCCCAACGTCTGGGGGACGCGGTCCGACCTGGTCACCTTCGGATACGATCCGGAGCGGGCGCGCACCCTCCTCGCCGAGGCCGGCTTCAGCGGCGCGGTGGCGCGGCCCCTCAAGCTCTACGTGTCGTCGGTGGCCCGCCAGTACCTCCCCTCTCCCGAGCGCGTGGCCCAGGTGGTGCGGCGCTGTCTCGAGGACGTGGGCCTCCCGGTCCAGGTCTACGTGAAGGATCCGGCGGAGCTGCAGCGGGCCCTGTGGGCGGGCGAGCACGACATGGCGATCACCGGCTGGTTCGGGGCCAACGGCGATCCCGACAATTTTCTTTACACCCTGCTCGACTCGGACAACACCACCGGGATCCACCCGTCGAACATCGCGTTTTACTCCAACGCCTGGTTCCACGACATCATCGGGATGGCCCAGCGCACCACCGACCGCATCGAGCGCGAACGCCTGTATTCCCAGGCCCAGGCGCTGGTGGTCAACGACGCGCCCTGGATTCCGCTCGCCCACCCGACGGTGGTGTTCGGCACGCGGGCGGCGATCCGCGGGCTCGTGGTGCAGCCGTCGGGCATGGCCCTCTACCGGACCGTGGAGCGCGCCCAGTGAAGCCCGAGCCGCCCCGTCCACCGCGTGCACCCGAGGCGCCCTGGCGCATCGCGACCGGTGGGGGGGCGGGCGCGCGTGGGCCCGCGGTCGAGGATGTCGCCACGCCCCGGCCGCTCCCGGCGCCCCCGGCGACCGTCGTCTCCGGGTCCGCCTCCACCTCCGCCTCCACCTCCGCCTCTCTTGCTCCCTCGCTCGCGCGCTCGCCCTTCACCCCGACCTCGAATCGCGCGGGGGACGGTGGACCTGCGCCGGTCCCGGCGGCGGACGAGCGGCCGACCCCGCAGCGGACGACCTCCTCTGGCCGGACCGGCGGGGACCGCCCCGTGACCTCCTCCGGGCTGGCCCGGCTGTCGGGCATCTTCAGGTTCAGCCCGACGGTCGACACGGGTGGGGTCGACTTTCGCCAGCGCCGCGGGCTGCGCTGGCGCCTGTCGGTCTTCCTCATCGTGGCGACCCTGGTTCCGGTGATGGCCGTGGCGGCGGTCTCGATTGCGCTGGCCTTCTCCAGCGTCGATCAGGGCCTCGAGTACGAGGCGCGCCGCGGTCTCCAGCTCGCGCGCGCCCTCTTCCTGCAGGAGGTGCGGGATCGGGCCTCGGCCGCCTCCCTGCTCGGAGGGGACGCGGCGTTGCTCGCGGCGGTGGCCGCCTCCGCCTCCAGCCCCTCGTCCCCATCCTCGGTGTCGTCGGCGTCAGCGTCGGCGTTGGCGTCGGCGCGCGTGCGGCAGCGGGTCGGGGAGATCTCGGAGCAGCTGCCCACCGTCCTGTTCGAGGTCACCGAGGCCAGTGGTCGGGTGCTGGCCCGGTGCGCCGCCGGCTCCTGCGACGGGAGCACCCTCGGCGATGCCTTCGCCGACTTCGAAGCGGCGGACCATTCTCCCGTCGTCCGCCGCGCCCTCGAGTTCGAGCGCAGCGTGAGCATCGAGTCGGCGGGCAACCACCTGGCGGTGCGCGCGGCGCTCCCCTTGGTCGATCCGGCGTTGAAGCTGCTCGGGGCGGCCGTGGTGTCGGCCCGGGTCGACGGTCCGATGGTCGACCAGATCAAGGCCGAGCTCGGCACCTCGCGCGACGTCGTGGTCTACGCGGGGAGCAACCCGACCACCTCCACCTTCCTGGCTCCCACCGGCGAACGCCTGACCGGCCCACCCTTGCCGGTGGCGGCGGCCCGGCTCCTGCGCGCCGGGCATTCTCCGGTGGTGACGCTCGCCATCGGCGGGCGCGATTATTCGGTCGCGTTCGGACCCATCCAGGACGTTGCGGGGCGGCGGGTCGGGCTGCTCGGGATCGCGCTCGATCGCGAGACGGTGGCGGCCGCCCGCCAGCGCGTGACCGTGACCCTCCTGCTCGGCGCGGTCTCGGTCCTGCTGATCGCCCTCGGTCTGGCGGATCTCCTGGCGCGTCGCCTCACCCGGCCGCTGCGCGATCTGCACACCGCCGCGCTCTCGATCGCCAACGGCAACCTGCAGACGCGCATCGAGGTGGACACCCCGGACGAGCTCGGGGACGTCGCCTCCGCGTTCCGGGTGATGATCAAGAGCCTGCGCGACAACCAGGAACGCCTGGCGGCCCGGGTGCGCGAGCTGGTGACGGTCCACCAGGTGGGGCGCGCGGTGAGCTCTGTCGTGGACCTCGACCTCGTGCTGCGCTCGGTGGCGTCCGAGTCGATGGCGGTGCTCGGGGCGCGGACCGCCGCGATCGCGCTGCCCTACCGCCGCGCCCCGGCCCACCCTCAGCTCGATGGTGGCCCCAGCGACCCCGCGCAGGGCTGGGACGGTTTCGTGATCCGGGCGGTGGCGGGGCAGTCGGTGGGCAAGCGGCTGGCCGAGATGGCGCAGGTCGTGGCGGCCATCGGCACCCCACGTCGGGCCCGCCAGGTCGAGCTCGATCCCGAGCTGGCAGACGCGGCCCGCAGCGCGGGAATCGAGGGTCCGGTGCTGGCGGCTCCCTTGGTGCTGAAGGACCGATTGATGGGGGTGATCCTGGTGGGGCGGCTTGGCGACGCGCCGTTCTCCGACGCGGACCTGCGGCTCCTGGTCACGCTGGCGGACCAGACCGCCTCGGCCATCGAGAACGCCCGGCTCTATTCGGAGGTCCGCGCTTTCTCGGAGAACCTCGAGCTCAAGGTCCGCGAGCGCACCCTCGAGCTCGAGCGTTCCAAGGCCGAGACCGAGGAGGCGCTGCGCGAGCTGCGGGCCGCCCAGGCCCAGCTCATCCACTCGGAGCGGATGGCGGGGCTCGGGCAGCTGGTGGCGGGGATCGCCCACGAGGTGAACTCACCGGCCGCCGCCGTGCAGGGCTCGCTCGACGCGCTTCACGACACCGTGGAGCGTCTCGAGCTGCGGGGGCGCGAGCTCCACGGGCTCGGGCTGCCGCCCGCGGCCCTGGTGGCCTTCTTCGAGCTGGTCGACGCCGCGATGAAGAAGCAGTCCGCCCGCACCCTCCCCACGGCGGTGGAGACCCGCCTGCTCGGTCGCCGCCTGCAGTGGGTGCTGCAGGGGCTCCCTGGCTGTCAGGCGGCCGCGAGCGCGCTCAGCGAGCTCGGCCCGGACGCCGAGTGGATCGCCGCCGCGCTCAAGGATCTGGCCGGCGGGCGCGATCTGGTCCCGCTCGCCGGGTACCTGCGCGAGCTGGCCTTCCTGGTGCGGACCTCCTCCACCATCCGCACCGCCATTCAGTCGATCCGGCGCATCGTGGGCGCCCTCCGGCGCTACTCGCGGCTCGACGAGGCGCCGACGGACAACGTGGATCTCCACGCCGGGATCGAGGACACGCTGGTGATCCTGGCACACCTGTTGAAGTCGACCGAAAAAGGGATTAATGTCGAGCGTTCATACGGGGATATTCCTCCGATTCAGGCGTATGTGGGCGAGCTGAACCAGGTGTGGACAAACCTCATCCACAACGCGGTTCAGGCGATGGGCGGCACGGGTGAGATTTTGATCGAGACTTCGGTGGAGGGCGGGGATGTTCGGGTGGCAATTCAAGACAATGGCCCAGGCATTCGACCAGACGTGATGTCCAGAATCTTCGAGCCGTTCTTCACGACCAAGGGAAAGGGCGAAGGGACGGGCCTCGGTCTCAGCATCGCCCACCGGATCGTCGAGAAGCACGCAGGAAGAATTCGGGTGCAGAGCGCGCCGGGGCGAACCCGCTTCGAGGTCGAGCTGCCAATTTCGCAATCGCAAACCCAATTCCCCACCCAGCCGGGTGACATCCCCCGGGGGGAAGAGAATTGAGAGCTGGAGAGATCCGCCTGCGCGAGCACATCCTCTGTGTGGACGATGAAGAAGGGATCCTGACCGCCCTCCGGCAACAGCTGTCCGCCCGCTTCGGCGGCGAGTGCGACATCGCGGTGGCCAAGAACGCGCGCGACGCGCTGGATCTCATCGAGGTCCTGCAGCGGGACGGCGAGGAGCTCGCGGTGGTGATCGCCGATCAGATCATGCCCGGGATGAAGGGGGTGGAGCTCCTGGAGGAGGTGCACCGGCGCAGCCCACGCACCGTGAAGATCCTGCTCACCGGGCAGGCGGGGCTGGAGGCCGTCATCTACGCCATCAACCGCGCGGCGCTCGACCAGTACATCCCCAAGCCCTGGGACGAGCCCGACCTGCGGCTCACCATCCAGAACTTCCTGTCGCGCTTTCGCCTGGAGAAGGAGCGGGGAGAGCTCTTGGCCGAGCTGCGCAGCAAGAACGCAGAGCTGGCCAACCTGAACTCCTCCCTCGAGGAGAAGGTGGCGATCCGCACCCGTGAGCTCGAGACCCTCAACGCCCGCCTGTCCGAGCTGGCCATCACCGACGGGCTGACCGGGCTGTACAACCACCGCCACTTCCGGGAGCGGCTGGCCCTCGAGCTCGAGCGCAGCAACCGCACCGGCCGGCCCCTGTCGGTCCTGATGATCGACGTGGACAGCTTCAAGCACTACAACGATTGCCACGGTCACCTGGCCGGCGACAACGCCCTGCGTGGGGTCGCCAAGGTGCTGCAGCACGGCCGGCGGGCCAACGACGTGGTGGCCCGCTACGGGGGCGAGGAGTTCGCGATCCTCCTGGTGGATGCGGTCGGCTCCTCGGCCAAGGAGGTCGCGGAGCGGGTGGTGGCCCAGATCGCCGAGTTCCCTTTCGAGTTCGGGGCGACCCAACCGCTCGGTCGCCTGACCATCTCGGTGGGGGTCGCGACCGCGCCAGCGGATGGGGGCGACGCCGCCACGGTCCTCACGGCCGCCGACCGGGCGCTCTTCGCCGCCAAGAGCGCCGGCCGCAATACCGTCCGGGTCGCGCGCGCGGCGCCCTGAGCCCGACCGGCCGAGCGCCGGAAATCCTGGACATGGCCGTGCACTTGAACGTGAACGCCCCCGTGATCGTGATCGGGCTGGGTTCAACGAGCTGCGCGGGATGCGGACGCGATCTACCCGATCCGCGTCGCGTCTCGAGCGCCGATCGATCACGTCCAGGGTGGCGTTCCCGTGCACGTGCACGGCCACGGGGGCGGCCACGATCAGGATCACGTCGGGTCGACGGGCTGACGGCCTTCGCGCCCGAGAGGGTTGATTCAGCCCCGCGAGCGCGCGGGATGGCGGGGGGCGCCGCCGCTCGTGCCGTCCTGATACGAGAGGATGCCGCGGCGGTGGTTGTCGTCGCGGAAGCTCTCGTCGTTCAGGCGTTTCCCGAAGGCGACCAGGGCGGCGCCGCAGCGCTCGGCGGTCGCCCGCAGGTGCTCGGCCTCGGCGGCCGGGAGGTGAATCCCGGCTGCGTGCAGGCGTCGGCAGAGGTCCGCGCCCTCGGCCATGGCGGCGTTGGCGGCTTCGGCGTCGCCGGCGGCCAGCGCGGTCTCGGCCCGGCAGAGGGAGTCGAGGAGTGCGCGTTCGGGTGTCATCGCAGCGGGTCCGGCAGGGGTCCGGTCGGAGCTAGGGCGCCGCGGCGACCAAGGGCTTCGGGGCCTTGGCCAGCTCCGCCACCGCCTTGATGAAGCCCTCGGCGATCGGCGTGAAGGTCCGCTCGGCCTCCTCCACCGCGGAGATCTCTCCGGCCACGATGGCGCGGCACAGCCGGGCGGCGGTGAAGGTGTACAGCTCGACGAGCTCGCCGACCAGCTTCGGGGCGACCTCGGGCTTGAGGCTCTTCTGCAGCTCGAGCACGATCTGGCAGGCCTTGTCCAGCGTCACCGAGGCGGCGCGGCGATTCTTGTCGGCCAGCTCCCGCTTGCCGTTGCGCATGTGCTTGAGCGCCGCCTCGAACAGGAGGACCATGGTCCTCTCCTTGGAGGCGGTCGCGGTCTGCATGGTCACGTAGCGGCGGGCGGCGGTCATGTGGCGTTACCCCTTGGTGGTTGCAGGCTGGCGGTGGGCTTCGTGGCGGCGGTCAGCCGGTCGTGCTCGTCGTGCTGGTCGTGGTGCCGGAGCTGGCGGTGAGGAAGGAGCCGATGGTCTTGTAGTTCGCGATCAACGACTCCATGTTGGTGAAGCTCTTCTGAAGGTTGGCCTTGAAGGCGTCGACGTAGGTCTGCAGACGATCGGCCGACGTCTTCAGATCCTTGATGGTCCTGGTGAGCGAGGTCTGGCGGGTCACCAGGGTACCGTCGAGTGAATCGGTGAACCGGGTGGACAGGGCGCTGGTGCGGGCGGCGATCCCGGTGCTGGCCTTGGAGAAGATCGAATCCACCGCGGTGGGATCGTTGGTGAGGGCCTTGTTCAGGGTCGTGCTGTCGAGGGTCAGGGTCCCGTCGTTCTGCAGCTTGACCCCGATGTCCGCCAGGGTGTGGTAGCCGCCCCCCGAGGAGGCCTGGGCCGAGAGCAGCCCGTTGAGCTGCTGCTGCAGCCCGATGGCGGTGCTGGTGTCGAGGGTGCTTCCGGCCGCCGGTGGGCTCGCGGGATCCGGGCGCAGCGACTGGTTGAGCGCGCCCACGATGGCGTTGAAGGAGTCGACGAAGGACTGCAGGTTGGCGGTGGTCTTGCCGGAGTCCTGGTTGATGACCAGATCGGCCGGCGTCGTTTGCAGGGCGGAGGCCGTCAGGGTGACGCCCGGGATCGCGTTGGTGATCTGGTTGGACTGGCTCTCGACGTTGAGATCGCCGTCGACGGTGATCTTGGCGTTGGTCGCGTTCTGGGTGACCCCGAGCCCGAGCCCAGAGGTGTCGGAGTCGATGGTCAGCCCACCGGTGTCGCCGCTGCCGACCGGCTTGCCGGTCTGCCGGTTGATGAGCGAGACGTAGAACTTGCTGCCGTCCGAGATCACCGCAGCCCGTACCGGCGCGCCAGACTGGTTGATCTGCTGGACCACGCTGCCGAGATCGCTGTTGGCGGTGATCGGGATGGAATAGGCAGTCCCCTGGACCGTCAGGCCGATGCTCCCGCCGGCCACGGTGTTGCTGGAGGAGGTGAATCCGGTGGAGCGGGCCTTGGCAGCGGTCGCGACGCTGGTGACCGCCACGGAGTATGTACCGGCCGAGACCCCGGTTCCGAGGGTCGCCGTGACGCCGCCCGGCGTGGAGGCGATGTTGTAGCCGGTCACGCCGTTGGTCGAGAGGTTGCCGGCAGCGGTCGAGAGGGCCTTGATCTTGGAGGCCAGATCCCCGATGGCCGAGATCTGGACCGTCAGGGCTGACTGCTGCGCCTGGTTCTGGGTGATCGGCAACGACTCGATCGCCACCAGCTTGTCGACGATCGTGTTGGTATCGAGCCCGGACGCGAGCCCACCCACCGTGAATGCGGGGGCAGCAACAGCGCTGGTCGTGGTCATGCGAAGGACTCCTCTTTAAAAAATTGATGCAGAACGCGAAGCAACCGTCCGAATGGCGGTCTCCCCTGCGATCCGACCTCGGCAGCTCCAGCCCCCGACCTGAGCCATTTCCCCAGAGGATCGGAGGTGGGCTTTGCCCACCGGAGACGACATCTGCCAAGCAAATCCGGCCCGCCTCTCGTCGTCCGCCGCGTCGACGTTCGAGTTGCAGCGCCATCCCCCAGATCCCCCGGTTCGTGCGGTTGATCGGAGGTTGGCTTTGCCCACCGGAGACGCCACCAGCAAAGCAGATCCGGGCCCGACTCTCGTCGTCCACGGGAGGGGCCCGCGGGGAGGGGTCCGCCCCTTCCCGCGCTCTGGGAGGGGCCCGCGGGGAGGGGTCCGCCCCTTCCCGCGCTCTGGGAGGGGCCCGCGGGGAGGGGGCTTCCCCTCCCCGCGAGCGCCGAAGGCGCGTCCTTTAGCCGAGGAGCTTGAGGGCGAGCTGGGGCTGTTGGTTGGCCTGGGCCAAGACGGACACCGCCGACTGGCTGATGATCTGGGCGCGGGTCATGGAAGCCGACTCGGCCGCCACGTCCACGTCCCGGATCCGGCTGTTCGAGGCCGAGAGGTTGTTCGAGGTGGCCTGCAGGTTGTTGATGGTGTGCTGCAGGGAGTTCTGGGCGGCGCCGAGGGCGGCGCGGTTGCCGACGATCGAGTTGATGGTCGTGTCGATGTTGGTGAGCAGGTCGTTCGACTGGGCGATGGTCGGGGTGGCGGTGTTGAAGTTCGCGATGGCGGTGAAGAGCCCACCGAAGTTCGAGGCGGTGATGGAGGTCTGGAAGAAGGCCGCCGACTGGGTCTGGGCGGCGTTGGCACCGACCTGGAACTGGGCGGTTCCGGTGCCGGCCACCGTCGAGATGTTGCTGTTGGCGGCGACGCCGCCGAGGTCATTGGCGAGGTTGGCGCCGGTCGCCGTCCCGGTCGCGCCGAGGGAGATCTTGATGCCGAAGGTCGAGAAGTCGAGGGTCTCGGAGTTGCCTGCCGTGAGGTCGCCGACCGCGACATCCTGGGTGGTGGCGACGCCGTTGATGGTGGCGCTCATCCGCACCGTGCCGGCCGTGCTGGTGGTGGACAGCGTGTAGTTGGTACCGGCGACCGCGCCCGAGACGTCGACGGCGGTGACACCGCCGCCGCCCGTGGTGAGGGCTTGACCGGCGACCAGGGAGTTCGCGGCGGTCGAGTTCTGGCTGGTGGTCAGGGCGCCCGTGAGCAGCTGCTGACCGTTGAACTCCGTGCGGTTCGAGATGTTGTTGATGTTGGTGTAGAGGGCCTGGATTTCCTTGTTGATGTTGCCACGGTCGCTGTCGGACAGGGTGGCGTTGGCGGCCTGGACGGACAGGTCGCGCATACGCTGGAGGTTCGACTGCACCTCGTCGAGGGCGCCTTCCGCCGTCTGGATCATCGAGATGCCGTCCTGGGCGTTGCTCGAGGCCTGGTTGAGGCCGCTGATCTGGGACTGCATCTTGGTGGAGATGGCCATGCCGGCGGCGTCGTCGGCCGAGCTGTTGATGCGGTACCCGGAGGACAGGCGCTGCATGGAGGTGTTGAGGTCCATGCCGGCCTTGAACAGCGAGCGCTGGGCGTTGAGAGAGCTGACGTTGGTGCGAATCGACATAGCCATGACGGGAACTCCTTGCAGATTTTTTGGGGGACTCGGCTTGTTTTGCCTTCACAGAGGGTTTCGACACGCCCATCCAGTCTGATAAGGCGTAAGATTGCTTACGGCATTAATCACCGCAGCCGGCCGCCTCGGTGGCCGCCGGGGCGCTCGGGGCTGGACCCGACGGGGTTCCACCTTTCAAGTCGCCAAACCCCCCCGCCGATGACCCGGAGCACCATGGGCAAGGCGGCAAGACCCAGATCTGGCCCGGTTCCGCGGTCATCCGCGTCCCGGGCGCCGGCGCCCCGGGGCCCCGAGGGCACGCTGCTGTCCGGCCTGGAAGCGCGCGGCCGTCACGCCGTCGCGCGCGGCGATCTCGACGCGGCGCTCACGGCCTTC
>Ga0265342_10000882_pt1 | contig 29894 bp, 31 predicted proteins | sample 4CB327metaG_FD_203125 | JGI IMG/M metagenome (GOLD analysis project Ga0265342, IMG submission 203125) | Rhizosphere microbial communities from Carex aquatilis grown in University of Washington, Seatle, WA, United States - 4-CB3-27 metaG | ecosystem: Host-associated > Plants > Roots >... | reverse complement strand
GCGGGCTGGCCCTGGTCTTCGGCGACGGCGGTCTGAAATGCGTTCCTGATCATTTTCCGAGATCGCTGATTTTGCCTTTTTCGTAATCCGGATAGGCGCCGGACGGGTTGCTGCCGGTGCGCCATTTCTCGATCGCCACCGAGCGCCGCGGCTGGTAGCTCGGCGCTTCGCCGCGCGGCTGCACCAGGTCGGCCGGATTGGAGACCATGGCGGCGAGATTGCGCTGCGTGGCGCAGCCGAGATTCCAGTACGGGTTGTTGCTGAAATCGTCGCCGTCGACCGAGGGGCCGAGGTCCTTCGGCCAGACGCCGCAGGGGCCCGCCTCCGCCATCAATTTGGAATAGCGCAACTTGATGCTCGCCAGCGCCGCGGGGCCCGGCCGGTAGCCGCGCACATAGACCGCCTTGGCCGGCACGCCGGAGGCGGCGAGGATCGAGTGCACCTCGCGCATCGAATCGGCGGCGGCGCGGGCCGAAGCGCCGGCCTGCGGCGTGTCGATGATCACGCCGCTTGTGCCTTCGTGCCGCCACTGCTGGGCGAAGGAGAGCACGTCGGCGCGCTGCGCCGGCGTCAGGCCGCCGCGGTTGCGGCCGACGAAGATCTCGACGGTGCGGTCGCCTTCACGCAGCGTGATCGGATGCCGCTCGCGATAGTCGGTCGGGTAGGTCGCCTGCGCCGTGGCCGTATGCTGATTGCAGCCGGCGAGCAGCGCGGCGACCGTGGCGAGCGCCGCGGCCCTGGCCGCACCGCGTCCGACGATCGTCTTTCCACTTCGTGTCATGCGTGATCGTCTCCGCCGCTCAATCGAGGATGAAACCGACTTTGCCGTGATAGCTGCCAGACGGCTTCGCCGGCTCGGCCTTGCCGTTGGCGCCGTAGATCTTGTTGAAGCGGCCGAGCAGCACGGTCGAGGGATCGTTGGCGTCGACGAAGCCGTCGTCCGGCCGCGACAGATCCTTCTGCGCCACCGCGCGCACGACGTAAGGCGTCACCAGCACCATCAGCTCGGACTGGTGGTTGATGAAATCGCGGCTCTTGAACAGCGCGCCGAGCACCGGCACCTGCATCAGGCCCGGAATGCCGTCGATCGACTGCTGGCTCTGCTGCTGGATCATGCCGGCCATGGCGAGTGAGCCGCCGGACGGGATCTCGACCACGGTCTCGGCGCGGCGGGTGCGGATCGAGGGGATGGTCAGCGAGTCGCTCGAGCCCGGCACCGTCATCGTCATCGAGTTCTGGTTCGACAGGTCCGACACTTCCGTCATGACCTTCAGGCTGATGCGGCCTTCGCTCAGCACCACCGGCGTGAACATCAGCGAGACGCCGAACTTCTTGAACTCGACCTGCGCCTGACAGACCGGCGGCGACTTGGTCGTGTCGCACGACAGGCCGTTCGGGATCGGGAATTCGCCGCCGGCCATGAAACTCGCGGTCTCGCCCGAGATCGCGGTCAGGTTCGGCTCGGCGAGCGTATGGATGACGCCGGCGCGCTCCATCGCGCGCAACGTAGTCTGCACGTTCGGCAAGCCGGTGAGGCTGTTGAGCGGCGATTTGCCGACCAGCGACGAGCTCGACAGCGCCTGGCCGGTCGCCGAGAACGGGTTGGTGGTGTTGAAATTCACCACCGCGGTGCCGTAGTTGAGGCTGCCCGACAGGTCGACGCCGAGCTGCTTGATGACGTCGCGCGCGACTTCCGCCACCGTCACCTTCAGCATCACCTGATCGCGGCCGCGAACGACAACGCCGTTGACCACGGATTCGGGGCTGCCGACGAGCTTGGCGGCGATTTCGAAGGCCTGCTGCGCTTCGGCCGGGCTTGTTGCGGTGCCGGTAAGCATCACCGATTTCTCGCCGACGCCTTCGATGCGGATGTCGGCATCGGGCATCGCCTGCTTGAACGCGGCGCGCACGCCGTTGAGGTCGCGCGTCACTGCGATATCGAATCCGGCGATCTGCCGGCCCTGCGCGTCGAAGAAGAAGATATTGGTCTGCCCGACCTTGACGCCGATCATGTAGACGCGGCGCGCGGTGCGCACGACGGCGTTGGCGATGGTCGGATCGGCGACCAGCACGTCCTTGATGTCGGTCGGCAGGTCGATGGCGACGGACTTGCCGATGCCGAGCGGGATGAAGCGCGATGTCGCCTCGCTCGCCGCCACCTGGACGACCGGGACGCGCGCATCGGCGGCCATCGTCGACGTCTGGACGAGACTGGAGGCGGCGAGGAGCGCCGCGAGCGAGACGGTGCGGATCAGCGAGCCGGTCGTCATGTCTGTCTCATCTCCTCGCGTGTCACCGGCTCGAATTGCTGCCGACGCCGAAGCGCACGACGTTGATGCCGCCGCGCGGCGCGCTGCCGTCGTCGTCGGGCTTGTCGTTCTTGGAGGCGTCCGCGATCGAGCGCAGCGCCAGCGCCAGCGTGCCGACGCGCTGGGCCAGCGCCAGCGTCTCCGCCTGGCTGGACGTCAGTTCGAGCGTCGCGGTCTTGCCGACGACGACCTTCTGGCCGCCCTTCTCCTCGATGTTCTGGTCGATCGCGAGCACGCGCACATTGGTCAGCACGGTCTCGCTGGTCTGCCCGTCGCCGCCCTTGTCATTGGTCTTCTTGGTCAGAATGACGTCGACATGGTCGTTCGGCAGGATGAACCCGCCCGCGCCCGTTTCCGGGGAAATCTGTGTCGATACCGCGCGCATGCCGGACGGCAGGATCGCCGCCATGAAGCCGGAGCCCTTGGCGTCGACGAGCTTGGCCTGGCGGATCGGCTCGCCGAGCACGAAGGGGGCGCGCGCGACCTGTCCCGCGAGATCCTGGATCGCGTTCGGCCGGTCGCTCTTGCGGATGAAATTGCCTGATGCCGTGCTCGCCGGCCACGCTTGCCAGTCGAGCTCGTTGGCGGTGAGCGGCGTGCCCATGCCGATGTCGGCCTTCGCGACGAGGATGTCGACGGTTTCGGACTTGACCGCCACCGGCTTGACCTCGGCCGGCTTATCCGAGCGCCCGGCGAGCATTGCGGCAACGCCGCCGGCTCCGAGGGCGATCACGAGAACAACAAGACGCGCGGCTTTCATACGCTCAACTCTCAAGCTCACGAGGTGGCCGACGTGGCCGACACTTCACACAAGCGGCCGACGCGGCCGCTCAATGCACGTGGCGACGCGATGCGCCACGTGCAGGATTTCAGCAGGTAATGGTCAAGGTATGGTTAAGCAGCGGTATCTAAATCGAGTTAATGATTTCTTGCCGCCGCGTGACGCTCGTTCAAATCCCGAACGTCGTCATCCAGCCTGTGTGCGGATAGACCGTGAGCGCCGCCGCGGCGAGCGCAATGCCGTACGGCACGCCGCCGGCCTGGTCGTGCAGACGCTGGATCCACTCCTGCTTCGCCAGGACCTGCGGCAGCGGCAGCTTGCGGAACTGCAGCAGCAGCAGGGTCAGCGCGCCGCCGAACAGGGAGGCGTAGATCATGTAATCGAGCAGATAGTCGAAGCCGAACCACAGCGCGGTCGCGGCCGCGAGCTTGGCGTCGCCGCCGCCGATCCAGCCGCGCGTGAACATCACGAAGGAAACGACCAGCACCAGCGCCGCCGCGGCGAGATGCATGCCCACGACCGGCCAGGCAAGGCCGCTTGCCGCCGCCAGCAGCGCGAATCCGCCGGCCAGCGCCAGCGACAACCGGTTCGAGATCGTCATCGTGAACAGGTCGCTCGACGCCGCGAATGCCATCAGCGCCGGAAACAGCAGCAACCTGATTGCGTCCGTGAGCATCGTGACCTCCGCGGCAGGCCGAGCTGCCCGCATCGAGAATCGAGCTTTACCGCGGCAGGCTTTACCTTCCGTAAACCCGCGCAAGGCGGCCGAGCCGTGGCGTTATTTCAGCTGCGTTGCGACGCTCGAGAAACTGGTGTTGAGCTTGCTGCCGATCCCCTGGACGACCGCGATGATGGCCACGGCGATGCCGGCGGCGATCAGACCGTACTCGATCGCGGTCGCGCCCGAGCAATCCTTGGCGAAGCGCAGAACGGCGGATCCCATGTCTTAACGCCTCCTTAACGATTTGTGGTTGGCGGCCGGCCGGCGCCGGCTCTCTGCACCGCCCGCGGCGTGTGGCCAGGCAGGCGTGCTGTGTCGGGTCTCATATGGCCGTGGACAACGCGCGCCGCCACCCGTCGGCTCGGGGGGCGTCCGCTGCCGGTTAACAATTCCTTTACGGGTTACGCAAAGCGCAATCGATGCGGATTGCGCGCGGTATTTCACGCGCCCTTAACTGCGATGGGTCGATACCAGTTCGCAGGCGCGTTCACGGAATTTGCAAAGCCATGCTGCTGGAACTGTTCGGCGTCTTCGAGGTCGCCGGCCAAACCGTCCTCAAGATCCTGCCGATCACGATCGTGCTCGGCGTCGTCTTCGCGGTGCTGACGCACTGGTCGGCCTGCAATCCAGGCAGCCCGTGGTGGCGCAAGCGCGAGATCATCACCGACGTCACCTATTGGATCATGATCCCGGTCGGCGCGCGCTTCGTGCGCATCGGGCTCCTGATCGTCGGCGCCGCGGTGTTCTTCAATATCCACGGCGCGCAGCCGCTGATGGACTTCTACGAGAACGGCCACGGGCCGCTGTCGCGCCTGCCGCTGTGGCTGCAGGCGATCGTCTTCCTCGTCTGTTCCGACCTCCTGATGTACTGGAATCACCGCCTGTTCCACGGCCCCAGCCTCTGGAAGTACCATGCGGTCCACCATTCCTCGGAAGAGCTCGACTGGATCTCGGCGGCGCGCTTCCATCCGATCAACCTGTTCCTCGGCAGCGTCGCGGTCGACGTGATCCTGCTGCTCATCGGCATCTCGCCGAACGTGATGCTGTGGATCGGTCCTTTCACCACGGCGCATTCCGCCTTCGTGCACGCCAACCTGAAATGGGACCTCGGCCCATTCAAATACGTGCTGGCGAGCCCGGTGTTTCACCGATGGCACCACACGCAGATGGACAAGGGCGGCAACAAGAATTTCGCCAGCACTTTCCCGATCCTCGATATCCTGTTCGGCACCTGGTATATGCCGAAGAACGAGCTGCCCGACGCCTACGGCATCGACGACCACGAATTCCCCGCCAGCTTCGGGGCGCAGATGGTCTATCCGTTCCGGAAGTAAGGCGGAGCGGGGACGGCCGCGACAAGTCTTTGCTTTTCGTTCACTTCTTTGCGGTCAAATCGCCGGAGGCGGGATGACTGCTCCCGCAGGCCTTTTGTTCGCGGTCGTGTAGCGTATCGGAGAGTGCGATGTTGGCCGTGTATCTGGCCCGGTCCTGCCGCCGTCTGTGGCTCGCGGCAGCATTTGCGCTGACGCTCGGCGCCGCGTGCCCAGTCGCCGCTCTTGCCGACACCGTCAACGTCAATGTCGACGAGGCGCGCATCATGCGCCTGCCCGACGGCGTCGCCACCATCGTCATCGGCAACCCGCTGATCGCCGACGCCACGCTGCAGCCCGGCGGCATCCTCGTGCTGACCGGCAAGGGATTCGGCGCCACCAACATGATGGCGCTCGACCGCACCGGCCGCGTCGTGCTCAGCCACAATATCGAGGTGGTCGCGCCGAAGAGCGCGGATCTCGTCGTCGTCTATCGCGGCATGGAGCGCGAGTCCTACAGCTGCGCGCCGGTGTGCGAGCGGCGCATCACGCTCGGCGACTCCGTCCCGTACTTCAACAACACGCTGAGCCAGAGCGGCGTGCGCAACCGCGAAGCCGCGACGCCGCCCAAGTGACCGCGGTTAACGCGTGCTGAACGCATGCGCGCGATTTCGTGGCAACGGCACAACGGAATCCAAAGTTCCGGCTGGTAAAACCGGCCGGATTTCACCGTTCGAGCGCATTTCGATGTCCAATACGTCGCGCAGCCGCATCGCCCGCCGCATGCTCGCCCTGCGGCCGGTGCGCGCGTTGCGCCGCTTCGCCCGGCAGCAGGACGGCGCGACCGCGATCGAGTTCTCGTTCGTCGCGCTGCCGTTCCTGGCGCTGACCTTCGCCATCATCGAGTCGGCGCTGGTGTTCTACGCCGGGCAGACGCTGGAAGCCGCGGTCGCGGATTCGGCGCGGCTGATCATGACCGGCCAGGCGCAGAACGCGAGCTACACCGCCGACCAGTTCAAGACCCAGGTGTGCAACCGCATCGCCGGCCTGTTCGACTGCGCGGGCGGCGTCTACGTCGACGTGAAGAGCTATTCGACGTTCGGCTCGATCAGCGGGGCGCAGCCGGTCACCAACAACCAGTTCGATGCCTCGAAGATCGGCTACGCGCTGGGCGGCCCGGGCTGCATCCAGGTGGTTTCGCTCTATTACAAATGGCCGATCTACGTCTCGCTGCTCGGCGACAACCTTTCCAACATAAGCGGCAATTACCGGCTGCTGGCGGCGTCCGCCGTGTTCAAGAACGAGCCCTATTCGACCACGGGTGGCTGTTCATGATGCGCGCCGCCGCACGGATGATCCGCTTCGCGCGCGACCGGCGCGGCGTCTCGGCGCTCGAGTTCGCGCTGGTGGCGCCGATGATGATCACGCTCTACTTCGGCTGCGTCGAGGTATCCGACGGCGTCGCGGTCGACCGCAAGGTCAGCCTCACCTCGGCCACGCTCGCCAACCTGGTCGCGCAGTCGACGGCGATTTCGTCGACCGACATGAGCAACATCCTCGACGCGTCGAGCGCGATCATCATGCCCTATTCGTCGTCGAACCTGAAGATGACGGTGTCGTGCCTCTCCATAGACGGCAACAAGACGGTGACGACCAAGTGGCAGGCGACGCGCAACGGCGGCACCGGCGCGTCGATCTCGGTGCCGGCCGACCTGAAGGTCGCCAACACGCAATTGATCCTGGCGCAGGTGAGCTACGCCTACAGGCCGGTCGTCGGCCATACGATCACCGGCACGCTCACCCTGTCCGACCAGATGTACATGATGCCGCGCATCTCGGCGCCGACCTACCCGACCAGCAGCACCAAGTGCGGCTCCTAGGCCGCTGAGGCGTTCTTCGCCGGCTCGACGATGGGCAGCGCCGTCGTCTGCTTGATGCGCTCCATGGCGAAGCGCGACGTGACGTTCTTCAAAGGCACCGTCTCGATCAGCTTCTTGTAGAACGCGTCGTAGCTCTGCATGTCCCTGACGACGACGCGCAGCATGTAGTCGACGTCGCCGGCCATCCGGTAGAACTCCATCACCTGCGGCATCGCCGCGACCGTCTCGGCGAAGCGCTTGAGCCAGTCCTGCGAATGGTCGCCGGTCTCGACCGAGACGAAGACCGTGATGCCGAGCCCGATCTTCTCCTGATCGACCAGCGCCACGCGGCGGGTGATGACGCCCTCGGCCTCGAGCTTCTGCAGGCGCTTCCAGCATGGCGTCGACGACAGACCGACGCGCTGGCCGATCTCGGCCACGGAGAGGGAGGCGTCCTGCTGCACCACGGCGAGGATCTTGCGGTCGATGGCGTCCATGCTCTGAACTCGGTGTTCTTGGGGAATTTTTATTGCTATCGGCAGATCATGTAGAATAATTATCCACATAAGCCGCCGATGTCCTATCTATATAGAAATATTTTCTAGTTTCAAGTCGGCTGCCTGCGGCCACAATGCCTGCGCCCTGGGGTCCCCGCCATGCCCGACGCCGACATTGCCGCGCTCACCGCCCGCGAACTCATCGACCACTACCGGCGCAAGGCGCTGTCGCCGGTCGAGGTGACGCGTGACGCGCTCGCGCGCATCGCGGCCTGCGAGCCGGCGATCAACGCCTTCGTTCGCGTCGAGGCCGAGAACGCGCTGGCCGCCGCGAAGGCCTCCGAAGCGCGCTGGGCCAGGGCCGAGCCCGCCGGTCGCCTCGACGGCCTCCCTGCGACCATCAAGGACAACATCGACGTCGCCGGCGTGCCGTCGCGCAAGGGCTCGCGCACCACGTCCGACACGCCGGCCGCGGCCGACGCGCCGGCGGTCGCGCATCTGCGCGCGGCGGGCGCGATCTTTCTCGGCAAGACGACGCTGCCGGAATGGGGCTGGATCGGCGTCTGCCATTCGCCGCTCACCGGCGTCACGCGCAATCCGTGGCATCGCGACCGCACCACCGGCGGGTCGTCCGGCGGCGCCGCGGCGGCGGCGCTGCTCAATCTCGGCGTGCTGCATCTCGGCACCGACGGCGCCGGCTCGATCCGTATTCCTGCCGCGTTCACTGGAGTCTTTGGCATCAAGCCGAGCTATGGCCGCGTCGCCGCATATCCGGCGTCGCCGTTCGGCGTGCTGGCGCATCAGGGGCCGCTGACGCGCGGCGTCGGCGACGCCGCATTGATGCTGTCGGTCATCGGCGCGCCCGACATGCGCGACGCCACCGCCTGGAACACGCCGGCGCCGGACTATCTCGCCGGCCTCGACGAGGGCGTACGCGGCTTGCGCGTCGCCTGGAGCCCGCAGCTCGGCTACGTCAAGCAACTCGACGCCGCGGTCGAGGCGGCGACGGCCAAGGCCGCGCGCGTGTTCGAGGAGCTCGGCGCGCATGTCGACGAGGTCGATCCCGGCTTTGCCGAGCCGACCGATATCCTCAGCGCCATCTGGTACGGCGTCTCGGCGTCGATCGTGAATGCAGTGCCGGAAGCGCGCCGCAGCGAGATGGATCCCGGCCTGCGCGCCATGGCCGAGCAGGGCGTCGATGTCTCGCTCAATGATTATCTCGCCGCGCATGCGCGCCGCGCCGAGCTCTACCGGCACATGCTGCGCTTCCACGAGCGCTACGACCTCCTGCTGACGCCGCAGATGCCGCTGCCCGCGCTCGAGGCGGGACGCGTGACGCCGGCCGACGGACGCTTCGGCGACGACTGGATCAACTGGTCGCCTTACACCTATCCGTTCAACCTGACCGGCCAGCCGGCGGCCTCGGTGCCGTGCGGCTTCTCGTCGGACGGCTTGCCGATCGCGCTGCAGATCGTCGGCCCGCCGCGCAACGATGCGCTGGTGTTGCGCGCGGCGCGCGCGTTCGAGGCGGCGCGGCCGTTCAAGGTGCTGCGCGAGCCGCGATAGGAGAGGGGTTTCTCAATGACTCCGCTCGTCCCCGCGAAAGCGAGACCCAGATGTGACTCAGACTGGATCCCCGCTTTCGCGGGGATGAACGGAGAATGGGTCAACGCCGCGCCGTCAGATACTCTTCCACTTCTTCCCTTTTCGGCGCGCCGGTCGTGCCGCCAAAGCGCGTGCACTTGATAGCCGCGACGGCGCTCGCAAAACGCAGCGACTCCACAACGTCGCCGGTCTCCGCAAGCCGCAGCGCGAAGGCGCCGTGGAAGGTGTCGCCGGCGCCGAGCGTATCGACGGCCTCGACCTTGAACGCATCCATGTGGCGCACCGCATCGCCGTCGCGCCAGGTGACGCCGTCCGGCCCGTTGGTGACGGCGAGGAAGCCGCGATAATGCCGCGCAAGTGCCCGCAGCCCTTCGGCGAGGTTCTGCTGTCCCGTCGCCTCGCGCAGCGCGTCGGCGGAGGCGATGACGTGCGTCGACGCGAGCAGCAGCGGATCGTCGGGCGGCGCGGCGCGGTCGAAGTCGAGCACGCGCGGCAGATTGCGCGCCTTCGCCGCCATGGCGACCGGCAACGTGAAGTCGGCGTAGCGGTTGTCGAGCAGCACGGCGTCGCAACCGTCGACCAGCGCGCCGGCGTCGCGCGGCGTAACCCCGTTGAGGTTCTTGCCGCGCCGCGTCGTTACCGTCTTCTCGCCGGCGGCGTCGATGAGGATCAGGGAGAGCGACGAGGTGCCGCCCGCCACGCGGACGAGGCCGCTGCAATCGATGCCTTCGCGCTCCAGCGCCGCCTGAACGAACGACGCGACCGCGTCCTCGGCCGCGCCGATCGGCCCGGCATAGCGCACGCGCGCGCCGAGATGTGCGATCGCGACCGCCGCGTTGCCGCCCTGTCCGCCGATGGTGGTGACGACGTCCGAGGCCTGCACCTTGGCGCCGGCAGCGGGGAAGCGCTCGACGCGCATGACGATGTCCTGCACCGCGCCGCCGGCGCACAGGATCGTCTTGGCGCCGGCCTTGGCCTCAGTCAAACGACGCCTCGCCCTCGACCCAGGCGCGAACGATATGATGCGCGATGGCGACCGGCGGCGGCGTGGTCAGGCCGTCCTTGTGCCGGCGCATCAGCATGTCGGCGACCTCGTCGCGCGAGAACCAGCGCGCGCCTTCGAGCTCGGTCGTGTCGATCTTGATGTCGCGCGATTTCGCCTCGGCAAAGCAGCCGATCATCAGCGACATCGGGAAGGGCCAGGGCTGCGTCGCGAAATAGCGCACGCGGCCGCAGACGATGCCGGCTTCCTCGACCGTCTCGCGGCGCACCGCGTCCTCGATCGCCTCGCCCGGCTCGATGAATCCGGCGAGGCACGACCACATGCTCGGCACGAAGCGGGGCGAGCGCCCGAGCAGGCAGTTGTCGCCGTCGATCGCCAGCATGATGACGACCGGGTCGGTGCGCGGGAAATGCTGCGCCTTGCAGTTCGGGCAGTCGCGCCGCCAGCCGGCGTCGACGGTGCTGGTCAGCGTGCCGCAATTGGCGCAGAAGCGATGCCGCGCATGCCAATGCAGGATCGCCTTCGCTTCCGCGATCGGCGGCAGGTGCTCGGGCTGAACCAGCCCCTGCACGGCGATCGAGCGCAGGTCGGTGACAAGCAAGTCGTCGCGCGCCTTCAGCTCTTCCGCGGCGGCCGGCGCAATACCGATGCCGAAGCGCGGCGCGCCGTTGTCGAGGCCGAGGAAGATGGTTTCGGTCGGCGCCGCCAGCGCCTGCGCTTCTGCCAATGTGAACAGCGGCTCGTTCGGGGCGCCCTTCCTGGCGAGGATCATCTCGCCGCCGACGACATAGGCGGCGGCGGCTCGATCGCGCGCCAGCGCGGCGATGCCGTTCGCGTCGGTGCGCCGCTCGGCGGCGCGGTCGATGCGGCTTTCGGTGTAGCCGAGGTGGGGTTTCGGGCCGAGATCGGGGCGGGGCGGCATGTCCGGAGAAATTCGCATGACGGGCGGGCGAGTGCAATCCGCACCCTCGCCGTCGTCCCGAGCTGCACGGCTGGGGCTCTTAAAGCGCCCGGCGCAAGTCGCCTATGAGGCGCGCACGCGCCGCCTCGTCGTAGGGCTTCGCCGCCGCCGCGCCCCACACCGGCTTCGGCCAGGCGAGATCGGTCCTGTAACGCGCGACGACGTGCACGTGCAGCTGCGGCACGACATTACCGATGGCTGCGACGTTGAGCTTGTCGCAGGCGGTGACCGTCTTGAGCGCAGCGCTGACGCGCGCGATCTCGGCCGTGAGCTGGCCTTGCGCGTTCTCCTCCAGGTCGATGATCTCACTGATCCCCGGCAGCCGCGGCACCAGGATCAGCCACGGATAATTGGCGTCGTTCATCAGCAGGACGCGCGTCAGCGGCAGGTCGACGACGATCGCCGTGTCGGCTTCGAGTTGCGGGTGCAGGGAGAAGGCGAGGGACATGACCTCACCATAGCGAATCCGTTCGTCCGTGAAAGCGGGGGCTGGCTGCGGCGGGGACCAAGCGCAGCACAAATTCTTTCCAACGGACTATTGACCTAGTAGGTCATTATGCCTATGATGCGTCCATCCTGCTCTTCGAGGGGCGTCGTCATGGGACGCCGTGAAGACGGAGCAGCGGTGAGGGAGGGGCGGAGATATGCCTCGAGCTCACCGGGTCGATGACCGGGGGAAACCCCGCCGTCGGCTGATGCGGCGCCGCGGGCTTCGGGGAAACGTGCCCTGAAGCACTCGGGCGATGGCGGGGCTCCGCTCCCGGGCAATAGGACCCGGCGCCAGGAGCTGGCTGACAGGCGTGGCTGGTCCACGTTCTCGAAAGCGCGGCCCGTCCTTGTCGCAGAACGCCGCCGTGGAGCGCCGGGAGGCGCCTTTCTCCTCACAAGGGAGAAAGGGGACGCCTTCGCAAAGCGTCCCACCGGATGGTCTCGCCGGCCATCCATCGGGGGTCTCGCAAGCTCCCGCGTCTGCCGGCGCTCCGCTCCCCTCGAGGGGGCCGAGATTTGCAATTCGGACTGCGGCGTACCCGGCGCCGATCAAAGAATACGGGCGATGCCGCGCGCCTTCTCATCATTCCGGGGCGCGAGCGAACGCGAAATGACGGCGGGCTGTTTGACAATCGAAGAGGGAACGCGCGCCAATCCTCTCCCGTCATCCTGAGGTGCTCGGCGCGGAACGCGCCGAGCCTCGAAGGATCTGAGAGTCAGACGTGGGCGCGTTTGAGAGCCACAGACCCTTCGAGGCGCGCTTCGCGCGCTCCTCAGGGTGACGGCAAACTCACGCCGCCGCTTTCGACCACAGCTCCTTCGAGGCGATGCGCGCACCCTCGGCCAGCGCCTCGAGCTTCGCCCACATGATCTGCGGATGGACGCGGCGGTAGAACGGCCCCTGCGCAAAGCCGCAATCGGTGCCGGCGATGACGTTGTCGCGGCCGACGATCCTGGCCAGCCGCACGATGCGCTCGGCGACGAGCTCGGGATGCTCGACGACGTTGGTGGCGTGGCTGATGACGCCGGGGATGAGCAGGCGCCCCTCCCCGAGCTTGACGTTCTTCCACACCTGCCATTCGTGCTCGTGGCGCGGATTGGCGCCCTCGATGACGAAGGCGCCGACCTTCGCTTTCAGGATCACGTCGACGATGTCCTTCAGTGGCACGTCGCTCGTATGCGGGCCCGGCCACGAGCCCCAGCAGACGTGATAGCGGATGCGGTCGGCGGGCAGGCCCTCGATCGCATGGTTGAGGATGTCGATCTGCTTCTCCAGCCATTTTTTATAATCGGCGAAGCTTCCCGGCGGCACCATGCGGTCATAGGTGACGGCGCTGCGCGCGTCGTCGAGCTGCACGACGAAGCCGGCGTCGATGATCGTCTTGTACTCGGTGCGCATGGCGGCGGCGATCGCCACCTGCAGCTCCTCGTCGTTCTTGTAGAACTCGTTCACGCGGTCCGGGATCACGCTCGCCGGCGCGGCGACCGGCATGAAGGCTTCCTCGACCTTGGTCTCGGTGAGCGCCGCCTTGAAGTTGGCGATGTCGCGCGTGAGCTCGTCATTGCCGACGTAAGCGATCGGCCCGGTGCAGATCGCCTCCATCGTCGTCGACACCGCTTCCTTGGCGTCGAGCTCGGCGTAGAACTCGTTGAACTTGGTGCGATCGGCGCCGCGCTTGAACGGGTTGGCCGCCTCGTCCTTGATCGGACGGCGCGTAAAGCCCGAGAGCCGCGTCAGCGCATATTGCGCCCAGGAGATCGACTTGCCGAACTCGCCGTCGGAAACGACGTCGATGCCGGCTTCGCCCTGCCGGCGCACGACCTCGGCAACCGAACGCTTCAGGCAGGCCTGGAAACCGGCCTCGTCGTACGGCTTGCCGCTCTGCCGCGCGCGCAGGAAGTCCTGCAAATCCGCCGGCCGTATCAGGCTGCCGACATGGGTGGTGAGGATGCGGTTGGTCGAGTGTTTCATGGCGCTTCGATTAAGCGAGGGCGCGGCGAAAGGCAATCCGTGGGCGATGGTGGGCTACGTGCAGCGTGTCCCGGGCGCAGCGCACCACGTAGTGAGACCGCGTCCGGGGCACGAGAATCCCTAAGCCTTCACCACGCCGATGAAGCGTTCGAGCATCACCGGATCGTTGCGCAAGGTGGCGCTGTCGCCGTCATAGACGACGCGGCCGCGGTCCATCACCACCGCGCGCGGCGCGATCGACAAGGCCAGGCGCGAGTTCTGCTCGACCACGATCAGCGCCAGTTCGCCGGCCGCGGCGAGACGCTTGATGGCGCGCGCCAGTTCCTCGACGATCACCGGGGCAAGGCCTTCCGACGGCTCGTCCATCAGCAGCACGGTCGGATTGCCGATCAGCGCACGGCCGATCGCCAGCATCTGCTGCTCGCCGCCGGAGAGTTGGTTGCCCATGTTGCCGGCGCGCTCGCCGAGCCGCGGGAACAACTCGCACACCGTGTCGTAGGTCCAGTAGCCCGGCCGCGCCGCGACTTCGAGGTTCTCGCGCAAGGTCAGCGACGGGAAGATCTCGCGCTCCTGCGGCACGTAGCCGAGGCCCATGTGGACGCGCCGGTAGGTGACGACGTTCGACACGTCCTTGCCGTGCAGCAGGACGCGGCCGCCGTGTAGATTGGTGTGGCCCATCGCGGTGGCGAGCAGCGTCGACTTGCCGACGCCGTTGCGGCCGATGATCGACACCGTCTCGCCCGCCGCGAGCGTGAAGCGCACGTCCTCGAGCACCACGGTCTCGCCGTAGCCGGCGCGGACATTGTCGAGCTGGAGGGCGGGCTCAGCCATGATCGTGCGCCTCGCCGAGATACACTTCCCGCACCTTCTCGTTGCTCCGGATCTCCTCGGGCGTGCCCTTGGTGAACACCGCGCCCGCCACCAGCACGGTGATCTCGCGCGCAAACCGGAACACAACGTCCATGTCGTGCTCGATGATCAGCACGGCGATGTCCGGATCGAGCGCGGCGACGACGTCGAGGATGAGATGCGTCTCAGACGACGGCACGCCGGCCGCCGGCTCGTCGAGCAGCAGCACGCGGGGCTTCTGCGCCAGCGCCATGGCGATCTCGACCAGCCGCTGGCGGCCGTAGGGCAATTCGCGCACGAGCTTGAGCGCGTCGTCGACCAGCCGCAGCGCCTCGAGATGATCGAGCGCCTCGTCGATCACCGCGCGCTTGGCGCCGGCCGAGCGCCACATATTGTTGCAGTTGCCGTCGCGCTCGCCGATCGTCATGCACAGGTTTTCGAGCACGGTGAGGCCGCGGAAGAGCTGGTTGATCTGGAAGGTGCGCGCCAACCCGCGCCGCGCGCGCTCGGCCTGCGACCAGGCCGTAATGTCCTCGCCGTTGAGCGCGACCTGCCCGGACGACGGCTTGAGCACGCCGGTGATCAGGTTGACGAGGGTCGTCTTGCCGGCGCCGTTCGGGCCGATCAGCGCATGGCGCGCCCCCTTCTCCAGCGTCAGATCGACGTCGCGCGTGACATGCAGCGCCCCGAAGCTGCGGTTCAATCCCTTGACCTCGAGCGCAACGGTCATGGCGCACCCCGCTGCGACAACTTGCGCCATCCGGTTTCGGCGAGGCCGAGCAGACCGCGGCGCGCGAACAGGACGGCCAGCACCAGCATCAGGCCGATGCCGAATTGCCAGAATGTCGGGCTCAGCTTCGAGAAGTAATCCTCCATCACCATGTAGATGACCGCGCCGATGAAGGGGCCGTAGAGGCGTCCGGTGCCGCCGAGGATCAGCATCACCATGACCTTCGCCGAGGCGTCGAAGTCGAACACGGTGAGCGTGACGTAGGCGTTCGTCTGGGTGAACAGCGCGCCGGCCATGCCGGCGATGCCGGCCGAGATCGCGTAGACCGTCACGAGGCGGCGATGCACCGGCGAACCGATCGAGTGCATGCGGCGCACGTTCTCGCGGATGCCGGTGAGCGCCTGCCCGAACGGCGAATAGACAACGCGGCGGACAAAGAAGAACACGACCGCGAGCACCGCCAGCGCGTACCAGTACGCGGTGTGGCCATAGAGGTCGTACTGGAAATGGCCCAGCAGCGGATCGAACATCAGCCCCGGCAGGCCGTCATAGCCGCCGGTGAAGTCGGAGCGGATATTGCCCGCCTCCTGAAGCATGGCGGCGAAGGCGATGGTGAGCATCAGCAGCGTCAGGCCGCGATAGCGCAGGATGAACCAGCCGACGATCACGCCGACGAGGCCGGCGACGATCCCGGCGCCGACGACGCCGCTGACCGGCTCGCTCCAGCCGAGCTTCAGCGATGCAAGCGCCACCGTATAGGCGCCGACGCCGAAGAACGCCGCATGACCGAGCGTGACGATGCCGGCGTAGCCGAGGATCAGGTCGAGCGAGAGCGCGAACATGATCATGATCACGACCTGGCTGCCGAACGTCATCCGGTCGGGGAAGACGAAGAAGCAGACGATCGCGATCAGCCAGGGCAGCGCCTCGGGCCAGCGGAAATAGTGCCGGCGCAGCAGATACTCGGCGGCGCGGTCGCGCGCGGCCTTTGCGGTCATCGCGCCGCTCGTGGGTTCACTCGCGGCCATAGAACCCCGCCGGCTTGATCAGGAGAACGATCACCGTGATCGCATAGATGAAAAAGTTGCCGGCCTGCGGGAACATGTATTTGCCGCCGGTGTCGATGATGCCGATGACGAGCGCGGCGAGCAGCGTGCCCTTGAGGCTGCCGAGGCCGCCGACCGCGACGACGATGAGGAACAGGACGAGATAGAGCACCGCGAAATACGGCGTCAGCCCGAACAGCTGGATGGCGAAGCCGCCGCCGAGCGCGGCAAGTCCCGAGCCGAGCGCGAAGGTCAGCGTGAACAGCCGGTCGACATTGATGCCGACCGACTCCGCCATGCGCCGGTTGTCGACCGCGGCGCGGATCTTGGCGCCGATATTGGTGCGCTCGAACGCGTACCAGAGGATGGTGATGAGGATCGCGCCGATCAGGATGAGGAAGGCGCGGTAGCTCGGGAACGAGCGGAAGCCGAGATTGATGTCGCCCTCGAGCCATGACGGCAGCGGCACGGACTTCGGAATCGGCCCGTAGAAATAGGTGAAGGCGGCGATCGCCATGAAGGCGAGACCGATGGTCAGCAGCACCTGCTCGAGATCGGTCGACTTGTAGAGGCGGCGATAGAGACCGCGTTCGAACGGCACGCTGGCGACCGCGATCACGACCGCCGAGATCAGGAGCGACGGCACGAAGTCGATGCCGAGCGAACGCGTCAGCGATACGACGATGTAGCCGCCAGCCATGGCGAAGGCGCCATGCGCGAGGTTGACGAAGCCCATCAGCCCCATCGTGACCGAAAGGCCGACGGAGGTGATGAACAGGAACATGGCGTACGCCAGGCCGTCGAACAAAATGCTGACGGCGATCGTCAGTAAATGCGGCACAGGCCCCACCCCGTTCTAAGAAAACGCCGCCGCGCCGGTTATGCGCGGCGGCGTCGATGGCGTCAAATCGCTGCGATCAGGAACCGCAGCGGCCGACCTTGAGCACCTTGCACTCGTCGTGGACCGCCTTGGTGGTGTCGAGAACCTTCACGCCGAGCTTGCCGTCCGGCTTGCGGATGACTTCCATGGCGTTCTCGTTCTGCACGATGTCGCGGGTCGCGGCATCGATGCTGACCGGACCGCGCGGCCCGTTCGCCGACCAGCCCTTCATCGCGTCGACGAACTTGGCGCCGTCGGTCGCGTCACCATTGACCTTCTTGATGGTGTCGAAGATGGCGTGCATCGAATCCCAGGCCGCCGCCGACATGAAGTCCGGGTAGGAGTCCGGCCCGTAGGCCTTGTGCCACTCCTCGTTGAACTTCTTGTTCTCGGCGTTCTGGAGATCGACCGCGTAGTTGCCCATCACGATGGTGCCGATCGCGGCGTCGCCCATGTCCTGGAGCTTGTTGTCCGGGATCAGGTCCATCGGTCCGATGAGCTTGATGCCGGCCTTGCGCATGCCGAGCTCGCCGTAGGCCTTCATGACGCCGGTCGCGTGCGCGCCCGATGGAATGAAGACGTACATGCAGTCCGGATGCGCGTCCTTGATCTTCTGGAAGAACGGCGTGAAGTCCGGCACCTGCACCGGCGAGCCCATCGGGATGGAGTCGACGACCTTGCCGCCGGCCTTCTCGAAGCCCGTCTTGAAGGCGTCGGTGGAGTCCTTGCCCGGCGGGAAGTCGGTATAGGCGAGCGCGGCGGTCTTGCAGCCGATCTTGTTGTAGGCGTAGGGGCCCATCGGGAAGGCGTGGTGCCACATCGAGAACGACAGCCGCACGATGTAAGGCGACAGGTTGGTGATCCACGCCGTGCCGGCGTTCGAGATGATCATCGGCACCTTGGCCTGCGTCATCACCGGCGCGAGCGCGATCGCCGACGGCGAGAACGAGAAGCCGAGCAGCATGTTCACCTTGTCGTTGGTGATGAGCTCGGTGCCGACGGTCTTGGCCGCCGCGCCGGTCGGCGGGCCCTCGTCGCGCTTGACCAACTCGACCTTGTGCGGCGCGATGTCCTGCGCGTGCAGCTTCAGGTAGAGGTCGAAAGCCTTGTCCATCTGGTGGCCGAGGTCGGCATTGGCGCCCGAAAGCGGCAGGACCACGCCGATCTTGACGGTCGCGGCGCTCGCCGTACCCGCGGCGAGCGCGAGCGTCAGCGCGGTCACCCCGATGCTCTTCATCAATCGCATCTCATCCTCCCTTTCGTGCTTTTCCGTTCAGGCTCGTTCGTTGGGAATCCAACTATCCCGCCGGGCCGCATTCAGGCGCACGGCAGGATGCAATTCGTCTCACGGGCTTGCGTCTTTCTTGCCCAACCCGCCCGTCGTTTTCAATGGCCGGCCGACATTCCACGCTGGTTCGACCGCCTTCGTGCCCGCGGCCCGTTGTCACTGCGGAGCTTTCGAGCGCGAACCGCCGGCCGCGCGACGTCCCGCTCCTCGGGACACTCCGCGTCGATCGGCAGCCGGAACGACGATGCCGCCGGCGCCCAACCTAAGCAAATGAATAGAATGTGTCCATTCATGCACCGAGTGCATGAAGCGTCTTTTGCGTCTTCATTGCCTCGGCGAGCAGGTCGCGCAAGGCCGCGGCCGGCGGCGACAGCGGAATGCCGCGGCGCCGCACCAAACCATAGGCGCAAGACAGCTTCGGCCCGCGCAGCGGCACGGCGACGACGCCGCGCCCATGATGCAGCTCGACGTCGATCATAGGCACGACGGCGAAGCCCAGGCCCACTTCGACCAGATTGACCGCCGTCTCCACATGCTGGACCTCGTAGGCCCAGGTGACGGAGAGCCGCGCAGCGCCGAGCGTATCGTCGATCATCGGACGGATCGCGGTCTTGGCGCTCACCCGGATGAGCGGCATGCCGCGCAGCTCGCTCCAGGCGACGGCGCGCTTTTTCGCCAGCGCATGCCGCGACGGACAGGCCAGCGCGAAATCCGACGCCGACAGCGTCTCGACCTCCAAATCCCAGCGGTTCGTCTGCAGCCCGCTCAGGCCGAACTCGACCTCGCCCGACTGCACGAGCTCGGCGATCGCCGCCGACGGCGTCTCGAAGATGCGAACCTGAACGTGCGGATGCACGGCGTGGAATGCCCGCAGGATCGGCGGCAAATAGTTGACGGCAAAGACCGGCAGGCAGGCGATGTCGAGACGCTCGCGACGCTTGGCGCCCTGCTGCTTGAGGTCGTCGAAGGACTGCTCGAGCTCGGCGAGCGCGCGGCGCGCCTTCGGCAGGAAATCGATGCCGGCGCGCGTCAGCGTCACCTCGCGCGTCGTGCGCGCGAACAGCTTGAGCCCGAGGTCCTCCTCGAGCTTGCGCATGCGGTGGCTGATCGCCGTCTGCGACAAGTTGAGATGCGCCGCCGCCCGCTGGAAGCTGCCGCGCTCGGCAATGCTGAGAAAGGCCTCGAGGCCGAGAAAATCGATGCGCATCAAAAAACCCCTCAGCGCGGCCGGGCGCCGCGCCTGAACGAGGTTCATGAATAGGCTAAAATACGCAACCTGTCGCGTGAGGCGAACGGCCGCTTATGCGGCCGATTTGGCCACGAGGGTGAGCTTGCGGCCGCTGGCCGCGCGCAAGAGATCGAGCGAGGCGACCTCGACGCGGTTGCGACCGCGCTCCTTGGCGAAATAGAGCGCGCGATCCGCCTGCGCCAGCAGTTCCGGCACCTCGAGCACGGCGCCATCGCAGTGCGCGATGCCGATACTCACGGTCGCCCCGACGGCGTTGCCGTCGACCTCGCTTGTCGCCTCGGCGAAGCTCTCGCGGATGCGCTCGGCCACTGTCACCGCCGCTTCGCTGTTCATGTCTGAAAGGAGCACGGCGAACTCCTCACCGCCGAGGCGGCCGAACAGGTCGGAGCCGCGCAGCGCCTCGCGCGTCGACGCCGTGAATATCTCCAGCACGCGGTCGCCGAGGGCGTGACCGAACGTGTCGTTGATCGATTTGAAGTTGTCGAGATCGATGAGCAGCATCGACGACGGCTTCGGATTGCCGTCGTGGCGCTTGGCGGCGGCGCCCGCGTCGGCCAGGAAGGCGCGCCGGTTGGCGATGCCCGTCAGGGGGTCGACCATCGCCGCGGTGCGATGTCGCAGCTCGGTGCGCTCCTTGGCCATGGCGAGCAGGATGAAGGCGATCGAGATCGTGAACAGCAGGGCCTCGAAGGACAGGACCGTCAGCCACACGCTGCCGAACAGGTCGGAGTTGCCCGGCGTCCACGGCAGCAGCTTCACGAGCGGCGTGCGCAGCAGGAACAGCGCGCCGTGCGCGAACAGCATGAAGATGGCCGGCCAGCGCGAGACGAGTTGCTCGCTGCGGCCGCGCCAGAATTCGTACGCGGTCAGCCAAGTGTAGGCGGTGATGATGCCGGAGGCGATCAGCGCGCGCAGATCGATCGCGTCGGCGAGCACCGGCAGGCGGCAGATCAGGAGCCACAACACAGCGCCGGTGACGAGATAGACCGGCTCGACCGGGCGGCCGTCGAACACGCGCGCGCCGGTCCAGGTAACGGCGAAGGCGGTAAACAAGAGCGCGTTGGCAAGATCGATGGTGATGAGATCCGGCGCCGAGCCGTAGAGGCCGAACAGCACCACCGAGGCGGCGCGGATCATGTGCGCGAAGCCCCACCAGCACACGGCGCGGATCGCCATGTTCTGCGCCCAAGCAAACAGCAGGAGCAGACCGAGAATGGCCTCGACGTAGATCGTGACCATAAACAGCGTATTGACGTCGAGCTTCATCACTGCTGACACCCGCACGCCCCCGACGAGGGCACCAACTTTTTCACCCTGCTGGCCGGCAAGATGCCGCCTCGCGGGTAAGAAGTGGTGAATGGCACCGGTTACCGCCGGCCTTTCGCCGCTTTATGGTTTCGAGAGTCTTTCCTGAACCCACCTATGCGCGAAGCCGGCGGGCCTTGTGACACCGCAGGGCGTCCACTAGGTTCCGGGCGTCACTTTTTTGCAGCCGGAACCGGGGCATGACCGTTCGCGACGGAATTATTGAGGCCATCGGCCATACCCCGCTGATCAAGCTCGAACGGGCCTCCGCGGCCACCGGCTGCACCATCCTCGGCAAGGCGGAGTTCATGAACCCCGGCGGGTCGGTGAAGGACCGCGCCGGCCGCCAGATGATCCTGGAAGCCGAGGCCCGCGGCGAGCTCAAGCCCGGCGGGCTGGTGGTCGAGGCGACCGCCGGAAATACCGGCATCGGGCTGGCGCTGGTCGCCAATGCGCGCGGCTACCGCACCATCATCGTCATCCCCGAAACGCAGAGCCAGGAGAAGAAGGACGCGCTCCGGCTGTTCGGCGCAGAGCTGGTCGAGGTGCCGGCGCTGCCCTACTCCAACCCGGACAATTACCAACATGTCGGCCGCCGCCTCGCCGAGGAGCTCAAGAAGAGCGAGAAGAACGGCGTCATCTTCGCCGACCAGTGGAACAACCTCGACAACAGCAAGGCGCATTACGTCTCCACCGGTCCGGAGATCTGGGATGAGACAGGCGGCAAGGTGGACGGTTTCGTCTGCGCCGTCGGCTCCGGCGGCACGCTCGCCGGCGTGTCGCGCTATTTGAAAGAGAAAAACAAGAACATCACGATCGGCGTCGCCGATCCGCGCGGCGCCGCGATGTATCACTACTTCAAGGACGGCGAGGCGAAGTCGACCGAAGGCGGCTCGATCACCGAGGGCATCGGGCTCGGCCGCGTCACCGCGATCGTCAAGGAGATGGTCGTCGACAAGGCCTACCTCATTCCGGACGAGGAAGCGGTCCCGCTTGTGTTCGACCTGCTCGAGCACGAAGGGCTATGCGTCGGCGGTTCTTCCGGCATCAACATCGCCGGCGCGATCCGCCTGGCGAAGGATTTGGGCCCCGGCCACACGATCGTGACCGTGCTCGCCGATTACGGCACGCGCTATCAGTCGAAGCTGTTCAATCCGGACTTCCTGCGCGGCAAGAAGCTGCCGGTGCCCGGCTGGCTCGAGCGCAAGGTCAATCTCAAGCCGCCGTTCGTGGGCAAATAGCCATGGCGACCGACTGCCTGTTTCGCGAGGATTCGTATCTGCAGTCCTGCGCGGCGCGTGTGGTCGCCGTCACGGAGCAAGGCGGCATCGTCCTCGACCGAACCGTGTTCTATGCCAATTCCGGCGGCCAGCCCGGCGACACTGGCGCGCTGGTGAGCGCCGACGGCACGCGCATCGCCGTCGGCAACGCCGTCTACACCGACGCGGCCAAGACCGAGATCGCGCACCTCGTCGAGCCCGGCGCGCCGGCGCCCAAGGTGGGCGACGCCGTCACCGCCGAGATCGACTGGGACAAGCGCTACGCGCGCATGCGCATGCACACGGCGCTGCATTTGTTGTCGGCGGCCCTGCCTTACGCGGTGACGGGCGGCTCGGTCGGCGACGCGGACGGCCGGCTCGATTTCGACATTCCGGAAGCCGGCCTCGACAAGGACGCCATCGCGGCCAAGCTCACCGAGATGATTGCGACCGACGCGACCGTGTCGAGCCGCTGGATCAGCGACGCCGAACTCGAGGCCAATCCGGGCCTGGTCAAGACCATGTCGGTGAAGCCTCCGATGGGCACCGGACGCGTGCGCCTGATCGAAATCGAAAATCTCGACCTCCAGCCCTGCGGCGGCACGCACGTGCGCAACGTAAGCGAGATTGGTTCCGTCCGCGTCACCGGCATCGAGAAGAAGGGCAAGCAGAACCGCCGCGTCCGTATCGCGTTTGCCTAAAGACCCACCCGAAGGAGCCGTTCGATGACCGACAAACTCGCGAGCCGCTGGCTGCGCTCGACGCAATGGCTCGCAGACGAGCTCGGCAAGGACAATGTCGTCGTCGTCGATGGCTCGTTCTATCTGCCGGCGCTCAAGCGCGACGCCAAGGCGGAGTATGCCGCCACCCACATCCCGGGCGCCGTGTTCTTCGACATCGACGCCATCGCCGACCATTCGACCGACCTGCCGCACATGTTGCCCGGCGCGAAGCAGTTTTCGGAGATGGTCGGCGCGCTCGGCATCGCCGACACCGACACGATCGTGGTCTATGACGGCGCCGGCTTCGGCGGCGCGCCGCGCGTCTGGTGGACCTTCCGCATCTTCGGCGCGAAGAACGTCTTCATCCTCGACGGCGGCTTGCCGGCCTGGAAGGCCGAAGGCCGCAAAATGGAAGCCGGCGAGGTTAAGCGCGCGCCGCGCAAGTTCAACGCGGCCCTCGACACCGCCGCGGTGGCGATGGACAGCGACGTGCAGATGGCGATCAATGATGGCAGCGCACAGATCGTCGACGCGCGGCCGGCGGGCCGCTTTGCCGGCCGCGATCCGGAGCCGCGCCCCGGCCTGCGCGGCGGTCACATGCCGGGGGCAAAGAACGTGCCCTCCTCCGAGCTCGTCGAGAACGGCCGGCTCGTCTCGCCCGAGCGCATCGCCGCGGCGTTCAAAAAGGGCGGCGTCGACCTCGACAAGCCGACCATCACCAGTTGCGGCTCGGGCGTCACCGCGGTGATCCTCGCGCTCGGCCTCGAGGCGCTCGGCAAGCCGCTGCCGCGCGTCTATGACGGCTCGTGGACCGAATGGGGCGGCCGCCCGGATCGGCCGGTGGTGAAGGACTGATCGAGCACGAGGACCGCGCGATCAGCGCAGAATCTGGCTCAGGAACAGCTTGGTCCGCTGGTGCTGCGGGTTCTTGAAGAACGCCTCAGGCTCGTTCGTCTCGACGATCTGACCCTCGTCCATGAACACGATGCGGTTCGCCACCTCGCGGGCAAATCCCATTTCGTGTGTGACGCACAGCATGGTCATGCCGTCCCTGGCGAGCGACACCATCGTGTCGAGCACCTCTTTCACCATCTCCGGGTCGAGCGCCGAGGTCGGCTCGTCGAACAGCATGATCTTCGGGTTCATGCACAGCGCCCGTGCGATCGCCACACGCTGCTGCTGGCCGCCCGAGAGCTGACCGGGATACTTGTTCGCCTGCTCGGGAATCTTCACGCGCTTGAGGTAATGAAGCGCGACTTCCTCCGCCTCCTTCTTCGGCATCTTGCGCACCCAGATCGGCGCCAGCGTGCAGTTCTCCAGCACGGTCAGATGCGGGAACAAGTTGAAGTGCTGGAACACCATGCCGACCTCGCGGCGCACCTCGTCGATCTTCTTCAGGTCGTTGGTGAGCTCGACGCCGTCGACCACGATACGGCCGGACTGGTGCTCCTCAAGGCGGTTGATGCAGCGAATCATCGTCGACTTGCCGGAGCCGGACGGCCCGCAGATGACGATGCGCTCGCCGCCGTTGACGCGCAGATCGATGTCGCGCAGCACATGGAAGTCGCCGTACCACTTGTTCATCTTGACGATGTCGACGGCGATCGGATTGGAGAGGCGCGCCGGCTTGCCGACGGCCGAAAGCTCAGCGGTGCTCATGGCTCAAGCCTCATTTCTTGTCGCCCTTGCGCAATCGCGCTTCGGTCGCGCGGGCATAGCGCGACATTCCGTAGCAGAAGATCAGGTAGAAGATCGCCGCGACCGCGTAGCCGGTCGTCGAGGTCACCGGCGTCGCCCATTTCGGGTCGATGCGTGAGACCTCGATCGTGTGCAGCAGATCGAAGATGCCGATGATGGTGACGAGCGTCGTGTCCTTGAACAGGCCGATATAGGTGTTGACGATGTTCGGGATGGTGATGCGCAAGGCCTGCGGCAGCACGATCAGCCGCATCATCGGCGAATAGCTCAGGCCCACGGCCATCGCGCCTTCGAACTGGCCCTTCGGAATCGCCTGCAATCCGGCGCGCACCACCTCGGCCATGTAGGCGGAAGCGAACAGCGCGATACCGACCAGAGCGCGCAACAATTTGTCCGGCTCGAACTGCTCCGGCACGAACAGCGGCAGCATCACGCTTGCCATGAACAAGACCGTGATCAGCGGCACGCCGCGCACGAACTCGATGAACAGGGTCGCGAAGAACCGCACGGTCGGCATGCGCGAACGCCGGCCGAGTGCGAGCAGGATGCCGATCGGCAGCGACACGACGATGCCGACGGTCGCCACCACGATCGTCACAAGCACGCCGCCCCACAGCACGGTGTCGACCACCGGCAGGCCGATCGCGGCGAAGCCGTGCAACAGAATGTAGGACACGATCGGCAGAATGACGAAGAAATAGAGCGCGCCGAGGTCGCGCCGCGGCGCGTGCAGCCAGAGCATCCAGGCGACGCCGATCGCGAGCAGGACGAAGAACACGTCGACGCGCCAGCGCTCAGGGATCGGATAGGAGCCGTAAGTGAAGTACGGCAGGCGCTCCCATACGAATGGCCAGCAGGCGCCGACCTCGGGGCGTTGCGCGGTAACGAGGCAAGCCTCGCGATCCGCACCGGTCCACACCGCGTTGATGATGAGGAAGTCGAGAAGCTCCCTGACCACCCAGAACGTCAGCAGCAATACGATGACGGTCAGAGCGATGTTGACCGGTGTCGACAATAAGTTGGCGCGGACCCAGCCGACCGCCCCTGACATGCGCACGGGCGGCGCCTGCGGCGGCAGGGGCTGATCGCGCACGAAATGCATCTTGGCGATTGCGAGTTCGCCTTCGGCCATGGTCATGGCGGCGCCCTCACCGCTCCACCAGCGCCATGCGCCGGTTGTAGAGGTTCATCAATCCCGAGGTGACGAGACTAATGGTCAGGTACACGGCCATTGTGATCGCGACGACCTCCATCGCCTGACCGGTCTGGTTGAGAACGGTGCCGGTGAACACCTGCACCAGATCCGGGTAGCCGATCGCCACCGCGAGGGACGAGTTCTTGATGAGGTTGAGGTACTGGCTGGTCAGCGGCGGGATGATAACGCGCATGGCCTGCGGCACGACGATGAGCCGCAGGGTCGGCCCCGGCCTGATGCCGAGCGAATAGGCCGCTTCCGACTGTCCTTGGGACACCGCAAGGATGCCGGCGCGAACGACCTCGGCAATGAAGGCGGCGGTGTAGATCGACAGGCCGAACAGGAGCGCGGCAAACTCAGGCACGACCTCGATGCCCCCGGAAATGTTGAAACGGCCGGCCTGCGGCGACTCGAAATGGATCGGCACGCCGGCCAATAGCAGCACGACGAAGGGCAAGCCGATGACGAGCCCGAGCGTCACCAGAAGCACCGGCGCCTGTTGCCCGGTGCGCATCTGCCGCTGCCGCGCCCAAAAATAGAACGCCACCGACGCGATAATACCGATGACGAAGACCAGTTCGACCCAGCCGAAGCCCGGCCGTGCGACCGGATTGGGAATATAGAAGCCGCGGTTGTTGATATAGAAGCCGCCGGCGAAGGCGTAGCTGTCGCGCAATTCTGGCAGCGCCTTGAGCACGCCGTTGTACCAGAACAGAAGTTGCAGCAGCAGCGGGATGTTGCGGATCGTCTCGACGTAACCGCCGGCCACGCGTGACAGGAGCCAGTTCTTCGACAGACGCGAAATGCCGACGACGAAGCCGAGAATTGTGGCGAACACGATGCCGAGCCCGGCCACCAGCAACGTGTTGAGCAGACCGACCCAGAAGGCGGTGCCGTAGGTCGAGAGTGTCGAGGAATACGGGATCAGCGACTGCGAGATATCGAAGCCGGCTGTCTGGTTCCAGAAGCCGAATCCGGAAGCGATGTGCGCCTTCTGGAGATGCTCGATGGCATTGGACACCGCGCCCCAGACGAGGAAGGCGATGATCGCCGCCAGCCCGAGCTGATAGACGACGCTGCGGACCCGCGGATCGTTGTACAGCGGGACACGCGGCGGCTGCGTGCCCGTCACCTGCTCGCTCGACATCGGCCCCTCGCTCGACGCTGGCGCGCCAAAAGTCACCGGGCGATCACGCCGGCGGCCCCCTCAGACCGCCGACGTGCATTTGCGTGCCCGATGGCTCAGCGGATCGGCGGCGCGTACTGAATGCCGCCTTTGGTCCACAGCCGGTTGAGGCCACGGTCGATCTTCAGCGGCGAGCCCGCGCCGACGTTGCGGTCGAAGCTCTCGCCGTAATTGCCGACCTGCTTGATGATCTGCACCGCCCAGTCCTTCGGCAGGCCGAGCTGTTCGCCGAAATTACCCTCGGTACCGACGAAGCGCTTGATCTCGGGATTGGTCGAGCTCATCTGCTGATCGATGTTCTTCTGCGTCAGCCCGAGCTCTTCGCCATCGAGCATGGCGAAGAGCGTCCACTTAACGGCGTCGAACCACTGGTCGTCGCCGTGACGCACGGCCGGGCCGAGGGGCTCTTTCGAGATGATCTCGGGCAGGACGATGTGGTCGTTCGGGTTGGCGACGCGCAGGCGCTCGGCGGCGAGGCCGGAGGCGTCGGTCGTGTAGCTGTCGCAGCGGCCGGCATCATAGGCCTTGAGCGCTTCGTTCGCCGTCGCGAAGGTCACGGTCTTGAGCTGCATGTTGTGCGCACGGAAATAGTCGGCGAGGTTGAGCTCGGTGGTGGTACCCTGCTGCACGCAGACCGACGCGCCGTTGAGTTCAAGCGCCGAATTCACCTTCAGGGACTTACGCACCATGAAGCCCTGGCCGTCGTAATAGTTGACACCCGTGAAGTTGAGGCCGAGCGAGGTGTCGCGCGAGGAGGTCCATGTCGTGTTGCGCGCGAGCACGTCGACTTCGCCCGACTGGAGCGCCGTGAACCGGTCTTTCGCGGTCAGCGGGACGAACTTCACCTTCTTGGCGTCGCCCAGCACGGCGGCGGCGACGGCGCGACAGAAGTCGACGTCGAGGCCGGTCCAGTTGCCCTGCGCGTCCGGCAGGCCGAAGCCCGCGAGCGTGCCGTTGGCCCCGCAGTTGAGCATGCCGCGGTCCTTCACCGTCTTCAGCGTTTGAGCGGATGCGCCTTGCGCTGCGACGAGCAGCCCCAAGGCAAAGAGTGCGGCCAGTTTCTTCATCTGATCTCCCCTTCTGCGCGGCATTTGCCGGCGTCGTTTGCGGACGGGACCAGGGGCCTTTTTAGAAACGGCAGTCGCGGCCATAGCTGGCCGTGCCGCCCGCCGAGCAGCCGGCAGCCCGGCGGAAAACGACGTTCCAGCCCCATCCAGAAAGCCTCTCTTTTCACATCACAGAACGAACAGGGCGGAAGGTCAAGGGGTTGACCGCTGCGGCATAAGACGCCGATCTCGCTCGGACCTCATAGATCTCGTCCTGCATGCCTCGGGGCACGCCATCTGGAGATGCGACTTCGCCGGCGTCCGCGGTCTGTTCTCGGTCGGCGCTTGCGCTGCGCGCGAAGCAGGCGATGCTCTGGGCAGCCGATCGCCGGCCTCGAGCCGGCCTCGCGGCGATGACGGCGAGGCTTTAAGCCGCCGCGCCCTGCCCGCCACTGCGCATGACGAATTGCAGATTGCGCAGGTAGACGAACACGCCGAACGCCTGGCCGATGATGAAGACCGGGTCCTTGCGGTAGAGAGCGTAGCCGAGCAGCATGAATCCGCCGCCGATCGAGAACACCCAGAACGCGGTCGGCACGACGCTGCGCCCGGCGCGCTCCGACGCGATCCACTGCACCACGAAACGCATGGCGAACATGATCTGCGCGACATAGCCGATCAGGATTCCCCAATCGACGTTGCCGAGGAACACGTCGTGCAGGTAACCGCCGACGGCATTGGTGATGTCGATGAGCATGTAGTCGTCCTCTAATCCTAAATGTCGCGCGCGCTTCGCCTTTAGGCCGCGCTAGTCTTCAACGATCTCGGGCACGCGTTTCCTGCGGCGGATCAGCCACCACACGCCGGCGAGATCGAGAATGCCGACCCACAGCCGGTCCCACATGCCGTAGTTCGAAACGCCTGCCCCGCGCGGGCGGTCGACGACGTCGACATAGCCGATCTCGAAGCCCTCGCGCTTGACGAGGGCCGGAAGGAAGCGGTGCAGGCCATCGAAATACGGAAGCCGCAGGAACACGTCGCGGCGGAACGCCTTCAGGCCGCAGCCGGTGTCGCGCGTGCCATCGCGCAGCACCGCGCCGCGCACCGCATTGGCGACGCGGGACTGGAATTTCTTGAAGCCGCTGGCCTTGCGGCCGATGCGCTGACCGGCGATCAGCGCCACGCGCGGGGCGCCGGCTTCGAGCGCGCGCAACAGCGCCGGGATGAAGGCCGGATCGTTCTGCCGGTCGCCGTCGATCGTGGCGACGAGAGGCCCGCGCGCCGCGGCGACGCCGGTGCGCACCGCCGCCGACTGGCCGCAGGACTGCTTGTGACGCACCCGGCGAAGCCACGGATGGATCGCCGTCAGCCGCTCGAGCTCGGCGTCGGTGCCGTCGCTCGAACCGTCATTGACGTAAACGACCTCGAAGGCCCACTGCCCCTCGAGCGCGCGGGCGATCTCGCCGACGAGCGGCGCGATGTTCTCCGCTTCGTTGCGGACCGGCACTACGACGGACACCGCCGGATCGTTCGTCGTCATGGGCTTCAAGGTTCCGTCTGTCGCACGCGAGTGCTTCTTAGTCAGCCAATATGGCGCGGGCAACCACCTTGACCCGCTTCGCCGACGGCCCCGGATACTGGTGCACCGTCCCGTCCGGGCCGAAGGAGAAGCCGAGGCGCCGCATGGCGAACCAGCGCCGGACCATCAGCGCGCCGGCGATGCCGAGCAGCGCGCCCATGGCGACGTCGGTCGGATAATGCGCGGTCACCACGATGCGGCTCACCGCGATCATGAGCGCGTAGATCAACGCATAGGTCCGCGCACGCGGCCACAGGCTCGACACCGCGACCATCAGCGCGAAGGACGTCGTGGCATGTCCGGACGGCAGGCTCGCATAGTCGGCGCGCCAGCCGAAGGGATGAAACAGGGTCGG
>Ga0265342_10000881_pt1 | contig 29917 bp, 26 predicted proteins | sample 4CB327metaG_FD_203125 | JGI IMG/M metagenome (GOLD analysis project Ga0265342, IMG submission 203125) | Rhizosphere microbial communities from Carex aquatilis grown in University of Washington, Seatle, WA, United States - 4-CB3-27 metaG | ecosystem: Host-associated > Plants > Roots >... | reverse complement strand
ATCGCGCCAAACAGGCCGCCGCGGCGCCGCGCGATCGCCGCTGCGATGCACATGTTGTCGAGCACCGTCATCGTCGGAAACACCTGCGCCACCTGGAATGAGCGCGAGATGCCGAGGCGGGTGATGTCGCGCGACGCCATGCCGGTGATGTCGCGATCCTCGAAGCGGATCGTGCCCTTGGTCGGCGTCAGATGACCCGTGATCATGTTGATGAAGGTCGTCTTGCCGGCGCCGTTGGCGCCGATGACGCCGATCGTCTGCTCGGCCGGGATCGAGACGTTGATGTCGCGCGCGGCGACGACCGAGCCGAACGACTTCTCCAGGTTCTCGACGGCGAGGATGGCGCTCATGTCGCCGCTCCTCCGCGCCTGCGCAGGCGCGCGACCACCGAGCCGAGCCCCTCGGGGAGGAACAGGATGGTGAGGAGCAGCGCCGTCCCGAGCGTCATTTGCCACAAATCGGGCATGACGTCGGCCGCCAGCGAGCGCAGCGCCTCGAAGCAGAGCGAGCCGACGAAGGCGGCGGCGATCGAGCCGGCGCCGGCGAGGATCGTGACGAAGACGAAGCTGCCGGACGTGGTCCAGTAAGCCATGTTCGGATCGACATGGCCGATGGCCAGCGCGGCGAGCGCGCCGCCGAGGCCGCCGAGCACGCCGCTGACGATCACTTTCAGATGGACGATTCCGGTGACGGACACGCCGAGGAATTCGACGCGGATCTCATTGTCACGAATCGCAGTCGCGAGACTGCCGGCGAGCGAGCGGAAATAACCGCCGACGAACACGGCGGCGATCGCGCCGAAGCCGAGCGTCAGCCAGTAAAGCGCGCGACCGAGCGCGTCGCCGTGCGGCGCGTAGCCAAGGAATGTCGGCGGCGACACCGAGAACCCGTCGGTGGAGCCAAGGGATTCCGATTTCACCAGCACGCCGTAGAGGATCATCGACAGCGCCAGCGACAGCATGGCGAAGAAAATCTCGCGATAGCGCGCAAGCAGGAACCCGACCACCGCGGCGACGAGGCCGGCGGCCATGCCGCCGAGAATGATGAGGCCGATCGCGTCGGTGAAGCCGGTTCTGCGCGCGACCAGCGCCACGGTGTAAGCACCGATGCAGTAATAGAGCGCCTGGCCGAACGAGACGAGACCGGCGCGCCACATCACGATCAGCCCGAGCACGACCAGCGCGTTGGCGAAGGCGATGGTGGCGAGCGACACAATCCAGTCGGGCAGCGCCGGCGCGGCCGCCGCCGCGATCAGGAACATGAGAGCGCCGACGAGGTGCGTGCGTGCGGCCATATCAGATCTTTCTCGGCTGCGCGCGCACGAACAGGCCGTAGGGCCGCACCACCAGCACCAGCGCCATCACGCCGTAGATGACGAAGAGCTCGATCTGCGGCGCGAGATGCACGGCGGCGGCGCGGCACAGTCCGACGATGAGCGCGCCGACCAGCGCGCCCTCGATCGAGCCCATGCCGCCGATGGCGACGACGGCAAAGGCGAGCACGATGACCTCGACGCCGATGCCGAGCGTCACCGAAATCTTCGGCGCCATCACCGCGCCGCCGAGCGCGCCGAGCGCTGCGCCGATGACGAATGTGACGGTGTAGACGAGGGTGACGTTGATGCCGAAGGCGGCCGCGGTCTCGCGGTCGTAGATGACGGTGGTCAGGAGCTTGCCGTAGCGCGTGAACTTGAGCGCCCACCAGGCGAGCGCCGCGACGATGGCCGCGATGGCGACGAGCACGAGGTCGTAATTGGACAGGACGAGCTCGCCGATCTCGACATTGCCGGCGGACACCATCGGCTGGAACGCCGGGTAGGACTGCGCACCCCAGATCAGGCGGATGACGTCCTCCAGGATGAGGAACACGGCGTAGGTGACGAGCACGACCACGACCTCGTCGCGGCCGTAGACGAGCCTGAGAAGCCCGCGCTCGAGGATGACGCCCATGACGACGCCGATCGCCATGGCGAAGGAGATCATGAAAAGGAAACCGAGCGCCGCGTTGACATCGCCGTCGACATAGATGCCGACGGCGGTCGCGGCTCCGTAGGCGCCGAAGGCGTAGAACGAGCCGTGCGCGACGTTGAGGATCTTCATCACGCCGAAGATCAACGTCAGGCCGATGGCGACGATGAACAGATAGGCGGCGTAGACGAGGCCGTCGGTGGTGATGGCGAGGGCGGTCAGCACGTCAGCGCACCGAAGCTGTCGCGGGTGGTCTTACCCTCCCCCGCGGGGCGCGGAGAGGGTCGGTTCGCACTGCTCATGCAATGCGAACCGGGGTGGTGGCGAGATGCCAAATCGACGCGGAGAGAGTGATGCAGCGCAGAGCCCCCCGACTCCTCCCCGCCGCTCGCGAGAGCTCGCGTGGGGAGGGGAGCGAGAGGCCTTGCCGCGACGTTCACGCTCCCATGCCCGCGCTCAATTGCACTTCGCGCCCTTCATGCCTTCGCTGACCCACTTCTCGGCGTCGATGCCTTCCGGAGGGTTCACGCACTCGGCCGGATAGCGCACGACGTCGTAGACTTCCGGCTCCTTGGTCTTCTTGTTGAAACGATAGGTGCCGTAGGCGGTCTCGGTGATGCCCTGATGGCCATTGCCGAGCGACAGTTTCACGTGGCCGGCCGGGCCGTCATATTCGATGCCCTTGAATGCGGCGGCGATCTCGTCGGTGCTCGGCTTGTTGCCGCTCTTCTGCGCCTTCTCGTAGGCGAGCTTGAGACCCAGCATCGACTGGACCATCTGATAGGCCGGGTAGGTCGGCGGGATGTTGTAGCGGTCGCGATAGATCTTTTCGAACCACTTCCTGATGTCGGTGTCGCGGGCGAGCATGCCGCTCGGGCCGCGGGCGCCGATGATGGTGCCGTCCGGCAGCTTGTCCTTGAGCCGCCACGCCACCGTTTCGCCGGCGGTCATGAGAATCGGCATGCGCTTCGAAAGACCGCGCGCCTGCTCCTGATAGATGAAGGCCTCGAGGTCGCCGTCAAAGAAGCTGGTGTGCAGCATCTGCGACTTCGACGTCAGCAGCGTCGAGATCTCGGCGCCGTATTCGCCGGCAAACAGCTTCGGGAACAGCACCTTGTCGGCTTTCGCCTTCGGCGCCAGCACCTTCATCGAGCCGTCGAAGTCGCGCCAGGAATCCTGGCCCCAGGCGTAGTTCTGGTTGATGCCCGAATAGGTCGTGAGATTCTTGATTTTGCCGAGGATGTAGCGCGCGGCGGCGACGTTATCCATCGTCGCATGCGGGCTGACGCGGAAGACATAGGTGCGCTGCTTCTCCTCGAAGATGCGCGGCGTGCCGCAATCGTAGAACACGGTCAGCGCCTTCAGCTCGTCGGCGACCGGTGCGACCGCGAGGCAAGAGCCCGACGAGACGTAGCCGACGATGGCGTCGACCTGATCGCGCTGAACGAGGTTGCGGAATTCGGTGACGACGTTGGCGACGGTGCCTGCCTCGTCGACGTATTTCGCTTCGATCTTGGCGCCGCCGAGCCCGACCTTGTCGAACGGCGCGGGCGCCTTGCCGGCGTTGAGCGTCTCAATGACGATCTCGGCTGCGTTGCGGCTCGGAATGCCGAACGGCGTCGCCGCCGGCCCGGTCAGGAACGTGACGATGCCGAGCTTGACGGCCGCCGCAGGCTGCTGCGCCTGTGCCGGCATGACCGCGGCCGAGGCGGCGAGCGCGGCAACGAGAGATACAATTCGAGCGTGGTATTTCATCGATTTCCTCCCCATGACGAGCCCTGTTGCCGGGCTTTTTTGTTCTAGGTCTGCTTCAGCAAACCAGATTTATAAGGAACTTCCAACCCTTTTCGGGGTGGTCGGCAGGCGTTTCACAATGCCGCAGCAGCGGCGTCAGATGCTGTCGTCAACGCTGTAGGCGCGCACTTCGCGGAACGCGAGCAACGGCACCGCTTCGCCCAGCACGTGGGTCTTGAAGTGTGCGGTCTCGCGGTGCGTGTTGAACGCGGCCTCGGACTCGTAGACCTCGTAGAGCAGGATGTCGTTCGGATCGTCCTTGGCGCGGTGCGCCGCAAACGAGATGTTGCCGGGCTCGGCGCGGATCTTCGGCGCGAGCGCGCTCAGGATGGCGGCGACCTTCTCTTCTTCGCCGGCGCGCGGGCGCCAGCGGGCGACGATGATGTGGCTCATGGCGGCTCACCCGCCGCACCGAGCGCGGACGACAATTCGGATGCCGCGGCGGCGAGCGCCTTGGCGCGGCTCTGCAGCGCCTGGAACGACAGCCGCCAAACCGGCCCGGAAATGCCGATGGCGCCGACGACCTGGCCGCTGAAGTCGCGCACCGGCATGGCGGCGCAGCGCACCTCCTCGTCGAACTCGCCGTCGTCGAAGCCGATGCCGGATGAGCGTACGTCCTCGATCTCCTGCACGAAGCGCTGTCGGTCGACGATCGTGCGCGACGTCAGCGGCTTCAATTCGACGCGGTCGAGATAGCGGTCGAACTGTTCAGGGCGCAGCGCGGCGAGGATGACCTTGCCGAGCGCCGTGCAATAGGCCGGTCGTACGACGCCGACGCGGTCGGTCAACTGGAACTTGCTCGGCCCCGGCGTACGCGCCATCACCACGACGTCGTCGCTCATGCGCACGGCGAAATGGCTGCTCTCGCCGGTGGACATCGACAAATGCTCGAGCACGGGCGTCGCCATGCTCACCATTTCCATCTCGTCGAGCGCGCTCGCGGCCAGTGCGAACAGCGGTCGGCCGATGCGGTAGCGCTTGTCCTTGAGCTGGCGGATGTAGCCGAGCGACACCATCGTCTTGACGAGATGGAAGGTGGTGGAGTTGTGCAGGCCGACACGCTTGCTCAGGTCGGCGAGGCCGATGCCCTCGCGGTTGCGTGCGACCTCCTCGAGGATGGCGAAGGCGCGACCGATCGACTGCACGCCGCCGCCGGACTGGCGGTCCTCGGTGTCCGGATCGGATACCGAAGGCCGAGGCTCCGCCGCGGTCTGGGGCCGCGATTGTTGCGGCCGCTCTTCCATGACGCGGGTGTCGGCTTTAGCAGGCGCTTTCAATGGACGGTCCTCGAGGTCGGCTGATTTTCATTTAGCACAAATCAGCGCGGCGCACAGATGCTAGCCCGGCTCCTCGTCAGTGACCGGCGAGGTCACGACGATGAAGATCAGGTCCTGAACGCCGGCATTGTTGATCGAGTGCTCGACGCCGGGCGGCAGATAGATGACGTCGTGGCGGCGCACGACGCGCGTCTCTTCGCCGATCTCCATGAGGCCCTCGCCTTCGAGCACGTGATAGACCTGCTCCTGCACCTTGTGACTGTGCCGTTTCACATAGGCCATCGGCTGGTACATAGAGATGCGATAGTCGAGATGCTTTGTTTTCAGCGTGTCCGGCGCGGCCAGCGGCTTCGACAGCGCGCCGCCGAAATGATCGGGATATTGCCGCCACGGCGTCTCGGCGACGTTCTTCACCGAAGCCTTGCGTTCATCCTTCGCCATGGTTCGCCTCACTTCGCCGGAGTCATGGCGGGCAGGAACCGCTCGCCGAAGACCGGCTCCTTGTACGGCGTCGGCGGCAATTCCCAGGCGCCGGTCGACGGCGGCCGCACGTCGGCGTCGACATGCACGTCGAGCACGAACGGCTTGTTCGCCTTGATCGCGTGCTCGAGCGCGGCTTTGAAGTCCTCCGACTTGGTGACGGTGATCGCTTCGACGCCGCACGATCTCGCCAGCGCGGCGAAGTCCGGATTGTACGGCTTCTTATTGTCGCCCTGATGGAACATGGTGCCGTGCTCGCGGCCGCCGAACATGCCGAGCTGGATGTCGCGGATCGAGACCCAGCCGAAATTGTTCCAGATCACCCAGACGACCGGGATGTTGTACTCGACCGCGGTGCAGAGCACGTGCGGCACCATGGTGAAGCAGCCGTCGCCGGCGATTGCGACGACCGGCCTGTCGGGCGCGGCGAGCTTGGCGCCGAGCGCGCCGGCGGCGCCGAAGCCCATGCCGGAGAAGCCCCATGAGTTGAGCATGGTCTGCGGCTTCCGCGCGTTCCAGAACTGCATATACCAGTTGTGATTGACGCCGACGTCGCAGGCGAGGATGGCGTCGTCCGGCAGCACCGTTTGGCAATCGGCGACGACGCGCTCGGGCCGGATTGGCGAGGCGTGCACATCGAAGTTCGGCCGCGTGAAATCGTCCCACCGCTTCTTCCAGCCGGCGATCGCCGACAGCCACGCCTTGGTGTTCGGACCCCTGCCGCCGCGCCGCTCGCTCTCGGCCAGCAACTGGCGCAGGAAGGTGCGCGCGTCGGCGAGGATGCCGATATCGGGCGGATAGTTGCGGCCGAGCTCGGCCGGATCGAGGTCGACGTGGATCAGCTTCGAGGTCGGGAAATTCCACGAATAGCCCGGCATCCACGACGAGGCGGAGCGGTCGTCGAAGCGCGCGCCGATGGCGATGACGACGTCGGCGCGGCGGCCGGCCTCGTTCGCCTGATAGGCGCCGTTGCGGCCGATGAAGCCGAGCGACAGCGCGTCGGTCATGTCGAAGCAGCCCATGCCGTTGGGCGAGGAGATCACCGGGATTGCGTGCTTCCTGGCGAACTCGGTCAGTTCGCGGCTCGCTTCGGACAAAGTGACGCCGTGGCCGATGAAGATGACCGGGCGCTCGGCCTTGGCGATCATGTCGAAGGCTAGTGCGATCTCGTCGGGCGAGGCGCCCGAGCGCTGCGCGTTGAGCGGCGGCGCCGGCAGCGGCATTTCGACGTCATCCTCTTCTTGGAAGACGTTGAACGGCACGTCGATGTTCACCGGGCCGGGGCGGCCCGACAGCATCGTCGTCGTCGCCTGGCGCAGCGCCAGCGGCAGCATGTCGACGCGCGTCGGCTGGAAGCTGCGCTTCACCACCGGGCGGACGATGCTGACGAAGTCGGCCTGGAAGTGCCGGTTGATCTCCTGGAACGGGCTGCGGTTGAACTGCGAGGTCGGCACGTTGGCGGAGATCGCGAGCACGGCCGAAGAGTCGGTCAGCGCGCAGGCAAGCGGCATGATGATGTTGCAGGAGCCGGGGCCGCACGAAGTCAGCGTCGCCACCGGCTTGTGCTTCACGCGGAAATAGGCGTCGGCCATGTGCACGGCAACCTGCTCGTGCCGCGGCGAGACGAGCGCGATCTTGTCACGCGCCTCGTAGAGCGGGTCGAGCAAGCCGACATTGCCGTGGCCGCAGATCCCGAACACGTAGGGGATGTCGCTGGCGATCAGGTACTCGGTGATCAGTTCGGCGCCTTTGAGTTTCGGCATTGTCGTCCTCGCCTTGCACGCGCTATCCGGCCCTGAAGCCCGGATCGGCATCTATCATACTATCAAGCACCATACATCCATGTGAGAGTATTTGCCGTCAAACAACGGCAATCGGCATAATTTGCGCCATTTGAAAACGATCGGACGTCTTTTCAGCATTCTTTTTCTCAGACCTTGAAACCTATTTCGCTATTGTGAGAGACTTGCCCACCGGCAAGCAAACACCGCCACCCTCGAAGCGGACCAGAACCATAGCCGGAGGCGAACGCTGCAACGATCTCTCGGGAGGAGACCAGCATGATCCGCACGAACCGACGCCAGATGCTCAAAGGCGGCGCCGCCCTGGCGGGCACCGCCGCCTTCGGCTTTCCGGCCATCGTCCGCGCCCAATCCGCTTCGATCAAGGTCGGCCATCTGACACCGCTCACCGGCTTCCTCGGCGCGCTCGGCGCCTATGCCCAGATGGGCATCAAGATGGCGGTCGAGGAAATCAACGCCGCCGGCGGCGTCAACGGCCGCAAGCTCGACCTGGTCTCGGAAGACTCGGTCAATCCGGCGACCGCGGCCACCAAGGCGCAGCGCATGTACGACCAGGACAAGGTCGACATCCTGATGGGCGAGATCAACTCCGCCTCCGCGCTCACCATCATGCAGGTCGCCGAACGCAACAAGCGCTTCTTCCTGCAGATCGGCGCGCGCTCCGACGCGCTGCGCGGCAAGAACTGCAACAAGTACACGTTCCACATGGACATCCCGAACACGGTGATGGTCAACGCGGTCGGCCAGGCGCTGATGCGCGACAACATGGTCAAGGGCAAGAAGTTCTTTACGCTCACGGCCGACTACATCTTCGGTCACGATCTTCTCGCAGCAGCCAAGCGCTTCTTCGGCGCCAATGACGGCAACCTCATCGGCAACGAGCTGATCGCCACCGACGTCACCGACTTCAGCCCGTATCTCCTGAAGGTCCGGCAGGCCAATCCCGACATTGTCTGCTGCAATTTGGCCGGCAACCAAGTCACCAACCTGGTCAAGCAATACGCCGAGTTCGGCTTCAAATTCCCGCTGGTCGGCTTCAACCTGAACACCGCCGACGCCTGGGCGGCAGGCGAAGGCAACCTTGCCGGCACCTGGCCGACGGTCTGGTATCACACGCTCGACGTGCCGACGTCGAAGACCTTCGTCGACAACTTCACGAAGAAATACGGCAAGCCGCCCGAGAACCACGCCTGGATCGAGTATGTCTCGATGAAGGTCATGGCGCAGGCGATGAGCGAGATCAAGGATACCGACAACGCCAAGCTGATCGCGCACCTCGAGAAGCAGGCGGAATTCGATATCCTCAAGGGCCGCAAGGGACACTTCCGCAACTGGGATCACCAGCTGATGCAGGAGGCCTACCCGTTCACGGTGAAGGCCAAGGGCCAGGCGAAGGACAAGTGGGACCTGCTGGCGCTCGGGCCGGCGGTGCCGGGGCCCAACCAGTCGCTCGAGTCCATTGCGCCGACCCGCGAGCAGAACCCCTGCAATCTTGACAAGGCGTGAGCTTGCGCGTCGCGCGGTCGCCAATCCCGCGACTGCACTCCTGAGACAAGCGCCGCGCCGATCGCGCGGCGCTTGCCGCCTCAGCCCTAGAGTTCTTCGTTCATGTTCCTGCTCGAACAGGTGGTCAACGGCCTCGTCCTGGGCGGCTACTACCTTCTGATCGCGCTCGGCCTGTCGCTGATCTTCAGCGTCGGCGGCGTCGTCAATCTCGCGCACGGTGCCTTCTACGCCATCGGCGCCTATGTCGCCGTGACGCTCACCCAGTATCTCGGCTTTTATCCGGCGGTGGCGCTGTCCCCCGTCGCGGTCGGCCTGCTCGGCATTCTGTTCGAGCGCTTCATCCTGCGCCGGTTCTACACGGCCGATCCGATTCTTTCGTTGCTGGTCACCTTCGGCCTCGCCATGGTCGCCGAGCAGGCGATCCGCATCATCTGGGGCGCCGCGCCCTTGTCGGCGGTGATGCCGCAAAGCCTGAAAGGCGCGGTCATCGTCGGCGACTTCCTGTTCTCGCGCTACCGGCTGGTCCTGCTCGGCATCGTCGCCGTCGTGCTCGTCGGCATCTGGCTCCTCATATACCGGACAGCCTTCGGCCGCGTCGTGCGCGCCGGCATTCAGCGGCCCGACATGGTGGCGGCGCTCGGCATCCGCCTCCAGCCCTACATGACCACCATCGTCGTGCTCGGCGTCGGCATGGCCGCGCTGGGCGGCGCCCTGTTCGCGCCGATCACCATCGTGCACCCGGCGATGGGCGCCGAGATCATCACCGTCGCCTTCGTCGTCGTGATCATCGGCGGCCTGGGCAGCTTCTGGGGCGTCGTACTCGCGGCGCTGCTCGTCGGCGTGGTGCGCGGCATCACCATCAATTTCATTCCGGCGGCCGGCGAAGCCTCCATCTACGTCCTCATGTTCCTGGTGCTGCTGTTCCGGCCGCGCGGGCTGCTCGGCGAGCGCATCGAGAAATTCGAATGAAGACTTCGGCCATATCGAAATATCAGCCGCTGCTCTTCGCCGCGGCTGGGCTGTTTCTCTTGCCGCCGGCGATGCACGTTCTCGGCCTGAGCCTGAATACGGCGTCGATGGTGATCATCCTGGCCATTGCGACCATGGGCCTCAATCTTTGCGTTGGTTACACGGGACTCGTGTCGTTCGGCCACAGCACATGGTTCGGGATTGGCGCCTATGCGGCCGGCCTGATCCAGCTGCACTGGTTTCCGAACACGATTGCCCTGCCGCTCGTCCTCTCGATGCTGTTCGTCGCCGCAACCTCGGCTGTCGTCGGCATGCTGATCCTGCGACGGCGCGGCGTGTACTTCTCGCTGCTGACGCTGGCCTTGTCGGCGCTGACCTACACCGTCGCTTTCCGCTGGACCGACGTGACCGGCGGCGAGGACGGCCTCGGCGGTCTCAAGCGCGGCACGATCGGGCCGATCTTCCTCGACGACCCGATGGCTTTCTATATCTTCGTCGCGGTGCTGGGGCTGGCGACGTTGTATTTGCTGATGCGCCTGACCCGTTCGCCGTTCGGCCATGTGGTGGTGGCGATCCGCGAAAACCAGACGCGCGCGACGTTTCAGGGCTATCCGGTCGAGCGCTACAAGCTCGCGGTCTTCGTCATGTCAGCGGTGATCACCGGGCTCGCCGGCGCGCTGCTCGGCTTCCAGACCTACCTCGTATCGGCCGAAGCGGTTTCGGTGCCGTTTTCCGGCGAATTACTGGCAATGGTGGTGATCGGCGGGATGCGCAGCATTCTCGGGCCGGCGCTCGGCTCGCTGTTCTTCATCCTGTTCCGCGAGCTGTTCTCGATCTGGACGTCGGACTGGCTGCTCTGGTTCGGTCTCGTGTTCGTCGCCTTCGTGCTCTATTCGCCGGACGGACTCATCGGCATCTGGGCCAAGCTCCGCCGTACGTGGAAGCCGGCGCTGCGCGACGACGCGGCGATGAGCAAACGCAAGATCTATGACGGTCTGCCGCTGCCGGCGTTCCTGCAGCCGGCGCAACGAACGACCGATGCGGCGCTCGAGGTCGAGAGCCTGTCGAAGCACTTCGGCGGCATCCGCGCCGTGTCGAATGCAAGCCTGACGATCGCCAGCGGTCAGATCCATGCGCTGATCGGACCGAACGGCGCCGGAAAGACCACCTTGTTCAATCTCATTTCGGGGCTCTATCCGGCCGACGAGGGGCGCGTCCGCCTCAATGGCGTGCCGCTCGGAAGGCTCCAGCCGGACAACATCTGCCAGCACGGGCTGGCGCGCTCGTTCCAGATCACCAATCTGTTCCGCACACTGTCGATCTACGAGAACCTGCGCCTGTCGCTGCAGGCGCGCCATCCCGGCCGCTTCAACGTCTGGCGCGACACCGACAGCTACACGGACGTGCACGCCGAGACCGCGGAGCTGATGCGCTTCCTCGGCCTCGAAGGCATCGAGACGATCGAGGGCGGCGAACTCTCCTATGGCGGCCAGCGGCTCGTCGATCTCGGCATCGCGCTCGGCTCCAAACCACAGGTGCTGCTGCTCGACGAGCCGCTCGCCGGCCTCGCCGCCGCCGAGCGCGACCGCGTGTCGAACCTGGTGAAGAACATCGCCGCCTCGATTCCCGTGCTGATTGTCGAGCACGACATCGATCGCGTGCTCGGCTTCTCGCACCGCGTCACGGTGATGAACCAGGGCGAGGTGTTGATGGCGGGCACGCCCGAGGACGTACGTAATGATGCGCGTGTGCAGCGGGTCTACACGGGAACCGGCACCCCGCCGGTCACCGGCCGCAGCGCCGACGTCGCGCGCGAGAAGGAATTGCTCGCGATCGACAAGATGAACACGTTCTACGGCAAGAGCCACATCCTCAACGACGTGTCGCTCGACGTGCGCGAGGGTGAGATCGTCGCCCTGCTCGGCCGCAACGGCGCCGGCAAATCGACATTGCTCAAGAGCCTCGCCGGGCTGGTGCCGCCGGCATCGGGACGCGTGACCTTCGCCGGGCAGGCGATCGCCGGCCTGCCGGCGCACGAAATCGCGCGCCGCGGCGTCGGCTACGTGCCGCAGGGCCGCGGCCTGTTCGCCGGCATGAGCGTCGCCGACAATCTCGCGCTTGGACGGCTCGCGCGCGCCACCGATGGCGCGAACGGCGTCGTGTGGGACCAGAAGACGGTGTTCGAGCATTTCCCGCGGCTCAAGGAACGCATGACGATCCACGCCGACTATCTCTCCGGCGGCGAGCAGCAGATGGCGGCTGTCGCGCGCGCGCTGTCGGGCAATGTCCGGCTCCTGCTGCTCGACGAGCCGTTCGAGGGCCTGGCGCCGGCGGTGGTCCAGGAGCTGTTCACCGTGTTCGACCAGCTGCGCAAGCACTGCTCGATCGTCATCGTCGAGCACAATCTCGATCTCGTGCTGGCGCTCGCCGACCGGGTCTTCGTGCTCGAGCGCGGCGCGGTGTTTCACACCGGACCGGCGCAGCCGCTGCACGACGATCTCGATTACCGCAAGAAGATCCTGTGGCTTTAGACGGCGCGGGAAGCGCCGAAGGAGAAGACATGTCGTTGAAGGGCAAGAAGGTTGTCGTCGTCGGCGGATCGTCCGGCATCGGCTACGCCACCGCGGAGATGGCGAAGGCGCAAGGCGCCGAGGTCATCATCGCCTCGCGCGCCGGCGCGCGACTCGAGAATGCGGCGAAGGCGCTCGGCGTCAAGGGCATCGCCGCCGACGTCACCAGCGACGAGGCGGTCGAGGCGCTGTTCAAGCAGACCGGGCCGGTCGACCATGTCGCCGTCACGGCCGCGCAACTCAAAGCCGGCCCGTTCAAGGCGCAGCCCATCGCCGAGGCCAAAGCGACGATGGAAGGCAAGTTCTGGGGCGCCTGGCGCGTCGCGCGCGCGGCCGATATCCGGGCCGGCGGCTCCCTCACCATCGTCAGCGGCTTCCTGAGCATCCGGCCGCGGCCGAACTCGGCCATCGTCGGCGCCGCCAACGGCGCGCTCGAGTCGCTCGCGCGGAGCCTGGCCCTCGACCTCGCGCCGGTGCGCGTCAATGCGGTGTCGCCCGGCATCATCGATACGCCGATCCGCGCGGCGATGCCGGAAGAAGCGCGCAAGGCGATGCTGGAGAAGACCGCGGCGTCCCTGCCGGTCGGCCGCGTCGGGCTGGCCGAAGACGTGGCGAAGCAGATCCTCGCTTTCATGGACAACGGCTTCGCCACCGGAGCCATCGTCTATCTCGACGGCGGCGGCGTGCTCGTCTGAGCGTCAGCCGACGAGGCGATATTCGGTGCGGCTGTAGAAGGTCTCGCCCGGCCGCAGCACCGTGGACGGGAAGTTCGGATGGTGCGGCGAATCCGGGAAGTGCTGCGTCTCGAGACACAGGCCCTTCATCCGCGCGTGCTCGTCGGCGACGCGACCGCCGCTGCGGTCGCCGAGAAACTGACCGGTGTAGAACTGCATGCCCGGCTCGGTCGTCCACACGTCAAGCGCCTGTGGTGCGCCCGGGGCGCTGGCGCGCGCGGCGAACACCAGGTCATGCGGGCCGTGAGCGCGCAGCACGTAATTGCGGTCGAAGCCGTGGCACCACGCGATCTGCTCGTCCTCGCTCGTGATGCGGTCGCCGACGCGCGCGCCGGCGCGGAGGTCAAACGGCGTGCCGTCGACCGCGCGGATCTCGCCGCTCGGCATGCCGTCGCGGTCGGCGGGCGTGAAGAAGCCGGCGTCGACCATGACGTGATGGTCCTCGATCGTTGGCGCGCCGGAGAGATTGAAATAAGCATGATTGGTGATGTTGATCACCGTCGGCGCGTCGGTGGTGGCGTTGGTCGTCATGCTCAGCACATCGGACTCCGAGAGAGCGTAGTCGACGGTGATCTCGAGCCTGCCCGGGAAGCCCTCCTCGCCGTCGGCGCTGGTATAGGCGAGACGGACACCGTCGCCTGACAGGCTCGCCGACCAGATTTTGCGGTCGAAGCCCTCGAAGCCCCCGTGCAGGGTGTTCTCGCCCCTGTTGCGGCTGAGCGCGTAGCGGCGGCCGTCGATCTCGATCTCGCCGTGCCCGATCCGGTTGGCATAGCGGCCCATCAGCCCGCCGTGATGCGCACCATCATAAATGTAGTCGATGAGCGTATCGTAGCCGAGCAGGATACTGCGTGAACTGTCGGCAGGCCGGAACGATTTGATGGTGGCGCCGAAGGTCAGCACCTCGGAGCTGGTGCCGCGCGCATTGCGCAAGACGAACTTCTCGACGGCGCGGCCGTCGCTCAGGGTGCCGAAGTGCGATCGCTCGACCGTCATGCGCCTCTCCGCTTGCCCGCGTCGGCTTAGACGATGCGCGGCGCCCTTGTCCAGTTGCGGCGGACGTACTGACGCACCCTTCGCCGCGCGCTATGGTGCGGCCGCTCGCATCCGGAGAACGCCATGACCGACCTCGTGCCCGGCTTCAATGTCCCTGCCGCCGTCGGCGTGGCCATCGGCGACATCTACACGCCGGCGCTGATCGTCGATCTCGACGCCTTCGAGCGGAACGTCCGCACCATGGCCGACTTCGCGCGCAAGACCGGCGTTCGCCTGCGCGCGCATGCCAAGACGCACAAGTCGGCCGACATCGCCCGCTACCAGATCGCGCATGGCGGCGCCTGCGGCATCTGCTGCCAGAAGACCTCGGAAGCCGAGGCGCTGATCGAAGCCGGTATCACGGACGTGCTGGTCTCCAACGAAGTGACCGATCCCAAGATGATCGACCGCCTGGCGCACCTTTGCGCAAAGGCGCGCGTCATCGTCTGCGTCGACGACGCCGGCAATGCCGACGACCTCTCGGCGGCGGCGAAGCGTCACGGCGTGACTCTCGAATGCCTGGTCGAGATCGACGTCGGCGCCGGCCGCTGCGGCGTCGTGCCGGGCGCGGACGCGGTGCGGCTCGCGCAAAGAATCGCCGCGGCCCCGAACCTCGCCTTCTCGGGTTTGCAGGCCTATCACGGCCCCGCGCAGCACCTGCGCGGCTTTGACGAACGGCGCGACGCGATCGCCAAAGCCGTGGCGATGACGCGCGACACGGTGGCACTCCTCGACAAGGCCGGGCTGAAGTGCCCGATCGTCGGCGGCGCCGGCACCGGCACCTACGCGTTCGAGGGCACGAGCGGCGTGTACAACGAGTTGCAATGCGGCTCCTACGTGTTCATGGATGCCGACTATGGCCGCATCCGCGACGCAGGCGGCGCGCCGCTGTCGACCTTCGACAACGCGCTCTTCATCCTCACTACGGTGATGTCGCACGCCAAGCGCGACATGGCGGTGTGCGACGCCGGGCTCAAGGCGCAAAGCGTGGACTCCGGCCTGCCGGTCGTGTTCGGTCGCGACGACGTCACCTATACGAAATGCTCCGACGAGCACGGCGTCATCTCCGATCCGAAGGGCGTGCTGCGCATCAACGAGAAGCTGCGCCTCGTGCCGGGCCACTGCGACCCGACCTGCAACGTCCACGACTTTTTCGTCGGTGTGCGCAATGGACGCGTCGAGTGCCTGTGGCCGGTGACGGCGCGTGGCCGGGTCTTCTAGACCGCAGTTTATTTTTCCGCTGCCGATCGGTGCATCTCACTGGTGGTGAACGACCACCTTCGTGCCAACCGGAACGCGCTCGAACAGGTCGATGACGTCGTCGTTGACCAGACGGAAGCATCCCGATGACACTGCCTGGCCGATCGTTTCCGGCGCGTTGGTGCCGTGGATGCGGTACACGGTCGTGCCGATATAGAGGGCCCGCGCGCCCATCGGGTTGCCCGGCCCGCCGGCCATGAAGCGCGGCAGGTAAGGCTGACGCTGAATCATCTCGGGCGGCGGCGTCCAGTCCGGCCACTCGGCCTTGCGCGTGATCTTGTGCAGGCCGCCCCACTGGAAGCCGTCGCGGCCGACGCCGATGCCGTAGCGGAGCGCGAGGTTGTTCGGCATCACGAGGTAGAGGAAGCGCTCCTGCGTGCTGACGACGATCGTTCCGGGCGGATATTCGGAGCGAAAAGCGATGACGCGGCGGCGGTACTCGTCGGGCACCGAGGCGGCGCGATCGGTGTGGTCGACCCCGGGATCGGCGTCGGGCGCCTCCTGCACCGGTTGCGCGGCGGCATGACTGGACACGCCGCCAAGAATCGCGAGGGCCAGTATCGATCGTCTCCAGCCTCGCATGATCGCCTCCGCTGCATCGGCAGGAGGGCGCATTCTGCCGCAACCCGGACGGGGCGACAAAGCCCCGGCCGGTTTCGTCGATGTTACAGGTTTTGCAGCGCAACGGGGCTTCCGAAAATCGCTCGAGAAGGTATGTCGCTGCTCTGAGCGAGGCCGGAGCGCGCGGCGCCGCCTGCCGATGTTCGATTAGACCTTTTCCCCTCCGGACGCGTCGGGCACAATGACCCGAGAACGACGCCGAACGTCGGACCGTGAGCGTGGGGAGAGTTCAGATGACAAATTTCAGGACCGCTTTCGCCGGACTGCTGGCAGCGATGACAGTCGTCGCCGCCGCACCGGCCTTCGCCAACAAGGCCAACGACACGCTCATCTACGCGTCCGACTCCGAGCCGGAGAACGTCAGCCCCTATCACAACAACCTGCGCGAGGGCGTTATCATCGCCCGCCACGTCTTCGACAACCTCATCTATCGCGACCCGAAGACCGGCAAGTACCAGCCGCAACTCGCGACCGAGTGGAAATGGACCGATCCGCAGACGCTCGACCTCACCATCCGCAAGGGCGTCACGTTCCATAACGGCGATCCGCTCACCGCCGACGACGTCGTGTTCACGCTCAATTACGTCGTGAGCCCGGAGGCCAAGGTCGTCACCAAGCAGAACGTCGACTGGATCAAGAGCGCGGAGAAGATTGGCGACGACAAGGTTCGCATTCATCTCGTCGGGCCATTCCCGGCGGCGATCGAATATCTCGCGGGGCCGGTCCCGATCTATCCGGAGAAATATTTCAAGAAGGTCGGCATCGACGGCTTCGCCAAAGCGCCGGTCGGCTCGGGCCCCTACAAGGTCACCGCGGTGACGCTCGGCAAGGGCGTGACCATGGAAAAGAACACGAACTACTGGAAAGGCAGCCCGCTCGGCCAGCCATCCATCGGCAAGCTCGTCTTCCGCGTCATCCCCGACGCCGAGACGCGTCTCGCCGAATTGATGACCGGAGGCGTCGACTGGATCTGGCGCGTACCGGAGGACCAGGCGAAGCAGCTCAAGACCGCGCCGAACATCAGCGTGCTCTCGGCCGAGACGATGCGCGTCGGCTTCCTGCAGTTCGATGCGGTCGGCAACACGCCGTTCAAGGACGTGCGCGTGCGCCAGGCCGTCGCCTACGCGATCGACCGCAAGGCCATGATCGACAACCTGGTCGGCGGCGGCTCGCGCATCATGCACTCGGCCTGCTTCATCGATCAGTTCGGCTGCACCGACAAGGGCGTGCCGCGCTACGAGTATAATGTGGCGAAGGCGAAGGAACTGCTGAAGGAAGCCGGCTTCGCCAACGGCTTCAAGACCGACATCTACGCCTATCGCGAACGCGAATACGCCGAAGCGGTGATCGGCTATCTGCGCGCCGTCGGCATCGACGCGAAGCTCAACTATCTGAAATACGCGGCGATGCGCGACGCGCACCGCGCCGGCAAGACGCCGATCACGTTCCAGACCTGGGGCTCGTTCTCGGTGGCGGACGCGTCAGCCTTCACCGGCGTCTGGTTCAAGGGCGATGCCGACGATTCCTCGCACGACGCCGAGATCCAGAAGCTCCTGAAGGAGGCCGACACCTCGGTCGACACCGACAAGCGCCTGAAGACCTATCAGGAGGCGCTCAAGCTGATCGCCGAGAAGGCATATCTGTTCCCGCTGTTCTCCTATCCGGCCAACTACGCCTTCACCAGCGATCTGAAGTTCTCCGCGGAGCCGGACGAGCTGCCGCGCTTCTACGAGGCGAAGTGGAAGTAAGGGACGACGGCGCGCTGCGCATGCGGCGCGCCGGTTCTGCCTCAGGGAGCTGACATGCTCTCATTCACCTCGCAACGGCTGCTGGTGGCGCTGTCGGTCGCCCTGACCGTCTCGATCGTCGCCTTCATGCTGTTGCACCTGTCCGGCGATCTCGCCACGGCCATCGCCGGGCCGGAGGCGACGATCGCGCAGATCGAGCAGATCCGCCATCAGTTCGGCCTCGACCGGCCGCTGAGCGTGCAGTACCTCGACTGGCTCTGGCACGCGGTGCATTTCGACTTCGGCAATTCGTTCTATTTCCGCGACACCGTCACCTCGCTGGTCGCATCGCGCATGCCGGTGACGTTGACGCTCGGCGCCATCTCGCTCGCTTTGTCTCTGATCATCGCGGTGCCGCTCGGCGTGCTCGCCGCGGTCTACAGCGGCACGATCATCGACCGACTCGCGCTCGGCTTCTGCGTTCTCGGGCAGGCCGTGCCGGCCTTCTGCCTCGGCCTCGGCCTGATCATCGTCTTCGCCGTGCAACTGCGCTGGCTGCCAGTGTCCGGGACCGCGAGTTGGAAGAACTACATCCTGCCGTCCGTCGCGCTCGGCTGGTACGCCGTGCCGGCGGTGATGCGGCTGTCGCGCAACGGCATGCTGGAGGTCTTGTCGTCCGACTATATCCGCACCGCGCGCGCGAAAGGCTTGCCACCGAGCGTCGTCATCCTCAAGCACGCGCTGCGCAACGCCATCATCCCCGTCGTGGCGCTGGCCGCGGTGCAGTTCGGCTTCATGCTCGGCGGCTCGATCGTCATCGAGGCCGTGTTCAACATGCAGGGGCTCGGCTATCTCGCCTGGGAGGCGATCGCGCGCAACGACTTCCCGGTGGTGCAGGCGGTGGTGCTGATCCTGGCCACGATCTACGTCGCGCTGACCTTCATCGCCGACGTCGCCAACGCCTTCCTGGATCCGCGGATCAGGCTTGCATGAGCGCCACCGCGCCCGCAGCCTTCGATACGGCGCCGCCGCGGCGCCGCGCCGCGCTGCTGCGGCGCAGCCTCGGGCACAGCGGGCTGGTTATCGGCGGCACATTGCTCGTCGCGATCGTCGCGATCGCGCTCGCCGCGCCGCTCATTGCGCCGCACGATCCCTACAACCAGGACCTCGCCCACCGTCTCATCCCGCCGGTGTGGCAGGCGAAGGGAAGCTGGGAGCACGCGCTCGGCACCGACAAGCTCGGCCGCGACTACCTGAGCCGCCTCATCTTCGGCGCGCGGATCTCGCTGTTGATCGGCACGCTCACCGTGCTCATCTCCGGCACGATCGGCACCGTCATCGGCGTCTGCGCCGGTTATTTCGGCGGCAAGGTCGACGCCGTGCTCAGCTATGTCGTAACGACGCGGCTGGCGCTGCCGGTCGTGCTGGTCGCGCTCGCCTCCGCCGCGCTGGTCGGCTCGTCGCTCGAAGGCGTGATCGTCGTGCTCGGGCTCCTGCTGTGGGACCGCTTCGCCGTCGTCACGCGCTCGGCGACGCAGCAGGTCGCGCGCAGCGACTACGTCGCGGCGGCGCAGGCGATCGGCTGCTCGACTCCGCGCATTCTCGCATCCGAGATCCTGCCGAACATCCTCAACGCGCTGATCGTCGTCGCCACGCTGGAAATGGCGCACGCGATCCTGCTCGAAGCCGCCCTCTCCTTCCTCGGCCTCGGCGTGCAGCCGCCGCTGCCGTCGTGGGGGCTGATGATCTCGGAGGGCAAGCAGTACATGTTCTTCAGCCCCTGGGTGATCGGCATTCCGGCGACGGCGCTGGTCGCCCTCGTGCTGGCGATCAACCTCGTCGGCGACGGATTGCGCGACGTCACCGCGCCCGAGAACAGGGGCTGACCGCATGGCCCTGCTCGAGGTCGACAATCTCACCGTCGATTTCACGCTCGGCGACGGCGTCCTGCACGCCGTGCGCGGCGTGTCGTTTACGCTGGAGCGCGGCGAGACCTTGGCCATCGTCGGCGAAAGCGGCTCGGGCAAGTCGATGACGTCGCTCGCGCTCATGAACCTGCTGCCGAAGCGCGCGACGCGCCGCGCCGACCGCCTTGTCTTCGACGGAATCGACCTTGCCGCCGCGCCGGAAACGCGCATGCGCGCGCTGCGCGGAAATCGTATGGCGATGATCTTCCAGGAGCCGATGACCTCGCTCAATCCGAGCTACACGATCGGCAACCAGTTGATCGAGGCGTTGCGCACGCATCGCTCGGTGTCATCCGACGAAGCGCGTGATCGCGCCGTGCAGCTCCTGGAAAAAGTCGGCATCCCCGCCGCCGCGCGCCGCCTCAGCCAGTATCCGCACCAGCTCTCCGGCGGCCTGCGCCAGCGCGTCATGATCGCGATGGCTCTGATGTGCGGCCCCGACCTCATTATCGCGGACGAGCCCACCACGGCGCTCGACGTCACCATCCAGGCGCAGATCCTGCACCTCCTCGCCGATCTCAAAACAGAGTTCGGCATGGCGATGATCCTGATCAGCCACGATCTCGGTGTCGTCGCGCGCGTCGCCGACAAGGTCGCCGTGATGTATGCCGGCGAGGTGGTCGAGAGCGCGGCGTCGCGGCCGCTGTTCAAGGCGCCGCGGCATCCCTATACGCGCGGGCTCTTGAACTGCATCCCCGTGCCGGGCCGCACCGCGCCGGGCGTGCCGCTTGGCGCCATCCCCGGCCAGGCGCCGACGCTGATCGGACCGCAGCGCGGCTGCGCCTTCCGCGACCGTTGCAGTTTCTCTGCACCGGAATGCGCCGGCGACATCCCGTTCGTCGCGGTCGAGCCCGGCCATCGGGCACGCTGCATCCGCCTCGGCGCACTGGAGGCGGCGGCATGAGCGAGACGCTGCTCGAATTGCGCGACGTCACCCGCACCTTCGCGCTGTCGCAGGGCGTGTTCCGCCGCGCCGCGACCCTGACCGCGGTCGCCGGCGTCTCCCTGAAGGTCGAGCGCGGCGAGGTGTTCGCGCTGGTCGGCGAAAGCGGCTCGGGCAAGACGACATTGGCGAAGATGCTGCTCGGCCTTCTGCCACCGACGTCGGGCGAAATCCTGATCGGCGGCACGCCGATCAGCGCCAAAGACCGCGTCGCCGTCAGCCGCCGCGTGCAGCCGATCTTCCAGGACCCTTATTCCTCGCTCAATCCGCGCAAGTCGGTGGCACAGTTGATCGCACTCCCGCTCGTCGTGCACGGCGTCGGCGACCGTGCAGAGCGCCGCGCCGAGGTCCTGGAGATGCTCGATCTCGTCGGCCTGTCGAAGCGGCACTACGACGCCTATCCGGGGCAACTCTCCGGCGGCCAGCGCCAGCGCGTCGCCATCGCGCGCGCGCTCATCCTGCGGCCCGAGGTCGTGATCTGCGACGAGCCGACCTCGGCGCTCGACGTTTCGGTGCAGGCGCAGATCCTCAACCTGCTGCTCGAACTCAAGCGCGAACTCGGACTCACCTATTTCTTCATCAGCCACAATCTCGCTGTGGTCGAGCATCTCGCCGACCGCGTCGCGGTCATGTATCTCGGCCGCTTCGTCGAGCAGCGCAGCCGCGCCGGCCTGTTCGCCGCGCCGCGCCATCCTTACACGCGCGCGCTGCTCGACTCGGTACTGACGCCTGATCCCGATCTCGGCGTGCCCGACACGCGCATCGGCGCGACGATGATCGGCGGCGATACCGGCTGTCCGTTCCATCCGCGCTGCCCGAGCGCCATCGACATCTGCCGCACCACCGCGCCCGCCATCCGCACCTTGCCGGACGGCTGGGCGACATGCCATCTCGTCGAGCAACAAGAGGCCGTACTAGTCCCATGAGCCGCCAGGACGCCATCGCCAACGCCACGAAATACTTCGACAGCGGCGCCTTCCGCGCCGAGCTCGCACGTCGGGTCGCCATGCCGACCGAGAGCCAGGGGGGCGGCAATCTCGACGTGCTGCGCGCCTATCTTGCCGACGAGATCGTGCCCGCGGTCGAGAAGCTCGGCTTCGCCGCGCGCATCTATGACAATCCAGCGGCGGGCCGCGGCCCGTTCCTCCTCGCCGAGCGGCACGAAGGCGATGCGCTGCCGACCGTGCTCACCTATGGGCATGGCGACGTCGTGTTCGGCCACGCCGAACAGTGGCGCAAGGGTCTCGATCCCTGGCAGGTGATCGATGAAGGCGACCGCTGGTATGGCCGCGGCACCGCCGACAACAAGGGCCAGCACACGATCAACCTCGCCGCGCTCGCGCAGGTGATGGCGGCGCGCGGCGGCAGGCTCGGCTTCAATTGCAAGGTCCTGATCGAGATGGGCGAGGAAGCAGGCTCCCCCGGCCTGCGCCTCTTCGCAGCCGCGCAGAAGGAAGCGCTCGCCGCCGACGTGCTGATCGGCTCGGACGGGCCGCGGCTCGCAGCCGAGCGGCCGACCGTGTTCCTCGGCTCGCGCGGCGCGATGAATTTCGAATTGAGCGTCGACCTGCGCGCCGGCGGCCATCATTCCGGCAATTGGGGCGGCGTGCTCGCCAATGCCGGCACGCTGCTCGCGCATGCCATCGCCTGCCTGGTCGACGCCAAGGGCCAGATCCTCGTCGAGTCGCTCAAGCCGAAACTGCCGGACTCCGTGCGCGCGGCGCTCGCCGATATCGAACTCACGCAGGACCGCAACGATCCGACGATCGACCCGGACTGGGGCGAGCCCGGTCTGACGCCGGCCGAGAAGATCTATGGCTGGAATGCGCTCGAGGTGCTCGCTTTCGTCACCGGCACGCCGGACGCGCCGGTCAACGCCATCCCGCCGGCGGCGAAGGCGACGATGCAGCTGCGCTTCGTCGTCGGCACCGATCCGAACAAGATCCTGCCCGCCGTGCGCGCGCATCTCGACGCGCACGGGCTGCGCCGCGTCGAAGTGAAGCCGGCGCGCATGGAGACGTTCACGGCGACGCGGCTTGATCCCAATGATCCGTGGGTGTCGTGGGCGCTCGCGTCGATCGCCAGGACCACTGCCAAGAAGCCGGCGCTGCTGCCGAACCTCGGCGGCTCGCTGCCGAACGACGTCTTCGCCGATATCCTCGGCATGCCGACCGTGTGGGTGCCGCATTCCTATCCGTCGTGCTCGCAGCATGCGCCGGACGAGCACCTGCTCGCCTCGCTGGCACGCGAGGCGCTGCAGATCATGGCAGGTCTGTTCTACGACCTCGGCGAGGACGGCCAACGCATTCTCAAGGAGCGCAATAAGTGAACGACATCACCGGCGACGTCATCGCCTGGCTGGCGCCGCGCTACGATGAGATGGAGGCGCTGCTTCATCGCCTCGTCGACATCGACTCCAACAGCTTCGACAAGACCGGCACCGACAACGTCGCAGACGCGATCATCGAGGTGCTTGCGGCGGATGGCATCACTGTCGAGCGTTTTCCGAAGCAGGGCTTCGGCGACGTGCTGCGCGCCGAGGTGCCGGGCAAGCAGGCGAACAGCTACGCGCTGATGATGGGGCACCGCGACACCGTGTTCAAGAAAGGCACGGTCGCGACGCGCGGCTATTCGCGCGACGGCGACATGGCCTTCGGCCCCGGCGTCTGCGACATGAAGGCCGGGCTCGTCGCCAACATCTTCACGCTACGGGCGATCAAGGCCGCCGGCGGCCTCTCCTTCCCCGTCGTCGCGCTGTTCACCGCCGACGAAGAGATCGGCTCGCCGACCGGCCGCGCGGAGATCGAGAACGCCGCACGCGGCGCCCGCGCCGTGTTCAACACCGAGCCGGGCCGAGTCAGCGGCAACGTCGTCACCGCCCGCAAGGGCGGCGGCTCGTTCCACATCACGGTCACCGGCCGCGCCGCGCATTCCGGCGTCGCCCACAAGGACGGCGCCAGTGCCATCGAAGCGCTCGCGCGCAAGATCGTGCGCCTGCACGCGCTGACCAATTACGAGACCGGCATCACCACCAATGTCGGCGTCATCAAGGGCGGCAACACGCACAACACCGTGGCGCCGTGGGCGGAGGCCGAGCTCGACCTGCGCTTCGTCACGCTGGAGCAGCACGCGCAGATCGTGCCCGAGATCGAGAAGATCGTGCGCGCAGAGGACGTGCCGGGCACGATCGGCGACATCAAACCGGTCGCCATGTTCTTGCCGCTCGAGCGCAAGCACTCGGAGGGGCTTTTCACGCTCTACAAAGGCGCCGCGACGCGGGTCGGCTTTCCGGTTGACGGCGAGTTCACCGGCGGCTGCGCCGATTCCGGCTTCACCGCCGCGCTCGGCGTGCCGACCCTGTGCGGGCTCGGGCCGGTCGGCGGCAAGGCCCACACCGACGAGGAGTTCTGCCGGCTCGACACTTTGGTGCCGCGCACGCAGGCGCTGGCCGCGGCGATCTGCGCGCTGACCTGAGGGGCCTGGCTTTACAGCTTTTGCGGGGTAATCCTGCGGAAGCTGGCGGAGAGGGAGGGACTCTGTCCGATCCCCGACCTCGACCCGAAAAAGCCAATGAATTAAGGCGCTTCTCGTTACGCTCGCCGCGTGACGTGTACCAAGCGATGTACCAATTTCAGGCCCGGCACGCAAGCCGATCGGCGTCAGGCGGGCGCCCGAAGAGCAACGCCCAACGAGCCAAGAAGGCAGCCGACGGCCGGCGGCCGGCCCTCGTGCCGAACCATTGGAGCGCCTGTCGGGTTGAGGTCCGCCGCGAAATCGCATCCAATGCGCCGGGGCCGCCGCCGCGCGGGAAAACAGAAACACTCCGGATGACACCGGCCACTATTTGGTGGACAAATACGCGAGGCACACTACATGTTGTCCCCCGATTCGCCTCTTGAGGCCGACGCCATGGAGCCGTTCGTCGCGGACCCGGCATTCTCCAGCCATTTCAAGCGGCTGCACCAGGTCTTCATGTACATCACCGACCGGTGCAACCTCGAATGCGAGCAGTGCATCTACAAGCCCAGCATCTCCCACTTCATCAACGAAGAGATCCAGCTGGAGACTGCGCTTAGATTGCTGCTCACCTTCCGCAATCTCGGCGCCTCCAAGGTCACGTTCCTCGGCGGCGAGCCCACCGTGTACGGACATAGGGAGGGCGGCCGGCCGCTGCTGCAGCTGGTCGATGCGACCAAGGACCTCGGTTTCGAGTACGTGCGCCTCGATACGAATGGGCAGAAGACCAAGCAGTTTCTGCGCGCCCCCGAGTTCCGGCGATTGGATGAGGTGGCCTTCAGCCTCGACGGCTATTCCGCGGACACGAACGACCCGCTGCGCGGCAAGGGGACGTTCGTTCGGGCGGTGGATGCGATCCGGGAGGCGATCCACCTCGGCTACCGCGTCACGATCACGTGCTGCGTCCAGCGCCTCTTCCTCGACAGGGATTCCGATGGGCGTCTGAAGCTGGAGAAGATGATCCGCTTCGCGCAGCAGCTGGGCGTGGCGCAGATCAATTTTCACGACCTCTTCAAGGTCGGCATTCCCATGGATACCTGGACGGGGAATTTCGCCCCCACTCCCCAGCAATGGATGCCCGTCTACGACGAAATATCGCGCATGGTCCGAAATCGCGAGTTCGATATCGCGGTGCGACTGCCGCAGTGCTTCGTCACGAAGTCCGAGTTCGCCCGCAATCCGGAGTTCTACGGCTACTGCCCGGTCAAGCTCGGAGAGCGGGTGATGGTGCATCCCAACGGAACGATCAGGATCTGCTCCAACCTCATCTGCACGGGCTACGGGGTGGCACGCTATTCCGATGGCCGTATCGAATGGGACAACTCGGCGGGCAACGAGGTCAGAGGCCATGATCTTTCCCGCAACACGCCTTGCACGAACCGCAGCCGTCACAAATCTTACGGAGACCTCGTCCCGGTGTGCTTCTCGTTCAAGCCCGATCAGGACGAGTTCGTCTGGCGGAACAGGCTGGACTGGGACGCGAAGCAGATCCAGGACAGAGAGCTGAAGCATGCTGAACGGCACTAGCGAAACCGCGCTTCGCGAAACTCTCGAACTTGCCGGAGTGTCCTCGCCCGGTCGCATGAAGTGGATCGGCTTCGGGAAGGACGACGGGTCCGAAAACGAGGGGGTGCGGCTGCAGGCCAACGATCTTCTTCTCGCTCTGGCGAAGGAAGACCGGGTGGGACGCTGCATCCACATTACGGGCGAGATGCGTGCGCTGGCCGACCCCTTCCATCGGCGGATCTGCTCGGAGATCCGAAAGCGAACGGACCGGAAGTTCTCTCTCGTCTACGACATCCCCGAGGATTACCGGAAAACTCCGGAAGGACTGGCGGCCTGGAATGCCGAAAAGTGGAAGGGCAGCGGCTGGGCCGATCGGCTTTCCGCTTTCAACATCATTGGCGATGATATCGTCGACGTGTACGCCTACGCCACGCTGAACTCCATCCAATACTCCGTCTTCGGCGACCGCTACATCCTGCTGCAGGGTAAGCACGACGACCTGAGTAAGACGCAAGCGGCCGCGGAAAAGAAGCGGAAGAAGGTCTGGCTGCTCGAATCCGAGCGGGTGCATGCGGCGTTGTGCGAGCTGGCCGAGAAGACTACGGAGGCTGCGGAAGTGATCCCCGATGCGCTCTTCAAGCAATTTTCGGCGTCGGTTCATGGCGTGACGTCGAGAGAGATCCTCCGGCGATTGATCGAAGCGGGCGGCAGCGACCTCCGCGACAAGATCGTCGACGACGATCTCCGGTATTTCGATCAGGCGGCCGAATCCACCCTGGCCGCACTCAAGAGCATCGAATTCGTGCGCTGCAGTGCGGGCGATTTGCAGATCACCAACGAGGGCCGCCAGTATTACGCGGAAACGCAAGTGAGGCCCGCCGCAGAATAGGCGACGGGCAATCGAGTTTTGTGTATGACCGATTCTCCCGTAAGCGCCGCGACGACGAAGTGGTCGAGCGATATTGATCGCTACCTGGACCGGATAAAGGCTTCGGCCGAAACCCTCGCCGCGTATGCGCATCCGCAGCGCAAGGCTTTCAGCGTCTGCATCATCGCACCCGCGGCTGGCTCGCCCGAGGCCGAATGGGCGAACGCGGTGCAGACAGTTCTCGCCCGCCCCGGCATTTCGGTCAGCGTTCTCAACGTGAACGGCGTTTCGCGCGAGCACGTCGCTGCTGAGCTCGCTGGCGCGGATGCCGTCGTCGCGCTCGTGCTGACACATGACGTGTGCCTTGAATGCTTCGACGCGCTGTCCAACGCGAAAGCCAAGATGCTTGTCTGCTACCCGCACGAGAATGTCGGCGAGCATAGCTACTCCCTGCTTTCGCAGCAGAAGCATGCACTCGATTTCATTCTCTTCGGCCGTCAGGATCTGGCCGCCGGCAATGGCCGCTTGGGCGTGGACGTGTTTGTCCGCATCTGCTCGCGGATGACCCAAAGGAATGCGTACGAGGCCCGTCGATTCAACGTGCAAAATACGCTGGTCGTCCTGATCCACGGCATCCTGTCCATGGGCACGTGGCAGGAGGTCATAAAGACGACCCTTAAGAAAGAGGGTTTTCTGGTGGAGTCGACCAACGCGGGCCTCGTCCACCTGCCGGCGTTTTTGTTACCCTTCAGGTGGCTCAGGGAGTTGCCGGTCGAGAAGGTCTCGCGTCAGCTCCAAACGATCCGGCATGACAATTCCGAGAGCCGCATCGCCATCCTGGCCCACAGTTTCGGGACGTTCATAACGAGCCGGCTGTTCGAACGCGACCCTGGGCTTTCGGTTGACCGCCTTGCGTTCTGTGGCTCGATCGCACCCGAGCGCTTCCAGCTCTCCGCAACTCGGTGCCGGAAACTTGTCAACGAGGTCGGATGCCGCGATTGGTGGCCGGCGCTCGCCAACGCCTTCACCTGGGGTTATGGCCGCAGCGGCACGTTCGGCTCGCACACGCCCGGCGTGGAGGACCGCTGGCATGGGACCTTGAACCACGGCGGCTTTCTCACCAAGGCTTTTTGCGAGAAATACTGGGTCCCTTACTTCGCGGACGGCACCGTCGTTCCGTCCGATGACCCGGCGGCAGCTCCTCCTCGGTTGATCCGGTGGATAACGCTTTTGCCGCCGAAATTTATATTGTGGCCCGTGTTGGCTCTTCTGACGCTCTGGGGTGTTTGGCGGCTGGTTTGGTTCCTCTGGCGCCTGACAGGGCTGTGATGAAGATCGCGACCTGGAACGTCAACGGATTGCGATCCTCGGTCTCTGCGGGCTTCGAAGGCTGGCTGAAGGAGACGCGCAACGACATCGTCTGTCTGCAGGAGGCCAAGACGCAGGAGGATCTTCTCTCCGAGGTCTGGTTCGACGGCTATCGCGCGTATTGGAATTCGGCGGCGAAGTCGGGGTATAGCGGAGTTCTCACGCTGGTCCGTTCCGACCTCAAGGTCCAGTCGGTCGAGCGAGGCATCGGCGACGCCGCGCTGGATGCCGAGGGAAGAGTACTGTCTCTCGGCTTCGATTCCTTCGAATTGATAAACGTGTACGCCCCTCATAGCCACCGCGAGCTAAAGCGCCTCGACGCCAAGCTGGCTTTCTGTCGCCGCTTCGACGAATACGTCGCGGAGAAGAGGAAGACGTCCAAGCCGTTGATCATCGTGGGAGACCTCAATGTTGCGCACGCCGAGCGGGACGTGGCCAACTGGGCGTCCAACAAGAAGAACGCGGGATTTCTGCCGCAAGAGCGGGAGTGGATCGACCGGCTTCTGGCCGCCGGCTTCGTCGACGGCTTTCGTGCCTTCTGCGCGGATGCCGGCCACTACACCTGGTGGAGCCCCATCAAGGGGGTGAAGGAGAGGAACGTGGGTTGGCGCATCGATTACGTACTGGTCGATGCAAGCCTGAGGTCGCGGCTGCAAGAATGCTATCATTCTCCCGAGCAGTCGCTGTCCGACCACTGTCCGGTCACCGCCATCTTCGCCGATTGAATTAGGGCGCAAAATAACGGACAGATGTATTCACGAGCCGCGTCACTGGCAACGGTGGTGCTTCCCCCGCATCTCGCGAGCTTGGCGCGATTTAGCGGCGGCGCCTCCTAGTCCTACGACGTGTTCAGCACCATTTGGCGTACGCCACGATGACGGCTTCGCGAAGCACCAAATGACTTCTTCGGAGGCACATCCGAAACCGCGTTTAAACCTTGGCGCCGCCGGCACGCATCGAAGCCCGTCGACCGTTCCAGAGCCACATAGTCGCGCCGACAAGCAGTACAAGGCCAATGAGTGCCGGCGCCGCCTGCGTCGTGATCAGCAGCAGCCCTGCGACGCAGAACACCCCGCGCCACGGCAGTGACAGTGGCCCAAAGAAATACCCCTCTGTCGCCCCGACCAGTGCGAACACGGCGGCTACGGCGCTGGCGATGTCCATCGCGATGACAGGAGGGCTGCCAATCAGCAGCAAGCCAGGATGATAGATGAATACAAACGGTATGATGAAGGCTATTACCGCGAGCCGGCAGCACAATAATCCGATCGCCATGGGATTGGCACGCGCAATACTGCCTGCGGCGAAGGCAGCCACCGCTACCGGAGGCGTGATCGCCGACATCGAGGCGAAGTAGACGATGAAGAGATGAGCGGGCAGCATCGGAACTCGGCGCAGCACCGTGACGAGACTTGGCGTGTCCACAGATGCCGAAGGCTTTAGGCCGGCGTTGTGCGCGTGGCCATGCACCGCGAGGAAAATGGACGGATAAATCCCTGGACCGATGCGGGCATCGCGCGAGCAGCGGGCGCACCTGACGATTTGAGTGCTGGCCTGGATATCCTGCAATCCGTCGGGGCCCACGTTAAAGCAGGAGATTCGCTTTGCCTGATTTATGCCAGCTCGGAGGAGAATGCCCTCGCCGCCTTGAACGCTGCTGAAAAAGAGGGAAGCGGCTACCGAATAGTGTCGTGATGCCCTTTCAAGCATTGCGCGACAGGCTAGAGCCAGCAACACATGCTTCGGCCGGAAAGTGCCCTGCAGCTATCCTGCGCGCCCGGATCTGCTCCGGGCCATGTGTGGACGGCTCCGAGTTGGCAAGGACTTTTTGCGACGTAGCAGCATTGGTCGGTGCGGCCATGTGTTCGGCCTGTTAGCGCGGTTCACGTGACCGCTGGCCATAATGCCTTCCGCGGATCAGGTCCCGGTCAAAAGCTCGCATTCAAGTGATGCTCTGGCCCGAGTGGGTTGTCCTGATCGCCGGATCGACCGGCTCTGCATTACGTG